>ERZ773139.286-NODE-286-length-71311-cov-11.143862_pt1 | contig 71311 bp, 75 predicted proteins | sample MGYA00580854_ERZ773139 | MGnify/ENA primary metagenome ERZ773139 (study PRJEB29015, sample SAMEA2737809) | human gut metagenome | biome: human gut; feature: human-associated habitat; material: faeces | place: China | collected 2012 ...
GTGTGGCAATTTTTATGTCGTCAAAAATCAGCGGAACGGCAAATACCGCACAAATTGCCTGCGATATGATCGGCTGCAAAAATGTGTATGTTATTGATTCACTTACCGCTTCGGCAGGTCAAAAACTGCTTGTTGAATATGCGGTAAAACTGCGCAGACAAGGGAAGAACTCAAAAGAAATTTATGAAGAAATCGAGCGCATAAAAACAAAAATATCGTTGCTTGCCTGCCTCGATACCCTTGAATATCTGCATAACGGCGGCAGAGTAAGTCAGACAAAAGCAATGCTTGCGACTGTTGCCCGTATAAAGCCTGTAATAAGACTCAGCGGCGGCAATGTTGAGTTGCTTGCAAAAAGTTTTAACATTAAGCGTGGCATAAAAAGCCTTGCCGAAAGGCTTGAAAGAGAAGAGCTTAATCCTCATTTTCCCGTATATGTAATGTACTCCGACAACGAAAGCCTTGCAAATGATTTGACAAGCGACATAAAAAGGCTGCTGCCGAATGTGCATAGCGTTGAAACTGTAAAAGTCGGTGCGGTTATAGGCAGTCACATAGGCACAAATGCGTGTGGAATTGCATTTGTAAAATTATGATTTGAAAAGCATTCTGTAGGGAGTGCTTTTCTATTTATAAAAAAGCAAAGAGAGTTTTTTGGGACATCTTATTTTTTATAATATAATTAAAACAAAAATAATTAACATTTTATTTCAAATTAAAAAGTTATATGGTTTTAATTTAAGGAGTTAATATGAGTAGAACAGATTTATATTTGAATTTAGATTTAAATGGAATACAGTTTATTCTTAATATAAAACATTATGTTAATGCTAAAAATTATAAAAACAAGAGTATTTATGATTATTTATGCTATACAGATATGAATTTTGTCTTTGATAGTAAAAATATCCGTTTTTCTCCGTACTCTGATTGCTTATTTTGCTTTGAAGTAGATGCAATTGCTGATATGATAGAAAAACACCTTAACAACAAATTTAAAAAAATTAAATCTTTTCAATGTGTATCACCGGATTTGCATTTCGTTTTTTATCCTCAAAGTTATGTACCATCGGGACAAGCTAAAAATATGAATAATAAATTGTGTTCTATGGATGTAAATACACATTTATGTACTTATAATTGTATGGAACTTTTTTTGACATTCGTTCTTGACGGAACATATGGCGATCATCAATTAAAAATAGTTTTTGATAATCAAAATCTTGAATATTTATTAATTTATCTTAATTATATTATAGGTGATATAGATATTAATTCAGATAAGATAAAGAATTTAATAGAGAAAAGAATTATTCAATGCAGATATCCTTTGACTTGATGAATGAAAAGCATTGTTAAATTATCCCCGATATGCTATAATCAGAAAAAACTAAGCGAGGGATAAATATGGTAAGAGAAGTAGTAAGAGATCCGATGTTTTTACAGAGAAAATCGGTTGAAGCAAATATGTCAGATATGCCGATAGCCGTTGATTTGCTTGATACTTTAAAAGCAAATTTTGAGGGCTGTGTAGGTATGGCCGCAAATATGATTGGCGTTTCAAAAAGAATTATTGCAATAAGCGATAACGGAAAGTATATTCTTATGTTTAATCCTGAAATCGTTAAGGCTTACGGTGAATACGAAACCGAAGAGGGCTGTCTGTCGCTTGACGGGGAGCGCAAAACAAAGCGTTATAAAACTGTAACCGTAAAATATGTCAACGATAAATTCAAAACGGTTACACGCACTTTCACAAATTTTACGGCACAGATAATTCAGCACGAAATAGACCATTGCAACGGAATTTTAATATAAAGCAGTCTATAAAAATGCAATGTTCCGAGTGGGCTTGAAAATGAGCCGACCCCAAAAAGTTAGACTCTGTGAATTTATCAATTTTTGTATAAGCGTTATCCCAATTTTTATGGGCATTATGAAAGTTTTATAAAATTTCTTGCAAAATTGAATATCCATATACTTTGTGCTTGAATTTGGCTATGATAAGAAAATTTTAAATTTCAGCTGATTTTTTTGCAAAAATCTATTGACAAAGGGTAAAAATAACGCTATAATTCAAGTTGTAAAGTAAAGTTTCCGGAAAACTTCTTATTTTAATTTAATTTGAAAATGAATAATCAAGAACAAAGAGGTTCACTTTATCTTTGAAGAATTTGCAATTTAAATTTATTTTCCTGCAAATTTCAAAGATACGGTGAACCTTGTTTTTATTCAGTCGGTTTATGTGGAGGTTTTAAAATGGATGCAGGAAATATAGCTTTTATGCTTATCTGCTCGGCTTTGGTGTTCCTTATGACTCCCGGCCTTGCAATGTTTTACGGCGGACTTGTTCGCAAAAAGAATGTAGTAAACACAATGATGACTTCAATTTTCATCATCGGTACAGGCATTGTAATGTGGGTGCTTTTCGGTTACTCACTTTCGTTCGCACCAAGCTCAAACGGCATTATAGGCGACCTTAGTTGGATAGGACTTGAGGGCGTATCTCTTACCGAGAGTTACATAGACGGTGCGGCTATTCCTAATATGGTATTCTGCGGATTTCAGATGATGTTTGCAATTATTACTCCTGCTCTTATTACAGGTGCTGTTGCGGGCAGAATGAAGTTTAAATCACTTTTCGTATTTATCATTCTTTGGTCTTTAATTGTTTATTATCCTCTTGCTCATATGGTATGGGCAGACGGCGGACTTCTCGGTCTTGACGGTATCGGTGCTCTTGATTTTGCCGGCGGTGATGTTGTTCACATCAGTTCGGGTGTATCAGCTCTTGTCCTTTGCATTATCCTCGGCAAACGCCACGATTACGAACACGCTAACTACAGAATCCACAATATTCCTACAGTAGTTTTAGGTGCTTCACTTCTTATGTTCGGTTGGTTCGGCTTTAATGCAGGTTCTGCACTTGAGGCAAACGGACTTTCTGCACACGCATTTATGACAACAGCCGTTTCTGCGGCAGCCGCAATCCTTTCTTGGATGCTTTGCGATGTAATTAAAAACAAAAAGCCTACACTTATCGGTGCAAGCACAGGTATGGTTGCAGGTCTTGTAGGCATTACTCCGGGCGCAGGTTTTGTTCCGATTTGGGCGGCAGTAATTATAGGCCTTACAACAAGCCCTGTTTGCTACCTTATGATTTCATTCGGTAAAAAGAAATTCGGCTTTGACGACGCACTCGACGCATTCAGCTGTCACGGTACAGGCGGTATCTGGGGCGGACTTCTTACAGGTGTATTCTCAAGCACAGCTATTAACGCAGACGCAGGCAACGGACTTATCTACGGTGAGTTTGCTCAGTTCGGCGCACAGGCTTTAGGTATTGTAATTACACTTGTAATTGCAGTTGCAGGTACACTTATCTGTTACGGCTTAACAAGAATTATTACAGGTAAAATCAGAGTAAGCAAGCGTGACGAAATGCTCGGACTTGATATTACGCAGCACGGTGAATCTGCTTACCCGTCATTTAACGGTCTTGATAATTAACGGAGGATTAACATATGGATAACAATAACGAAGTTCAGCTTATTAAAATAGAGGCTGTTGTAAGAGAGGAAATGTTCCTCGATGTAAAAAAAGCGTTAATGGATATAGGCGTAAACGGAATCACAGCCTATCAGGTTGTAGGCTGCGGTATTCAAAGAGGTATGTCCGAATATGTAAGAGGTCAAAAAGTAGATGTGCAGGTATTGCCTAAAATTAAGTTTGAAATAGTTGTTTCATCAGAAGAATGGGAAGCAAAAACCATAGAAGCTATTAAAAAGACTGCGTTTACAGGCAATCCGGGTGACGGTAAAATCTTTACTTACTACTTAAAGCAGGCGGTAAAAATCCGTACAGGCGAAACCGGCTACGATGCAATTCAAACTCCTAATTTTGACGATTAATAAAAGTAAGTTATGTTGGTTTAAAAATCTTTCTAATTTATATTTTCAAAATAAAAGTGCGGTAACTGCGGTTATTGCGCTTTTGTTTTTGTAAAAATTTTAAAATTTAGGTCAAGCCTCAAGGTTGAACAAACTTTTATAATCGTTAAATACACCGAAAAAATATTATTGAAAAATCGGCAAACATCATAGCAAAGTCCTGTTTATTACCCAGCCGGTACTGTATAATTTAATTATAACCTACCTAAATTGCCAAAGTGAAGTCCGGATTTTTGAGGAAAAAACGAGAAATACCACGGGTTCACCTTGACAAAACGAGATTTCAATCTGTCTGCTTTGCCATGCAAAAAAGACAGTGAGATATATTAAATTTCGGCTTTTTGAGGGTATATATCCTCTTAAAAGCCACATAAAGCCGCTTATTTGGCTTTTTGTTGTAAAAAGGGTATATTTACCCTAACTTCACTTTGTCATTTAAGCTAATTATAACAAAGCCCCAAATAAACTTAAGGAGTTGTACAAATGCCTGACGCTGATTTATATGTTAATGTCTGCATTTTCGTAATTATAAGCTACGCTATGCGTTATCCCGTAAAGTCAATATTGTTCAAAAAGCCCCAATCTCAACAAAAAAATAAGAAACGAAATGCGGCAACAAGACATACATCACGCAGAAAAGCTGCGTAAAAAATAACAAGACAGCTTAGTATATAGGCTGTCTTGTTTGTGCTTATTCAGTTGTTTTTTGCTTACGGGCAACTGCCTCGCAAAGTGCAATAAAAATAATAAAAAGCGGTGTTGTAATCGGTTGAGCAAGGTTTACCACAGCCTGCACGGCATAGCTGATAACAGATACCGCAAAAGCAATTGCAATCGGATTTTTACTTGCGGATTTAATCGCACCTTTCAGTGCTCCGAAAATTATCGAAAGGTAAGAAGCAAGTCCGAAAATTCCCGTAGTAATAAGGTAATTTATGTATTCGTTGTGGGCACAGTTTGTGGAGCTGTCACCGTAATGTTTAAGCCCCTCAAAATACGGTTCAAACACTGTGGCAAAGGTGTCAGGTCCGCATCCGAAAAGTTTGTTGTAAAGAGAAAAATCTCCGAATATATAGAAAGACCTTATCCACATATAGCCACGGTGAGTACCCCAGCTGTCATTAAATCTCAAAAAACTTTTCAAAAAGCCGATATTTGTTTTTGTGTCAATTACGCTGAAATAATATACGGCAAAAAGCATTGCAATAATGCAGGCAACAAATGTACTGCCGATTATAATAGGAACGGCAAGAGGTAAAGTCTTGTCGGGAGTTTTGCTGTCTGCAAAAAATAAAATTGCGGTAATTATTGCGAACAATGCAATTGCCGCCCATATGATTTTTGAGTAAACAAGCAGACTCTGAAATTCCGAGATACCTTTTGATTTATCACCCATAAAAAAGGAAAATAAACGAAGAATTTTGCCGCTTAACAGCATAATTGTTGTTGCGAGGAAAAATCTTTTAAGTCTTGCAACGCTGCGTGAAAACCATATTAAAAGCACGGCAAAAACAGTGCCAAGACCAAGTATACCCGAGTAGCTGTCGGCTGTCATAAGAGCCATATAACCGAATGCGGACGAAATATGATAAACGATACGGTGATTACGATTTTTGCTTATAACCGAAAAAGCGACGGTTACGGGCATAACAACGCAGATAAAACTTGACATAAGGTTTTTGTTGCCAATTGTGGAGGTAAAGTTTGTGATTGTCTGCTCATCTGTAAGGCTTGCAAACATTCCAAGCGGATCTATGTAAAAACAGTTGAGAATATCAAGCAGATATATTGCAATTGAACAACCTGCAAGGGCAACAAAGACATAGTTTTTAAAACAAAAAAATCTGGTAATTAAAAAATAAACCACCGCATAAAAAATCATCAGCAATAAACCGTTGTTTCTTCCGCTAAGACCCAAGAAAGCATCGGCAGGATCTTGAGAAAAAACAGTGGATACGGTGCATACCAAAATGAATGCACCAAATGCATAGTCCGTAAACGATAACTTTTTGTACCAAGGCACGGATTCGGCTTTGTTTTTTGTTCCGCTTTGCAAATCGGAATTAGTGATTGCGACAGCGCCAATCATCAAAACAAGCACCGCAGTGACAACAAGAAAAAAATAATATTTGTCGTGTCTTATATTATAGTAGTAATCCGTGTAAAATAGGGGAAAGAGCGTAAACATCGCAAGCAAAAAGAAGTTGACAAACTTGCTTTTTACAGAATATTTATCCTCGTTCAACCCGTTTGAGATTTTTAATTTTGTATTGTCAGACATATAAAACCGCCCTTCAAAGTAATATATTTAATCAGTGTAATCATATTTTATACCCCATAACAGCGTATGTCAATTAAAGAAAAATAAAAATCACGAAAGTTTCAAAAAAATTAAAAATAATTGTTGACAAATCAAATTTTATGTTATATAATAATGAAGCTGACTTGTTGAGGCGACAAAAATTAAATAATTTCGAGGTGTAGCTCAGTTTGGTAGAGTGCTTGGTTTGGGACCAAGATGCCGCAGGTTCAAGTCCTGTCACCTCGACCATAGAAAAACCGCACTATTAAGCCGTTTTTAGGCGTTTTAGTGCGGTTTATTGTTTTTTTATTATACACTTAAAACTATGTAAAAAGGTACAATAAATTGCAAACAGGTGGCTCAAAAAATTATGTTCCGAGAAAAAATCAAGCTTCTTGGAGCATTTTTTTGCGAAAAAATTGCACAAACTTTTAGCTTACATTTTGTGCAAGGTAACTATCAAGTTTTGATACATTAGTCTTTTCCTTTTGTTGAACAAAATGTGTATATATGTTCATCGTTGTTTCGGGCTTGCTGTGGCCAAGCTGATGGTGCACATAAAGTACATCGTAACCAGCATAAAACAAGTTCGTTGCGTGAGTATGTCTTAAATAATGAGCTGTAAAAGGCTGTATAATATGCGGAACACCGTTAGGGTCGTATTTACTGCGTTAAGCACCCTTGCATTTGATTGCATAGGTGCTTGCAAATTACAAGACTGTTGCAGAGGTTGAAAAAATCACAACCGCAAGAGATAATTACAAATCACAGCTTGAAACAGCACAGACAGCACTTAAAGAGGTTTGAGGGCGTAGATGTCGAAAATCTTAAAAGCGAGATTGTAAAACTCAACACAAGCCTTAAAGACAAAGAAACCGAGTATCAAACAAAAATTGCGGAAATGGAGTTTAACTCTGTACTTGACGGCGCTATTTCAAAGAGCGGTGCGAGAAACGCAACGGCGGTTAAGGCTTTGCTTGACCTTGACAGTGAATTGAGTTCGGTACTTCATGAACTTATCCATTGGCAAGATGCCGAGAAATACAGACAAAAATTCGGTGAAATTACCGATTATAACGCATATTGCGATTACCTTAATAAAATTTATGCTCCAAAGGTTTAAAAATTGATAAATAACGGTTATAATATAAGTGATATAAGTGAGTATGCAAAATTGGAATTTCATAAAAATGAATTTGATGAGGTACATGCCGAATTTTGTGTTAAGCAACTTTTACAGAGGTGAGATATATGAGGATTATTTATTCGGATAAGGTAAAAGACTTGATTAAATTAATTGAGCCATATGTCGAATGGAATAAATTTCCCCCTAAGTTGAAAGATGATGCTCCCGATGATATAAAGAAAGCCGAAGTTCTTTGCAATGAACTTATGGAAAAAGAAAGAAAACAATTTCTTGAAGATAATGGCTTAATCTAACCGTTCCGTAATAAGAGCGGTTTTGTTATGCCTGAAAGTAGGTGATTTAATGAATATAAGGTCAATATATATTGATTTTGATAAAAACATTCTTGAAATAAACGGATTCACGATAAAAAAGAAAACAGTCGCATATCTTCCAAGAGATGACGGGTGGGAAATATCAAAGCTTTTCAACCCCGATAACTCAACCGAAGAATGCGACCGTATTCGTGTTACTTTAAAAAGCACTTAATCAATCGGATTGAGTGCTTTTTTTAATATCCTAAATCCGAAAGGTGGTGACAAAATGAAAGTAAGAGTAATTACATCGTTCAACGATAAAACCGAGGGGTTTATTAACAGACCGATTAATGAAGTATTTGAGTGCTCCGAGAGCAGAGCAAAAGACCTACAAATCGCTTTATTATCAAAAAGATGAGATGAACAAAGTCCGTATTCTGGGCAAAGCAGTAGGTTTTTACAGTAATGTGTTGTAATATTTTTTATACTCGATTATATCAACAAAAATAATCGGTAATCACTGATTAAAAAAATTTATTAATTATAAGAAAGAAAACCAAATACTTTGACAACAAAACGGTAAAATCAACGCAATATTGTAAAACAAAATTAATTATGCCTACACAATTCGACATACCATTTTTTGGTAATGTGATATTATAATGTCACAGGGACAAACCCCTGATGCTTAAAAGACACGGGATGGTAAGGTTGACTTTTTTATTTAACAATGATAACAAAATCACTGAAATACCAATAATAAGAATACGACCTAACAAGGCTCAGCCTCGAAAACAATTTGACGAAGCCTCTCTTACATCATTATCGCAGTCCATAACAGAAAACGGTATCTTGCAGCCGCTGACTGTCAGAAGGGCAAGTCAAAGTGAATATGAGCTGATTGCCGGTGAACGCCGTCTTCGTGCGTCGGTTATGGCAGGACTTAAAAAAGTGCCGTGCATAATCGTTAAGTGTTCTGACAAAGAGTCTGCGATCTTTGCTCTCCTTGAAAATCTACAGCGCAGCGACCTCGGCGTGTTCGAGGAAGCTCGCGGGATTTCAAGACTTATACGAAGATTCGGACTTACTCAGGAAGAGGCGGCTCAAAGGCTTGGTAAAACTCAATCTACCATAGCCAACAAACTCCGACTTTTGAGGCTTACATACGAAGAACAGGAGCTTATTATTTCGGCAGGTCTTACGGAGCGCCATGCCAGGGCATTACTCCGAATAGAAGACGAGGGCAAAAGGCGAGAAGTCCTAAGCAAGGTAATAGCTCTTAATCTTAACACTCAACAGACCGACAATCTTGTAGGCGAAGTCTTGAATGACTGCCCAAAGCATATTAAAAGTATGGGAAGCAGTAAAGCGGTGATAAAAGATGTGCGTATTTTTGTAAACACCATCAACAAAGCGGTAGATACTATGCGGCTTGCAGGCATTGACGCTAAGGCAGTTAAAAGTGAAAACCCTAACTATATCGAATACACAATTAAAATCCCTAAAAAAAGTGCAAGCGATAATAAATCCGCTTAAATTTACTAACAAGAGGGTGCGAAAGCATCCGTTCCACTCATACCCATTTCCTTATCTAAACCCCTTGCAAACAGCCGTACAGTGTAAAAAACTGTACGGTTGTTTGCGTTCGCAATTAATAATTTTTTGCCGTTTCGTTCAAGCCGCCGAACAGCAGGTTGTTCGGCTACAGAAAAATTTTGTTAGCAGACAGTATCGTTGGCTTTGTCCACACCCACAACTTTTGAAAGGGGCGACCAAGCTTTCATAATTGTAACGGACAAGTTTCTGAAAATTTTGACATTATTATAAGTCGGTGTTAAAATAAAATTACATTATAATGAAAAGGAATGATTTGTATGTCTAAGGGAGATATTGCAAAGCAAAATTTTATGAACGGTTACAATTGTTCTCAAGCGGTTTTGCTTGCATTTTGCGAGGATTTTGGACTTGAAAAAGAAACAGCATTAAAAATTTCCGAACCGTTCGGCGGCGGTATGGGCAGAATGAGAGAAGTTTGCGGTACTGTTACAGGTATGTTTATGGTGATAGGTCTTGCAATGGGTAATGACAATTCTAAAGACAATACCACAAAGAAAAATGTTTATAAATCGGTTCAGGAGCTTGCCGCAAAGTTTAAAGAAGACAACGGCTCTATTATTTGCAGAGAACTTTTAGGTTTTCAGAAAAACAATAAGGAAAGTTATGTGCCGTCAGAACGCACCAACGAATACTATAAAAAGCGTCCTTGTCCGGAGCTTTGCAAGTATGCGGCAGATATTCTTGAAGAATATCTTAAGAAAGAAAACCTCATTTAAACAACTGTTATTATATAAAATATATGATTTTGTGAATTGTCAACCAAAATTCAATTGTAGGTTGACAATTCGGCAAAACCGAGTTATAATATTGTCAACTTAATAAACCAAATAGGTTGACGATAAGGAGAAAGAACAATGTTAGAGGTAAAATCAAAGGCAACATCAAAAAGCAAAGCCGCTTTGCTTGATTTAGTATTTGTGGCACTCTTTGCCGCTGTAATGACTGTTTGTGCGCAAATTCAGATTCCGTTCGGAGAAGTTCCGTTTACACTTCAAACTCTCGGTGTATTTATTGCAGCGTCATTACTCGGTTGGAAAAGAGGTACACTCAGTGTTATAGTTTATGTACTTCTCGGTCTTGCCGGTGTTCCTGTGTTTGCAGGCTTCAGCGGAGGTATAGGTGTACTTTTCGGACCGACAGGCGGATATATTATCGGCTTTATTTTTACAGCTTTAATTGTAGGTCTTATGACAGAAAAACTCGGCAAAAAACTTTGGGTTGAAATTGTTTCTATGATTTTGGGCCTTGCTGTTTGTTATGCATTTGGCACAGCATGGTTTATGTTCCAAATGAAAATGGGACTTGTTGAGTCACTTTTACTGTGCGTAGTTCCTTATCTTATTGCTGACGCACTCAAAATTGCATTTTCAGCTGTATTGGTAAATCGTCTTGACAAAGTTATCAAGCTTTAATCTGCGACCGCACCACAGCCTTTGCATACAATTTTTCGTAGGAAAAGGCTACAGCAGTGATTTTGTGCAGAATATGACAAATGTAATTGAATATCTGAATAAAGAAAATCCGCTGATTACCTTAACGGGCAGTTGTAATGATGTTCTTTGCAGTAAATGCCCGAATAATAAATCACAGCTTTGTGCCGATAATGATAAAGTGGCAAGTTTTGACAATGCTTGTCTGAAAGAATATAATTTAAAAATCGGTGACGAAATTGAGTGGATTACGCTTAAAGATATGGCAAAAAGCAGGATAATTTCACAAGGAAAACTTAGTGAAGTCTGCAAAAATTGTCAGTGGAAATGTTACGATATTTAATAAGCTTACAACATCCCCATATAAAAATCCCTGTTCAGCGCTGAACAGGGATTTTTGCTGTCTGTTAATTTTTGTTGAGTTGAGAGTAAAAGATTATTGTTTAGAAGAATGCTTTGCCAATCAATTATAAAAGTTTGGTCAACCTTTTATAAAATAAATAATTCTGTTTTAATGGCTGTCGCCTGTTTTTTCAAACTAAGTGCAAGCACGCAAACAGCGTGGCTGTTTGCGTCTGATAAATTGCAATATCGGAAGATATTATGGGTACTGCCCAAACCCGCAAGCCTTTAAAAAGGCTTGACCTAAATTTTATTAAACCGTCTTTTTATTGGCTTTTGCAGTAAGTTTTTCAATTTCTATCACAAAAACATCTGTGCGTTCAAATGCGCCTTTTATATGGTTTTCACCGTCTTCCGCAAATTCGGGAGAGTATTTTTGCACCAGAAGCCGCAGTGCTTTTTCTTTTTCGGTAACCGTTTTTGACGCATAACCAAAAGCAATGGCACTTTCATAACCTGTTGTGAATTTTTCGGAAATAACATCTGATTTTGTAACGACAGTAAACGAAACTTTGCCCGAAAATCTTAGGTTATCCTGTTTGTGACCGACATTTTTGGCACAGTGAAAGTAGATTTTGCCGTCATCATAAGCGTAGTTTACTGGTACACCGTACGGATAGCCGTCTGCGCCGATGGTAGAAAGCACACCGAAACTGCCCGATTTCAGAATTTCTAAGGCGGCATTTTCGTCAACTGCTCTGTCTTTTCTGCGGATTTCATAGTCTTTCATATTAATCAACTCCAAGATTGTTCATTACCATACCTGTAATCATTTTTGGATAGAAATATGTGGATTTCTGCGGCATTTTTTCTCCTGCGGCGGCAACATCACGAATTTCGGTAACTCTTGTAGGGTTGAGTACAAATGAGCATTGGAACTCGCCTTTGTCAACTCCGTCAATTGCCTCTGTAAAGAATTTTGTGTATGTAAGGTTAATCTGTTTTGCCATATTTTCCTTATCAATTCCAAAGATTTTTTCAAGAATAAGTGTATGGAGAACAGAAACATCAAGCGACTGTGACGCCTTGCTTACATTGGGGAGCATTTGGCTCATAAAGTCGATATTTTTAAGTGTCAGCAAGAACCATTCGCCCTTGCCGCAATAGAAACCGAATGCTTTTTTGCCCTCGTCATAGAGTTTTTTCAAATCTTCCTCCATGGTGTCCGTGCCTTCTTTTTCGTCTATGTAGAAGAATTCGGAGCACTTTTCGAGTACCGCCTCTTTGTCAAAGTTCGGTAAATCTCTCACAAGGCGGTGGGTAGGGAATACCACAAGTCCCGGATGCTCCATATCTACGAGGTAAATCATCTGGAAGTCCTGCGGATCGCCCGGCTTTGAAATGCCGTTTTCTCTGCAATAATTTCTGTAATTGAGAGCGGTTTCGTATCTGTGGTGACCGTCGGCAATATATAGTTTTCTGTCTGCAAAATCGGCAACAAGCTTCGCAATGATTTTTTCGTCGGTTTCAATCCAAAGACGATGTGTAACACCTGTTTCGTCTGTAAATTCAAGGTCGGCTTTTGCCTTTGACTGCTCATCAATGGTAGCGAGAGTTGTATGTTTTTCGTCCATATAGAGAGCGTAAATCTGACTGAAATTGCAGTTTGTTGCTTTCATAAGATTTAAACGGTCTTCTTTAGCCTTTGAAAGGGTAAATTCGTGCGGTAAGATAATGCCTTTTGAAAATTCTTCAAGCTGAACTCTCGCAATAATGCCCTTTATGCTTTTGCGTGTGTTGCCAACAGAAAATTCTTCCTCGTAAATATAGATAGCAGGCTTATCTTCAATTTTCAAAATGCCTTTATCCTGCCACATTTTTAAAATATCCCTTGCGCAAGCGTAAGGATTTTCACCCTCTTTTGGCAATTCAAGACGAATAATGTTGTATTCGTTTTCTTTAATAAAAGCAAGTCTTTCTTGCTCGCTGATTATGTCGTACGGAGGACAGCAAAGAGAGGAAATTTCGCCTGCCTTTGCGGTGTTGTATCTCATACCTTTGAATGCTTTAATAACTGCCATAGCCGTTACCTCCAATTGAATTAATAAAATTCCCGAACGAGGAATATAAAATTATAAGATTATAAGTAAAAATAATACTATCATATATATTGTACCACGAATATGTAGGAATTTCAATAAATTTGTTGTAAAAAGCAGTGCTTTTATATACTTTTTGAATAATACAGAAACAAAAATTCTTATAAAATTAAATGAAAAGATTGACAATACAGATATAATATGATATAATATCACTTGCGTAAAATAAATACGCGCCAATAGCTCAGTTGGTTAGAGCTACCGGCTCATAACCGGTCGGTCCGGGGTTCGAGTCCCTGTTGGCGCACCAAGCAAAAACCGCATTAGAAAACTGTTTTTCAGCTTTTTAATGCGGTTGTTTTTATATCGTTATACACAGAAATACAAGGAAAAACAGTGTACTACAGAAAAAATGCATTGAAAAAAATATCTTTGATTTTATATTTTAACGGAATACTTTATAAAAGTTTGGTCGACCTTTGAAAAATTGAGTAAACTTTTTTTGTTTTTGGGAGGATAATTTAGCGTTAGCTAAATTTCAATGCCCGACCGACACTCCGCCAAACCATAATTCATCCTAACTTTTGATAAAGAGCCCAAAAAGAAATGCAGATAGGGAAGATCCCTGTCTGCATTTCCGATTATAAAGAGGTCGGACAAAAATGACCTTAATATAAAATTAATTTAAAAACTGAAAAATTTACCTAATCAGTTGTTATTCTTAAACTGTTTCAACTTTTTCTTCAGCTTTAGTTTCCTTAGTTTCTTCCTTTTCTTCAACTACAGGCTTTTCATCGACTTTTTCTTCTGCCTTGCTTTCAGCTTTTGCGGCTTTTTCAGCCTTTGCTTTCTTAAGAGCGGCAGCCTTGCGGTTTGTAGTTTTTTCCTTCTTTGGCTTTTCGGGTGCAGGAAGTTCCTTTTCAAGCTCAATGTAGATTACGGAAAGCGGTGCAAGCGTAATGTTGATTGAGTACGGAAGATCGTGATCGGCTGCATCCTGTGCCTTTAATTCGCCCTCGTTTACGATACCGCAGCCGCCGAATTCCTCTGCCTCGGAGTTGAGAACTTCTTTATAGATACCAAACTTCGGAACACCGATTTTATAGTTCTCACGGAGCATTGGCTGGAAGTTACATACAACAATAACTTCGCTTCCGTCATAAGCAATTCTTCTGAAAGAAATAATGCTATGCTTGTAATCGTCGAGAGCAATCCACTGAAAACCGTTCCAGTCGTAGTCGTTTTCGTGCATTGCCGGTGTATCACAATAGAATTTGTTTGCTGTAGCAAAGAAGTGATTAAGCTGACGGTGCTTTTCGTAGCCGAGCAAGTTCCACTGGAGCTGTTCAGTAGAATTCCACTCGTCAAACTGTCCGAGCTCACTGCCCATAAACATAAGTTTTTTACCGGGATGAGCAAGCATATAAGCAAGGAATCCTCTTACGCCCGCAAACTTGTTGTCATACAGACCCGGCATTTTGTTGATAAGCGAGCCTTTGCCGTAAACAACTTCATCATGAGAGATAGGGAGCATAAAGCTTTCGCTGAATGCGTAAACCATACTGAATGTAAGAGTATCGTGGTGATAATTTCTGTAAAGCGGGTCAAGGCTGATGTATGAGAGCATATCGTTCATCCAACCCATATTCCACTTGTAGTCAAATCCAAGTCCCATATCCTTTGGCGGGAAACCGGTAACATTCGGCCATGCTGTGCTCTCTTCGGCAATCATCATAGCTTCCGGGTGGAACATATGCACAACAGTGTTAAGTTTCTGTAAGAAATCAACAGCAACAAGATTTTCTCTGCCGCCGTAGATATTTGCAAGCCATTCGCCGTCTTTACGGTTGTAGTCGAGGTAGAGCATAGATGCAACGGCGTCAACTCTGATGCCGTCAATATGATATTGGTCAAGCCAGAACATTGCGGATGAAAGCAAGAAACTTGCTACTTCGTAACGGGCATAGTTAAAGATATATGTACCCCATTCCTTGTGTTCGCCGATTCTCCAATCCTCGTATTCATAACAGCCTGTACCGTCAAATCTGCCAAGACCGTGCTCGTCCTTGGGGAAGTGAGCAGGTACCCAGTCAAGAATAACGCCGATACCTTCCTGATGACATTTGTCAACAAAATACATAAGGTCTTTAGGAGTACCATAACGGGAAGTTGCCGCAAAGTAACCTGTTACCTGATAGCCCCAGCTGCCGTCAAACGGATATTCTGTAAGAGGCATAAACTCAATGTGAGTGTAGCCCATTTCTTTTACATAAGGAATAAGCTCCTCGGCGAGCTTTCTATAGCTGAATACATTGCCGTCCTCGTATTTTCTCCAAGAACCTGCGTGCATTTCATATACATTGATAGGAGCGTTCTTGTGCGGGTGAGCTTTCTTGTGCTCAAGCCACTCGCTGTCGTTCCATTCATAACCGTGAATTTCATATACACGAGATGCGTTATCAGGTCTTGTCTGGCAATGGAATGCATATGGGTCGGTTTTCATTACCTTTTGCATTGATGGAGTTTCTACGCAGTATTTATAGCAAGCATATTCCCATACACCCTCAATAAACAATTCCCATACGCCTGAATTGTCGATTTTATACATATAGTTTGCATCGGGGTTCCAATCGTTGAAGTCACCTACAACGGATACGGAAAGTGCGTTTGGTGCCCATACTCTGAACACAACGCCGTCTCTGTCGCCCCAGTTTACAAAATGAGAGCCCATAAATTCATAAGCTGTAACAGATTCGCCCTGCAAAAACTGTTCAAGCGGAGTTCTTTTGTCATTTAAACTAAAAGCCATTTATATATCCTCTTTTCTTTAAGAAATTTGGGAAAAGGGCGCATATTGCTCGTTTTTACAAAAAAATAAATCCGCAGTATGCTTTTACAGTGTTTCCCTTGATTTAATTATATGTTTATAGTATAATATATTCTACACAAATATACAAGAGTTAATTTTAATTTTTATGTAAATTATTTTACAAATTATTAAAATTTGTTTATTTTTTCAAAAAAATTTAAGGTGAAATTTTATGGATAAAAGAGTAAAAAATACTACAAAGGCACTCAAGCAGACACTTTTTGATATGCTTGAGCAAATGCCTTTGAGCAAAATTACAGTAACCTCTCTCTGTAAGCAGGCGGGAGTGAACAGGGTTACCTTTTATCACCATTTCGCCGATGTTTACGATATGATTTCTCAAATAGAAATCAGCTATGTTGAAGAATTAAAGGATTACAATTTTAAATTTACGCAGAACGGCAAGGTGAATTTCCTTTGGATTGTGCGCTTTGTAAAGAAGTATTCGGATTTTTACAGAGTGGTTTTCAATAACAATATCCAGACTAAATTACTTGACGAAATGTATGCGGAGCTCAAAAAAGAGTATTGTGCGGCATTTGGCAAAAAGGATATTCCGCAGACCAAACTTGAGTATATGTTTACATTTCTCGAAAGCGGTGCGTCAAGTATTTTAAAAAAGTGGGTAAGAGGCGGAATGGCAGAGAGCGAAGAATATATCGCCGACCTTATAAGCGAAATATTTATCAGTATGCACAGTCATATATAATAGTTGCCCACAGCCGAAAATTATGTTAAAATATGTAGTCAAATGAAAGAAAAAATTACGGATGGTGTATATATGAAAAAAAGATTTCTTGACAGCGGAAAAATTGTAGGCACTCACGGCATAAAAGGCGAATTAAGAATTGACCCGTGGTGCGACAGTCCCGAATTTTTGTGTTGCTTTAAAAAACTTTATCTTGACGAGCAGGGCAGAGAGAGCATAAAAGTTAAGTCACGCCCTCACAAAAATATTGTGCTTTGCAAGGTTGACGGAATAGATACAATTGAGCAGGCGGATAAAATGAGAGGCAAGACAATTTATATCGACCGAGAGGAGATCGTCCTTGACGAGGGTGTAAACTTTGTTCAGGATTTGCTCGGTCTTGAGGTAAAAGACGCCGACAATGCAACTGTTTACGGCAAAATTACAGATGTTTTGCGCACAGGTGCTAATGATGTTTATGAGATAACAGATGACAACGGCAAAAAATATCTTGCACCCGTTATTGACGAGGTTATTACAGAAACCAATGTTGATGACGGATATGTTCTTATTCGCCCGATGAAAGGAATATTTGACGATGAGGATTGATATAATAACCTTATTCCCCGAGATGTTTACTCCTGTTTTGGGTGACAGTATAATCGGCAGAGCACAAAAAAGCGGTGCGCTTGAAATACATTGTCATCAACTGCGTGACTATGCTTTTGACAAGCACAGACGAGTTGACGATACCCCGTATGGCGGCGGAATGGGAATGTTGATGAAAGCCGAGCCTATAGCGCTTTGCTTTGAGGATATATGCGATAAAATCGGCAAAAGACCGCATTTTGTCTATATGTCGCCGCAGGGAAAAACTCTTACGCAGCAAAGACTTAAGGAAATAGCCGAGATTGAGAATGTCTGCATATTGTGCGGTCATTACGAGGGTGTCGATCAGCGTTTGCTTGATGAATTTATAGACGAGGAAATTTCAATCGGCGACTATGTGCTTACAGGCGGCGAACTTCCTGCAATGGTATTCACGGACGCACTTTCAAGAATGGTGCCGGGTGTACTTTCAAATAATGAATGTTTTACCGAAGAAAGCCATTTTAACGGTTTGCTTGAGTATCCTCAATACACAAAACCGTCGGTATGGAGGGGCAAAGAAGTGCCCGAAGTGCTTTTGAGCGGTCATCATGCAAACATAGCAAAGTGGCAGAAAGAAAAAAGTCTTGAGGTAACCCGTGCAAAGCGCCCGGACTTGCTTGAAAAGATAAAAGAACAGCAATAAGAATTAACAATAATTTAGTGTTGCAAAATAATATTTAGCAATACTTAATATAATTTAATTTCAGTTTTAGTAAAGTTGCACAACAACAGACCGAAATTTTTGGTTGTAAGTGAGTATTAAACCAAAAATTAATTAACTTATTGACCTTTTTTTGAAAAAATACTATAATATTTATTAAAAGATTGCAAAATGCAGTCGGATTACAAAACGGGTTAAATTATATGGCAAGAGAGGGATTTTAAAATGTATGTTAAGGAAGTATTAGTACAGAACAAGGCAGGCTTACATGCTCGCCCAGCTACATTTTTCATTCAGAAGGCTAACGAATACAAGTCAACTGTATGGGTAGAAAAGGAAGAAAGACGAGTTAATGCAAAGAGCCTTCTCGGCGTATTGTCACTTGGTATTATCGGCGGTACAACCATCAAGGTTATTGCTGACGGTTCAGACGAAACAGAGGCTGTTGACGGTCTTGTTGCTCTCGTTGAGTCAGGTTTTGCTGAATAAGTTAAATAATTTATACTCTTTCAGAATTTAAGGGCGGTTTTCCGCCCTTTTTGTTTTGCCTTTTTAAAGGTTGACCAAACTTTTATAATTGCTTGTTGAAACAATTTGTTAAACCATAGTTTTAAATATTCCAAACATAAAAACAAATCCGATTTACATTATTTTCAAAAAGATTTTTAAAACCTATTGACAAACGGAAACGGTGGTGTTACAATAAACCTACTTTATCGGTAGGAATACTAAGTTTTAGGAAAATTCCCGCTTTTTAAAGTAATATTATTATATATCCGCACCAATGCGGAAATTTAAAATCAGAAGGGTGATAATATGAGCGAAAAGAATGTAAAAGATTTAGGCTTTCAGACAAGAGCCGTGCATACAGGCAACGGTGTTGACGGCGAAACAGGAGCAATTAAGAGGCCTATAACTATGGCAAACAGCTATGAATTGCCCTATGACCCAAGTGACCTTAACTGGAGCAGTGCAGGTAAAAACCTTTATACAAGAAACGGAGGTTCAAACCAGCAGTATCTGCAGGAAAAGGTTGCCTCTCTTGAGGGCGGCGAAGATTGCGTGGTGCTTGCAAGCGGTGTTGCCGCTTTGTCGGGACTGTTCTTTGCTTTACTCAAAAGCGGTGACCATGTAATTTTCTCAAGCGTTACTTATATTGCGGTTTACAGACTTTTAAACGAGCTTTTAAACAATAAATTCGGTGTGGAAACAACAATTGTTGATACCTCCGACCCCGAAAATGTAAGAAAGGCAATCCGCCCGAACACAAAACTTATTCATATAGAAACTCCGGGCAACCCCACACTTACAATTTCGGACATCAAGGCGATTGCAGACATTGCGCACGAAAACAATGCGCTGTTATCTGTTGACAATACATTTGCTTCTCCGTACAACCAAAGACCCGTTGAGCTTGGCGCAGACTTTTCGATTGAAAGCCTTACAAAATATATCAACGGTCACGGTGACGCAATGGGCGGTGCTATTATCGGTAAAAAAGAATACCTCGACATCATCAGAGCACAGTCGCAGATTAACCTCGGTGCAACAATCAGCCCGTTCAATGCTTGGCTTATTATGCGTGGTGCGGTTACTTTACCGCTTAGAATGAAACAGCACAATGAAAATGCACTCAAAGTCGCTAAATATTTAAAGACTGTAAAGGGTGTAAGTTTTGTGGCTTATCCGGGACTTAAAGACCACCCGAACCACGATATCGCCAAAAAGCAGATGACAAACGGTTTCGGCGGTGTGCTTTCGTTCGGACTCAAGGCTGACCATGATACATATAACAGATTTGTAAGCCATTTGAATGTCATAACTTCGGCAGTTTCTCTCGGTCACGATGAAAGCCTTATCGTTTTTCTCGGAGAAAATGACGAAAGACAGTATCTTTATCCCAAAGAATTCCACAACGGCTTTTTCAGATTCAGCGTCGGCATTGAAGATGCAGAAGATATTATTGCAGACCTTGAACAGGCATTTAAGAAGGAAAATTTATTATGATAAGAAAAGCCACGGTGCTTGATTTGCCGGCTGTCAAAGAAATTTACAATTATGCGGTTTTAAACACTACCGCAACCTATGACATAAATCCCAAAGATGACAAATACTTTGTTGATATGTTAAATGAGCATACAGGCAAGTATTTGCTCTCTGTGTATGAGGAAAACGGCAATGTAATCGGTTATGTTGCACTTTCCCGCTACAGTAAAAGAGATGCATACGACATTACAGCAGAGCTTTCGGTATATGTAAAAAACGATTGTCAAAACAGGCACATCGGCACTCAACTTATTGAGTATGCACTTCAAGAGGCGCAAAAGAATAATCGGTTCTTGACTGTGGTTTCGCTTATCACAAGCGAGAACGAGCACAGCATTTATTTACATAAACAGTTCGGATTTGAATTTGGCGGAAGAATTAAAAACGTAGGATTCAAATTTGACAGGCTCTTGGGCGTAGATATTTATTACAAGAATTTCCAATGAGTTTTTAACGGATTGGCGCAGATGTATTGACTTTTATCAATTAATATGGTATTATCAGAACATATAAAACCTATTAGGTTTATAGGACTTCAAGAGAGGAGAGCAACCTTATGACAAAGCTTGTTTCATATGTAAAAAGCTCTATGTGTTGCTGTTGCATGTGCACAATGTGTATGTGTTTATTTCCCATGCTCTCCGACGAAAAGTTTTGACCAGATAAAGTTTTACTGACCGGAGTGCATATGTTCTTCGGTCTTTTTTAATGCTTTTTATTATTCTGTGCATAAAATGTTAAGAGATTAGGAAAAAGGTGAAAAAATGAATTGGGAATTTATTTTTAAATATCTTCCTTTGTACCAAGAGGCAGCTTTGCTCACTTTAAAAATCGGACTTATCGGAATCGCCGTTTCTATTATAATCGGTCTTTTCTGTTCATTGGTTCAGTATTACAAAGTGCCCGTGCTAAGGCAGATTGCAACGGTATATATTGAAATATCCCGTAACACTCCGCTGCTTATTCAGTTGTTTTTTATTTACTATGCGCTGCCAAAGGTTGGCGTGCAGGTAAGCTCTGAAATGGCAGGCTATATCGGTCTTGCTTTCCTGGGCGGAAGCTATATGTCGGAAACTTTCAGGAGCGGACTTGAATCTGTAGATAAAATTCAAACCGAAAGTGCTTTAAGTCTTGGTATGAAGCATCCGCAGATTATGAGATATGTAATACTGCCGCAGGCTTTTTCAACAAGTGTACCGCCGTTTGTGGCAAATGTAATATTCTTGCTTAAAGAAACAAGTGTATTCAGCGCAGTAAGCCTTATGGACCTTATGTTTGTTGCAAAGGACTTAATCGGTCTTTACTACAAAACAACAGAGTGTCTGTTTATGCTTGTTGTGTTCTATCTTATTATACTACTGCCTGTTTCAATACTTGGAAGTGTGCTGGAAAGGAAACTGAGATATGCCGGATTTGGGGATTGATGTTCTTTTTAAGGGAACAAACTTTATACGCCTTTTGGGCGGCTTGTGGACTGCACTTGAAATCAGTCTTATTTCAGTCGGTCTTAGCATACCGCTTGGCATTTTGCTTGGCATTGTAATGACTATACCAAACAAAGCAATAAAAGTTATAACAAAAATTTATCTTGAAATTATCAGAATAATGCCGCAGCTTGTGTTGCTTTTTATAGTGTTCTTCGGTGCAACAAGAACTATGGGAATTAACCTTTCGGGCGAGGTTGCCTCGGTAATAGTGTTTACGCTTTGGGGTACGGCAGAGATGGGCGACTTGGTGCGAGGCTCAATTATCAGTATTCCGAAACACCAGTCGGAAAGCAGTCTTGCGCTCGGACTCAGCAAAGCACAAACCTATTTATATATAATAATTCCGCAGACGGTACGCAGACTTTTGCCGCTTTCAATCAACCTTGTTACAAGAATGATAAAGACTACAAGCCTTATCCTTATGATTGGTGTTGTAGAGGTTATAAAGGTTGCACAACAGATTATTGAGGCAAACCGTGCCACAAGCCCGAACGCAGCGTTCGGTGTGTACCTTGTAGTATTCATTATGTACTTTATAGTTTGCTTCTCAATAAGTATGGTTGCAAAACATCTTGAAAAGAAATGGAGTTGAGGAAATGTCGCAGGAACTGTTAAAAATAGAAAACCTTACAAAGCGTTACGATGATAACACCGTACTTCAAAGCATTAATATGACAGTCCGTCAGGGTGAAGTTGTGGTAATTATCGGCCCAAGCGGCTGTGGCAAGAGTACCTTTTTACGATGTATAAACGGTCTTGAACCTATACAGGAGGGCACAATTTCTTTTGAGGGCGAGTTAATCGACCGCAAAAGCAAAAATATAGCGGAAATTCGCCAGAAAATCGGTATGGTGTTTCAGAATTACGAGCTTTTTCCACACCTAACTGTTATGGATAATATCTTACTTGCCCCCACAAAAGTGCAGAAGAGAAATAAAGAGGAAGTAAAAAAAGAGGCGGAAGAGCTGCTCGAAAAAGTCGGATTAAGCGAAAAGAGCAACAGCTATCCACGACAGCTTTCGGGCGGTCAGAAACAGAGAGTTGCAATTGTAAGAGCCTTGTGTATGCACCCGGACATTTTGCTTTTTGATGAGGTTACAGCCGCACTTGACCCCGAAATGGTAAGGGAAGTGCTTGATGTAATGCTCGGACTTGCAAAGCAGGGAAGAACAATGCTTATTGTAACTCACGAAATGCAGTTTGCCCGTGCGGTTGCCGACAGAATAGTATTTTTTGACGGCGGTCACATTGTGGAAGAGGGTAAACCCGAAGAGTTCTTCACAAATCCAAAGACTGAGAGAGCTAAAAAATTCCTTGATATTTTTGAGTTTGACTCAATAAAATAAATTTTCTTTAAGAAAGAGGAGAGATTATTATGAAAAGAATTACAAAAATCATTTCTGCAATCCTTGCAGTGTTAGTTGTTACAGCGGTGTTTGCAGGCTGCTCAAGTTCAAACGACAATTCAACCGCTAACGGCTTTAGAACACTTGATGAAATCAAATCATCGGGTACAATCAATATCGGCGTATTTTCCGACAAAAACCCATTCGGTTATGTTGACGAAAACGGCGAGTATCAGGGCTACGATGTTTACTTTGCAAACCGACTTGGCGAGGACCTCGGCGTAAAAGTAAACTTTGTTTCAACTGAGGCTGCAAACAGAATCGAATACCTCCAGACAGGTAAGGTAGACCTCATTCTTGCAAACTTTACAGTTACAGACGAGAGAAAAGAAGAGGTTGACTTTGCACTTCCTTATATGAGCGTTTCACTCGGTGTTGTATCTCCGAAGAGCAAAACAATAACAAGCCTTGACAATTGGAACGAAAGCGACAGTATGATTGTAATTTCAGGTACAACTGCCGAAACTTACCTCACAAAGAACTATCCGAACATCAAACTTCAGAAGTATGACGCATATGCACAGGCAAAGACAGCTCTTGAAAACGGCAGCGGTGCAGCTTGGGCAAACGACAATACAGAGGTTATCGCATACGCAAACCAGAACAGTGACTTTGTTGTAGGTATTCCTGAACTCGGTTCGGCAGATACAATTGCTCCTGCCGTAACAAAGGGCAACGATACACTCCTTAACTGGATTAACGATGAAATTAAAGCACTCGGTAAAGAAAACTTCTTCCACAAAGATTACGAGGCAACACTCCTTGACACATACGGCAAGGATTACGAGAATCAGCTTGTAATCGAGGGCGGCGAGCTTGCTTCTTCAACAAACGATACAGCTAAATAATTTAACTTAATATTCAATAAAACAACGGCAATCGGAATTTAATCCGGCTGCCGTTGTTTTATTGGTCCTTTATTAAAAGTTTTTATCAAAAGTTGGGGTAAATTATGGTTTAGCAAATTGTTTCTACAAGTAATTATAAAAGTTTGGTCGACCTTTTCAAAGGTCGTGGGTGTGGGCAAAGCCCACAATACTTTTTGCTAACGCAAAATATCGATAGCAAAACAGCTTGCTGTTTGGCGGCTTGAACAAATAGGCGAAAGCCTTTGCGAGGGCGACAAAAGAAAATACACTTCTTTTCATAGTCAACGCATTGCGTTGACTATGTTGTTAGCTTTTCTGTTTATAATGGCTACCGCCTGTTTTTAACAAACTTAGTTTTAGCACGCAAACAGCGTGGCTGTTTGCGTCCGATTGATTGCAATATAGGAAGATATTATGGGCGCTGCCCAAACCCGCAAGCCTTTAAAAAGGCTTGACCTAAATTTTAAAATCATTTAGCTTAACCTGTGCACTAAACTGCAATTTTCCTTAGTTTTTGATAAAATTGATTTGTCAAATCACAAAACAACAACCGCAGCCGAAACTGCGGTTATTGTTTTATATTTTATTGATTTAGAAAAGGAGTAAATATAAACAGATTATGAGTTGATTACAACATTACCGCCAAAGCCTGTGCTCTGAATTACATCAACAGAGTCAATTCCGTTTATTGTAGCTGTGTGTCCGTTATAACCTGCCGCATAAACAGGGAGGTTGTTTGCGATAATAAAGCTTGAGTTGATTGATGTTAAAGTTGCGTCATGCGGATAAGATATAGCACCCTCTGCGCCACGGTTGCCTACTACTACTGCCGCTACAGGCACTTCGTTGCCGCTTTCCCATTTTTTGTTATCGTATTGATCCCAATTGTTCTGTTGTATCGTATCGGTTGTGGCATTTGATTTAACTGTTGAGTTTTTTACTGTTTGAGACGAGATTGCTCTATAATCGTATGCGGTTGTTATTGGATTGCGGAAAAATCGGTATGGCAAAAAATGCTTGCTTGGAAATTTTGGATTTGAACAATGATGATAATTTAGGTGCAAGATTTATTTTAATGCATATTTACGCATATTTTGAAGATGAAAAATCAGCGGTTAAGTTGTTTGAAAGGTATGACTGCCAAAAATCGACGCAATTTTTATTGCCTTTGTCAACTTTATATTATAAGCTTGGAAAAACTCGCAAAGCCACAGTTTATATTAAAGAACTTGTCAATATAAATAAAGATACACACGATTTCTTTAATCGTTTGGTGATAGGCGAAGGTTTGTCAGACATTGAGTTTGGTATGTATGGTTATCGTGCAAATTCTATTGAAGAACTTGCAATTGATGTTACAGATAATAAGTTTCTTTTTGTAAATTGCGGTGTTTATTTTAAATGGGTATTAAAAACAATTAAGAGTATTGATTAATAAAAGCCTTGCCAAAATCATTTAACTTGGCGAGGTTCTTTTGTACCAAAGCGTGTAAAGCTGTTGCTGTCAAGTTTTTGAATTTAATAACCCTATATAGTTGTCTGCAAGAATTTTAATATATTTTATTGCAGTACATTAAGCAAAGACCAAATTTTCTTTATGAAGTGTAATAATGTTATTATATTTGTTTAAATATGTGTTTTTATGTCTAACAACATTAAAATGATTTATTTTTCAAAAATTCCTTGACAAATTACGCAAAGTTTGATATAATACATCTTGTCTTGAAAATTAAACAGATATAGGGGTATAGCTCAGTTGGTAGAGCAGCGGTCTCCAAAACCGCGTGCCGAGGGTTCAAGTCCTTCTGCCCCTGCCAAACAAAAACGGCTTAAACACTGCGTTTAAGCCGTTTTTTCGTATAAATAAACAGGCGGAGCGTGGTCTAAAATACCACTTTTGATGCTCAAATTGTGTTTCAAACTTCTCAAACGGTCTCAAAAATTCCAACAAGTCCGTCTGTTACATCATCAAAATAGCATCAAAAATTTTTACTAATTATTAATGCATCTCTAGATAACAATAATAATTGTAAAATTTAGAAGAGTTGTGAAAAAAAGAAAATCTTTAGACTTCATTCTTCATAGTTCCTGTTCTTTATGATTCTAATTCTAATTTGATCTTCTCCGAATTCTCGTCTGAATAATCAAAATTCTCAAGAAGTCTTTTATAAAATTCCGCTACATCATAATCTGTCAAAATCCAATTGACCTGATTATTTTCAACAGCAATTTTATAGAGATTTTTAATCTGATCATTAGACCATTTATCAATTACCAATAATTGACTTATTATTGTGTGGGTATTGGCAAAACTTGAACTATCTTCTAATGATAATATAAGGCTCTCCTTCTTTTCCTCTTCTTCGTTTATTATATAAGCCTCATCAGATTTTTTTACCTCATCTTTAAGTTCAAATGATATATTTTCAAGTTTTTCATTAGCACTCGTTCTGTCAATTATTGACTTAACTAATATATCAAGTTCACTTCCATCTGTATAATCAGCAGATGCAAAATATTTAATCCTGTTGTCCTTTATCATTTTATAGACTTTCTTCTTGTCCTTTGTATCAGGATTATAAACACCTATAGAATGACCACCGTATGTATTAACCAGTTTCATACATGGTATATCCGTGTCACTATCGCCTATGTATACCATATTTCTGAAAGGGACTCTAATGTCTTCTGGTGAGAAATAGTCATTGACACCTTGATCATTAATGTCTAAAACACCTTTTTCAATCCTAAATAGAAATTGAGTTTTGTTTGTATAATTAACAACCTGAGCTGGCCAAATAGCAACGCCATAATTATCAAAATAAAATGAACTAGCATATATTTTTTCAAAGGCACCACTTTTTGCTACAGTAGTACCTTCAATCATTTCCTTTAGTCCGGAAGATATAATATAATGTTCAACAATAACATTTTGCTCTAAACCATATTGTCTAATTCTCTCAAACCAATCTTCAACCCCTGGGAACAAATTAACCTTTGCACCATACTCTTCCAATTTATCTTTGGTAAAAACAAGGCGTCCCCTAGCTTTCTCCATCATTTCGTACATATAAGCTAAATTTTGATCCATATCGTTATCTTCAGCCAATTTATTAGATTCTGCCCAAAAGCTTTTTATATCATATCCAACGGATTGAATATAACCCTGTGCCTGCATATCATCAGGAGATAATGTTTTATCAAAATCATAACAAATTGCTACAACAGGTTTTCGTTCTTTATGTTTTCTTGTAAATTTATTATCAGCCACTATTATTCCTCCTTTGACTAATCTATTATTAGTGTAATTATATCACGCTATTATCTTTTGATACAATAATGATAATTTACGAAATAATTATTTCTTTTTGTTAATTTATTACAAAAGAAACATTTTAGTAAATGCATTTTTAATCTGTCATAAGCCACTCTTTTTAGACGCTTGATTAGAATCTATTTTATTAAGCAAAACAAATTATTATATATAAAGACTTTCCCTTTTTAATACTTACAACAAAATATCATCAACCCAAAATAAGATATTAATAAATCCACAATGATTATTGTTAGAGGATTTATTGCACAGAAAATGCTGAGTTAGCAAAGGAATAATAACGCTTAAATTTATTCTGATTTAATTCACTATCATTTCACAACTCAAACTCATCCGTTATCCCATTCAGCTTTGTCAAATCTCTTTTCACATAATACATCTCTGTGATTTCAGAGGTTGTATGCCCGAGGAGGTCCGCTACCTGTCGTGGAGTCAAAGATTTAATTGAACCGTCGGGTTGCTTTATTCCGTTTACAAGGTTGGTGGCGAAGGTGTGGCGGAGGGAGTGTAAGCCTTTGGTTTCTATACCTGCGGCTTTGAGAATTCTGTAATAGCGTTTCCTGAAATTTACAGGTCGGGTGAAGTTGCCTTTTTCATCGGGTATCAGGGGTGAGTCCTCTCCGAAGTAAAATTCTTTTCTCAAGTCGAGTATCATTTCAATCGCAGTATCGTTCAGCGGAACATCTCGCTTGCTCGTGGCACTTTTCAGCTTGCCGACTTTTACTTCTCGTCCTTTTTCTGCTGTTACTCCGTCACGCTTTGATATTTCCTTTACACCTCTGTTAAGGTGCATTACACGATTTTCAAGGTCAATGTCGCTGTTGATAAGTCCCAACACCTCGCCTGTTCTCAATCCTGTATTCAGCGTAAGAATGTATGCGGCGGCTTGCTGATATTTTCTCTTGCCGTTTGAAAATGTGCTGAACGCTTCATCTTTGAATATTTTAATTTCTTCCGGCGTGAATACCGTTATGGTTTCGCTCGTCGGAAGATTTTCTTTGTCCTGAGCCGCAAGAAAGTTACTTTTTTTAATCATCGGAGCACTTATCATAGGATTTCTATCGATATATTCCTGCTGTGTCAGATACCTAAAATATTCATTCATAACATTATGAACTTTCTTAACCGTAGTGTAAGCATAACCCTCGTTCATCTTATCATTGAGCAATTTTTTAATATCAGCCGACTTGACATCTCCGACTACTTTATCCCCGATATACGGATATATTTGATTTTTCGCCGTACACTCGTATCTGTCATAGGTGGTGCGTTCCACAGACGGAAACTTAAATACCTCAAGCCAGTTCTGCATACTGTCTTTCAGCCTTTTCTTTGTTTCCTGCGACTCAATTATTGAGTCATTAAACGCTGCAATATATTCCGTCATTTTCTTATTGACCTCGGCTTTTGTTGTACCCGAAAAGCTCTTTCTTTTTCGCTCTCCGCTTTCATCCATATACCAAACAACACCACCCCAGCGGTTGTCTGTCCTCTTGAAAGCGTTGCCGTTAGTAAGTAATTTCCTTGTTGACATAATATCAGCTCCTTTTCAAGTACAACAACATACCATAAATTCATCTGAATATCCAGACCAAATTTGAATTTCTCAAAAATCGCCCACATCGTTTTTATTTGTTGTTTTCGATTACTTTCCTGCTGAATGCAACAAAATCGCAACACGGGCGACACGTGGCTCAACAGAGGGATTACATTGACATTGTAAATCCCTGCTCTTCGTCATTTTCAATTTCATTCCGATTAACTGTTCTGTCGGTTTTAAGTCCGTGAGTAAGCTTTTTCTCTTCAAGTTTAGACTTGAGTTTACTGTCAACCTGACCGAATAATTTTGCTCGTTTACGTTTGCAACTATTTGCAATCAATTTTGCGAGAGCAAGAACTATTCCTGAAACAGATTGCTCAACACTTGATTTATCAATTTCCATTGTCGGGGTTGCTTTAGATAATAAATTGACCGACTTCAAAATATAGTTCTTGATACTTCTGAATTCCTTGTTATCTTCAAGCGGAATGTCAGGCTTTTCTTTATCGTAGTACAATGACAGCTTTTCTCTGTTGATTTCATTCCACCTTGAATAGAGCTTTGCAAGATTTTTATCATTTGCAAGTTCGGCTACAATACTATTAACGATTTCTTTGATTGATTTAGGAAGATAACCATACATCAATCTTCCCTTGTAACTTTTGAGCTGTTCAGCAAGTTTTCTGAACAGCTCAACCATTTTGTCAGAAACATAAACATCCGAATCTATATTTGAAATTAAATCATCAATTACATTTTTTGCTTCATTTTTAAGTTCATCACGGATTTCTGTCAGCATTTCAAACAGTTTGTATTGCTCATTTCTGAAAATATCATTGCCGAATGCGCTTCGCATACTTTCTATGCCATTGTTAGTAAGATAGCCTTGTCCTGATTTAGAATAAACAAGCAGATGTATGTGAGGATGATGTGTTGTGTTATGAAATGCTCCGTACCATTGCAAATCGCTTGGCTCTATTTTATGAGCCTTGGCAATTTCTAAAACATTTCTTCTCACAAGACTTTTCCACGCATTTGCATTGTTGTAGCCAAGTCTTTCAGCATCTTCTCTTTTAAGACTTATCACATGAGTCCACACAATTCCGTTGTGACTTGAAACTTCATCCGCTACCTCATCAAGATTTATTTTCTCATCAGTTTAAGAAAATAATCCGTGTTTACCTAACTTCTCAACACCCGGTCTTTCGGCATAATATGAAACTAACTTTTTAACACCGCCTATCCTGTCTGCGTTGCGTTCAAGAAATTCGTTGAGGAATTCTGTCGCAGTAGCCTTTGTCTTATTTTCAAGATAAGACTTCATCTCGGGATAGTCCCAAACTTCAGGTACAGTTTTAAGTGCAGTGCAGATTAAATCATTTTGATTTTTAGTTGCAGGAGAGTTATCAATACCGTTTGGCAGTTTTTCAACACCTTCACGAGTGCCCATATATTTTATTAGTTTGCCTGCATTTGAAGATGCAGGATTTTTTATGTACCGACTTGTAAAAATTATCTTCGGCATTTATTAACCTCGTTGGAATTTGTACGCATCTTCAAAGGTGATGATACCGTTGTTCCTTGCAACTTCTTCCGCACAAAGCTTATTGAGTGCTGACAACGAATGATTATCAATCTGATTTGTTGCCGCAACAACATTGCTCAGCTTTGCCTGTTCCACAGCCATCTTGAACAGCATTTCAGAAATATTTTTCTCAACGCTTTCAATCTCACTTTTAATAGTCTGTGCAAGCATAGGTGAGAGATAATCAATGCACTTTTGCTGATGAAGATAACCGATATAGAAATTAACTGCCTGACAGACAAAATCACTTTTTGAAGTTGCGTTTGCTGTATCAAGCATTTCTGCCATTTCTTCTACCATTGAAGGCTTCATCCAATAGGCATATTTCTTTTTATTTTCGCTCATTTCTGATAGACCCCTCAAATTCTGATTTTTGACACCTTTGAAAACCCCATAGCAGTCGGCTCTGCCGTCTGATGTGACTCCGTGGGGAGACGCCCCACTTTAACCTGCTTTTCATAGTTTTTTTCTAAAAGGAGGTTGTTTGATTGTTGGGTAAGCATAAGAAAATGACCATTTCCGAATTTGAGAAATGGTCACGGTTTGCGTCAAGTTTGAGGGATAAGGCGGTTGCAGGAAAGGTTGATTTTGCACAGTATTATGCGGATATACGGAAGTAGCTTTTCTTTGTTTACTGCTATGCAGATTTTGGATATGCGTAATCATAAAAAACGCATCTTCAACATTAAACTTTATAGAATTAAAGGCTTAGCATTTTATAATCAAAATCACTCCAAAGAAATCTTCCCATCTGCAATATAATATGTTTTATCACAAAGTTCCTCAATATCCCCCTTAACATGAGACGTTAAAATAACTATACCCTTTTCTTTATGTTTACGAATTAGATTTTTCGTAAGTTCAACACTTTTTGCATCAAGTGCATTCATCGGTTCATCTAATATTAACACCGTTGGGCTATGCATAAAAGCCTGTATCAATCCCATTTTTTGCTTTGTGCCCAAAGACAAATTTTTATATTTGATATTTGCAAATTCTGTGATATTATAAAAATTGAGCCAAATTTTTAAATCAATATCATTTTTATTTTGACACATTGCTCGCACTGCATTTAAATTTTTTATCAAACTATAATGTGATATAAATTGAGGGTTTTCTATTAAAACTCCTGCATCTTGTATATAGTTTCCTCTTTTGCGAATTTCAGTTCCATTTTGAAAAACATGACCTGAAGTTAATTTAATATAACCGGCTAATGCTTTCAAAATTTGTGTTTTTCCGGAACCATTTTGACCTACCAATCCGTAAATATTATTCATCTCAAAATTGAGATTTATGTCACTTAAAACAACTTTGTCACCATATTTCTTTTTTCCGTTTTTAATTGTTAATTTCATGATTCATCCTCCCTTAATTGAACACCCAATGTAGATACCGAGATAAAAAATAATGTTATGCAGATAAGCAATGCAATTATTGGATTTAATAACAACATTCCTTGTAATAGAAATATAGCAAAAGAATATATAAGAACAATTAACGCATTTTTACTGATAAGTTGACTTATCGAAAACAAAATCCATTCTAATAAAAATAATTCAACACAAGTTAACAATACTGATGCTGTATCACACTCAAAGTTACAAACAATAAAATATGTAGATATTACTGCTGCTATCATTGTTACATATTCTTTTATATATCGTATTGTAATTAATTTTATCAGTCTTACTTCATATTGTATACGTCTATTCGAATGACCTTTTATAATACTTCTCGCTCCATCAGCTAAATCTGATGATAAGGAAATAGTTGAATAAAAAGAAATAGAAAATAACCCCAATATTGATACTACCTTTACAAAATCAAAATAGGTGTTTCCCATTTCATCAGCAGAATAAAATGAAAGCAATCCTTGCCTGATAAATGTATTTAGCGATACATTATTAGCGCCACTTAATGTAATATTGTTTATCAGAAGAAAAGACAATAAGCCTATCATAACAATTTGCATAATCTGCAAAACACATTGTTTTAATAATCTAAACTTCATATGATACCACACATTTGGAAACAAGATATATTGCTATATAAATTAGATAGGGAGAAAAAATCTGTATTATATTTAAATTACTATAAGATGTTATCATTAATGATGTCATTGGAACAAATTCAAAAGGCAAAAAATAGTATAAAATTGGCGACAATACCCATAAAAAGAGTACAAAAAACAAAGCTCCTTTTATAAAGCTTTTCATAACATCGACCAAGTAGCATGCAAAAATTCCGTTTATAAAAATCGAGATTGACTTTATAAAACCATAAAACACGGCGTATAATACAGGATTTATTATTATTTTGCTTAATATTGAATCGTTTGAAAAATCTGTTTCTAAATTTGAATACGAAAAACCTGATGAAAAAGCCGATACTAAAATAACAGTCAAATATACCAATAAGAAAATAACAACAGGGATTAATGCGCATGTCGATTTTAAGACAAGCAGCTCACCGGAATATAGTTTATTTTTGCCTATGTTGTATTTGACCATTCTATTTTTTATATTATAATAATTGTAAACAGTAATTAATATTATAATAGGAAGTGCAAATGATTGATAAAAGCTGAAATTAAATAGAGAAACATCATATGACAACATTGAATTAATAACGTGTTGCTTTATTTCATCCCCATTCACATTTGCTAAATCGGGAGCATTAATGTCAAAAGTAAAATAAGTTGTGATTACATCCCAATATACACATATAATCAGACCCATTGCTAAAACAGGAAAAATCCATTTAAACGAAAAGAAATGATAATATTTTTTCATGTAAATCTTACCTCAATAATAAAAATTTTATATATAATAAAACGGGCATACATTGGTCTATATTATTTTTTGATTACTTGTTATTAACTTTCGTCTGGAGACCAGCTTCCTGTTAATGCAACTGCACCATCAAAATTATGCCGATATACGGAAGTAGCTTTTCTTTGTTTACTGCTATGCAGATTTTAGATATGTATAATCAGGTATTATATAATTATAAAAATATTACAAACGTTTGAAACAAGAATTTGATAACACAAAAACAAATATACTACTTATCAATATAAAAATATATGGACATATTATGTCCATGGTGCTGCTTGGAATATCAGATGAAAGCATATTAATAAACTTAAGAAAGTCAATATTGGCAGTCATGCAAAATATTTCGTAACACACACTGATAATAAAAGGAATTGCTATATTTTTTAAAATTATAGATATTGAAAAACTAATACTAAAAAAGCAAATGTCTGAACAAAAAATATAAAAATATAATTAAAATAATTAAAATTTAGTATTATACAATATAAGCCAAGCAATACACATATATGCAGGAAATAAAAAACAAACACAAGAAAAAGTTCAACTATAAGACTTTTTTTATAAACAAGCAATAGTTCTCTGATCCTGCCCTCTACATACTCTCTGAAACCAAATAAAGTCCACCATACAGCAAAAAATGGGCAAAAAATTTGTAACATTATGTATGTTGAAAAATAACATTGTTCGGGTGAATATCCTTTAGCAAAATCCAAATATGTTAAAAAAGGAAGTACAAGAAATAAAAAAACAACAGGTACAATATAGAGAATTCCCATTCCTTTAAGTGTTAATTGTATTAATGAAAGGCGGTTTATATATCTTTTAAGGCACATAAATATCCATCCTCTATATCAGCGTTAATACTCACTCCCTGCTCAATAAAATTACTTGAGAGAACGATTATATAATTTTTATTATCCTTACTGATTCTGTCTTTAACATAATAATTTCCCTCTAAATTATTTTCATATTCTTCGTCTAAAAGAAAAACTTTTTCATTTCCGATAGAAGTAATATCGCTGCAAGTTCCCTGAACAACATTTCTTCCCTCATTAATTATAACAATCTCATCACATATTGATTTTACGTCCGAAACAATGTGAGTAGAAATAATAATAGTTTTATCATTTTTTATTTTCCTTAAAAGGGATTTAAATCTTACTCTCTCCTCAGGATCAAGACCTGCAGTCGGTTCATCAAACAAAACAATTTCAGGATTTCCCATTATAGCTTGGGCTATTCCCAATCGTCGAACCATACCTCCTGACAGCGAACCCACTTTGTTTTTAATTTTATCACTTAGGTTGACCAAATCAATGCAATATCTGATTCCATTGTCTTGATTTGACTTAGGTATTTTCTTTAATGTGGCAAAATATCTCATAGTTTCATATACAGTCAATGACTTCATAGCACCAAACTGCTGAGGCAAATATCCTATATTTTCACAATCGCACTTAATGCTTCCCTTTTCGGGAGAAAGCAAACCGCATATACATCTCATCATAGTAGTTTTGCCGGAACCGTTTGGCCCAAGCAAGCCATAAATACCGTGCTTAAATTCGCAGGAAAAATCATTTAAAGCTTTTGTTTTCTTAAAAGACTTGGTGCAGTTCTTCAAAATCAGCACAATTATACCTTCTTCCTTGTTAATTATCATTTATACTTTCGGAGTCAACCACGGCTTTTTCTACATATTTAGAATAGCCCATATCTCTTTGAGCAAGAAGTATTTCAGCAACTTGCTTCTTTGTTTCCTCATCAGTTGCTTTATTAATAAAAACTGTATCATCTCCTAAAAATATTCCATCATAAATACAATTAGAAGAAAGCATTTCATTTATCTGAATAATAGTATATTCTTTGAGATTTAATTTATTGCTGCTATTGTTATCCAACTCATTAATGTATTTCTGAATTTCGTCTATATATTCTTCATCTATTTCGCTCAATCCCCACCCCTTTACAGTAATTGCATAAATCTTATAAATATCAGACGAATTTGATTTATAAAATCCACTAAAAAGCGTAGGATAGCTTGTAACCCCGACAAAACAATTTTTCTCATTCTTTACCTCATCAAGATTTGAATAAAACTGCCTTGCTGAATCAACTCGAATATTAAATTCTGTTTCGGATTTTATCTCAATCGGATTATATGTGGTATAATCACCCGTAATTTTGTAAAATCCGGGAATAGGGTAATATGCAAAAAAGCCGGGCAGAGAACACGCCTGATAATTACTGTATAATATAGGTGAATAACCGCTGTACTTTATGTTTATAAGTTGCAGGTTTCCGTTCCCTATTACAGTAACATAATCTCCTTCACGATTATATTTTAAAGCATTTCCTTCAATATCAGTTATCTTTAAAACATTGTATCCATGGTACAATGTAAAATTGTAATACTCTAAACCTGTATCAGATAAAGTCATTGATACTTCGGCATCTAATTGTCTGTAAATGCTTAAATCCATATCGTATGATGTAACTTCAAAATCCGGATCTTGGTTCTTTTGCTCATTTTCAGTATAAAACAAATAATCTGACATTGAAATACTGTCAAGCTGAGCTCCCTTTTCAATATGGCTTCCGCCATAAAAGTAGCCAACCAGATTAAATGTTGAAATTAATAGTGTTAATGACAGTAAAACAGCTTTTAATGCGGTTTTCTTTATTTGACAAAGTTTGAAAAACAAAAATGACAGTAGAGAAATCCAGAAAATAATTAAATTCCATCTATAAATTTCAGCATACATACCGTAATCATGGTTTATGTACCACTCTAAATCATTTGGCAGAATATATGCAAGAAAATATTTTGATTCCCAAAAATTAATTTTGGTAACCTGGCTTAACCCCCCCGGAATAAAGTCAGATGTACTTGACACAAGGAAAATTATAAGCGCCATAAGAGCATATGAAACAATCCTTTTCGTCTTTTGAGCAAAAAAAACGCCAAGTAAAATCGGGATTATTCCACCCAGAAAAACATATAAAAATAAAACTGAAAATATATGATACAAATAACTGTAGTCATTCATTCCGGATGACAAAAATATAACAAAATTAAATACAAATGCGCTAAAGAACTCTAAAGCCGGAATAAACAACAAAACTGTTACAGTACTTGTTAAAATCCTAGTCTTACCATTTTTGTGTGAATACAATGCTTCATCTATATAACAACGCTTATATAGGTAAAAGAATTCATATGATGTAAAACATAATATTACAAATGATAGTAAGCATAATTTTATAGAATTCTTTAAATATATTAATACATCATTATTGAGTGAAAAGCTATAACAACTATATACAAGATTCCCCAAAAAACATACTAACAGTATGATAACCGGAATAAATATTATTTTAGTTTTAAAAAACAATTTTAAATTTTGTTTTATCATTTTTACTCACCCTATTTCTTGTAAGTACGGGTCTTACAAGGAAATAATAAATCAATCCTTTAGTATATTTTTTTAGTAGTCCATCAACAATTATTTCTTCACGCATGCGAGTGCGTTCTCCTGCTGTTATTATACCATCTCTGTGTATTTTTTATTCAAGCTGTTAATCTCATCAGGGAATAACTTATCTCAAAAAGAAACATTTTTTAGTGTTTCAGTTTTTTCGGTAACATAACATACTCCATCAATTCTTATAGCCACAAACATAGTAATATTATCGGTGGTTAATGAATAATATTTATATTTGAAGTCAAAACCGCCAAATCAATTCAATTACCGATCCTTTATCAGACACATCAATATCAACAGCATATTCTTGATTTTCAGACCCTTTTGAAGCTTCTAACAAATGCTTTCCTTCTATAGGTTTCCAAGCTACTGCGCCATTTTTGTCAGACGTTCCAACAACTTCTGCAATATCTGTATGTGCGCTGCCTTCATTGGCATGCGGTTGAATAACCACATCAATCCCTTCTATAACATTCCCAGAATTATCCTTAAAGATAAAAGTGACTTTATCTTTTGAATAAGTGGCATTCTGTTTTGATGATTCACTTCCGCTTGTATTTTCCGATGATTGAGTTTTTTCTTCGTTAGAAGTTTTAGATTTGGTAGTACTCTCCGGTTTCGTAGTTTCTGCAGTAGATGAATCAGGTTGTGTTGTACTTTCCTGACTTGCTGTTGTTTCATTAGTAACTTTTTCAGAAGCAGTAATTTTAATATTATCTTCTGTTTCTGTCAAATTCGCATTTCCGGAGCAAGCTGTACTTATTAAACAAGCACAAATTAAAACACAACTGAATACAATTGTTTTTATAATTTTTCGCATATGTGCAACCATAAATCATCATCCTTTTTACTTTGTTGAAATTAATTATGCAAAATTAAGCGATTGATTAATACAAATTAGTTCCCATTGGCTTCATCTCCTTATTATGATAGTGATAGTATTCAATAAATATATAAGGCAACCGATATTAACTTATATATTATAAGCGCACACTTTTTCATCAAAAAACACTAAGCCTATTAATTATTGCTTAATTGTGCATTCGCTTAAATGTTACAAATTAATCTCATTTTTTATTTTACCCAACAATGTTGTAATTTTAACACGTATTTAAAATAAAAACATAATTTTTACAAAAATGGTAATAAATTCGACAAAAAATGCACTTTTCATATTGACTGATAAAATAATAAAAAACAAAAGATTTATAATGACTATTTTTTCATTGTATGTTATACTTATGATGTGATTTACGGGAGGTTTTTCGGTTGAAAATTATAATTTGTGACGACGACAAATATATTGCCGATGAAATACAAAGCAAGCTGACTGAATTTACGGATAAGCATAAAATATATTTTGATATTGATGTGTTTTACAACGGCGTCGCTCCTATGAAAAGCGATGCCAGTTATGATATGGCGTTTATCGACATTGAAATGCCGCAGGTAAACGGGCTTACTTTGGCGGCTCATTTAAAAGCTTTTAATCCCAATATAATTATTTTCATAATTACTTCCCACGAGTCTTATCTTGACGACGCAATGGATTTGGATGTGTTTCGCTATCTGTCAAAGCCTATTGACAATGACCGTTTTTTCAGAGCATTAAATACGGCTATTAACTATTATCATTCCAATACTCAAATAATAACTCTTGAATACTATGACGAGTATTATTCTGTTTTCACAAGCGATATAGTATATATAACTATTGAAGAAAGAAAGGCTGTTATTATAACACGGCAGAAGAAGTATTATACAAATAAAAAATTAAGTTATTGGAAAGAAAAACTAAAGGATTACGATTATTTTGCACAACCGCATTACAGCTATCTTGTTAATCTGAGGTATGTCTCGGATTTTAATAAGACTCAGCTTAATATTAAAGTAGATTTAAAAACTGAAACTCTACCTATATCTCGAAGGAACTATTCAAACTTTAAAAAGGCATATTTTGCATACATAGGGGTATAAAAATGGTATATACAATTTGCTATGCATTTATTTTTCTTGCAGAAATTCTGATATCACTATTTTATTTTGAAAATAAATTTGAAAGAAAGGCAAGTAAAAAGTTTCTGATAATCTCATTACTGGCAACTTATGCAATTCTGTACTTTGCAAGGCTGTTTAATATAACCGTTATAAATATGCTCACATTTTTTGTCTGCAATTTCTTTTTGCTTCGTCTTTGCTACAAGGCAAAAATAAAGTCCGCAATATTCCATTGCAGTATACTTTTAGTATTTAATGTTACTACAGAATCTGTTGTTATGTTATTCTCAGCTGCCATACTCGGGACTGAACTACTCGCCTGTCTTGATAATTCGGTAAACCTTATTTTTCAATCAACCATCAGCAAACTGCTTTATTTTTCTTCAATGTATATACTGTCTAAGGTATCATCAAATGAGCGTCGTAAGGAAAGTCCTGCTACGTCGCTTATGCTGTTTCTTCTGCCAATATCAAGTACTCTGATTATATATGCAATATTATATTCACTTGCAGAATATGAATTAGGACAAGTCTTTTTAACCTTGCTTTTAATTGGCATAGTGGTGTTGCTTTTTTCAAACATAGCGGTGTTCTGGGTTTATGAATTCACTCTAAAAACTCAGAGCCGCAATATGGAATTGGAATATGAAAAGCAGAAACTAAAATCTGCAGCTGAGTATTACGATTTACTTAATGAGCAAAATGAAAACTCAAAAATTGTTATGCACGACATAAAACGGCATTTAAACGCCATTAAGAGCATCGCCAAAGACAAGGCTGTTACAGAGTACATAGACGATTTTATTGAAGACTTCAGCATAAATAAATCTGTTGATTACTGCAACAATCCTATGGTCAATTCAATCGTCAACAGGTATAAATCTGTGTGCGACAGGCTTGGGGTGAAGATGAATATTGACATCAGAAGTGCTGATTTTGGCTTTATGAGTGAACCCGACATAACTGCTCTGCTTGACAATCTTCTTGAAAACGCAGTTGAAGCGGCACAAAATACAGAGAACGGATTTATAGATTTTTCGGCTTTCGTCCGCAAAAATAAGTATCTGTCAATACAGCTTACAAACTCTGTAAAGAATATTATAACCGTCAAAAACAACCGAATGGCATCGTCCAAAAAATCAGGCTCAATACACGGAACAGGACTAAAAAGCATTCAAAAGGTTGTAAAAAAATATGACGGTGAAATAAATATGAAATTCAATGAGGATGATATGACTTTTTCATCAAATGTTGTGTTTGAAATCCCTCGATTAAACTATGAATATTGATTACAAAAATATTAATTAGAGGAGTTTCAACGCCTGATAAAGACAAAGAAAACACTTTAGAAATGACTTCGCTCTACAATAGCGGATTTTCCGATTTCTCTCCTAATGGGGTATTCAAGGTTAACAGAATTATATTTGGTGATGTATATGAATGGGTGGGTAAACACAGAAGTATTAATATTAAGAAGCGTTAATTGTTGCTTTTAAAAAAGAGTGTATAGTATTCTAATTGGTATTGTATTGATAAAGATTTGAATACTGTGCGGTAATATCTGCAATGCTTTTGTTATCTGTTGTTTTGGCGAGCGTTCTGAATATGAACACAACTTAAAATACTTCTTACCGCTATTTATTCTAAGCCGATTTAAGAGTCTGCTACTACAAATATCATCACAGAGATTACAATCCTTCACCACATGAGTATATTGAGGAAAATAAAAATCTCTATTCTTTGTTTATTGCGGTGCAAATTTTGAGCTCTTGATTCCTTTACAATGAATTTTAATTATGTTATTATATGTAGCAACGAGGAAGTTAATTTGGCAGGAATTTTCCAATAGCATCAATAAAGCATCAAAACCACGAAAATGTAATTTTGATGCTATGAATTTGGCTTAAATAATGGCTTGTCTATGCAGTTTTGAGCTTTCAACAGTCGCTCCAAAACCGCGTGCCGAGGGTTCAAGTCCTTCTGCCCCTGCCAAAGAGAAACGGTCTAAGTAAAGACCGTTTTTGTTTTTTTTATATCAAAAGAATAAAATTAATCGCAGAAGGACTGAAGAAGAGCGTTAAAAAAACAGTCCGGCGGACTGTTTTTAGGGAGAGCGTTGATGAATATTGTGGCTGTGAATAAGCCGCAACAGGCGAGGCAGCAGGCTTGAAAAATACAGACACTTCTGCCCCTGCCAAAGGAAACGGTCTAAGTAAAGGCCGTTTTTTATTTAAAAGAATTTTCAAAAATCCCTTGCAATCTCATATTAATGGTGTTATAATTAAATACAATAAGTATTGTAAAGTAAGGAGTGGGAAGTAAGCCCACTCCTTTCTGTTTGCAACTGCGGTGTTATTGAGTGGTGTATGTTTATTGTATTATATCGGCTTATACACTTGTAATCGGTCGGTTATAACTTGCAACATTAAACTAACCTGTGCTTGATTGCTTTACGGTTGCTTACGGTGAAAATAATTTGCAACTGCGTTATGCTTTGTTGCAAACGCTCATAAGGAGGTATTTATGGCAAAGAAAAAAGGCGGTCTTACCGTGACTAAGGTTTGGGAGCTTTGCGAGCCTATTGTTAAGGATTTCGGACTTTCGCTTTGGGATGTGCGCTATGTTAAAGAGGGCGCCGACTGGTTTTTAAGAGTTTATATCGACAAGCCTGACGGCATTGATATTACCGATTGCGAGAATGTATCCCGAGCTATTGACAAGCCGCTTGACGAGCTTGACCCTATTGAGAGTGCATATTGCCTTGAGGTATGCTCTCCGGGGCTTGAGCGTGAGCTTGTGCGTGACGAGCATTTTATGCAGTTTATCGGCGCTGACATCAAAGTCAAAATGCTCCGTCCTATCGAGGGCATAGGCAGAGAATTCGGCGGTGTGCTTGACGCTTACGATAACGGCGAGGTAACAATCTCCGACCACGACGGAGAGAACCATATAACTATCAATAAAAAAGATGCGTCTTGGATTAAACTTGACGACTTTGATATGTAACTTCAGTTTATTAAAACAATTTTAAGATAAGAGAAAAGGATGATCAGAAAAATGAATACTAAGGAACTTTTTGCTGCTCTTGAAATGCTTGAAAAAGAAAAAGGCATTCCAATGGACTATATGATTGAAAACATCGAAAAAGGTATTGAAGTTGCCTGCAAAAATTACTACGGCGGTAATGACGAAGTGGTTTTCAAAATTCTTCCGGACAGAAATGTCTTTGATGTAAGACTTATGAAAACTGTTGTTGAAGAAGTTTTTGACCCTGATTACGAGATTTCGCTTGAGGACGCACAGAAGGTCCTTAAGCGAAAAGCAATCAATATTGACGATAAGGTTGCTATTCCGCTCGACCCTAAGGACTTAGGCAGAATTGCAATCGGCGCTGCGAGAAATACTATTCGTCAGGGTATCCGTACAGGCGAAAAGGGTCAGACGCTTTCAGAGTTCAAGAGCAAGCTCGGCGAACTCGTTACAGCTACTGTTGAAAGAATTGACCCTAAGAGCGGTGCGGCAGTTATCAGAATAGGCAAGAGCGAGGCTATGCTCCCTAAGAGCGAGCAAATCGGTCACGATAACCTCAAGGAGGGCGACCACATCAAGGTTTATATCGCTGATGTAAAGACAAGCGAAAAAGGTCCTCGTGCTATAATTTCAAGATCACATCAAGATCTTGTTAAAAGACTTTTTGAGCAGGAAGTACCTGAAATTTTCGACGGTGTTGTTGAAATCAAATCGGTTTCCCGTGAGGCAGGTTCAAGAACCAAAATGGCTGTTGTCAGCAAAAATCCCGACATTGACGCCGTAGGTGCTTGTATCGGTACAAAGGGAGCTCGTGTAAACAGCATTGTTGACGAGCTTGGCGGTGAGAAGATTGATATTATCGAATACAGCGATGACCCGCAGAAGTACATTTCAGCCGCACTTTCTCCTGCAAAAGTATTGAGCGTTGAAATTACAGACCTTGAGAACAAAAACTGCAGAGTAACTGTTCCGGACGGTCAGCTTTCTCTTGCTATCGGCAACAAGGGTCAGAATGCCCGCCTTGCCGCAAGACTTACAGGCTGGAAGATTGACATTCGTCCCGAAAGCGGTTTCTTCGGAGAAGATGAAGAGGACGAAAAACTCGAAGTTGCCGAGGATACAACAGCAGAAGATACACTTGAGCTTGACGATACAGCAGAAGAGAATACAGAGGCACTCGACCTTGACGGCGAGAAAACTGCCGAGGCTGATGTTGAGGCTGACGAGAATACAAACGAAGAATAATTTTATATAAAATATAAATATATAAATGCAGGGAGGGATTTTATGACACAGAAAAAACAGCCGCTTAGAAAATGCACAGGTTGTGGCGAAATGAAAGAAAAGCGTGAGCTTATCAGAGTAGTAAAAGCTCCCGATACCAAGGACGAGAACGGCAATTTAACCGCAAAGGGCGAGATAAGTCTTGACCTTACGGGTAAAAAGTCGGGAAGAGGAGCGTATATTTGCCACGACATAAAATGTTTTGAAAAAGCGAGAAAGGCAAGACGGTTTGAAAGAGCGTTTTCCTGCAAAATCCCCGACGAAGTTTATGAACAGCTTGAAAACAGCTTGAAAGCGGACAGCTAAGGGAGGCAGTCGGATATGAATGACAGAATATTGTCGTTGCTCGGATTGTGCCGCCGTGCAGGAAAGCTTGTAATCGGAGCTGACCCCTGCATTGACTCAATGGCAAAGAGCAAGGCAAAACTGATTTTGTATGCAAATGATTTTTCACAAAACAGCTTAAAGCCTGTTTTATTGCAGGCACATAAGCAAAATGTTCGTGTACTTGAAGTAAACAGAACCAAAGATGAAATAAGTTTTTCACTCGGCAAACTTTGCGGAGTTTTATCGGTGGAGGACAAAGGTTTTGCAGATAAGCTTGCTATGCTTATTGAAGGTGAACAGAGAGGAGAATAATATGATAAAATACAAAGTAAGAGATGTTGCCAAGGATTTAGGCGTTAGTGTAAAAGAAATTTCAGATATTCTTGAGAAAAATTGCGGTGTTACAAAAAAGGCTATGGCTACTCTCGAGGAGAGCGAACTCAATATTGTTTTTGACGCTGTAACACAGAAAAACAATGTAGCAAATTTTGATAAATTTTTTGCGTCAAGAAATAAAACCGCAGAACCTGCAAAGGCAGAGGTTAAAGCCGAGAAAAAGGCTAATAATAAAGACAGCAAAGACAACAAGCCGAACGGCAGAAAGAATGACCGCAAGTCTGACAATAAGGACAACAAGGCAGAGGGCAAAAAGCAGAATAAAGTTCAGGATAAGCCTGCAAAGCAGACAAAGGCTGAACCAAAGGCAGAGTCAAAGCCTGTTGAAATTACAAGCGAGGAAGAAACTTCAACCCGTAAGCGCAGAGTAATTGATACCCGTGCCGTAAATGTTGATGTTGAGCGTTACAACCAGAAGTACGATGACCTTGCAAACGCATCTTCAAAGATGAGAAGTACAGACAACACTGTTAAAAAGCAGAAGTTTACCAACCGTTCTCAAAAGCAGAAGGGCAGAAGACAGGGCAAGAGAGAAACAGAGCAGGAGCGTTTGAAGCGTATTGCGCTTGAGCGTAAGCAAAAGCAGATGACAATTCAAATTCCTGATGAAATCGTTGTTCAGGAGCTTGCTTTAAGACTTAAGGCTACAGTTGCCGAGGTTGTTAAAAAGGCATTCCTTATGGGCACAATGGTAACCGCTACCGATACAATCGACTTTGATACAGCGTCACTCATTGCAATGGAGTTCCACGCAAAGGTTGAAAAAGAAGTTGTGGTTACAATCGAAGAAAGAATTATTGACGACAGTGAAGATGACGATACAAATCTCGTAGAGAGAGCGCCGGTTGTAGTTGTAATGGGTCATGTTGACCACGGTAAAACTTCAATCCTTGACGCTATCCGTCATGCAAATGTTACAGCAGGCGAGGCAGGCGGTATTACTCAGCACATTGGTGCTTACAGAGTAGAAATCAACGGCAAGCCTATCACCTTCCTTGACACACCGGGTCACGAGGCTTTCACAACTATGAGAGCAAGAGGTGCGCAGGTTACTGATATTGCTATCCTCGTTGTAGCTGCCGATGACGGTATTATGCCGCAGACAGTAGAGGCTATCAACCACGCAAAGGCTGCGGGTGTATCTGTAATTGTTGCTATCAATAAAATGGATAAGGTCGGCGCAAATCCGGAGAATGTTAAGCAGCAGCTTACAGAGTATGAGCTTGTTCCGGAGGAATGGGGCGGCGACACACCTTGTATTCCTGTATCTGCAAAAACCAAAGAGGGTCTTGACGACCTCCTCGAAATGGTAACACTTATTGCAGAAATGAAAGAGCTTAAGGCTAACCCTGACAGAGCCGCAAAAGGTACTGTTATTGAAGCTCGTCTTGATAAGGGCAGAGGCCCGATTGCAACCGTACTTGTGCAGAACGGTACACTTCATCAGGGTGACATCGTTATCGCAGGCACTTGCGTTGGCAGAGTAAGAGTAATGGTAAATGATAAGGGAGAGAGAGTAAAAGAGGCAGGCCCTTCGGTTCCTGTTGAAATTACAGGTCTTGCAGAAGTTCCGCAGGGCGGCGATATATTCAACGCTGTTTCTGATGAAAAACTTGCAAGAGAGCTTGTTGAGCAGAGAAAGGCAGCTCAGAAAGAGGAGCAGTTCAAGGCTCAGACTAAGGTTACACTCGACAACCTCTTTGACCAGATGAAGTTGGGCGAAGTTAAGGAATTACAGATTATCGTAAAAGCCGATGTACAGGGTTCTGTTGAGGCTGTAAAGCAGTCGCTCGAAAAACTCTCTAATGACGAGGTAAGAGTAAATGTAATTCACGGCGGCGTTGGTGCAATCAACGAGTCCGATGTAATGCTTGCCGAGGCTTCAAACGCAATTATAGTAGGCTTTAATGTTCGTCCTGACAGCGTTGCTGCCGCAAATGCGGAAAGCGCAGGCGTTGATATGCGTCTTTACAGAATTATCTACGATTGCATTGAGGAGATTGAGGCTGCTATGAAGGGTATGCTCGCTCCTAAGACAAGAGAGGTAGTTCTCGGCACTGCAGAGTGCAGAAATGTAATTAAGATTAAGTCCGTAGGTACAATTTCGGGTTCTTATGTAAAGAGCGGTAAGATTGTAAGAAACGCAGGCGTAAGAGTTATTCGTGACGGTATCGTAATTGCCGAGGATACAATCGCATCATTACAGCGTTTTAAAGATGCGGTTAAGGAAGTAAACGAGGGCTACGAGTGCGGTATTGGTCTTGAGCGTTTTAACGATATTAAAGAGGGCGACCTTTTCGAGGCTTACACAATCGAGGAGTATCGTGATTAATCAGTGATTAGCGGTTAGCGGACAAAGTGATGAAAATTGCTTTGCCGCTAATCGTATTATTACGACATAGCTGATTAAAAATATTAAATTATGGTTTAGCTGTGTATCGGTCGGGCATTGAAATTTAGCTAACGCTAAATTATCAGCAAAAGAACAAAAAAGTTTACTCAATTTTTTCAAAAATTGCGGGTTTGGGCAGCGCCCATAAAATCTTCAGATACAACAATTTATCAGGCGCAAACAGCTCGCTGTTTGGTTATCGTTAGATTGCATAAACGGAAAGTATTTGTGGGCTTTGCCCACACCCACGACCTTTGAAAAGGTCGACCAAACTTTTATAATTAATTGGCAAATCAATTTGCTAAACCATAATTTATTTTATTATTTTACTTTGAGTTACAGTGCTCCGAATTACGAATCACAACTATGGAGGATATTATGGCAGGACATAGATTAGAACGCACTACCGAGGATATAAAGCGTGAACTTACGGCTATTTTTCGTGAGCTTAAAGACCCTCGTGTGCAGCAGGCTTTTTTATCAATCATTCGTGTTGATGTTACTAATGACCTTTCTTATTGTACGGTTTATGTAAGCGCTATGGAGGGACTTGACCGTGCCAACGAGGCAGTTAAGGGACTTAAGTCCGCAGCAGGCTTTATTCGCCGTGAGCTTTTTCACCGTCTTACACTCAGATATGTTCCACAGCTTATTTTTAAGGCTACCGACAGCATTGAGTACAGTGCAAACATCAGCAGAATTTTAAATGACTTGGACATTCCCGAGGACGAGGTGGACGAAGATGAATCTTTATGATATTTCCGTTTTCCTCAGAGAACACAATAATTATGAAATATTAACTCATAACTACCCCGACGGCGATACTCTCGGCAGCGGATATGCGCTTTGCATTGCTCTTCAGCAGCTTGGCAAAAACGCAAGAGTAATTACCGCAAAGTTACCGCCAAAATTCGAGTATCTTACAGAGGGTGTGGAGGAGCAGAATTTTACCGCCGACTACATCATAAGTACAGATGTTGCGGCAGACAGTCTTTTAGCCCCCAATATGGAAAAATATCTCGGTAAAATTGACATTTGTATTGACCACCACGGTTCAAACTCCGTTACCGCAAAAGAAAAGTTTGTCGATAAGTATGCGGCGGCAAACTGTGAGATTATCTACAAACTTCTTATGCGTATGGGCGTAAACTTTACAAAGCAAATCGTAGACTGCCTTTATACGGGTATTTCTACCGATACGGGTTGTTTCCGTTATACAAACACCACTGCCGATACATTCAGAATTGCCGCAAGCCTTGTTGAGCTTGGCTGTAATTCGGCGTACATCAATAAGGTGATGTTTGAAACCAAATCAAAAGAGAAAATTATGCTTGAGCGTGAAGTTTATGATACCATTACCTATTGCGCAAATGAAAAGTGCGCCATTGTGTGGGTTACTCTCGATATGCTCAAAAGCCTTAACATCGGCGAGGATGAAATAGAGGGACTTGCCTCTATTCCCCGTCAGATTGAGGGCGTGCTCATAGGCATTACTATGAAAGAAAAAGAGGGCGGATTTTTCAAAATTTCCGTTCGTACCAACGGCGATATTGACGCCGCAAAGTTCTGCTCAAAGTTTGACGGCGGCGGACATAAGGCGGCGGCAGGATGTTCTATAAACGGCAGCCTTGAAGATGTGCGCAGTCAGCTGATAAAGGCAGCGGAAGAAACTCTATGAACGGTGTAATAATTATAAATAAACCGCAGAAATTTACTTCGTTTGATGTGGTGGCTGTGATACGAAAGCTGACAGGTCAGCGTAAAATCGGTCATACAGGCACACTTGACCCAAACGCAACGGGTGTGTTGCCCATACTCCTCGGCAACGCCACAAAAGCGCAGGATATAGTACCGAATCACGATAAATCATATACCGCAAAATTCCGCCTCGGAATGACAACCGATACCCTCGATATATGGGGTGCTGTAACATCACAAAGCGATAAAACCGCAACCGAGGCAGATGTTTTATCGGCACTTGAAAATTTCAGAGGTGAAATCGAGCAGCTGCCGCCGATGTACTCGGCAATCAAGGTAAACGGTCAAAGACTTTACGACCTTGCAAGACAGGGAAAAGAAGTTGAACGAAAGCCGAGAAAAGTTACGGTTTACAGACTTGAACTTAAAGATTTTGACGAAGAAAGCCAAAGCGGAACATTGAATATAAGCTGTTCAAAGGGAACATATATCCGAACAATAATTGACGATTTAGGTAAAATTCTCAAAACGGGTGCAGTAATGACTGCTTTGTGCAGGACGGCTGCGTGCGGCTATAACCTTGCTGACAGCATTACGCTTGAAACTGCAAGAGAATTAGCCGAAAAGGGAGAGATTTCAGAGCATATTATGCGCACGGAAACTCTTTTTGCAGGTTACCGCAAAATATATGTGTCTGACGCACAGGCAAAACGCTTTTCAAACGGCGGCGAACTTGATATGTCAAGAACCGCACTTGCAAAAGCAAAAGCGCAAGATAAGGAAATAATCAGAGTAAGCGACAGACAGGGAAAATTTTTAGGTCTTGGCATTGCCGATAACGAAAGCGGTCAGTTGAAAATTCTTAAATTGTTTTTGAACTGATTTTTTCAACATTCTGTTATAATAATGTTGAAAAATTTAGGTCAAGCCTTTTTAAAGGCTAACGCCGTTGTGTTCAAGCCGCCAAACAGCGAGCTGTTTGGTTATCGTCAGATTGCGTAAGCGGAAAGTATTTGTGGGCTTTGCCCACACCCACGACCTTTGAAAAGGTCGACCAAACTTTTATAATTGCTTTAAAAAGTATTTTGCTAAACCATAATTGCCAAACTTTTGACAAATAACCGATTATTAATACATTAAAAATTAATCCGAACGGAGAATAACTATGGAAGATATTAAACTTTGTCCATTTTGCGAAAGTCCTATGCTCATCGTAGATGACGGAAAAAACAACGGCAAACCGTACTACGAATGTTCAACCTGCGGACTTCGTTTTCAAATAAAAGGCTTTGACGAAAAACCTGTGGAGATTAAGGAATGAAAATTACAGTAGTCAACGGTCAGAGCCATAAAGGCTCTACATATCACATCGGCAAAATGCTTGCCGATAAACTTGGCGGCAAAGTTACAGAGTTCTTTTTGCCAAAGGATTTCAGTGATATGTGCATTGGCTGTACAAGCTGTTTTATAAAAAATGAACATCTTTGCCCTCATCACGCAAGGCTCGAAAAGCTGACAAATGCAATTGATGATGCAGATGTGCTTATTTTTACAAGCCCCGTTTATGTTTACCACACCACAGGCGCTATGAAAAGTTTTCTTGACCATTACGGCTACCGTTGGATGGTACACCGTCCTGAAAAGAAGATGTTTTCAAAGCAGGCAGTTTGTATTTCTACCGCAGCCGGAGCGGGTACAAAGTCAACCAACAAAGATATTGCCGACAGCTTTTTCTTTTGGGGAATACCCAAAATTTATAAATACGGTGTGAATGTCCGTGCCACATCATACAACGGAATCAGCGAAAACACTTTGAAAGCAATCGACAAAAAGACCACCGCCCTTGCAAAGAAAATCAAAGCAAAGGACGGCAAGGTGAAGGTCGGAATCAAGACCAAAGCCTTTTTTGAACTTATGCGTATAATTCAAAGGAAAAGCGATTGGAACGAGGCTGATACGGACTATTGGCATAACAAAGGCTGGGACGGTAAAAAGCGCCCGTGGAAGTAAGGAGTTTACTATGAGAAAATGCTTGATTACAGTTGATTATCAGGTGGATTTTGTAAACGGTTCACTTGGATTTGACGGTGCGGAAAAACTTGAAAATGTAATTGCCGAAAAAATCGAAAAATACAGGGCAGAGGGTGCAGACATTATATTCACTCTCGATACCCATCACTGCGATTACTTAACTACTTTTGAGGGCAGAATATTGCCGATTGAACATTGCATTGAGTACACAAAAGGTCACGAACTTTACGGAAAAATCAAGTCTATGGTTCAGCCAAACGACAAAGTGTTCAAGAAATGCACCTATGGCAGTGAGGCTCTGTTTGATTATCTAAGAAAGTGTGATTACAAAGAAATCGAGCTCTGCGGACTTGTATCAAATATTTGTGTTATTTCAAACGCCGTGCTTGCCCGAACCGCTTTGCCGAACGCAAGACTGACTGTTGACAGCAATGCCACTGCCTCAAATGATGACGGTTTAAATACAGCCGCATTAAATGTTATGCGTGGACTCGGAATTACCGTAATTTAACTTGACAATAATTATAACTTGTTGTAAAATACTGAATATAATGTCATTTCGACATTTCAGGGTAATAGGTAGTTTGTCAGAAGTCCTTGTGGGCGTATTATAGGACTTCTGACACCGCCTATTTTGGTTTTATGATTTGTGCAATACAAATTTCGTATTATACGGAACATTTCAAATTTTTATCAAGAAATTTGAAAAAAATTAAAAAAACATTTGAAATTGTAAAACATATGTGATATAATACCAATGTTGCTTAACGCTGATTAAAAATTTAATATGCTGATATAGCTCAGGAGGTAGAGTGCGTCCTTGGTAAGGACGAGGTCACGGGTTCAAATCCCGTTATCAGCTCCAAGGAAAAACCGCATAACCAAGCCGTTTTTTAGGGTTTGGGGGCGGTTTTTCTTTTTGCTTTAAATGAATTATAAGCCGTTTTGGGGTTTATTTGGGGTTTATTGTCTTTAAAATTCATTTTTCGGGGGTTTATTCCGCTGCTTTGCTCTGTGTAAAATATCGGCAGAGAATATCCCCGCTTTTGCGGTTGTTTACCCCAAAAATTAAATATTCGGATATAAAATATAGCCGTGTACTCGTTGTGTTTTGTGAGTACACGGCTTTTATTATGCGTGTTTGCGGTTTGTATTCAATAGGGTTTCAAAGGTATTTGCCGCTTGCTTTTCTGCCTCTTCCACAGCGTGCACATAGCGGTTTGTTGTCTTTAGCTGTGCGTGCCCAAGTCTTGTAGCAACATTTTTGATATTCGTTCCGTTGCTCAACAGTAGCGTTGCCGAGGTGTGGCGGAGTGCGTGGAACTTTTTATGCTCAAGTCCTGCACGCTTGAGAAATCGGGTAAATTGCAATGTCGGCGTAGTGGGGTACATAGGTTTGCCGTCTGCCTGTATAAATATCCAATTATCGCCCTGCCAACGGTCCCCGAGTAAGAACCGCTCTTGTGTCTGTTCTGCTCTGTATTTCTTTAACAAGGCTATGCAGTACGGCGGCAGCATAATTGTACGGCTTTTGCCTGTTTTTGTTGATTTACTCTTAATTTCTTTGTCGCCTGTCAGCTTGTAATTACTCCTGCTCACGGTTACAATGCTCGTTGTAAAGTCTATGTCAGACCATTTCAGCCCCACAAGTTCACCACGGCGGCAGCCTGTGTTTAACGCAAGATGTATTAATACTTTGAATTGCAGCGGTTCAGCCTCGAGCTTGTCGAGCATTACGCCTAATTCCTCTTGCGTGAAAATGTCGGTTGTTTGTTCCTCAACCTTTGGGAGGGTGATTCTGTCGCTGTCGGCAGGATTTACGCCTATAAGCTGTAATTTGTATGCACTGTGCAAAACTGATTGGACCATTGTGTAATATCGGCGAACGGTTGAGGGTGTAAGTTTGCCCTCTTTGCCGTCAAAATGCGTTGTGCGTTCCTCGAGAGCGTTTACAAATCGCTGTATGTGAATAGGCTTGATGTCCTTTAGTTTGAGATGTCCGAGCATTGGGATAATGCAGATGTCGAGCATATGGCAATACTTTTCATACACAACAGGGGAGAGCCGGTGCTTTGCGTTTTCAAGGTAGATAGGTACAAAGTCGGCAAGTTTCATTCTGCCGTCGGTGCCGACTGTGCCGTTATTGCATTGCTCCTCAAATAGCACAGCTTGCCGCTGCACTTCCTTTTCAATCTGCTTTGCGGTCATTTTCTCGTCGGGGGTGTAGGTCATACGCCGCCGTATCTGCTTGCCGTTTATGTCATAACCGCAGCATACGGTTATGCGGTATGAGCCGTTACGCTTTTCTATTGTTGCCATTTAATCACCGTCCTTTTTTTACTAAAAGGGTAAATCCTCGAAAGGGTCATACAAATTAAACAACTCATCTGTATTTGTAACCTTATTTAAGTATTTTTCAATAATTCCACTTAACAAGGTTTGTTTCATTTCGTCAGTTAAAACGCTTAGTTTTAAAGCCTCGTTAAATGTTTTGCAGTCAGTTATAAAATCGTAAGCATAGCAAAATTGCGGCACAGTTATTGTGTAATCTTTGCCTTTGGTATGATAATTTACTTCCTCATCAACAACACATTTTTTTACAATACAGTACAAGGATTGCAAAAAATTCTTTGTGTTTATTTCTCCATTTGCTTTATTTTCAATAGAATAGTTATCAGATAAGCCGCATAGCCAATCAATAGAAACGCCTAACACTGTTGCAATAGCATATATATTGTTTAATGCAGGATTTTTGCCCGAATTTATGTTATTGCGTTCATATGCGGAAATCATTACAGTAGAAACGCCCGACTTTTCCGAAAGCTCTTTTTGTGTCATATTTTTATCGTTGCGAGCCTCTTTAAGCCTTTTGCTAAATATATTCATATTTAATTCATTAGCCATTTTTATCACTCCTTTTATACAACAAATATTGTTGTTATTATCATTTTATAACGCAAATTTCTAAATGTCAAGAATATTTTTATATTTATTGTTGACTTTTTAAAAATATGTTATTATAATTATAATTGTAGTTAATAAATCAATCGCAAACTTAATAAAACGAAAGGAAATGATAAAATGACAGCTTGCAATATGGAAATCAAACTTATAGCAAAGGCAAAAAAAGTGCATTTGTGGGAGATTGCGGAAAAATTAAATATTTTAGATAGCAATTTCAGCCGCAAACTCCGTCACGAGTTGCCACAGGCTGAAAAGGACCGCATTTTCTCAATCATTGAGGAAATCGCAAAAGAAAAAGCCGTTGACTAACCACCACGAAAGCCAACGGCAGACAGCAAATTTACGCTTTATTCAAAGAATTTTTGCAAAGATTAGCCTAATTAATGCAATTTTCGTTGTTTAAAGCCTACCAATGTAAAAATAAATCCGCAGTCTTACGGTTATTATAACACAACAACGCTGAAAATTACAGCGGATAACCAAAAAATACTTAAAAAATCGGCTGTGGGTAAGAGAGGAAGTCTTTATTATTACTTTAGCGAGAATGCGAACACTTGACGAGTGTTACAACGAAATCAAAAAGATAGACGAAAACACGGCCATTAGTAAATATTACATAAGACAGCTTGCAATCAGCGGCAAAATTCCCGTTGTGATGTGTGGCAGGAAAAGACTTATCAACCTTGACGGGCTTATAAATTATCTTTCGTGCAGCGGCACAGCCGAAAACAATTCCGCTGCCGAGAATAACAGAATCAGACCGATTTATTAAGGGGGCGGGAATTTGGAATTACAGGATATTATTTCACATTTTCGCAGTCCTAAGCCAAACGGAAATAATAGTTATATGGTAACCTGCCCTTGCCACAATGACAACACACAGAGCCTTTGCATATCTGAGGACAACGGCAAAATCCTTTTAAATTGCTTTGCGGGTTGCAGAGCCGAGGATATAACAAGAGCAATAGGACTTTCAATGCGTGACCTTTTTCAATCACCGCCGCAGGGCAGTAAAACGCCAAAGCCTGCAAGCATTGAATACAGGTACGGCGACAGGCTCAAGAAAATACGCTTTTACAAGTGGACTAACGGCAAATGGCAAAAGTCCTTTTGTTGGCAGCACAAAGACAATAACGGCAGTTGGCAGAAAGGCAGGGGCGGCATAAATCCACCATTGTATAATCAAGAGATTTTAAGTAATACCGCTGCCGATAATACCGTTTACATTGTTGAGGGTGAAAAGGACGCCAATACAATGACCGACAAAGTCGGCTTGCTTGCTGTTTCTGCACCCGACGGAGCAACCAAGGGCAGCAAGGGTAAAAAGTGGGACAGCCGTTTTACTCCTCTGTTCAAGGACTTGAATGTTGCGATTATTCCCGATAATGACGAGGCAGGCAAAAACTTTGCAAGCCTTGTTGCAAACGAGCTTTTGACGGTTGCACATTCCGTAAAGGTGCTTGACCTTTGCACAGGATGGGAAAATCTGAAAGAAAAGGGCGACATCACCGATATTTACGAGAACGAACAGCCGAGCCGAAATAAGACCGTTGCACAAACCGTAAAATATAAGATTGAGGCTTTAAAGGATTGCACAACGGCAGTTACAGAGCCTTTGACACAAGCCGAGGACACGGAAACAAAAGCACCCGAAAGCAATATTAAATACGCCCCTCTTTGGGTGTACCAAGACGATTACGGCAAGCTGAAAATTGACGAGAGCCAATATATAGAGGCTTTCGCAGAACAACAGGGTGTAAAGTGTATTAACAGCGTTTTGTATTCTGTTGACGGCAAAATGTCGGACGATAAAGCAAAGCACATCATAATGAAAGACATAAAAGGCTATGTTCGTTCAAATGTCGGCGACAAAGCCGAAAAGCTCTTAAAAGGAATTAAGCAATATTGCTACACCGAGCCGCCCACTCCCACACTTGACAGAATCCACTTTAAAAACGGCACACTTTCAAGGGATAAAAACGGACTTTTTACAGTTTGGAGCAATGAAAAGGAATTTTGTATAAATCGTATTAACGCCGATTACAATCCTAATGCTAAAGCCCCCGCAAAGTTTTTGGATTATCTGAAAACCGTTTATTATGAAGATGACCAACGGACCATACAGCAGTATTGCGGTTATTGTCTGATACCTACTACAATTCTGCAAAAAGCCTTGCTGATAATCGGTGACGGCGGCGAGGGTAAAAGCGTATTGGGTGCTATTTTAAATGCTTTGTTCGGTGAAGAAAATTGTTATAACGAAAGCATAAGCGTTTTGCAAAGCAAATTCGGCGTTGCAAATGTAGAAAACAAATTGCTTTTCATTGATGACGATTTAAGCGAAAACGCTTTAACCAACGCCCGAACATTCAAGAACCTTGTTACAAACAAAACAACGATAGCAGCGGAAAAGAAATTCGTACAAAACAATCAGTTTAAGTCATATATCCGCTTTTTAATTTTCGGTAATTTTACTTTGCAATCCTTGTATGATATTTCCGAGGGCTTTTCTCGCCGTCAGCTTGTTTTACAGGCAAAGCCCAAAGACACAAACAGAACAGACAACCCCTTTATTGACCGTGAAATAATCGAAACCGAGAGCGAGGGCGTTATGCTGTGGATAATTAACGGCTTAAACGAACTTATCAAGAACAATTATAAAATCTTTGTCAGCGACCGCACACAAGAGAAAAGCGAGGAGTTGAAAAAACAGCAGGATTCCGTACTTTGTTTTCTCGAGGAGTGCGACAGCATAACCCTTTCACCGACAGCACAAATATACAGCTGTACTCTTTACGATACCTACCAAGATTTTTGCGAGGACAACCTTTTAATTCCTTTGAAACAAAAAACATTTGTTTCATCTGTAAAGGTAAAAGGCAAAAGCAAAGGCATACAATACAGTACAAATATACGCATAGGAAACAAACGAGCAAGAGGCTTTGAGGGCATAGGTTTAGCGGACGGCATAAAGGAATACCGAACATCTACACGCTTTTAAACCATTTACACACCTTGCACACACATTGTGCAATATCGAAAAAGTCAGTAATTAACTGCATTTACACACATTTACACGCATTACACGCTTATATTTATATTTTATACTTTTTTCTCCAAAGCAAAAGAAAATTAAATAAGTGATAAATTATAATATATTATATATATAATTTCAAAAAAAGCGTGTAAAGTGCGTATTGGCTAAAAACCGCATAACCAAGCCGTTTTTGGCGTGTTACGGTTGTGTGTGCAAGGCGTGCAAGAAGTGTGTAATATAAACATTTAACTATACAATACAAATATTTTACAATAAGTGAGGCACATACAATGGATAGAAATTTAATTGCACAGCTTAGCATAATAAACGAAACAGTAAGCCTTATGGACGAGGCAGCGGCAGAGAATAAAAAGCTGACATTTGCCGAGGCTTTGGAAATCGTAAAAATTCAGCGTTTGGAGCAAATCGCAAAAAGCGTTGCCGGAGTAAGTAAGGAGCTTTACAATTACTTGTAAAACAAAAACAGCCACCCCAACATATGCGGAGCAGCCGAACACTACAATTATTCTACTACATATAATGGGGTGGTGTCAATGACTAATGAGGAATTAGCCGTACAAATTCAGTTAGGAGCAACCGACCTTTACACGAAGTTGTGGGAGCGGGTCAAAAGGCTAATGGTTAAAATCCTGTTTGAAAAGCTCAAAAATTATACATTGCCAAACTATATAGACAAAACCGATATGATACAGGAGCTTTATTTCGCACTTTGTAAAGCCGTACAAGCCTATGACGATACAAAGCCGTATAAATTCAATACTTATCTTGATTATCACATACGCAAAGTTATACGCTCAAATATCGGCACAAAAGCCGCTGCCGAGGTATCGTATAACATAACTGTTGACGAGGACGAAGAAACCGAGTTGCTCGACTTTATAGCCGACAGCACCAAGGCAAAAGATTTTGAACGATTGGAGCTTACCGACCTGCAACGGGAAGTACGGCAAGCGGTGGCAAGGTTGCCCGAGGATAAAGCCGAAGTAATCGACTTGCATTTTTTGCAGGGTGTCAGCTATCAGAGTATAGCAAATCAAAAAGGCTGTTCACAACCGTTAATAGCCGAGAAAGGGCGTAAAGGCTTGCAGTTGCTCCGACAAGACAAAGTCCTTAAGCTAAGCTATGTTGATATGCGACAGCACCAAAGGGGCAAGGATTGGCTATTTGAGAGTGCGGAGAGAATGTGGAAGTATTCCCCCGAGTATTTAACCGCCAAGGCACAGCTTGACGAACGCAGAGCCAAGGGCGAATATATCAGCTATGGCACAGAGCAAACACTACTTGCGGCACAACGCACAAGGTACATAGAAAACTATATCAGAGAGCGGCAAAACAACACGGCTTTTGCATAACTGTTGCAGAAACAAGGGTTATTGTAACAGAAACTAAGGTTATTGTTACGAAAGTAAGAGTTATTGCAGCAGAAATGGCATTTGTTGGATTTTGTTGGAGCATATAGGAGAATATAGGAGCTGTTAAAGCAAAAGGAAGTAACCGAGAGTTACTTGCTTTATACAGCAGATAAAAATACATTAATCGGAGATTTCGGAGGTCCTAAAAGTATTCGGCTGTTTTGGCTGCCTTAAAAGAGCTATTCGGCACTTTTGGCAGTCCTAAAAGAAAAAATATCCGCAGATTTCGCAGTCCTTAAAAAGGCAAGCATCGAGATGTGCGCTTTATTTGGCTTTTAAACGCCTTGCATTGCACTTTATAACTTAAATGTAAAATTTACTCTATAAAATTGCCAAAATCGCTTACAGGTCAATTCTGCCAATGTATGCGGCATTGTAGAGGATTTAACAGAACACAGGCGCATAAGTGTATTTCTATTATAGAAAATACCTCCGGAAATGTTTACTCGAGTTTACATTTTCGTTTTGTCATTCCAATTTGTGCAAACGTTTGCACATTTTCAGAATTTGTTTTGTCCAATCGATTGGACATTTTCAGGATTTGTTTTGTCCATTCGAGTGGACATTTTAAGATTTATTTTGTTTACTCGAATAAACATTCGGCGGCAATATATGAAAATGTGGGGGAAATGTGGAGAATATAGAAAATGCCGTTGTTCGGGGAAAGTTTCACTATTAAAGCCGTGACAAAGCCGTGAAGAGGCATACCCCGAACAAATGTTCACCGTTGAATATCGGTATAAACGCAGCGGCTAAATTATCGGGGTGCTTTTCCGCTGCACAAAACAAACAGAAAGGGCAAGCCTGTATTTCAAGACTTGCCCTTGTGTTATGCGATTTCTGTTTCATCAACTGCCACACCGTCACTATACAGCATATCCGGTGCTATGTCAATGTCGCCGTTATTCCATACAGCAACGCCATAATCAATGTAAACGCTGTTGAATACCTCTACTTTTTATCCTCTGGTATATACTCTATTAAATCGCCTATTTGACAATTAAGTACGCTGCACAGCTTTTCAAGGCAATCTGCAGATAATACAACATTACCGTTACGAAAATCCTGTAAGGTTTTTTGACCGAATAACTTTTCTTTTCGTATGCGATAGGAAGTAAAGCCCTTTTCTTTTAATGCGTTAAGAATATCAATTTTATATTTTATTGGCATATCTGCACCCCTTTGTTAATAACGCTCCTTTTCCGCTGTAATCATTTGTTGTGTTTGATTGGTGTATTTATTCGCCGTCACGTTGCATAGTTTCATTAATAGCACGATTGACTTTTAACGGGTTAACTTCAAGTGGTGTAATTATACCGCCTTTTGGATTGAAAGAACCGTTGTGGGCAGCTCTATGGCACTTTCTGCATAGAGTTATGCCATTATTAATATTATTCTTTATATCAGGGTTAATATGTTTTTCCACAATATGGTGTGCCTCTAAATGTTCTAATGCTCCACAAGCAACACATTTATAATTATCCCTCGCTTTTACACGTTGTGCCCAAGTCATTACGGTACTTTACTTCCTTTCTCGTTTTGTATTGATGATAAAACAAAATCCTTTAACAGGGAATTTGCGGTTGTACCTTGCTCTTTAGCATACGCCTTGAATTGCTCTGCCTCACTTTTCTTTACTTTACAGCCTAAAGTGGTCATATTCTCCTTGTCCCATTTTGCTGTTGCTTTCTTCTGTGCCTCACTAACTGCCATTATTTCACCGCCTAATCTGTTGACAAATGAATTGTTGTTGATGTATAATAAAGGTGAAAAGGAACGGCTTTAGCTGTTCCGCTTGCAAAACTAAATTATTGAAACAATAACCGTCTTGTATTGCCGTACAGGGCGGTTATTTCCTTTTTATATTCTTAATGACTTCATTCAAAGCCACCAAAACAATAGCAAGAGCAATAAGATATGTAACTTCTACCATTGGAATATAACACCCCCTTTCACAAGGGAGCTGAAACAGCCGCCACCGTTCCTTTACGAGTATTATTATATCATACTTATTCTAAAGTTAACAGTATAATTTTGCATAAATATATACGGTTAACTTTGTGAAACTTGCCTATTGATATATACTGTTAACAGTAGTATAATATAGTCACAGGTTAAGGAAAGGGGAAATAAAAATGCTAAATCGTTCGATTATCTGCAAGGTAGCAAACAGATTACGCAAAGGCGGTTACACATTATCGCAGGCATTCCGTATGGCGTGGAAACTCGCTAAGGGTAAGGCAAGCGTAAAGGTTGCAGGCGTTACAAAAGAACGCAGACAAGAGGCAATCGAACATTTGAGCAGATATAACCCCGAAACGGTCAGCTTTAGCCTGTTAAGAGAAAAGCAAAACAGCTTTGACCTCAATGCTATTGCAGTGTATGCAAGTGTGGGCAACGGCAAGCCGTACAAAATGGGCTATATTTCCGCTGCTGTGGCGTGTTTATTAAGCGGCATAATTGATAACATTACAACCGTAAATGCACGCTTACAGGCTATTACAGGCGGTTTTTATGCCGATATGGTGCAGGGCTTAAGGCTCACACTCTCAATATGAGCAATAGCCACAGGGGGCAAATGGTGCAAGTATAACGCAAAAAGTTGTAAAGTTGCGTTTTAGGGGTTGATTTTCCTACCCTTACATATGGAAATAAAAATTTTATTTTATATATATAGGGGCGGAAAAATACCCCTCATTTTACAACTTTACAACTTTTTAGAATAATTTTTATTTGTCAGGTTTATTTTTCATAAATTCTTCATTGCATTTAAAAACATATTCTTTAAGAAGTCCGTTTGTGTTTTTGCCTTGCGACTTTGCGTATTCTTTAAAAATCTCGGCATCGGGTCTTTTAATTTTACACCCTAAAGTTATCATATTTTCTTTATCCCATTTTCTATTCCCTTTTTTGTGGGCTTCGCTTACAGTCATTATTTACACCTCCCCAACATTATTATATCACACTATTAATTGCGTTAACAGTGTAAAAATAGCCAAATATTCACTGTTAACTTTGTGTGGTATGCCAATTGTTATTCACTGTTAACAGTAGTATAATATAATCACGCTAAAGAAAGCGATAAAAAATAACGGTAACTATTCCCCGACAAAAGCGATTAGTTACCGTTGAAACAAGAAAGAGTATAACTCTAACTGCAAAATTATTATAGCATTTACGGGTAACTCTTTCAAGACTTATTTTGAAAGGATTGATACAAAATGTTTATTGATGAATTTTACCCCACTATATGGGAAGTCGCACAGGCAGAAAAGGTATTTACAAACGCACTAAATAAAGAATACCCCGACTGTGCAAGCGGTGTAATCAGCAAAGAAACAGCTATTAAATTAGCTATAATTGCCGTTTGGCGTGCCGGCAGAGAATACCAAGCAGACAAGCAAAGCAAAGTATATTCGGCTTGCGGTCAGATGTGAGGTGCAAGCTGTGGAATACGATTACAAAAAGATGATTGCTGAAGTGCTTGCTAAAATTCAGAGCGAAAAGGCATTGAAAAAGATTTTTGATTACATATGCTTTGTGTATTTGAAAGCTAATGCTTGAGGGGTGACGATATGAAAAGCAAAGAACAGTATTTAGCAGAAATCAACGAGTTTTTGCAGGATATAGATCTAAAAGCCTTAGCCGCTGTACTTGCATTCACAAAGCTAATGTATAGGCAGAACCGTAATAGAGGATAAGACGGTGAACAATTCGTTCACTGTGTATAAATCATATGGGGTAACGAATTGCTACCCCATAGACAAAAGGGAGCGTAAGCAATGGATTTTGAACAGTTAAGCAGCATAACAAAGGATACTTGCATTAGCTATGGCGTGTCACTCTCCGACCTTGGCGGCGTGGGAAATGCGGTGTCTGACTTTGCAACGGAGCATACAGAGGTAAAAGCATTAGATAACTGCGTAATGTTTGTGGTAATGTTAGCCGCTGCATACAAGGCAGGGCGAGAAAGTACAACGCACTAAATGTTAGAAAATGTCAGAGTTTTAGAATAAGGGCAGCGGTACAATAGCCGTTGCCTTTTCTTTTGCTCAAAAATGAGCGAAAGTATAAAACGCTGCCATAATGTGTGGGGTAGTTTGTATGCTGTACTCTGATACCCTCATACTGCCACAGAATAAGCCTATAACAAGACTTTGCACAAAATTCGTATAGTTTACAGTATGAGAGTAACAGAGCAACACAAGGCAACCACTCACTTTTTAGATGATTGCCCCCCGTTTTTGAAATACAGTTCCCACAAGTGAAAATTATTGTTTACACGCAGCGGAAAGTTGGGGTTTATTTGGGGTTTAATTTAACGAATAAACCCCCAAAATCACGAAACACTACAAAAACACAACCACCGAAAAACCGCATAAAATAGCCGTTTATTAAAGATTGCAAAAAGTGGCAAAAAGTGATAAAACGGTTTGGTAAGGACGAGGTCACGGGTTCAAATCCCGTTATCAGCTCCAAGGAAAAGATATTATCCGAATTTGTGGGTAATATCTTTTTTGATTAAAGATGAAATTGTAAAACGGGATTTGAAAGCCCGTAAAGAAAACACTCCGGTGGACTGTTTTTAGGGCGTAGAGTTGATGAAAATATGACTGTGAACAAGCCGTAGCAGGCGAGGCAAAGAGTTTGAATAATTAAAATCACCCGTTATCAGCTCCAAGGAAAGACATTATTCGTTTATGGATAAGGTCTTTTTGTTTACGCGGTTTTATATATTCACTGTTTTTACAAACAGACATTAATTTGGTATTATAAAGTTAAAAAAATTTAAAATTATGCACGAAAATGTGTGTTTGCAGTTGTATTAACAGTGGAAGGAGGTTACAAATGAGTGATTCATTCGGTACCGAAAAACAAAATCGAACAAGTAATTGTAAAATATGCGGATATGATATTTCGCATTGCATATCAAAATTTAAAATCAAAAGCTGACGCCGAGGATATTTTTCAAGAGGTTTGCGTTACATTACTTACAAAGAACCCGCCTCTTGACGATGAAAAACATTTAAAATATTGGCTTATACGGGTTACCATAAACAAATGCAATAATTTTCATAAGTCGTTTTGGCATAATAAGATTGAGTCAATCGACAAATATACAGAACTTGAGCAGCCGCAAACAAAGGCTGTAATGGAAGAAATTTGGCAGCTTCCAAAGCAGTACAGAAATGTTATTTATCTGTATTATTATGAGGATTATTCAATTGCAGAAATAGCCCGTATAATGGACAAAAGTCAAAATACAATCAGTTCGCAGTTGCAGAGGGCAAGAAAAAGACTCGGCAAAATTCTATCCGAAGGAGGACTTTAGTATGCGTAAAAATTTATATACGAAAACAATCAATGATATTAAAATCAGTGAGAATGCAGTTAATTCTGCGATAGAAAATATTTATAGCAAGCAAAGCAATGACAACATTATTGACATTAAGAAAAGTAAAAATAAAAAAGTAAATAAAGTTATTGCAGCTTCTCTTGTTGCGGCAATGCTTGTTTCGGGAGGTGAGTTCAATGTATTACTTTAGTGACAAAGGTATAAAAATTTTGGAGGATAATTTTATGAAAATTAAAAAATATTAGTATCAGCAATAAGCGCAGCATTAATATCAACATCAGATAAATAATTAAATTGTGAGAGGTATTCCAATGAAGAAAACAACTGCAATGATGGCATTATTTTTAACAATTTGTGCTGCTGTATTTTTTTATGGCTGTACGAATAAATCTTCATACTCAAATTCCGATGATGCATATATAAATTATGCAACAGATATGCAGCTAATGTACCATATCGGCGGAAATGCACCTATGACAAAATCAGATAAAGGTTATTATTATATCGGTGATGACGGAATCGTGATTTTTATTGATAAAGAAACAAAAAAGGCTACTCCTCTTTGTTCAAAACCAAATTGTACTCACGATGACCCTGAAGCTTGCGATGCCTATTTAAACTTAACGGAGAAGCCCCAAATACAATATAATGACGGATATTTGTATGCTTTATGCGGAGAGTATGACAAGAGCTATATAAATTACAATACATATCTTATGCGTATGAAGCCTGATGGAAGCCAAAGGGAAAATCTCACGGGAAGCTTTAATTTTTATGATTTTGAATGGTTCATACACAGGGGATATTTTTATTGCTCTACTGATTCATCAGTAATCAGAATACCTCTTGATTCACCTAAATCAGAACCGCAGATTCTATACAAAACGGATTACTATATTGAGTCCGGCTTGAGAGCTGTTTCTCAAATATGTGCGTATAAGAATTATTTTTACTTTACTGCCGACGAGAGAAATGAAAAAGAGGAAGGACCCGGTTTAAGTATCAAATGTATCAATTTGGATACATTAGAGATTAATGACATTCCTAAAGCTAAAGGCTATCAGGTGTCTTATAATTTCTTTTTAGACAACACAATGATTGCGTCCTATTACGATAAAAATTCGGATGAAAATGTTTATCTTAAATGCGATTTGGATGGAAATGTAAAGGAAAGCTTTTTCACAATAGCTCATAAAGATAATTTGCGATATTCAACCGATGGAAAATACATATATGGTGATAATTGTGTGCAGGTCACCAGAAAAGATGCAGAAAAACAGATTATTACGGTTTACGATTTAAATATGAATGAGATAGATTCGTATGCTCCGCCTGAATTTGAAAATATAGTATGCAATAATATTAATCCACAGGATAATGAATATTTTATTTTTGAATCTGTAGATGATAACGGAGAACGAATTTTAGCTATGGCGGATAAAAGTCAACTCGGCTCAATCGGCGGCGAAACTATAAAATTCACAGAGCTTTGCAAGCTGAAATGGGCTGAAAAGAAGAACAGTAATTACTATGTAGAGGGACAGGCGGGAGTTGTATGAGAATTGCAGGTAGCGAATATTTAAAGCTGTTTTCAAACAAAATATTTCTTATTTGCATCATCGCCTTTTTCTGCGCCGATTCTCTGTTTTTCGTAATGCTTCAATCCTCTGATTATGAAAATTCGGCAATTTCAAGTGATGTCGGGGCATATGAACAGCTTATTCGGGAATGTAACGACGCAGAGGATAAAAATGCGTTCTTTGAAAGCAAGAACACGGAGATACAGATTGCACAAATTCTTTTGCACAACGGAAATGCAGATGAATACAAGGAAAAATATCCAAAGCTGTATGACAATGCGGCAGGCTTGGACTTGAACGATGATGAGCTGTTCAACCGCTCGGTTATGCTAAGCAACATACAGGCTCAGCTCTCTCACATAGACAGCTATGAAGAGTTTATTTCCAATATGAAGTCGAGAGCCGAGCAACAGAGCAGCTTTTCCATTTTTGCAGAGCCGGACAGTTTTTCGTTCAGAAATATTGAAAAAACTCCCGTGGATTTTGCCGAGGTTAAAGGTGTTAAGCCCATCCTCGGCAACAACAAGGCGGTTGAAGCCGCAACCTCATATGAGGTTTCAAGCTATATTTTGCTAATTATCGTATTGCTCGTCAATATTTTGATGTTCTCCGTTGAAAGAGAAAAGGAGCTTTATATTCTTGTGCGGTCAACGGCAAAGGGCAGACTGCAAACAATAGCCTGCAAGCTCTTGGTTGTTTTGAGCGTTACGGCGGTTGTTAGTCTGCTGTTCTATGCGAGCAACATTATGATGGCAGGCACAGTCTACGGCTTTGGAGATTTGAGCCGCCCCGTGCAGTCGAGCAAGCTGTTTTTAAACTGCGCATTAAATGTTACAATGCTTGAATACCTGATTTTGTGGGTACTCGGCAAAACGCTTTTGCTCTGCTCTCTGTCAATGCTCACGGCATTTTTATTCGTGGTTATCAAGTCCTCCGCAAAGACCTATTTAATCTTGGCGTCGGCACTGATTTTTGAATTTTCCTGCTTCATTTTCATTGACGGCAGCTCTGTGTTGGCTTCGCTAAAATTTATAAATATTTTCTACCTTATCAGCGGCAACAATATTTTCGGCTGTTATCAGAATGTCAATATTTTTTCACAGCCGATTAACATAATCACCGTTTTCATCGGCTTAGCTATAGCTCTCTCCGTTGTCGGAGTTTTGGGAGCGGCATTGGCGTTTTCAAGGCTGTCACAGCATAACGGCAAGCTCGTTTTGCTCGACAGGCTTATGTCACGGCTCGGACGGTTTAAGAAAATCAACGGAAGTGTGAGAATATACAGCGGCGAGGCTTACAAGCACTACAAAACCTCCTTCGCCCTTGTCGCAGTAATTATCCTCGTGGCTCTCGGCTTTGTCAGCTACAATGATGATTTGAGTATTATATTCATAAGTCCTCAGGAAAGCGCCTATGACACCTATATGCAAACACTTGAGGGTGAGCTTGACGAGGAAAAGTATGATTTTATCGAGAGTGAAAGGGCTTATTTTGACGAGCTTACAAGAGAAGCCGAGGAGCTTTCAGCCGACACCACGATTTCGGCTGAGGAAAAAACGAACAGGCTCAATACCATTGATGGTATTTTAAGCATAAGAGGAATGGCATTTGAGGACATTTGCGCTCAGCTTGAATATGTTAATGGAAAGGCTGAGCTGACGGGCGAAAAGCCTGCACTTGTCAATGAAGTGGTGAACAAGCGGCTGACTATGGACACCTTTAGGGAGTGGGAGTATTTTGCTCTGCTCTTAGCCGTGGTTATCTTCTGTACCTCTAACATTTTGGCAATTGAATACAAGACCTCTATGGTTAACTTGATTTCGGCAAATAAGCACGGCAAAGCGAGGCTGTTGATTATAAAGCTCTTGACCGTCCTGATTACCACGGTGATTTCCTATATCTTAATCTATCTGCCGTATATGCTCAACTTTATCAAGACCTTCGGCACGGCATCATTTGATTTACCGCTTGCATATTCAAGAAATTTTTCGGCTCTGACAAGCGGCATAACCGTGGGCGGATATATTCTTGCTCTCGGCTTTGTTCATCTGCTTGCGGCAGTCGGCACAACGACTTTGGTCTATCTGCTCTCCTACATATTTAAAAATCAGTTTGTGACAATGATAATTTCAAGCGGCTTGCTCCTTATACCCTGCGTGGTGTTCATTGATAACAACAAAATCCGTATGGTATCGGCATTTTCAAATAATGCTCAGACAGCCGTTATCGGCATAATCACCGCCGTTTGTCTGCTGATAATCGCAGTATCGGCTCTGATTATCTTTGTTCCCAAGCGCAAAAGTACGAAATTTATAATTTAAGTTTCAAAACAAAAGAGGTTGTAAATATGGAATTAGCTTTAAATCGTATCAGCAAAACCTATAAAAAGGGCTCGGTAAAGGCGCTTGATAATTTCAGCGTTATCTTAACTCCGGGAGTATACGGCTTGCTCGGACCGAACGGAGCAGGCAAGTCCACGCTGATGAACATTATCACCGACAACCTCAATGCCGACGGCGGAGAGGTGGTTTACGGCGGTGAAAATATCAAAAAGCTCGGCAAGGATTACCGAGCCGTACTCGGCTATATGCCCCAACAGCAGGGCTTGTATGATGATTTCACCCTCAACCGCTTTTTGTGGTATATGGCGGCTTTAAAGGGCTTAAAAAAGAAAGAAGCCAAGGAAAAGATCACTCAGCTTCTTGAAACGGTTAATCTGACAGATGCCGCACATAAAAAGTTAGGCTCGTTTTCGGGCGGTATGAAGCAGAGAGCCTTGATTGCTCAAGCGCTTCTGAACAATCCCGAAATTCTCATACTTGACGAGCCAACGGCAGGACTTGACCCGAAGGAGAGAATACGCATACGCAACTTCATCAGCGAGATTGCCGAGGATAAAATTGTCCTAATCTCCACCCATGTTGTGTCGGATATTGAGTTTATCGCAAAGGAGATTATTTTGCTTAAAAAAGGTCAGCTCATCTCCCACGATTCCCCGAATAAGCTGACAAAGGAGCTTGAAAATAAAGTCTTTGAGGTCGAAATTCAAAGGGAAGATTTAAAATATTTTCAAGACAATTACCGTGTTTCAAATCTCTGTCACAACGACAACAGCATAATAGTCCGCATCGTGACCGATAACCCGCCGACAGACTTCCAATACACAACCGCAAAACCAACCCTTGAGGACTTGTACCTCTACATTTTTGAACAGGGAATTTAAAAATATTTTAATTCGGAGCATTAAACATAAATAATATGTTACCGGTAGATGAGTCTTTACTTACTCCAATAGATATGAAAGTACGCCCTGATGATACACCGAGGGATATAGCTTATAAGGAGCTTTTAAAGGATCAGCTTGCTTTTTGTCAAAGTAATAGTGAGTTGATTTTAAAGAGAGCTAATAAGCTTTATGACATTGTAGTAAATTATCCTGATAAAAACATTAATCTCGTAAAAAGATGCTGCAGGTTTGATAAACTTGAAAAGGTGTTACAAAAATACTTAAACAATTAAATAATAAATTCATTGTTAAGCTGTTACAGAAATGTAGCAGCTTCAGCCTGTAGAAAAAGTCCAGTAAAAGCTGGGCTTTTTCGACAAGCTGAACAGTCCGCTGGACTGTTTTTATGGCGTAGAGTTGATGAAAATATGACTATGAACAAGCCGCAGCAAGCGAGGCAAAGAGTTTGAATAATTACAATCACCCGTTATCAGTTCCAAGGAAAGACATTATTCGTTTTTGGATAAGGTCTTTTTGTTTACGCAGTTTTATATATTCACTGTTTTTACAAACAGACATTAATTTGGTATTATAAAATTAAAAAATTTTAAAATTATGCACGAAAATGTGTGTTTGCAGTTGTATTAACAGTGGAAGGAGGTTACAAATGAGTGATTCATTCGGTACCGAAAAACAAAATCGAACAAGTAATTGTAAAATATGCGGATATGATATTTCGCATTGCATATCAAAATTTAAAATCAAAAGCTGACGCCGAGGATATTTTTCAAGAGGTTTGCGTTACATTACTTACAAAGAACCCGCCTCTTGACGATGAAAAACATTTAAAATATTGGCTTATACGGGTTACCATAAACAAATGCAATAATTTTCATAAGTCGTTTTGGCATAATAAGATTGAGTCAATCGACAAATATACAGAACTTGAGCAGCCGCAAACAAAGGCTGTAATGGAAGAAATTTGGCAGCTTCCAAAGCAGTACAGAAATGTTATTTATCTGTATTATTATGAGGATTATTCAATTGCAGAAATAGCCCGTATAATGGACAAAAGTCAAAATACAATCAGTTCGCAGTTGCAGAGGGCAAGAAAAAGACTCGGCAAAATTCTATCCGAAGGAGGACTTTAGTATGCGTAAAAATTTATATACGAAAACAATCAATGATATTAAAATCAGTGAGAATGCAGTTAATTCTGCGATAGAAAATATTTATAGCAAGCAAAGCAATGACAACATTATTGACATTAAGAAAAGTAAAAATAAAAAAGTAAATAAAGTTATTGCAGCTTCTCTTGTTGCGGCAATGCTTGTTTCGGGAGGTGCGTTTGCCCTTTTTTCAAAGCCTGCTCAAAATCAAAACGGATTTGTTATTACGGCCGCAGCTGCTGAATTAACTAAAGATAAACCGGTACAGGTTGCCGCTATAGATAGGGCTGATAGATATTCTTACGGCTACGAGAGCTATGAGGAAACTTTTAATTTGTTGCTTTCTTGCAAGGGTGATAACATAAGTACAATTACATATAATGCAAAAGGCAATTCATATTTTACTTTTAATACAGATGACAATGAAAAAGTATATTGCGGTAAAGTATTATCGGATTTTGAAAACAAAAATGCCGATGAAACTATGAAAATATATATGAATTCGGGTGCCGATTATTTTTACTCGGGTTTTACCGTTGATTATGATAAGCAGGATGAAAGCGTTAAAGTGGATTCTGACGGAGTTGCTCCTGTTAGTATGAATGTTTATCTTATGGCAAATGACAGTGAAAAAGCGGCTAAAATTTTAAGTAAATATAATGCGTATAGTCTTTACTGCGGTGAAGCCGTGAGCGATAGTGTGAAAGCTGAATACATCGAAAAAAACGGTGAGAATTTCGATAAAGATTTTAATCCCGAATATGATGAATCGGATATCATTGATATGTATAACGAGCTTTATTCACAGCTTTTTGAAGGAGTATCGGTTGATGTAACCGTTAAGTACAATGACGGCACAGAGGAAACCCAGACCGTTGATTTTAATGTTGAACCGATTACCGAAGAAACGGCAGACGAACATCTCAAAGAAAACGGATATAACGGTGAGAGAAACAGCTTGTATAATTTACTCGGTTCATGTGCTACTATCACGGCAACTCTAAGATGATTGCAAAATTATAATAAAAATTAATAATCAACAAACTCCATTGTTATAACACAAAACTCTCGGGTCAAATCTGTCCGAGAGTTTTTGTTGTTTATGCGTGTGAAAGAGTGGGGAAGAACATTTGCAATTATTTCATCTTTAATTTTGCAAGTGTATTGATTTATGGTTTTGAATCCGAGCTTTTTATAAAAATCAACGGCACCGAGGTCGCCAAAAAGATAAAATCCGTCACAGCTGTTTTTATATTCGTTTATAATTGCGTTTATAAGCGTGAATTCCCAAAGTAAATTCCACTCCTTTCCTACTGTGGAATTTACTTTGGGAATTCACTAGGAAAAGACATTATTCGTTTTTGAAAATTATTACTTGACTTTAGTTCGTGATACATTTATCATTATAATTTATCATTATATATACACGAGTAATAGAATATAAGGAAGACTGATGGGATGATTGTAGTTGCTTTTTAGATACATAGTTGTTCTCATAGGATTATTTGTAAAGTTTTTATACAAAAAACGCATTAAAAATCTGATTATCCGCTAAAACACAGTATCTATCAGCATTTTCAAGGAAACAAACACATCAATTTACTACTTATTTACTACCATTGAATGAGCCTTGATACGCAAGTTTTCCTAGATATGCAAAGATATGGTACAGCACATCAGTATTGAAACAAGAAAAAATTGAATAACTCATAGACTATGGAACGCCTAAAATGACGTTCCTTTTCTATTTCCAGCCGTTCTTATTGGACGGCTATTTTATTACCCAAAATGAAAGGAACATTTAGACTTATGAAAGAAATATTAAAACGATTATGTACTGGCGTACTTGCTCTTGCGACTGTCGTTACTGCTTTACCGAGTACACCCGTTCATGCGTCGGAAACACAGTATTGGACGGAGTCTGTCGAACGTGTCGGTATCGTAGAACGTGTTAATAATGATGGCTCTATTACTGAAACCTTTAATGAGGGACATTTGACCGTTGAGGGCAAGGACGCTTATTGTATTGACATCAATACAGCATTCAAAAACGGTTATAAAACCAGAGCTGACGCAAGCACCCGTATGAGTACCGACCAAATAAGCGATGTTGCCTTATCTATCGAATATGTGAAACAGTACACAGACAGCCATAGCGGAATAAGCAACAATCACGCTTACCTTTTAAGACAGCTTGTAGTCTGGCAGAGATTGAGCGTACATCTTGGCTGGCAATGTGATAACGTGCGAGCTTCTTATGATGAAATTCCAAAGGCAACGCAGGACGAAGTTTTCGCTGGTGCAAAAGCCTTTGTCAAAGAAAATAAAGGACGCTATGAATGTGGCGGTTATATCTACTCTGGCGAGGGGCAGGAATTGGGACAATTCTGGGCTAAACTCAATGTCGGAAATGCGAAACTGCAAAAGATTTCCAGTAATACCAGCATTACAGACGGTAACGGAAATTACTCTATCGCTGGTGCAACATATGGTGTCTTTGCTGATAAGGATTGCACGAAACAGCTTGCCACCCTTACGACTGATGAAAACGGAAATACGGACGTTGTAGAGGTAACGGCTGGCACAGTCTATATCAAGGAATTATCTGCACCAGCAGGATATAAAGTGGATAAAACTGTATATTCCTTAAAGGTTGAAGCTGGAAAGACAGCGACATTGAAAGTATCTGATACGCCAAAAGTAACGGACACTTTGATTGAGCTTTTCAAGATTGATATGGAAACACAGA
>ERZ773139.295-NODE-295-length-70236-cov-18.097690_pt1 | contig 70236 bp, 67 predicted proteins | sample MGYA00580854_ERZ773139 | MGnify/ENA primary metagenome ERZ773139 (study PRJEB29015, sample SAMEA2737809) | human gut metagenome | biome: human gut; feature: human-associated habitat; material: faeces | place: China | collected 2012 ...
GAGAGCCCAAAAACGCCGAGGAAGCTGTCGCTATGCACAAGGAGCTGATGGCACAGGAAAACGCGATCCTCTCGGAAAACACCGCGCTTTGGGAAAAGGTTTTCATGGCGGCCGACAAGAGCATGACCATGCAGGAGGACGGCAAAAACTACGGTGACTTCCTGCTGGACACCATCGAATCTGCCAAGGACCAGTTTACGGCGGACGAGCTGAAGCTGATCCGCGGCGAGGCGGAAAAGATCCGCGACATTGAAAGCAAGCTCACCATGATCGAGAAAAAGTACCCCGAGGCGGCGCAGGAATCCCTTGACGGCGCCATGAGCGTGCCCGCGGACGGCAGCATGAACATCTCCGGCGACACCAGCATGCTCCCCGATAACAGCAGCATGCAGAAATTCCCCTCCTTTGTGGGCAAGGATCTGGACGGGAACGATGTGACGAGCGACGAGCTTTTTTCCGGCAGCGCCGTTACGGTTGTCAACTTCTGGTTCACCACCTGCGGCCCGTGCGTGGGTGAGCTGGGCGAACTGGAAGCGCTGAGCAAGGAGCTCGCCGAAAAGGGCGGCTCTCTCATCGGCATCAACTCCTTCACATTGGATGGCGACGAAGCGGCGATCTCTGATGCAAAGGATGTGCTGATGAAGAAGGGCGCGACCTATCAGAATGTGTACTTCGCTTCCGACAGCGAGGCCGGCATGTTCACCGCAAACATTTTCGCTTACCCCACCACCTATGTGGTTGACCGCAGCGGCAACATCGTGGGCGATCCCATCGTGGGCGCCGTCACCAGCAAGGCGCAGATGGAAACGCTGCAGAAGCTCATCGACCAGACTCTGGCCGCCGATATGGGCTGACACACGGATTTATCTCCTCAGAAAGGAGGACTTCACCATGTATCGGAGAGCATTGCCCCTTCTGCTCGCCGCGGTGCTGCTGCTGAGCGGCTGCGCTGCCGGGCAGAAGAATATGCCGAAGAAAACGGACGAGAAGGAAATGACCGGACAGTCCTCTGATATGTCCGGTGAAGGAATCATGTATATGGATACCACGGAAAACGTCATATATCTGGCGGGCGGCTGCTTCTGGGGCATGGAGCACCTGATGCAGTCCATCCCCGGCGTCATTGATGCGCAGAGCGGCTATGCCAACGGCACCTGCGAGGCGGACGCCGATTATCGGACCGTCTGCAAAGGGAACACCGGCTTCCGGGAGACCGTGCGGGTAGAGTATGACCCTGGGCAGGTGAGTCTCGACGCCCTGCTGATGGCCTACTTCTATGTGATCGACCCCACGGTGGAGAACCGGCAGGGCAACGACCGGGGCAGCCAGTATCAGACCGGCGTTTACTACACCAACGAAAGCGCGAAGGAGACGGTGGAACGCATCGCGGAGATCGAGCGGGGACGCAGCAAAAAGTTCTTCGTGGAGATCGGCCCGCTCAAGAACTACTATCCCGCCGAGGAGTACCACCAGGACTATCTGGAGAAGAATCCGAAAGGCTACTGCCATATCCCCAAGGCCGAGATGGAGCTTTTCTCCAGACTGCGCATCGATCCGGGCGACTACCAAAAGCCCGCCGCGGAATCCATCCGGGACAAGCTGACGGAGGAGCAGTACCGCGTCACTCAGGAGAGCGGCACGGAGCGCCCCTTCAGCAATGAGTTCTGGAACCAGTTCGAGAAGGGCATCTATGTGGACATCGTCACCGGAGAGCCGCTCTTTTCCTCCACGGACAAGTTTGAGAGCGGCTGCGGCTGGCCCGCCTTTACCAAGCCCATCGAGGAGCCTGCCGTGGTGGAGCTGGAGGATCTGAGCCACGGCATGCGCCGCACGGAGGTTCGCAGCCGTGCCGGGGATTCACACCTTGGCCACGTGTTCACCGGCGACCCGGAATCCCCCAACGGCGTGCGCTACTGCATCAACAGCGCCTCTCTCCGCTTCGTGCCCTACGCGAAGATGGAGGCCGAGGGGTACGGATACCTGCTGGATCTGTTTGAGAAATGATTTCAGGTGCATACACATCAAGCGAAAAGCTCAGACGGCTGATCTTCAAAAGAACAGCCGTCTGAGCCTGTCGAATAACCCGGCTGTGCATTAAGCGGCAGCCGGGTTTCTCGACAGGCTGCGTCAAGACCACCGGCACAGCCGGTGGTCTTGACTGTTAAATGCGGGAATTCCGGCGGTTTTTACAATTTTTCATGTTGCATGCGTTTCAGACGCTGTGATATACTGACAATGGAGGAAAACAAAATCGGGAACAGAAAACGCGGAGGAAAAACGAAATGAAGTTCAAAAAGCCGCTCTCTCTGCTGCTCGCCGCAGTGCTGCTCTGCGCGTTCGCCGTGCCGCTGCTGGAAATCCCTGCGCTCGCTGCCGATAAAGAAATACACGAGGTCGCTACCGTCGGAGTATACAAATGGATCACGATCACAGCCGGGGAGGGCGGTGCGGTCACGGAGGTCGTGCAGACCGGCGGTGTGCTGCCGCCCGGTATGTCGCTGGGCAAGAATGAGGATGTGTCCAGCCTTTTCGGCACGCCGACAACTCCTGGCACTTACATATTGACCGGCGAGACACACTACGCAGATGACGCAGCCTCTTGGGTGCTCCGTTGGAAGGTGCGGCTGTTTGTCGATTTCGCAGCTACCCCGACGCCAACGCCGACAACGGCGCCGACAGCGGCCCCAACGACCGGCACGACGACCGCGCCGACGAACACCCCGACGCCGACGAATACTCCGGCGCCGACTGCCGGAGCGCCGATCATTACAAAGCAGCCGACGAAGGAGACCGTGGAGGTCGGCGGCAGCGCAACGTTTGTGGCAAACGCCACCGGCTGGGCGTGGTGCGCGTGGCGCTTTCTGAGTCCCGACGGCAAGACCGAGGTCATTTTCGACGTGACCGCCGATAAATTCCCCGGTCTTACGATCACCGGCGGTAACAGCACGACGATGTATCTTACGAATATTCCCATGGAGCTGAACGGCTGGAAGGCGGTCTGCCTCTTCAGCAGCGCAACGAATCTCTGGACCTATACCGACGGCACGGCGGTCATCACCGTGAATGCTGCCGCAACGCCCACGCCGTCTCCGACCCCGGAGCCGACGGCAACGCCGGAGCCGACAGCAACTCCCACGCCGACGGAAGCCCCCACGCCCACACCGACCGCCCTTCCGGCGGCCGTCGTTGAAACGCCGACTCCGTCGCCCGAGCCGACCCCGGAGCCGAAAAAGGGCGGCCTGCTGTCCGGCGGCAAAGCACTCCCGATCGTCCTTGCTGCGGTTGCCGTGCTGCTCCTCGGCGGAGGCATCACGGCGGGAGTACTGCTTGTGCAGAAAAAGAAACAGCGCGAGGAATACGAACGTCAGGAGCGCCGGAGACAGCGCGCTTCTGCGGCGGCTGCCGGAACGGCGGCCTCCCGACGCTCCGCGCCCGCGGCTGAATGGGTCTGCCCGATCTGCGGTACCGTGAACAAAGGAAAGTTCTGCAGTGAGTGCGGCGGAGGAGAGCCCAAGAATCACGTCTGAGTCTCGCACGGCAGACCGCCGGGCGGACGGCTTCGGCCGAAAGCCTTGCGGCGCGCAGAAGAGACCGGAAAAGTCAGACAATTTATTCAAGCTGCCGAAAGGGCTTGCTGCCTTGAAGAACAGACGGCAAACCCTTTCGCACTGCCCGGATTCTGCGGCTGCTGCCGTGACCCGCTTCCGGTTTGGCGAGCCGTTCCCGCCATGCACGGCAGCAAATTAAATATTAATTTCAGACAAATGTCCCGCATAGAAAAAGATAGGGAGAGGATGCCGCCTTGAAGAAGAAAGTTCTTACTCTGTTTGCTGTGCTGCTCTGCGCGCTCGTCGTGCTGAACGTCACGGCTCTCGCCGATTTCGGCGATTTTTCCGGCAGCTCGGACTATGATTTCAGCTACGATTACAGCGATAACGACAGCAGCTGGTCATCCTCAAGCAGCAGCTCCGGAAGCAGTTACTACGATGATGACGGATATGTATCCGGCGACGCCAACCCTACGCAGCTCCTTATAATGGCGCTGATCGTAGTGGTGGCGATCGTGTATTCTATGAGAACGAAAATGAAAAACAACAGCACGTCTAAGAAAGCGACCGCCCAGCGCGCCGAGCGTGCCGAGAGCCGCGCCAACCGCGCCGCGCTCACGCCCATCGGCGAATATACGAAGATCGATCCGAACTTTAACGCGGCGGCGCTGTGCGAAAAGGCGTCGAATCTCTATGTGCAGATGCAGAACGGCTGGACGGCGAAGAACATCGAGTCGCTGCGGCCGTACTTCACCGACGCGCTCTTCACGCAGATGGAGCGCTCGCTGCAGGGGTATGCGCAGCGCGGCGAGACGAACGTCGTCGAGCGCATCGCGGTGCTGGATGTGACGCCGCTCGACTTCCACCAGACCGGCGGCGAGGACCATATCCTTCTCCGGCTGCGCACGCGCATCACGGATTACACCGTGAACGACGGCACGCAGCAGATCGTCCGCGGCAGCCGCGATCAGGAAAAGTTCATGACCTACGAATGGGATCTGCTGCGCCCGACCGGCACGCAGACGAACGCCGAGAGCGGCGAAACGAAGCGCATCACCTGCCCCGGCTGCGGCGCGCCGCTCGACGTGAACGCGAGCGCGCGGTGCCCGTACTGCGGCACGGTGATCCAGCAGCAGGCACAGGACTGGGTCATCAGCGCCATTCGCGCCATCAAGCAGCAGACGCTGTAAAAACCGGATCAAAGGAGCCGCGGCGAACGGGATGCGCTGTGTGATCGCGCCCCGGGTTCGGCTGGATCCGGCCGCTCTGCCAAGTCATCAAAAAAATACTCCCTGCCGCATGGGCGGCCTCCTGTGTATATAGTATTGGAAAAAAGATGAGCCAGACGGATGAGTTTCATCCGTCTGGCTCTGCGGCATTCTGGAGTTATGCGGGATATTTCATCAAATGTTTTCCTGCCGGATGATCTCGCGGCCCATGAGCACGCCCATAACGGAGGCCATCATCAGCCCGCGCGTCCAGCCGGACGAGTCGCCGAGGCAGTGGAGACGGCGGATGTTCGTGTTGAGATCGGCGTCCATCTTCACGCGGTTGGAGTAGAACTTCAGCTCGGGGGAGTAGAGCAGCGTTTCGTACGAGGCAAAGCCCGGCACGACCTGATCGACGGCCTTGATGAAGTTGATGATGTTCGTCATGCTGCGGTAGGGCATCGCGGCGGTGATGTCGCCGGCGACGGCGTCGGGCAGCGTCGGACGGACGTTCGACTGCGCGAGCTCCTTTTCCCAGGTGCGCTTGCCGTCGAGAATGTCGCCGTAGCGCTGCACGAGAATGTGACCGTTTGCGAGCATGTTCGTGAGCTCGCCGACCTTCTGCGCATAGCTGATTGGCTGGTTGAACGGCACGGAGAAGTTGTGCGAGCAGAGAATGGAGAGGTTCGTGTTCGGGCTCTTCACTTCCTTGAACGAGTGCCCGTTCACGACGGCGAGACCGTTGTCGTAATTCTCCTGCGAAACAAAGCCGCCGGGATTCTGGCAGAACGTGCGGACCTTGTTTTTGAACGGCGCGGGATAGCCGATGAGCTTGGACTCATAGAGCACCTCGTTGACGGTCTCCATGATCTCATTGCGCACCTCGACGCGCACACCGATATCCACGGTGCCGGGCTGGTGGGCGATGCCGTGCTCGGCGCAGAGCGTTTCAAGCCAGTCCGCACCGCGGCGGCCCGTGGCGACGATCGTGCGCCCAGCTTCGATCTCGCGCTCCTCTTTGCCGTTGGAGATGACGCCGCCGAGACAGGTCTCGTCTTTGAGCCGGAGATCAAGGCACTCCCAGCCGAAGATCAGCTCCACGCCGTTCTCGGCGAGATAGCGCTCGATGGCAAGGTAAATGCCCTGGGCCTTCTCGGTACCCATGTGGCGGATCGGGCAGTCCACAAGCTTGAGACCGGCCTGAATGGCACGGCGGCGGATGTCCTTCACCTTGTCGGGATCGCTGATGCCCTCAATGTGGGTGTCCGCGCCGAATTCCAGATAGATGGAGTCGGCGTAGTCGATGGTCTCCTGCGCGAGCCTTTCGCCGACGAGCGTCGGCAGATCGCCGCCGACCTCATGGGAGAGGGAGAGCTTGCCGTCGGAGAAGGCGCCTGCGCCGGAAAAGCCGGTCGTGATGTGGCAGTAGGGCTTGCAGTTCATGCACCGGCCGGTCTCAGCTTTGGGGCAGTGGCGCTTCTCGACGCTCTGGCCTTTTTCCACGAGTGTGATGTGGCCCTTGTAGCCCTTGCGGATGAGCTCCAGGGCGGTGAATATGCCGGCAGGACCGGCGCCGATGATCAGAATATCCGTTTTCATGCTTCAACCTTCACATTCTCTATGCCGTGCTTCTCAAACTCGGCAAAGTATTCTTCCATGCGCGCGTTCAGCTCCTCCGCGTCGTCCTGGCTGATCTGCTCGGCGCTCATGTCGCGCCGCGCGAGCTCCTCGGCCAGAATGTCGTAGAAAACGGCGTCCTCATAGTCGGCGATCGCCTCATGGATGCCGCCTTCCTCGTACGCGCGGGAGGGATACGAGTGGCCGCGCCAGCGCTGAACGAGCGCGCGCATCCCGTGCTCCGGGCAGAGGGAAAAGAGCTTTTCCTCGAGATTGTCATAGTCCTCAAACCGGTCATCATCCCGGCAGGAATTGAGAATCCAGTTCCCGATGTACACCATGTCCAGAAGCCGCCGGAATTCCTTTTCCGTCAGTTCAAGCTGCATTACGATCCACTCCTCTCTGTGAACATACATTGACATCATATTATAACAAGTAATCCGGGAAATTGCTATACAATTTTTCGCTTGTCATCGAAGACGTTTTCGCATATAATCTATAAACCAAATGCCGGGGAGACCGGTGTGTCGGGAGTGAATGTCATGCGAATGAAAGACGTTATCATATCGGTCACCGGCGTGCAGCAGGGCGTGAACGGCCCCGATGCCATGGAGCTCGTCACGGCCGGACAGTACGGCCAGGATGAGAAGGAAACGCTGCTCACCTGGCAGGAGAGCGAGCTCACCGGCATGGAGGGGACGAAAACGTCGCTTTGCGTGCAGCCGCGCAGCGTTGTGCTCTCGCGCGAAGGGACGCTCAACACCCGCATGGAGTTTGAGGAGGGGCGCAAGCGCTATTTCCTGTACGAAACGCCGTTCGGCTCGGCGACGATGGGGCTGAACACCCGGCGCATCGTCAACCGTCTCGGCGCGCACGGCGGCGAGATCGAGATCGATTACAGCGTGGATATGGACGATACGATCGTCGGCCGCAACCGGTTTTTCATCCGCGTGCAGGAGCCGCGCCCGAGCCATATCAGCGATGTCACTTACCCCAATTGAGTGATTCTTATGAAGCCTCCCTTGTGCAAAGGAAGGTGGCAAACCCGAAGGGTTTGACGGAGGGATTGCCGTTTTCCGAAGACTGCAATCCCCCAGTCTCGCCTTCGGCGAGCCAGCCCCCTTTACACAAGGGGGCCTTTTTATTTTTACAGATGCAGCACGTTGACGCAGAGCGCCGCGGCGAGGAACCCCGCGAGATCGGCGCACAGCGCCGCGGGGACGGCGTGGCGCGTTTTGCGCACGCCCGCCGCGCCGAAGTAGACGGAGAGAACGTAAAACGTCGTCTCCGTTGAGCCGAGCATGACCGCCGCGGTGCGCCCGGCGGGGGAGTCTGCGCCGCACGCGGTGAAAATATCCCCGGCCACGGCAAGCGCGCCGCTGCCGCTCATCGGGCGCAGCAGCATGAGCGGCACGGTCTCCGCCGGAATGCCGAGAAAGGAGAGTGCGGGCCGCAGCAGCGCCGTGAATGCGTCGATCGCGCCCGAAGCGCGCAGCGCGCCGACCGCCGGGAGCAGACACACCAGCACCGGCGCAATGCGCCCCACGGTGCGAAGCCCTTGGAGAGCACCGTCGGTGAGAGCGGAAAAAACGTCCGTTCCGCGAAAGAGCGCGTATCCCCCAACGCCCACGGCGAGCAGCGCGGGGAGAAGCTGCAAAAGCATTTTCATGGCGATCTCCGGAAAAGCCGCTCGGCGAGAAGCCCCGCAGCCACGCCCGCCGCAGACGATATCCACACCGCGGGCAGAATATCGAACGCGTTTTCCGCGCCGCAGGCCGAGCGCAGGGCCGCGGCGGTCGTCGGAAGGAGCTGGACGGACGCGGTGTTGAGTACGGCGAGACGGCACAGCTCGTCGGACGCCGCCTCTCCGCCGGAGAGCGCGTGCAGCCGCTGCGCGGCGCGGATGCCGGCAGGCGTGGCGGCATTGCCGAGCCCGAGCAGATTTGCGCTCATGTTGCAGGAGAGCTCCCCGGCCAGCTCCGGATCGCTCCGGGACGAGGGGAACAGCCGTCCCAGTACCGGGCGCAGCGCGCGGGAGAGCTTTTCGGTCAGCCCCGAGCGCTCCATGACCTCGAGAAGAGCGCTGTAGAAGATCATCGGCCCGGCGAGCGAGAGCGTGAGCTCCACGGCGCTCTCCGCGCCCTGCACCACCGCCGCGCCGACTGCGCCCGCCGAGCCGGTGAGCACGCCGAAAACGACCGACACAAAAAGAAGGATGACCCAGACGTACGACATAGCCATGGCGATACCTCGACCGGAAAAAATTACCAATAAAAAACGGGGCAGCTGCATCTTGCAATTTCGTATCGGCCAGTATAGAATTTTGTCGAAAAGAGTATTTAGGTAAGGGGTGTGCGGATCTATGAAATCAACGGGGATCGTCCGTCGGATCGACGATCTGGGACGAGTGGTACTGCCGGTCGAGCTGCGCCGGACGCTGGATCTGGAGGTGCGCGATCCGGTGGAGATTTTTATCGAGGGCGACGCCATCGTCCTTCGGAAGTACGACGCTGCGTGCCTGTTCTGCGGCGCGACGCGCGAGCTTCTCTCCTACCGGGGAAAGCAGATCTGCCGGAACTGTCTTCGCCGGCTTCGGGAGGAAACAAACGAATAAATAAGGCTGCCGCATACAAAGCATATGCGGCAGCCCTTTTTGTATACCTATACCCGAAAACCACGCGTCTGACGCACGGTTTCGGGTATACAAAAAAGAGGCTGTCCCGTGTGGGACAGCCTCTGAAGTATGTATCCGGGTAGCGTCGATTAATAAAGCGAGGCGATCACATCCACGCATTTTTCGATACCGAGCGAGCCGGAGTCGAGAATGATGTGGTAGTGGTTCATGTTGCCCCATTCGAGATCGGTGTAGAACTGATAATAGAGCGCGCGGCGCTTGTCCTTGTCGCGCAGACGCTTTTCGGTCGGCTCCTCGGTCTCGCCGTATTTTTCCACGATGCGCTTGGCGCGCTTTTCAAAGTCGGCATGGACGAACACCTTGAGAAGATCGGCGCTGCCTTCGAGAATGGCGTCGGCGCAGCGGCCGACGATCACGCAGTTTTCCTTCTGGCCGAGCTCGAGAATGATGCGGCGCTGGATCGCCCAAAGATAGTCCTGGTTGGACGGCACGCCGAACGAGCGCACCGAGGAGAACGCCGCCGCCGTCCAGCTGCTGTGGGAGGCGTATTCGCTCTCGTTGGTGATGTATTCCTTGGAAAGCCCGCTCTCTTCGGCCAGCCGGTCGATCAGCTCATGGTCATAGCAGGGGATGCCGAGCCGATCGGCGACTTCCTTGCCGATGGTGCGCCCGCCGCTGCCAAACTCACGTCCGATGGTGATGATGCGTTTCTTTTCCATAAAAACAGCCTCCTTATAACCGGTAGGTGGTGAATTCTGTGTTCGTATTATAGCACGTTTCTTTCCCGGGGAAAAGCGAAAATTACTCTTCCGCGCCGGTTTCTTTTTCGCGCACAAGCGCGGCGTGGTAAAGATCGTTTCGGCTCTGTCCCGTCTCGGCGGCGGCGCGCTTGGCCGCGTCCTTGAGCTTCATGCCTCCGGCACGGTATTCCTCCACGAGCGCGAGTGCATCCTCGAGCGGGAGGCGCGGCCCCTTTTCGACCGGCGCGCCGCGGATGACGAGCACAAATTCCCCGCGAGGCCGCTCGGCGCGGTATTTTTCGAGCGCTGCGCCGATCGTCGTGCGGACGATCTCCTCGTGCAGCTTCGTGAGCTCACGCCCGAGCGCAATGTCCCGGTCGCCGAGCACATCGTAAAGATCGCCGAGCGTTTCCGCGAGCTTGTGCGGCGCTTCGTAGAGGACGATCGTCCTGTGCTCGTGCCGCAGCGTTTCGAGATGCTCCTTCCTTGACTTGCTCGATGTGGAGAGAAAGCCTTCAAACGTGAACCGCTGCGTCGGCAGGCCGGACATGGCGAGCGCTGTGATGACCGCGCTCGGCCCCGGGGCCGCCGATACCGTGATGCCGTGCTCCCCGCACAGCCGCACCAGCTCCTCGCCGGGGTCGGAGATCGCGGGCATACCCGCGTCGGAGACAAGAGCGCAGCTCTCCCCTCCGAGCAGCCGGGGGAGGATGACGGCGGCGCTTTCCACCTTGTTGTGCTCATAATAGCTGATGAGCGGGCGGCGGATGCCGAAGTGGTTGAGGAGCTTTAATGTGACGCGCGTATCCTCCGCGGCGATGAAGTCCACGCTTTTGAGCGTTTCGATCGCGCGGGGGGAGAGATCGTTCAGATTGCCGATGGGCGTTCCCACCAGATACAATGTTCCGGCCATAAAGATTATGCCTCCCAGTGGCAGATTTTCCGGTATTCTTCTGTTTCGCGGCCGTCTGCGCCGCGCAGCAGAATATTTTCGCAGCGCATGGCGCTTACCGGCGCGCCCTTCACGGCTTCCATGAGAAAAATGGGCGCGCGCTTTCCCGGCGCGGAGAAAACGTCCCGCCGGCGCACCGGCGTGAGATGGGCGTTGTGCAGCGCCGCGAGAATGTCGCTCTCGCGCTTTCGCCGGTGGACGAGAAAAAATTGCCCGCCGGGCTTGAGATACCGCGCGGAGGCGGAGCAGAGCTCCGAAACGGTCGCGCTTTCGGTGCGCTGCGCGGCGCGCTCCGCGTTGGGCGATACGGCGCCGCGTCCCGCCGGAAAGTACGGCGGATTGGATACGATAAAATCGAGACTTTCACTCTCAAACGGCGCGCTCCGGTAATCGGCGCAGACGGCCTCGCCGCGCTCTTCAAGCGCAAAGGTGCGCAGATTCTCCCGCGCGCTTGCCGCGGCGCTCTCCCGGATATCCACGCCGGTCATGCGGCGGCTTTCATCGCCCAGCAGGAGCAGCAACAAGAGTATCCCGCTGCCGCAGCCGAGGTCTGCGCCGTATGTCCCATGCGCGTCTTTGGCAAAGTCCGCGAGCAGCAGCGCGTCCGTTCCGGCTCTCTCGCCGGTAAAAAGATTCCAGTCCATGCAATCATTATAAAATAAATACGGCGGCATGACAAGCCCGAAAGGGCAGGCATACCGCCGTTGTGAGCCGCGGGAGTGGCACCTCCCGCAGCCGAAGAAGGATTACTGCTCCTCGATGGCCTCGATGGGGCAGTTGCTGGCGCAGGAACCGCACTGGGCGCAGACGTCCTGGTTGATCTCGTAATGATCAGCGCCTTCGGAAATCGCGTCGCAGGGGCACACGCTCGCGCAGGTGCCGCAGGAAATGCAGCTGTCGGTAATGACGTACATTGGTATGTACCTCCTCTTTTTGGGATACCCGCATTGTAACATATATCCCTTAAAATGCAACCCAAAAATTTTTCCCTGCCGGAAAAATTTTAAAAAGCGAGAAAATACGAGAAAAACGAAGAAATAATGCGAATGAGCGAGATGGGAAAAGACAAAACGCCGAATTTCCCGCTTTCGGCGCAAAGCGGACGCTTCAGAGAGTTGAGAATTTGATGTTTATTGACTATTATACAGTCAAAGAAAAGGTTAAAGAAAGTCAAAGTCAAAGATAACCTGATCAAGGAAGGGATGCCGCTATGGGGACAAGTGATCGGATCGCACGGTTCATTCTGGACGCGCTGGAAAGCGCGGACGGAACGGCGGAGCTGCAGCGAAGCTCTCTGGCCGACCGTTTCGGCTGTGTGCCGAGCCAGATCAACTATGTGATCGCCACGCGGTTCAGCCCCGAGCGCGGGTACATGGTCGAGTCGCGGCGCGGCGGCGGCGGATACATCCGCATCACGCGCGTGCAGCCGGACGCCTCCCAGTTCATCATGCACACGGTAAACGCCGTGGGCCGGGAGCTGGATAAGCCGACGGCGGACGCGCTGCTCCACAACGCCGTGAACGCCGGTGCGCTCGAAGTTCCTTTTGCCCGGCTGATCGCCGCGGCGGTCAGCGAGCGGGCGCTCCACGCCGTTCCGGTCGAGATCCGGAAGACGGTGCGCTCATCCATATTCAAACAAATGCTGCTCACCACAGTATCCGACGGATTTTTTGAAAGGAGATCATTACAATGAAATGCGAGATCTGCAAGAAGAACGAAGCTCAGTTCTATTATAAGGAATCCATTAACGGAAAGACCACGGAAAAGCACCTGTGCGCCGAATGCGCCCATAAAGAAGGTCTGGACAGGATCTTCGAGCACGAGGCGAACAGCATGCTGACCTCCTTCGGCAAGATGATGGACAGCTTTCTGCTGCCGGACGTTGATTTCTTCGGCTTTGGCCGTCTGCCGTCGATCGGCGAGATGTTCGAGCCGCTGCTGACGCTCTCGGAGCATGAGCCGGAAGCCGAAATGCACGAGGAGGCTGACCCGCTCGAGGCGAAGGCCGAGGAGAAGGGCGAGGAAGCTCTGGGTCACAAGGGCGAGGAGCCGAGCGTGCGTGAGGACGCCTATCCGCTGGAGGCGGAGGCGGAGGAAAACGCCGAGGAGGCTTTTGAGCAGCGCCGCGAGCTGAACGCTCTGCGCCACAAAATGCACAAGGCCGTCGAGGAAGAGGATTTTGAAACGGCCATCGAGCTGCGCGACATGATCCGGAAAATGGAAAACAAATAAAGCTTTTGCAGCTTTATATATCGGAACGGAGCGGGTTTTTACCCGCTCCGTTTTTTTAAAACCACGCGCTCTGCCGCTCCGGATGATTGAGAAACGGAAAATCTGTCAACCATCGGCAGGGGAAGGAGACGACGAATATGAACGACCGATTTACCGAAAAGGCGAGAAACGCCATTGAAAAGGCGCGCGCCGCCGCCATGGAGCTGGGCCACAGCTACATCGGCACCGAGCACCTTCTGCTCGGCATCGTACGCGAAACGGACGCGCTCGGCTCGCGCGTGCTGCGCGAAAACGGCTTTGAGGAAGATCTTGTGATGGATCTCATCGAAAAGGCCGCCGGCCGCGGCGCGCCGGGCATGCCGGTGCAGGGGCTCACGCCCCGCTGCAGGCGTGTCATCGAGATCGCCGTAGCGGAGGCAAACCGCCTGCGCCACAGCTATGTCGGCACGGAGCATCTGCTCATGGGCATATTGCGCGAGCCGGAGAGCACCGCCGCGCACCTTTTGACTGCCGCCGGCGGCGATCTCAACAAGATCTATACGGATGTTTTCACCCGCTTCACATCGAGCGACTACCGCGCCGCGGCGCGCAGCGGCGGCGTCGGGCAGCGCACGGCGGTGCGCCATGCGGAAACAAAGAATCTTGACCAGTACAGCCGCGATCTCACGGAGATGGCCTCGCGCGGCGAGCTCGATCCCGTGATCGGGCGCGACAAGGAGATCGCGCGCGTCATCCAGATCCTCTCGCGCCGGTCGAAAAACAACCCGGTGCTCATCGGCGAGCCGGGCGTCGGCAAGACCGCCGTGGCCGAGGGGCTTGCCCAGCGCGTCGCCCACGGCGAGGTGCCGGAGAATCTGCGCGACAAGCGCATTGTATCGCTCGATCTCACCGGTATGCTCGCCGGGACAAAATACCGCGGCGACTTTGAGGACCGGCTGAAAAACGTTCTCAAGGAGGTCGGCAAGGCGAAGGACGTCGTGCTCTTCATCGACGAGCTGCATACTGTGATCGGCGCGGGCGCGGCGGAGGGCGCGATCGACGCGGCGAATATCCTCAAGCCCGCGCTCTCCCGCGGCGAGATCCAGATCGTCGGCGCGACGACGCTCTCGGAATACCGCAAACACATTGAAAAGGACGCCGCCTTTGAACGGCGCTTCCAGCCTGTCACGGTCGCCGAGCCGACGGAGGACGAGAGCTTTCAGATCCTGCGCGGCCTGCGCGACCGGTACGAAGCGCACCACGGATTGAAGATCACGGACGAGGCGCTCACCGCCGCGGTGAAGCTCTCCGCGCGGTATATCAGCGACCGGTTTCTCCCGGATAAGGCGATCGACCTTGTGGACGAGGCCGCGTCGCGCGTGCGCATGGAAAATCTGACCGCTCCGGACGAGATGAAGACCATTGAGGCGAAGCTCGCAACGCTGTCCGCCCAGAAGGAGGAGGCCGTCCGCGCGCAGGACTATGAGCTTGCCGCGCAGCTGCGCGACCGGGAACGCTCCGAGCGCGGCGCGCTCGAAAAGGCGCGCGGCGAATGGGACGCCGAGCGCGGCGGTCACCGCGGCGCCGTATCCGCCGAGGATATCGCCGCGGTCGTCTCCGGCTGGACGGGCATCCCCGTCACAAGCCTTACCGAGAGCGAGAGCGAGCGGCTGCTGCATATGGAGGATGTGCTGCACCGCCGCGTGATCGGGCAGAACGAAGCGGTCGCGGCGGTGGCGCGCGCCATCCGGCGCGGCAGAGTCGGGCTCAAGGACCCGCACCGGCCCGTCGGGAGCTTTCTCTTTCTCGGCCCCACGGGCGTCGGCAAGACGGAGCTTTGCCGCGCGCTTGCCGAGGCGATGTTCGGCGACGAGAACGCCATGGTCCGCGTCGATATGTCCGAGTATATGGAAAAGCACACGGTATCAAAGCTCATCGGCTCGCCGCCGGGCTACGTCGGCTTTGACGAGGGCGGCCAGCTCACCGAAAAAGTGCGCCGCAAGCCCTACAGCGTCGTGCTCTTCGACGAGATCGAAAAGGCGCACGAGGACGTGTTCAACCTGCTGCTGCAGATCATGGACGACGGGCGTCTCACCGATTCGCAGGGACGGACCGTCGATTTCCGCAATACCGTGATTGTGATGACATCGAACATCGGCGCGCGAGCCATCACGGACCGCCGCACGGCACTCGGCTTCTCCGGGCTGGACGGCACGCCGGAGCGGAGCTATGCCGAGATCCGCGAGGCGGTGACCGCCGAGCTCAAAAAGACGTTCCGTCCGGAATTTTTGAACCGCATCGACGAGATCATCGTTTTCCACCGGCTCACCGGCGAGGACATCCGCGTCATCGCCGGGAACATGGTGCAGACGGTGGCGCTGCGCGCTGCCGCGCTCGGCGTGCATCTCACGGTGACGCCCGAGGCGGTCGCGAGACTCGCCGAGGCCGGGTACGATCCGGATTACGGCGCGCGTCCCCTGCGCCGCACGGTGCAGACGCAGCTGGAAGACCCGCTTGCCGAAGCGCTGCTTACGGGGGAGCTTTCCTCCGGCGGCGAAGCGGAGGCGGTCGTGGACGAGACCGGACACGTCGCGGTGCGCGCCAAGGGCGCGCTCACGGCGTCGTGAGCGATGTGCCGGGGTAGTAGTGCGTTAAGATCTCCTGCCACGTCGAGCCGTTTTTTGCCATGACGTTCGCCCCATACTGGCTCATGCCCGCGCCGTGGCCGCTGCCGGAAACGGTAAAGAGAAAGCTGCGGCCCGTCCACGCGAGACGGAAGTTTGCCGAGCGCAGCGAGAAGATCGAGCGCATTTTCGTCCCCGGTACGGAGACGTCCCCGACGCGGACGGACGAAACGCGCCCGCTCGGATCGACCGTCCGCTCGCCGATCCAGTCCGGCGGCTGGGCGTAGAGATCGGCATCCGGATATGCCGCGAGAAATTTTTCCCGGAAGCTCTCCGGGGAAAACTCCGCGGTCGTGACGAAATTCGGAACGTCTGAGGCTGTTTCGGGGCTCGAAACGCTCACGAGATACGGCACATCGCCGCCCCACACGGCGGCGCCGCTCTCGGTATACCCGGCGCTGGAGGCGTGGAAGCAAGCGGTGATCGGCTCGCCGTCGTAGACGAGATATGCCCCGTCCGTATCGCGCACGGCCTCTTCGATGCGCGTTTCCCAGAGATCGTACTGCCCGCCCCAGCGCTCGCGGCGCTCTTCGACCGTGAGGTACACCTCGCAGCAGCCGGGATCGTCGCAGAGGGCGCACTGCGGGTGCGCCGCCGGGGGCGCGCTGGCGCGCGCGAGCGCGTAGCTTCGCGCGGCGGCGGCCTGCGCGCGCAGCGCGTCCGGCTCAAAGGACGCCGGCATCTCCCCGGCGACGACGCCGGGAAGGTATTCCGCCATGGAGAGCGTTTCCACCTCGCCGCCGCGCAGCAGGGTGACGCCCGTGAGAGCATCGAAACCGGAAAAAGCGTCCGCGGCACTCTCCGGCGCGGCGGACGCGGCGGGGGAGACCTCCGGCAGCGCTTCGCCCCCGGAGATCCCGGCGGCGTGCTGCACCGTGACCGGCAGCAGCAGGGAAAAGAGCAGCGACAACACGCTCATCAGCATACAGTGCTTCATCCTATATACCCCTCTCTTGACGATAAACCAAAAGGAGTATAAAATACCATTCATACTCCCTCGTTCCCGGCGCCGGACAAGCGGCGCTCACGGGAAACTCTATGAGGACAGGGGCTTTCCTATGCAGAAAAACGCATGGACATATACGATGGCGGGGACCGTGTTCGCCGCGGTCGCCGTTATGCTGCACTGGCTTCAGGTGCAGAAGATCTTCGATCCCGAAACCGGCCTTCCGACGCTCCACGCGCCGATCACGACGCTGCTCGTCGTAGTTCTCGTTCTCGTCGCCGCGGCGCTCTGGTGGCTGTCGGGCCGCATGAAGACTGACTGCGCCCCCGAAGAACCGGAGGACGCGCTCGCCCTGCCGCACCGCGAGACCGGCTGGATCCTCATCGCCGCGGCGGCGCTCGCCGCGCTCGGTTCGGCGTACCTCTTCTTCAAGGAGGACAGCACGCTTATGAAGGCCGCGGCGCTGCTTGGCATCCTGTCCGCGCCCGTGCTTGCCATGATGCCGCAGATCCCCCGCTGGGGCGGCTTCGGCGCGGCGCTCAGCGTGCTGCCGGTGCTGTTTTTCTGCCTGTGGCTCGTGGTGTTCTATAAGGAAAACGCCGCGAACCCGATCCTCTGGTCGTACGGTATGGAGATCCTTGCCATTGCGATGTGCCTTCTCGCGGTGTTCCGGCTGAGCGCGTATCTTTTCTACCGCGCCAAGCCGCGCCGGGCGATCTTTGCGTGCATGCTCGCGCTCATAACGAGCCTCGCCACGCTCACCGACAGCGTCTCTCTCGGCGCGCGCGCCGTGCTCGGCGGCTGGGGTATCGGCACCGCGGTCATGTGCTGGATCATCATCAACAACTTCGTTCCTCCCGCGCCGGAGGAAGATACATATTGAGCCTGTCAAACGAGACCCGCTACGCTGGGCTCTCGTTTGAAAAAGCTGCGGCTCGCCGCAGCGCACTCGCTGCGCTCGCACGTTTGCGAGCCGAGAAGTATTTTTGCCGACGCACATGTCGCCGGCAAAAATGATTTAAACTCCATTTGCGCCTGCGGGCGCAAACTCTGCGAGGCTTCTTTGACAAATTGAATTGCCCGCCGGAATGGATGTTCCGGCGGGCAATTTTGCGCTTTTCTTATTTCGTATGCACCGTGAGCTGGGGATAGGGGATGTCGATGCCCTTTTCATCGAAGAGCAGCTTGAGAGAGCGGTTGAGCGCGCGGCGCGCGGCGAAAATGTTCTCCTCCGTTGCGGAGACGATGAACTTGAGCACAACGCCGCTCCCGGCGAGCTCCTCCACGCCGAGATACTGCGGCACGTCGAGAAATACGCCGCGGTTCTCTTCATACATGGCGGGCAGCGCGTCGGCGATCACGGCCTCCACGGCGCGGAGATCGACGTCATAGCCAATGGAGATCGTGCTCACCGCCACAGATGTTTCCTGCGAGCGGTTCTGGAAATTCCGGATCTCGGAATTGTTGATGATCTTGTGGTTGCCGCCGGAATCCTCGAGCGTCGTGGTGCGCACGCTGATGTCTACGACCTTGCCGCGGAAATCGTCGAGCACGAGGATATCGCCGACGTTGTAGCGCCCTTCGGCGATGAGGAAAATGCCTGTGAGCACATCCTCAATGAGCGACTGCGCGCCGAAGCCGATGATGAGCGTTACAACACCGACGCTTGCGAGCGAGGCCGTTACGTCCACGCCGAGCGCGCGCAGCCCGAAGAAGACCGAGAGCAGCACGGCCGTATAGGAGAGAATGCTCCGCGTGAGCGAGCACACCGTCCTCGCGCGCGTCTCCTTCGGCTGCTTTAAGAGAAGGGCGAACACGCCGTAGCCGATCCAGATGAAGCCCAGATGCCGGAACATGTCGGCCAGCCCAGGCATGAGCGGGCGCAGAACATAGCCCAGCGCGCAGAGCACAACGGAAACGATCAGCAGAACGGGGAATTTTTTGACGGGTTTCATGAAGCGGCCTCCTTATACGGCGTTGTGCGGACGGTCTCGGCAAAGTCAAAGGGCTCGGTCTCGCCGTCCGGCAGGAAATATACATGGATGGTCACAAGCTCCGCATGCTCCTCCGGCAGCGGGAGAGTGACAATGCAGCTGTAGTCGTTTTTCTCGATGGACACGGCGGAGGGATCAAAGTCCTCGACCTCCGGCCAGACAAAAACGGTGTCCGCATCGAGTGTGGATAGATCGTTTCCGACAATCGCGTCGGGGATCGTGCCGCCTTCGGCAGGAGTGAGATAAACGCTCACCGTGTCGCCCTCGGCGTCGTAGCCGCAGGCGATCGTGAAGCGCTGCGCGGCGGGACGCTCGGCGGCGAGCGTTTCCACGCGCCCGTCGGCGTGCGTGATCGTAACGCGCACCGACAGCGTGCTTTCCACGGCGCTGTCGGCATAGAAATCCGGGTGCGCCTCACGCACGGAGGAATACGTCTCGCGCATCGTATGGTATTTGCCGCTTTCAATGCTGCTTTCCGGAATGGGGTATGTGCTCACCTCGTCCGGAAAGTTGGGATCAAAGAATGTGATCTCCGCGGAAACGATGTCGTCCGGCACGGGGAAACGCACCTCGACCTCGCAAAGCGAGGCGAACGAGAAATACCGCAGCGTGGGATCCGGCGCAGAGGCGGGCTCTTCCGCGGGCGTCTCGGTGGGGGCGGGCGCGGCGGTCACGACCGGCGCGGGTTCAGCGTCCGGTGTCCTGGCGGGCGCTTTCAGCAACGCGAGAAACGGCAGCAGCAGCGCTGCGGCCGCGAGCGGCGCATACTTCGTCCGGCGGCTGCGCCGAGGCTCGTAGGGCGGTTCGTATTCGTGCGTTGTCTGGTATGTCTCCGGCGCGGCGGGGGAGCGCAGGGGCTTTTCCGAGCTGTATTCATAAATATCGTCGGCGATGGCACTTCACCTCCCGGAAAGATATCCATACGGGTTTATTTTACCATTCTTCCGCGCCGCGCGCAACAGAAAAGGCGCTGCCGCTTTGTTAAAACGGCAGCGGCTTTTTCCCGGTCACGCCGGCTGCGGCCGGATCTCTATCGTCCGTCCGCCGAGTTTTTCGTAAACGCGGTGCGAAACGGAGAGAACGGTGCGCCCCTCGGAGGCGCGGCGCAATGCTTCGAGCACGCGCGCCTCGGTCTCGGCGTCAAGATTTGCGGTGATCTCGTCGAGCAGCAGCACGGCGGGGTCCGCCGCCGCGGCGCGGGCGATGGAGAGAAGCTGCCACTCGCCCTGCGAGAACATGCCGTCGGTGCACACCGTATCGTAGCCCTCCGGCAGCGATGCGATGGCCGCGTCGATCCCGGCGAGCCGGGCGGCGCTTTTTGCCATTTCCTCCGTGATGCGCGCATCGCCCAGCGTGATCTGGTCGAGCACGGTGCCCGGCACGCGGGAGAAATGCTGCTCCACGCAGCCGATGCACGCGCGCCGCTCGCTGTCGGTAATATCCGAAACGTCCACGCCGCCGATGGTGATGCTGCCGCTCTCCGGCGGATAGAGCCCGAGCAGCAGCTTGAAAACGGTGCTCTTTCCCGCGCCCGTCCGGCCGACGAGCGTGACCTGCTCGCCCTGCTTCACGGTCATGGAGAAGTCCGTTAAAACGCTCTTTTCCCCGTAGCCGAACGTCACGTGCGAGAGCACGATGTCGCCCCGCGCGGCGCTCTCCCGCTCTTCGGGGATGGTACGCTCCGGCTGGGCGAGAAAGGCGTCGATACGCTTTACGCCCGCCATGGCGGATTGAATGGTCTGGATCTCCATGCCGAGACTTTCGATCGGCGTGAAAATGCGGGAAATATAATGGATAACGGTGACGGAGGTGCCGACCGACATGCCGAACAGCGCCAGAATCTCCGCTTTGCCGGAGGCGGAGAGCAGCATGACGACGCCGACCACGGCGGCGTTCAAAAGGAGCACGACCGGCGAATAGACGGCGTCGTAGAAATTTGTCCGCTCTACGGCGGCATAGCTCTCACCGATGCGCCGGTCGTACCGGCGCTCCATGTAGTCCTCCAGACCGAGCGCGCGGATCGTTCGGATGTTGTGCAGCGTTTCCGGCACCTGCCCGGAAACGGCGGCGACGGCGCGGCGGTTATCGAGCTGCGCTGCGAGCATCCGCTTCTGTACATGGCGCGTGAATACGGCGAACAGCGGCAGCACCAGCAGCAGGATGAGTGCGAGACCGGTGTTTTTCACCGCGATGACCGCCATAATGGAGAGAATACGGCAGGCGTCCGCCGCCATGCTGATGATGCCGGAGGTGAAAAGTGCCTCCACGGTGTCCACATCGCCGGAAAAGCGCGCGGCCACCTCGCCGGGGTTTTGCCCCGCGAGCGTGCCGGCGGGCAAAAGCGTCAGCTTCCGGGACATTTCCGAGCGCAGCGCGTGGGTCATCTTCTGGCCGAACAGCACGAGCAGGCTCTCCTGCGCGCTGGAGAGAAGACCCTCCAGCGCGAGACTGCCGAAATAGAGCAGCACCGCGAGCGCGGAGAGCGGCATGCCGCCGGTCAGCCGGTCAATGACGCGCCCGAGCAGCAGCGGCGGGAGGAGCGACGCGCCAACGCTCGCCGCCACGCAGAGAAGAGTACCCGCGGTGAGAAGAGACCGTGCCGCGGCAGCAGACCGGATCGCGGCGAACACGCCGCTATTCTGCTTTGTCTTCATGCTCTGCCCCTCCTGTCTGGCTTTCGTAGAGTTGGCGGTACACCAGAACGGACGCCATCAGCTCCGCGTGTGTGCCGACGGCCGTTTTTCCGTCCTCCATAAAAATCACCTGCCGCATCTGCGGAAAATGGTACAGCCGGTGCGAAATAAGGAACACGGTTTTATTCTTCGCGTATTCCTGCAAGTTGGCGAACACTGTGTCCTCGGTTTTGCGGTCAAGCGCGGAGAACGGATCGTCCAGAATGAGGACGGGACGCGGGTGCGCGAGCGTTCTCGCCAGCGCGAGCCGCTGCGCCTGCCCGCCGGAAAGACGCGTGCCGCCGCTGCCGATCACGGTATCGAGTCCGTTTTCCATGGCGAGCACTTCGTCCTTCAGAGCAACGGCGGCGAGATACGGCGTTGCGTCCTGTTCGCTGCCGCAGAGGACATTATGGCGCACCGTATCGGCGCTGAGCTCCGGGGCATGGCCGAGATACCCGACGGTCGCGGCGATCTGCCGCGGCGTGAGCGCGGAAAACTCTTCCGGCCCGAATTTTGCCGAGCCGCCATAGGGCGCTTCGCAGAGAAACACGCGCCCGAATGTGGACTTGCCGCAGGCGACGGGACCGGTGACGCCGATGATGTCGCCGGGGCGCGCCGTGATGCTCAAGCCGGAGAAGACCGGCTCATCTCCGTAGGCAAAGGAGAGATCTTTGAGCGTCACTGTTTCGGGTGCCGGGATATCCAGTTCCGGGAGCTCCTCCGGCTTTTTCATCAGCGGCTTGATGCGCTTCCAGGATACCTCCGCCTTCTGCACGGAGTTGAAGAGCTTTGCGGCCTTGGAGGATTTGACCGTCAGCTTCGTAAAGAAGGAGAGGAACGTGGTGAACGCCGCAATGTCCCAGGTGTTCCATCCGGTACCGAGAACATTTTTTGCGCCCAGCCACAGTATGAACAGCACGCCCGCATTGGACACGGCCAGATACAGCGGCGGCAGCGCCGACTGCTGCACATTGCTGCGCACGGCGGCGGTCTCGCATTTTTTCAGCGTGTCCTCATACCGCTCCGCGCGGGAGTCCTCGCAGCCGTGGATGCGGTAGGTCACGGCGTTCTGCGCGCGGTCGAGCGTGGCGGCGCTGAGCGCGCCTGCGGCCTTTTTATACGCCGCGCCCGCGCGCTGCACCGGCTTTTTCATCCGCGCGGCGCATACATAGGATACCGGCGTAAAAAGCAAACTGAGCAGCGCGAGCCGCCAGTCGTACACGAGCAGCATCACCATATAGCCGACAAGCGCCACGCCGGTATCGAAGATCTCGGTGGTGAATTTCCGCATGCCCTCCACGCAGTCGTCCACGTCGGAGATGGCTTTGGTCATCAGCTCGCCCGCGCCCTCCTTTTCGAGAGACGCGCGGCTCTGCCGCACCAGACCGGCGTAAAGGATGCCCTTCATCCGGCGGTTGATGTTGTTGGCAAAGCGGCGGACATAAAAACGCTTGATAAACCGCGCTGTCTGCACGAGAAGCGTGACGAGAATATAGCCGAGCACGAGCGCAGCCATGTTCGCAGCACTCGCATTCCCGCCGAGGATATCGGCGAGACACTGGGCGAGCCGGCCCTCGTACCACGGCCCGGCCAGAAGGCCGACGTTGTATACGAGCCCCGAGAGCGTCACGAAGAGCAGCGGCAGCCATTCCAGCCGGAAATAGGAGCCGATCGCGTCCGCGCGGAAGCTCTTATTCTTATTCTTCATCGGCGGACGCCTTCTTTGCAGCGCTTCGGAAATGCGGGAATCCCGCGCGGCTCTCGGTCTTGGAGACCGTGTAAAGCTTATGGAGTGATGCGGCGAACGCGGCGGCCTCGTCCTTTGTGAGCGCGCTTGTCAGGTATTCATAAAACGCCGCTTCGATCTCCGCTTTGGAGGACTTCAGACTCTCCGCCTTTTCCGTGGGATACAAAAGCTGGCTGCGCCGATCGTTGGGCGCGTCCCGGCGGACAAGATACCCCTTCGCTTCAAGATTTTTCGTCCGCCGCGCAATGGCGGCCTTGTCCGCGTGCAGAAGCTCGGCGAGCGCGGCCTGCGTGCAGCCGGGATGGTGGCGCAGCGCGTGGATCAGATCGATCTCCGCCGTGCCGACGCCCTCCACGCGCAGCGAGAGCAGCACCAGCTTTTCCGCCTCGCGCGCGATCTTGGTGATTTTCCGTTCCGTAATGTCCATAGACGCCTCCAGAGAATAGAATAAAAGTTGCAGGTACATCGTTGTATGTACAACTATTATAGCGCGGCGCTGCCGCCTGTCAAGAAAAAACTCCCTCCGTCCCGCACTTTTCCGCGGACGGAGGGAGATATAATTCAGTTTTTCCGGAAATAGATGTTCAGATCGACGTCGCCGTCGATGCCGTTCACCGAGCCGGTGCTCGAATACTGCCACATGTCGAAGTTGAATACGATGCGCGGCTTCGCCTCGTATTCGGCGTACCAGAATTCGTAGTCGGAGAGCTGGCGCAGTATGTATTTCCGGTAGCCGAGATACTGCGTGAAATAGATCATCGCGTCATACCCGGCGTCCTCGACGGCGCGGCAGAACGTTTTGGCGCTCTCGCAGAGCACCGCGCGCGAAACGGTATATGTGCGCGCGTCGCTCCCGCCGACGATCTCCCAGTCGAACACGACCGGGAACGTGACCTTGTACGGGCGGATCGCGTTGAGCACGAAGGCGGCTTCCTCGGCGGCTTCCTCGGCGTTGATCGCCTGCGAATAGAAGTAAACGCCGACCTTCAGCCCGGCGGCGGTCGCCCCGGCGATGTTCTTTTCAAAGTATTCGTCCGTATAGATCTGGCCGGCGGTCGAGCCGCGGTAGCCGACGCGGATCATCGCAAAGTCGATGCCGTCGGCGGCGACCTTTTCCCAGTCAATGTCGTACTGGTGCTCGGAAACATCGATGCCGGTGAGATATTTCCCGCCGGAATACTGCATCCGGCCCCGGCTGTCGGCCGAAAAGCCGTCCGGCGCCCAGACGAGCATCGGAAAGCCGTTTGAGCGCACCGCGGCGCTTGCCGCGATCTCCGCTTCGGGGGAGAGAGGCGCTTCGCGCAGCTCTTCGGGCAGCGGCGTTTCCGAAGGCGTGCCGGAGGTGTCCGGCGCGGCGGTGGGCGCGGCGGTATTCTCCGGCGTTTCCGCGCCGGACGGGCGGCCGAGCAGCGAAACGACGCCGATCACCGCGCCGAGAAGCAGCGCCGCGAGCACGGCCCAGAGAACGATGCGCCCCGCGCGCGGGCGCGTCTTGAGCGCCGTGCCGCCGGAATGGTCAGAGCGTTTTGCCATAGGTCTTTTATCCTTTTCTTTCTTTGGAAAAAGAGACCCGCGGGAGCGGGTCTCTTTTTTATAAGACGGAAGGGGAGGGGAAAACGTTCACTCCGCCGCGATCATGTAATAATATACCGGCTGACCGCCGCTGACAAGGGAAACGTCCGCCTCCGGGAAGCAGGAGGTGAGACTCTCGGCGACGCCGTTGGCGTCGGTCTCGGTCACGTCCTGGCCGTAGTACACGGTGAGGAATTCCGGCTCGAGCTCGCCGAATGCCCAGTTGAGCTCCTTGAGGAGCGTCGGGAGACTGGCGTAGCTGCCGAGCAGCTTTCCGTCGAGCAGCGCGAGATACTCGCCCGCGTGGATGATGTGGCCGTCGTAGTCCGAATCGCGCGCGGCATAGGTCACGAGCGCGGTGTGGACGCGCGCGGCGCTCTCCTTGAAGGATTCCTCCAGATCGTCGGGAGACTGGTCGGGATCCATGTAGGCCAGCGCGGCGACGCCCTGCGGCACGGTGCGGGTCGGGATGACGCGCACGGTCTTTTCCGTGAGCGGGATGCACTGCTCCGCCGCCATAATGATGTTCTTGTTGTTCGGGAACACGAACACGGTGGAGGCGGGCGTCTTGTTCACCTCACGGAGAATGTCGTCCGTGGAGGGGTTCATCGTCTGGCCGCCGGTCACGATCCGGTCGGCGCCGAGCGAGCGGAAGAGATCGGCCATGCCGTCTCCGGCGCACACGGCAACGAAGCCGACTTCCTTCTCGGCGGGGGCGATCTCCGGCTCGGCCTCGGCCTCCGGCTGGGCGGGGGCGGCAGGCGCGGCGGCGGTCTCCTTGCCGGCGAGAGAGGTGTGCTGGTTGCGCATGTTCTCGATCTTCACGGTCTGGAGCGGGCCGTAGCGCAGCGCTTCGGTCAGCGCGCGGCCCGGCGCGTCCGTGTGGACGTGGACTTTGATGATGTCGTCATCCTCCACGAGCACGAGCGAGTCGCCGAGACTCTCGAGAAAGCTGCGCAGCAGCTCCGGATTGCGCTTTTTTTCACGCGCGACGATGAACTCGGTGCAGTAGGTGAACGTGATCTCCTCGTCGTTGATCGCGGAGAATTCCGCGCTCGTCTTGGTCTCCGTCACGGGAGCCTTGGCGACGAACTTACCCTGCAGGCAGAGCAGCATCGCGTTGAGAATGACGACGTAGCCCTGACCGCCGGCATCCACGACGCCCGCTTTTTTGAGCACGGGGTTCATGTCCACGGTCTTGGCGAGCGTTTCGCGCGCCACGGCGAGAGCGTCGGCGAGGAGCTCTTCGATATCGGTCACGCCGGCCTTGCTCCGCTCAACGGCGGCTTCCGAGGCGCAGCGGGACACGGTGAGCACCGTGCCTTCGGCAGGCTTCATAACGGCTTTATAGGCGGCATCCACGCCGTCGCACATCGCCTTGGCCCAGTCTGCGGCGCTGCACTCGGCCTTGCCACGCAGACTCTTGGCGAGCCCGCGGAACAGCAGGGAGAGGATAACGCCGGAGTTGCCGCGCGCGCCGCGCAGCAGCGCGGAGGCGGCGGTATCGGCGGCGTCGCCGACGGCGGATGGCGTACGGCCGTGCAGAGCGGCCGCGGCGGCGGACATGGTCAGAGACATATTCGTGCCGGTGTCGCCGTCCGGCACGGGGAAAACGTTAAGCTCGTTGAGTTGCTGGCGATTCTCATCCAGCGCGGCCGAGGCGCAGAAGATCATTTCCGCGAATACCTGACCGCTGATTGTATTTCTCACTGCGGGGCTTCCTCCTTGGCTAATCAGTCCATCGTCATGGAATCTACATAGACGTCCACCTGACGGACGGAAACGTCCGTAGCGGAGGAGACCTTGTAGCTGACTTCGTTCATAATGCTGCTGCAGAGCGCGGCAATGTTCACACCGTGATCGACCACGATGTGGAGTTCGATCGTAATGCTTCCGTCGTCGTTGGGCGTGACGGAGACGCCCTTGGTCATAGACTCCCGACGGAGGAGCTGGACCAGACCGCTTTCCTTGGCGCGTCCGGCCATGCCTTTGACGCCGAAGCAGCGCGTCGCCGCATCCCCTGCCAGCCAAGTGAACACTTCGGAGCTGATGCAGATGGAGCCTCTTTCGTTGTCAAGTTTTACCATGGCAAGTCTTCCTTTCCACAAATCGATTTATAATTATAAAACAGATTGTCGAAAAGTACAAGGACTTTCTTGTCGCCGAGAACGTGAAAAACATACCAAAAATCGGGGGAAATCCTGTGCGATTCAGGCAAAATTGAGAGAAAAAACCCCTTCGCAGACTCTTTACATCGGCGGGCCGGCGTGGTAAAATGACTCTGTTCGCAAAGACGTTTCGGAAAGCCCTGTTGTATTTCCGGAACAGGAGCAAAAAATTATAGGAGATGAATCGAATGGTAAGAAAGCTTAAGTCCATGGACGGCAATACCGCTGCCGCCCACGTGTCCTATGCATTTACCGAAGTCGCGGCAATCTACCCCATCACACCGTCCAGCCCCATGGCGGACTACGTGGATCAGTGGTCTGCCGAGGGTCGGAAGAATGTGTTCGGCACCACCGTCAAGGTTGCGGAGCTTGAGTCCGAAGCCGGCGCCGCCGGCAGCGTGCACGGCTCTCTCAACGCCGGTGCGCTGACCACCACCTACACCGCCTCTCAGGGCCTGCTGCTGATGATCCCCAACATGTACAAGATCGCCGGCGAGCTTCTGCCCTGCGTGTTCCACGTTTCCGCCCGTGCGGTCGCGTCCCACGCGCTGAGCATTTTCGGCGACCACGGCGACGTGTACGCCTGCCGTCAGACCGGCTTCGCCATGCTGGCGGAGACCAACATTCAGGAGATCATGGACCTCTCCCCGGTGGCGCACCTGTCCGCCATCCAGGGCCGCGTCCCGTTCATCAACTTCTTCGACGGCTTCCGCACCTCTCACGAGATCCAGAAGGTCGCCGTCTGGGATTACGATGATCTGGCCGACATGCTCGACTGGGATGCCGTCAAGGCGTTCCGCGAGCGCGCTCTCAACCCCGAGCATCCGACGATGCGCGGCTCCCACGAGAACGGCGATATCTTCTTCCAGAACCGCGAGGCTTCCAACAAGTACTACAACGCCCTGCCCGAGATCGTTGAGCAGAACATGGCGAAGGTCAATGCCAAGCTCGGCACCGACTACCAGCTCTTCAACTACTACGGCGCTCCCGATGCCGACCGCGTCATCGTTGCGATGGGCTCCATCTGCGACGTGGCCGAGGAAGTCATCGACTACCTGACCGCTCACGGCGAGAAGGTCGGCCTTGTCAAGGTCCGCCTGTTCCGCCCGTTCCGCGCCGACAAGCTCGTCGCCGCCGTCCCCGAGACCGCCAAGAAGATCGCCGTCCTTGACCGCACCAAGGAGCCCGGCGCGCAGGGCGAGCCTCTGTTCATGGACGTCGTGACCGCGTTCGCCACCTCCGGCCGTCAGGCCAAGATCATCGGCGGCCGCTACGGTCTCTCCTCCAAGGACACGCCTCCCGCGTCCGTGTTCGCCGTTTACGACGAGCTCAAGAAGGACGAGCCGAAGAGCCAGTTCACCGTCGGCATCGTGGACGACGTTACCCACCTCTCCCTCACCGAGAAGTCCCGTGAGGAGACCCCCAACACCGCCGCGGAAGGCACCATCGAGTGCAAGTTCTGGGGTCTCGGCGGCGACGGTACCGTCGGCGCGAACAAGAACTCCACCAAGATCATCGGCGACCACACCGATAAGTATATCCAGTCTTACTTCCAGTACGACTCCAAGAAGACCGGCGGCGTCACCGTCAGCCATCTGCGCTTCGGCGACAAGCCCATCAAGAGCCCGTACTACATTAATAAGGCCGACTTCGTCGCGTGCCACAATCCGTCCTACATCGTGAAGAACTTCCCGATGGTGCAGGACGTGAAGCCCGGCGGCATCTTCCTCATCAACTGCCAGTGGGATTTCGAGGAGCTCAACAAGCACCTCCACGCCGACGCGAAGCGCTACATCGCCAAGAACAACGTGCAGCTTTACACCATCAACGCCATTGACCTCGCCGTCAAGGTCGGCATGGGCAAGCGCACCAACACCATCCTGCAGGCCGCGTTCTTCGCTCTGGCGAACGTGCTGCCCAAGGATGAGGCCGTCAAGTACATGAAGGATGCCGCCGAGCACTCCTACATGAAGAAGGGCATGGACGTTGTCCAGAAGAACTGGGACGCCATCGACGCCGGCGCCGGCGCGCTCGTGAAGATCGATGTTCCGGCCGACTGGGCGAACGCCACCGAGAAAGCTCACGTTGAGCATCTCGAAGGCCCCGAAAAGACCGTTGCGATGGTCCGCAACATCATGGAGCCCGTGGGCCGCATGAACGGCGACTCTCTGCCGGTCTCCGCTTTCGTCGATTACGCCGACGGCACCTTCCAGCAGGGCGCCGCTGCGTACGAGAAGCGCGGCGTTTCCGTCACCGTTCCCGAGTGGACTGCCGAGACCTGCGCGCAGTGCAACCAGTGCGCTTACGTCTGCCCGCACGCCACCATCCGTCCCTACACTCTCAACGCCGAGGAAGCCGCCGCGGCTCCCGAAGGCACCAAGATGGTCGATCACAAGATGTCCAAGGGTAAGTACAAGTACGCCCTGGCCGTCAGCCCGCTCGACTGCATGGGCTGCTCCGTGTGCGTGAGCGTCTGCCCGACCAAGTCCCTCAAGATGGTCGGCCAGGAGAGCCAGCTCGGCGAGCAGAAGGTCTTTGACTACATGGTCAAGGACGTCACCGTCAAGTCCGACGTCGCCGGCACCGACAACGTCATCAAGTCCCAGTACCTCAAGCCGTATCTGGAGTTCTCCGGCTCCTGCGCCGGCTGCGCCGAGACGAGCTACGCCCGCCTCGTCACCCAGCTCTTCGGCAACCGTATGTACGTCTCCAACGCCACGGGCTGCTCCTCCATCTGGGGCGGACCGGCTGCCACTTCTCCGTACTGCATGGATAAGAACGGCAAGGGCGTTGCCTGGGCGAACTCCCTCTTTGAGGACAACGCCGAGAACGGCTACGGCATGTACCTTGGCCAGAAGGTGCTTCGCGAGAAGTACATCGAGGCCGTCAAGGAACTGATCGCCGTGCCTTACGTCGATGAGGACATCGCCGCTGCCGGCAAGGAATTCCTCGACACCGTCAACGACGGCGAGAAGAACTCCGCTGCGGCTGAGAAGCTCATCGCCGCCATCAACGCCAACCCGAGCGTGCCCACCTGCGAGTGCGACGCCTGCAAGCTCGCCCGCAAGGTCCTCGAGGGCAAGAACTACCTCGCCAAGAAGTCCGTCTGGATCTTCGGCGGCGACGGCTGGGCGTTCGACATCGGCTTCGGCGGTCTGGACCACGTCCTGGCCTCCGGCGAAGACGTCAACGTGTTCGTGTTCAACACCGAGGTGTACTCCAACACCGGCGGACAGGCCTCCAAGGCCTCCAACATCGGCCAGGTCGCGCAGTTTGCGGCGGCCGGCAAGGAGATCAAGAGCAAGTCTCTCGCCGAGATTGCCATGACCTACGGCTACGTCTACGTCGCCCAGGTCGCTATGGGCGCGAACATGGCGCAGACGCTCAAGGCCATCAAGGAAGCCGAAGCGTGGCACGGCCCGTCCCTCATCATCGGTTACTCCCCCTGCGAGATGCACTCCATCAAGGGCGGCATGGCCAACTGCCAGCTTGAGATGAAGAAGGCCGTTGACTGCGGTTACTGGAACCTCTTCCGGTACAACCCGGCGGCGGAGAAGCCCTTCTCGCTCGACAGCAAGGAGCCCAAGGGCGGCTATCAGGACTTCCTGAAGAACGAGGCCCGCTACGCGCGTCTCGCCACCGCCTTCCCCGAGCGCGCCACCGAGCTCTTCGAGAAGAACGAAGAGAACGCCAAGGCCCGCTACGAGCACCTGCTCAAGCTCAAGGCGCTGTACGAATAATTTCCAATGGCAAAAAGAGCCGGGATTCGTCCCGGCTCTTTTCCTGTCGAAAAAGCCTCGCAGAGTTTGCGCCCGCAGGCGCAAATAAAGTTTTAACCATTTTCTCCGGCGACATGTGCGTCGGAGAAAATACTTTACGGCTCGCAAACGTGCGAGTTGTGCGCCTTTGGCGCACAGCGAGTGCGCTGCGGCGAGCCGCAGCCTTTTTAAACGAGAGCCCAACGAAGTGGGTCTCGTTTGAGAGCTTGTCAAAAATACTTTTTTGACAAGCTCAGAGCCGGGATTCGTCCCGGCTCTTTTTCTATCCAGACTGCGCCTATTGACCGGGCGGCGGGATTTGTGATATGTTTACAGAAACAATTCGAGTCGATAACGGAGAAGGGGATGAGAGCCATGCACTTTGATAAACGGACGAGTGCCAATCTGGACTACCTGAAAGCGTTTGCGGCGTTTCTTGTCGTGCTGGGCCACTGCCTTTCCTATTACACCGCCTGGCAGCCTCTGCCGCTCTTCGCCGGGATCGCAGAGGATCTGATCTATCATGTGCATGTGCCGCTCTTTTTCACAATCTCCGGCTTTTTGTGCCACCGGCAGCCGCTGCGCCCGTACTACAAGAAAAAGGTGCTCCGTGTCCTCGTCCCGTTCTGGTTTTTCGCGTTTTTGAAGGTATTTTTCAGCACTGTGATCGTCCGGCACTTCGCGCACGCGGACACGATCGGCGGCCAGCTTTACGATGCATTCGTCATCGGCCGTGCCTACTGGTTTGCCTACGCGATCTTCCTCATGCTTCTGATCGCGCCGCTTTTCTGGGAAAAGGACGAAAAGGCTGCTCCGCGAAAAGCGATCATCGGCATGATCGCTGCCGCTGTGTTCTGCGCCTTCTGCTCCATAAAAGAGCTTTCTCTGCTGACGGAGGTCTTCCAGATCAGCCGGACCGTAAAGCACCTCCCGTTCTTCCTGTCCGGCATGGTGCTGCGGTATTATTATCCAAAGCTGATAGAATTTTTCGACCGGCGCCGTATCCCTGCGCTGTGCCTTGCCGCCGCGATCACGGCGGCGAGCGCGCTCTGCTTTGCGTTGCAGCTGAAGATCGATGCGTATCTGCGGCTGCTTGTCACGTCCTACGCGCTGATGGTGCTGCTGCTGGCGCTGGCAAACGCCCTTCCGGAAAAATGCCGGGCTCTGGCGCAGACCGGAAAAATGTCCTACCAGATCATGCTGCTCGACCCGTTTTATAAGGTCGTGCTGTTCGCTGCGGCGGGAAAGCTCTTCGGCGGCATGCCGCTGGCGCTGCTCCCGCTCATCGCCGCGGCGGATTTCGCGCTCGGTGTTATAACATGTATGGTCATCCGGAAGATTCCCGGCGTAAGAATACTGTTTGGATTGTAAAGAGGGTTTCACTATGCCGAACATTCTCGATTACCTTACCTGGCGCGGCGATGTGCCGTTTTCGGTGTCGCCGCCGAACGAGGTGGATAACTATATCAACTGCAAGATCGGCACGCTCGATTTTACCGGCATCGTGCCGGAAAACGAGCTGTATGTCCCGCTGCCGCAGGCGGTGGAGGCATATTTTGCCGCGGGCGGCGCGGAAAAGCTCGGTGCGCTCAGCTCACCGTATATTGCCCCGATGGTCAAGCGCCTGCCGGAAACGGTGCGCTTCCGCGAGGTGATGCTTACCGGTTTCCGCCAGGTGTACGATGAGAAAAAGACCGAGCAGTTCTCCGCGCTCACGCTGCGTCTGCCGGGCGGACAGCACTATGTGACCTTCCGCGGCACGGACGATACGATCGTCGGCTGGAAGGAGGACTGTCTGCTCACCGTCATGGACGAGATCCCCGCGCAGCGCGATGCGGTCGAGTATCTCACATGGGCGGCCTCGGTCTATCCGGGAAAAATCGCCGTCGGCGGCCATTCCAAGGGCGGCAATCTCGCCATGTACGCTGCCGCCATGGTGCCCGAGAGCGTGCAGGAGCGCATCGGGAACATCTACAATAACGACGGCCCCGGCTTTCAGGAGAAAATTTTGCAGACCGAGGGCTACCGGCGCATCAAGCCGCGCATCAAAACGATCCTCTCCCAGAACGCCATGGTCGGCACGCTCCTCTGGAATGACTGCGACTACACGGTTGTGAAGAGCACCGCCGCATTGCTCGGCGCGCACGACGGCTTCACGTGGGAGACGACGCCCACGAGCTTTGTCCGCTGCGAAAACCTGTCGCCGTCGGCGCGGGCGTTCGACCGCGCGATGGAGGAAGTTCTCGTCGGCATGAGCATGGCCGAGCGGCAGGAATTCATCGAGGAGTTTTTCGGCACGCTCACGGCCACCGGCGCCGTAACGCTCAGCGATCTTTCCGCGAGGATGCTGCGCGAAACGCTGCGCTTTGCCCGCGCCGTACATCAGGAGCCGAGCCTGCACAAAATGGTCAACGAGACGCTCGAAGCCATGGCTAAGGGCTATGCCGCCGAGCGGAACTGGAGCCTCAGCCGTCTGAAGCTCCCGGCCAACCCCCTCCGGCGCAAAAGCGCGCAGAAGGAAAAGGAAGAATAAACAACAATCCGTCCGCAGAGCTTCGCTCGGCGGACGGATTTTTGACAGACTGCTGTGTGGGGCGGCTTCAGTGCCGGGTAAAATGGGGCAGGACCTCGGGTAAAACGCGGTCAAGAGCGTATTTTTCGGTGCTCTTGTTTGCCGCGGCGCCCATCCGCGCGCGCAGCGCGGCGTCGCGGCCGAGCGTCTGCACGGCTTCGGCAAACGCTGCCGCGTCGCCGAACGGGACGAGATAGCCTGCGCCGGAGCCTTCCAGCAGATCCTCGTGTCCCTTCACCCGCGTGAGTACGCAGGGGAGCGCCGTGTGCATCGCTTCCATCACCGCGAACGGCAGCCCCTCCGACCGGCTTGCGGACACGCAGATATCCGCTGCGGCGAGCGAACCGCGCACATCGGAGATCCGTCCCGGAAACCGGCAGCGGGAAGAGATGCCGAGCGTTTCGGCTTCGGCTTTGCACTCTTGCAGCAACGCCCCGTCGCCGGGGAGCAGGAGATAATAGTTCTCGGGAAGCCGGGCGAGCGTCTGAAGGAGCAGCGTCTGGTTTTTGCGCTTGGAAAATTCCGCGGCGCAGACGAGACACACGGCGTCCTCCGGCAGAGAATACGCCGCTTTTGCCGCGGCGCGCTCCTCCGGCGCGGCGGGGGGGAAGCGGGAAAAATCAACGCCCATACCGGGAATAAAATATACGTTTCCGCGGCAGAGCCGGTGCTTTTTTGCAATGGCCTCGTCGCAGCGGTTCATAACGAGAATGTCGTCCGTAACGCCCGCCGTCAGCTTTTCCGCCGCGAGCAGTACCGTGCGCCGCAGCGCGCCGGAATCACCGTCGAAGAGATACCCGTGCACCGTGTTGACGACGCGGGTATGCTTTTTCCCCGCGAGCATCACGCCAAGACGGGTGAAAAACGCGGCGAGCGAGGTGTGCGTCACGATCACGTCGTACCGGTTCTTACGGATATCCCGCGCCAAAAGCGCGGCGGCGCGGAAATTTCTCGGCGATGCGAAGCTCTTCGTAAACGGCACGGCGAGAAACCGCACGCCGCCGAGACCTTCGCCGCTGCCGTTCGCCGCGGCGGTCACATCCCAGCCGAGCGAGCGCAGCGCGGCGAGATACGGCAGATGAAAGCTCACCAAATGCGCGCTGCTGGAGGCAGTATATAAAATTTTCGGCGCGGAATGGTTCATGGCGTCCTCCGGTATGGTATTTTCTACACCGGATTATAACAGAAACCGTGGAAGAAACAAACCATTTGTGGTAAAATATAGCTGCGTAAGCGCGCGGAGGCGAACCGCGCCGCGCGGCAAACCGTCTAAAAACTGACAAAACTTTCCTATACGGCGGAAAATGCGATGAAGAAACGAGAAACAAAAAAGACCGTCCTCTGGGCGGCAACGGATATGGCGCTGTCTGTGGCGGCGATGGCGGCGGCGTTTTTTATCCGGTTCGTGCTGTTCCGGGGCGAAAATCCGGTCGGCGGCTTCGGGTATCATATGCTCTGGGCGGGGCTGTTCTCGCCGGTGTACGCCGTGCTCTTCGGGCTGCTCGGTGTCTACGAGCCGCAGCCGCAGCGCGGCTTCATCCACGAATTTGGAAACATCGTTCTCGGCTGCACGTTCGGCGTGATGCTGTATATCGATCTCATCTTCGTGTTCCGCGTGGTGGACTTTTCGCGCTGGATGATCCTTCTCTGCTATCTGCTGCTCATCGCGTTCACCGGCGCGCGCGGCTTTATTGCGCACCGTCTGCTCCGCCGGCACTACCGTGCCGGAAATGGGCTGCGCCGCCTTGTCATCATCGGCGACGGCGCGTCGGCGCGCGAATGTCTGCGCCGCGTGAAGAAGGGACGCGACGCCGGCTGGACGGTCATCGGCAGCGTGGGGGCGTCGGCGCTCAGCGGCGTGCCGCATCTGGGCTCTTATGATTCTCTGCGCACGGCGCTTGAGACGAACGCGCCGGACGAGGCGGTGATCGCCATGGAGGAAAACCAGGCGGAACGGCTCGGCGGGATACTGCGCGAATGCGAGGATACCGGCGTGAAGCTCGCGCTGCTGCCGATCGGGTATGAATATATGTCGCGCCACCCGTATGTGGAGGAACTGTGCGGCCTGCCGCTGGTGAACGTCCGGCGTGTGCCGCTCGACAATGCCGGCGCGGACATCGTCAAGCGTCTTTTTGATATTCTCGCGAGTCTTGTTCTCATTGTTCTCACATCGCCCGTCATGCTCGTCGCCGCGATCGGCACGCGCCTTTCCTCTCCGGGGCCGGTCCTGTTCCGGCAGGAGCGCATCGGCAAGGACAAGAAGCCCTTTTATATGCTCAAATTTCGCTCCATGCGCGTGAACGCGCAGTCGGACACGGCGTGGACGCGCGACCACGACCCGCGCCGCACGGCGTGGGGGGCGTTCATGCGGCGATACTCCATCGATGAGCTGCCGCAGCTCTTTAACGTCCTTGCGGGCGATATGTCGCTCGTCGGCCCGCGGCCGGAGATCCCGCGGTACGTCGATCATTTCAAATACAGCATTCCGCTTTATATGGTGCGCCATCAGGTGCGCCCCGGCATCACCGGCTGGGCACAGGTCAACGGTCTGCGCGGCGATACCTCCATCCGCGCGCGGGTGGATTACGATCTCTATTATATCGAAAACTGGTCGATGCTGTTTGATATCAAGATCCTGCTTATGACGCCGTTCAAGGGCGTGGTAAACCATCAGGAATCGCTGAAATGAGGGAGAAACCCATGGAAAAGAGAGAAAACGGCGTGCGCGTGGAGCATCTCACCGGCGCGCTGCCGATGAGCGAGATGCTGGAAAAGTATGTGGACGTGGAAAAATTCCTCGGCTATTGCGCCGCGTGCCCGCGCTGCGGGCAGACGTGGTCCTGCCCGCCCTACGATTTTGACATCGCGGCGGTCTGGCCGCAGTACGCCGCGGTCACGCTGTACGCCGTGCAGGTGTTCCCGGAGAGCGAGGAGGCGAAAGCCGCGGCGTTCGCTGACCCGGAGATGTTCCTCCGCCCGTACCGGAGAGCATTTGACGCGCTGCTCGAAGAGCGGGAGCGGGAAACGCGCGGTTCCCTTCGCCTGGACGCCGGACGCTGCCTCGTGTGCGAGCGATGCGCGCGCCGGGACGAGGAGCCCTGCCGGTTTCCGGAAAAGCTCCGCTATTCGCTCGAATCGCTCGGCGCGAACGTCGGCGCGCTCGCCGCGGACAAGCTGGGCGCGCCGCTCCAATGGGGGACAAAGGACGCACCGCCGGAATACTTCGTTCTGGTCGGCGCGGTGCTGACGAAGGGAGAATAAGGAATGCTTGAAAGCCTTTTTCAAACCTACGATTCCGTCATCGTGCTCGATACGGAGACGACCGGCGTGAACTGCAAATCCGACGAGATCATTGAGCTTGGCTTCCTGCGGCTCGACCGGGCGGGGGAGCGCACGGAGGAAGATTATCTCATCCGCCTCTCGCCGGGCCGCCGTCTGCCGCCGGTCATCACGCAGCTCACCGGCATCCGCGAGGATGAGCTTTTTCAAAACGGCGTGGAAAAGGACGTGGCTGCGGAAGCGTTCGTCCGTTCGCTCGCCGGGGAAAAGCCGCTCGTATGCGCGTACAACGCGCAGTTCGATCTGTGCTTCCTCTTTTACTTCCTGCACCGGCTCGGCTGCGACGGGGTGCTGCAAAAGGCGCAGTTTCTCGACATCATGGCGATCTACAAAGACCGGCGGGACTATCCGCACAAGCTCTGCAACGCCGTGGAGAGCTATGGTGTAGACGGCGTGAACTCCCACCGCGCCGTGGACGACGCCAACGCTGCGCTCGAGGTGCTGCTCGCCATGGAGCGGGAGCGCGGCGACATCGAGCGGTACATAAACCTTTTCGGCTACAACCCCAAATACGGCCCGCCGAAGCCGCAGATCGGCTCCGTCCGCTACGAGCCGCAGCCCTACCAGAGACAAAAGCTGCTGTACGAATAATGAAAATGCACCCCCGCGGGAAATTTCCCGCGGGGGTGCGCTGCATCATTTTGTATTATCCGAGCTTCGCGAAATCGAAGAGCTCCGCGAACGCCTCGAGATCTTCCTTCGTGACCGGCTCCGGCATGAAGAAACTGTTGCCCTCCGTGCCGCCGAGCAGGTTGATGGCCACGAACGCCTTCGGCTGGTCGGACATCACGACGCAGCGGCTCGGGCCGAGCGAGAGCTGCACCTCATCGCCGCGGGAGGTCGTGTAGATCCACTCCTCATAATCCTCGGCATTGCCGATGTTCAGCGTGACCTCGGAGAACGCGCCCTTGACGTACCGGCCGAGCTGATATTCGTAGCTCTTGCCGGAAACGTTTGTGCCGTAGGCCTGGAACGAGCCGTCCTCGTAAATATATCCGCTCACGGCGGTGCAGTCGGTAAGGAACGGTTCGGCGTTCAGCAGGGAGTAAAGCGTATCCTCGCTGTCAAAGTCCGTCACAGACGTGTGCAGCCGCAGATTATACTTGCGGGTGATCTGGTCGAGCTCGTTGGCCATGTCCTGCGTGGAGACGGAGTAGAGATCATACTTCTCCGGCAGGCAGGCGGCGGCTTCCTTCGCCATGGCGGCGGTGTCGTACGACGCGAGGAAGCCCATCCACTCGGCGTTTGCCTTGAACTCCGGGCTCCCCGGCACGCCCTGCAGCGCGATGACCGTGCTGTCGCTCACCGGCTCCGCCGTGGCGGAGACCGCGGCGGGGGAGGCGTTCGGGTCGGTGACGGTGAGACTCTTCAGACCGAAAAAGTCCGTAGCCAGTGCCGTGCCGCCGAGCACCGCGACGAGCAGCGCCGCCGCGACGAGAGCGCCCGTGCCGAATCGGAAGCGCCGTATCTTCGGCTTTTCCTCCAGCGCGGAAAGTGTTTCCTTCATCCGTGCCTCAAACGATGCGGGAACCTCTTCAAACATATTGTCCCAGGAATCCCTCATACCGGCACCTCCTCACCCAAAACTTCGCGGAGCTTTCCGCGCCCGGCAAACAGCCGGGATTTGACCGTACCCTCGGGGATCTGTAAAATACGGGATATCTCCCGTATGCTGAACCCCTCTACATAAAATAAGAGGATCGGCATACGGTATATCTCATCCAAACCCATCACGGCGTCGCGCAGCTCGCGGTCGCCGCTCTCGGGGGCGACCGCCTCCGGCATCTCGTCGAGAAGAACGATCTTGCTCCCCCGGCGGCAGATGTCGTAGCATTCGTTGATAAGAATGCGCGTCACCCATGCGCGGAATGCGCCCGCGCTTTTGAGCGAATCGCGCTTTTCCCACGCCTTGCATATGCACTCCTGCACCGCGTCCTCCCGGTCAGCCTCGCTGCGGAGAATGCCGCAGGAAACGTGGTAGAGCGTTTTTTTCATGTCCATGATCTGGACGGTAAACTCTTCGGCTGTCATACGCAAACTCTCTCTGAAAGGCCTGCCGCCTTTCTGTAAAGAAAGACGGTTTTTCCCAACACGCGGTTCAGTAAAAAGCAAAAAATTTTTAAGATTATTTGAACATTTTCATGTTACCACATTCCCCGCGCGGAATCCACAGGAAAAATTAAAAAAGGGGCTTGACAAAACTGTATGAGTGTAGTAGTGTACTAATCGCTTAATACAGCAATACAACAAGGAGGGCTGGCATGGACTTTGCGATTCAGGGCTCGCGGCCGATCTGGCAGCAGCTCACGGAGCAGCTGGCGCGGCGGATCATCACGGGCGCGTATCCGCTGGGGTCGCGCTTTCCCGCGGTGCGGGAGCTGGCGGCGGAGGCGGGCGTCAACCCGAACACGATGCAGCGCGCGATCACGCAGCTCGAAACGCTCGGCCTCGTCACAACGAACCGGACGCTGGGCCGCACCGTGTCGGAAAACGCCGGGGCGCTCGAGGAGATGCGGCGGCGGCTGGCCGTGGAATGCACGGAAAACTTTTTCAAGGAAATGGGAGCGCTGGGCTATTCCCGCGGCGAGGCCGCGGATATGGCGCAGGCGGAAAGGGAAAAGAATGATGAATGAAGAACTGGTAAAATGCACCGGGCTGTGCCGGAGCTTTGAAGCGGTGCAGGCGCTGCGCGGCGTTGATCTGAGCCTTACATCCGGCAAGATCGTCGGTCTGCTCGGGCCGAACGGCTCGGGCAAGACGACGCTTATTAAGATCCTCAACGGCCTTCTTCAGCCGACGGCGGGCGAGGCGCGCGTTGCGGGTCTCCTGCCCGGCGTAGAGACGAAGGCGATCACGAGCTACCTGCCCGACCGGGGATATTTCCCCGACTGGATGCGTGTCGGCGATATGATCGATATGTTCTCGGACTTCTATGCCGACTTTGACCGCGCCAAGGCGGAGGAAATGTGCCGCGTGCTCGGTCTGGAAGCAGGCAGAAGGATCAAAACGCTCTCGAAGGGCACGCGCGAAAAGATGCAGCTCATGCTCGTCATGTCCCGCCGCGCGCGGCTCTATCTGCTCGATGAGCCGATCGCGGGCGTCGATCCGGCGGCGCGCGAGTTTATTCTGCGCACGATCCTGACGAATTATAATGAAAACGGTACGGTGCTCATCTCGACGCATCTGATCCTCGATGTGGAGCAGGTGCTCGACGAGGCGGTGTTCCTCCAGCAGGGACAGGTCGTTCTGCACGAGAGCACCGACAGCATCCGCGAGCGCACCGGCGGCAGCGTGGACGAGCTGTTCCGCAATATGTTCCGCGCGCCGGTCATGGGGAATGGAGGGGAATACAATGCTCGGTAAACTGATGAAATACGATCTGCGCTCCGGTATCCGCACGTTCGCGCTGATCTGGATCGGCCTCGCGGCGCTTGCCGCGATCAACGGTCTCACGCTTCGGATCGCGTTCGACGGCGATATCCAAAGCGAGCTGGCAAACTTTATTATCACCGTGCTGCCGATGGTTCTGCTCGTGGCGCTTTATGTGGCGATGGGCATTTTCATGCTCGTTTTCATCATCAACCGGTTTTATAAGGGCCTTCTCGGCGACGAAGGGTACCTCATGTTCACGCTGCCCGTGTCGGTCTCGGAGCACATCGGCTCCAAGCTCCTGACGAGCATGATCTTCCAGATCGGCAGCTTTGCCGTTGCCGTTTTGAGCGGGGGACTTTTGTTCGCGGTGCTCGCGCCGGCCAATCTGCGCGAAATCACGGCTGCGGTCCGGGATATGACCGACTATCTGGCCGGAAATCCGCTGCCTGCCGGAACGGGCTGGCTGATCGCCGAGTTTGCGGTGTATATGCTCATCGCCGCTGCCGTCACCATTTTGCAGATCTATACCGCCATTTCGATCGGGCATCTCGCAAAGAAAAACCGCGGATGGTTTGCGCTGCTTGCCTATGTCGGCATCAGCATCGCCTTCAGCATTATTATGAATGGGTGCATGTCGCTCCTCCAGTCCGATGCATTTCCCAATGGGCTGTTGAACTGGGAGTTCTGCTTGGACGATACCGGCTGGCATGTTCAGGGTGTCGGCATGATGGCCTCGGCGCTCGGCATTTACATCGGCCTTGATCTTCTCGTAGGCACTGGCTTCTTCTTCGCCACCCGCGCCATCCTCAGCAAGCGCCTCAATCTCGAATAAAGAAAAAACGATCCCGTCCGGAAAATTTCCTGACGGGATCGTTTGCGCGTAAAAACGCGGAAAAACGCAAAATCACAGTTGCATCACCGCGGTGCAAATGGAAGCGGTGGACGGCGGCCGGAACGTGCAGGCGCAAAGAAACACACAAAAAAACCATCCCCGCCGGATAGAGTTTCCGGCGGGGATGGTCGGTTATCCGGGATTCAGCCCATGAACAGGCTGCGGCCTTCGCGGGCGAGGGTTTCGGCGGCGGCGTTGTCGCGCATGGCGAGAAACACCGTGTCGTTGCCGGAAAGCGAGCCGACAAGCCCCGGCAGGGGAGCGATGCCGTCCACGGCGGTGCACACCGCAGGGGCGAGCCCCGGCAGCGTCTTGATGATGACGAGATTCTGGCAGGCATAAACGCCCGTCACGGTCTGGCGGAGGTTTTCCTTGAGCCCCTGGCTCATCTCCGGCGCGGGCGCGACCTCCGCCGCAGCGTACCGGCTGGTGCCGTCCGCGCTGCGCTGCTTGACGAGACAGAGCTCGCGGATGTCGCGCGAGAGCGTAGCCTGCGTGGTGTCGATGCCGCGCTTTTTCAGCTCGTCCATGAGCTGATTCTGCGTTTCAATGCTCTGCTCCGAAATGATTCGGAGAATGGTGCTCTGTCTTCCGGATTTCATTCTGTCGTCTCCTTTGCGGTTTCCGGCACCCGGACGTGTACCGTGCGGCGGCGCGCGCCGCGGCCCTTTCCGTGCGTTTCGCTGCCGTCTGTGCGCTGAAGGGTTATGCGGTCACGAAACTCCGTCGGCGTCATTTCCTTGAAGCGGTAGAAATTCATGTTGAACGTTTTGATGTTGCTGTAGCCGACGGCGACGGCAACGTCGATCACAAGATAGTCCGTCGATACGAGCATTTCGCACGCTTTATTGATGCGCGTGGAGTTGAGCAGCGTATCAAAGTTCATCTCGTTATAATAGAGAAGCAGACGGTTCATTTCCGGCACCGACACGCCGAATTCGGCGGCGACGCTCGCGGCGGTGAGCCGTTCGGTCTCATAATTTTTGTAGATGTAGTCCGTCAGCGCAAAGGCGATCGCCTTGTCGGAGATGTTGAACTTGGTGACGGCCTTGGAATAGATCTTGCGGTATTGCATCGGCGTGATGCCGACGCGCTGCGCAAAGTGCTTGGATACGTGCGAGGCGTCCACAAAGCCGCAGAGCCCCGCGATCTCGTCGAGCGTGAGATCCGTATAGATGAGATAGTCCGACGCCTTCTCCACGCGGATGCTGCTCAGGAGCTTGGAGAACGTCGTGCCGGTCATGCCGGCGATCTGCTTGGAGAGCGCCGATTCCGAAAGAAAGAACGCCTCCGCGACCTGCGAGAGCGTGAGCTTTTCCGCGGAATGGGCGTAAATGTAGCTCAAGACTGACTGATCCTTGACGGTCTCCTTCCGCCCGGAGTCCAGCTCGCCGCGGTGCGACATGATATACCGGCGGTAAACGACCATCAGATCGATGAGCTTGTTGACCGTATAGAGCTGCGAAAACGGCTTGTCCGGCGGCTTGACGCGCGTGGATTCCACGCCGAGCTCCGCCTTGAGATGCTCCATGATGCCGTCCACATACTCCGCCTGCACGCTGTCGAGATAGGCGACCGGCTCCACGGTGAGAAAGCGCAGGGGCTCGGCGGAAGCATCGCCCGAGCCGAGAACGCTCTTGAATACAGAGTTGAGATAGGAATAGTCGTATATGACCTTGATGAACTGGAGCGTTTCCGTCACTTCTACCGTGTCGGTGATCTTCCACGGCGTGATGGCGACGAGCGTGTTGGGCTGGAGGACGTACTCCTCGCCGTCAATGACGAGCTTTCCGCGGCCGCGCTTTACGTAAAGAAAGCGTGCCGCCTGATGGATGATCGCGCGGGTGGGCTTGTCGATCGCCTCGTAATCGAACGAGCAGATCACGGCGGGGTCGGACGCGGAGGCGCGGGCATCCTGGAGCATGGCTCGTCTGGGCATAATCTGCACCGTCCTTTTTTACAAATGACTGAAAAGTCTCGCAAATGTGCGGGCAAAGCGGGCGCGCTGCGGCGAGCCGCAGCCCTTCTCAAACAAGAGCAGGCGAAGCGGCTCTTGTTTGAAGAATACCGGTTGTACGCCATGGGGCGTACAACCGGTATTTTACCATTAGATCATGCGATAACTCAAGCGGAAATTCAGCTCAGCACCGCCATCGCGATCGTAAGGACGACGCCGACGACAACAAACAGCGTGAGGAGCAGTTTCCACGCCCACTTCAGCCAGCTCTCGTAGGGGACGCGCGCGAGCGCGAGACCGCCCATGATGAAGCCGCAGGTCGGGGTGAAGAGGTTGACGAAGCCGTTGGCGGCAACGTTGATCATGATGGAGGTCTCTACGCTCCAGCCCATGCCGGCGACGATCGGGGAGACGATCGGGGCGGACAGACCGGCGAGACCGGAGGAACTCGGAACAAGGAAGCTGAGACCGACGTGGAGTATGTAGTCAAGCAGACCGAACACGCCGGCGGAAACACCGGACTGGCTGAGCGCGGTGACGGAGGCTTCGACCAGCCAGGTGCCGAGACCGGTGGCGGCCATGATAACGCTGGTGGCACGAGCCATCGCGATGACGAGGTTGACGGAGACCATGTCGCCGAAGCCGTTGGCGATGAGCTTCATGAGCTGGCCCTTGTCCTCGAGACCGACGATACCGATGATGATGCCCATGAGCAGGAACCAGGTGGCGGCGTCATAGAACCACCAGTCGCCGAGGCAGGCGCCGGTGAGCCAGGTGGTGGAGCTCGAGAAAGCGTTGTACATGGTTTCGCTCAGGCTGCCCCAGGGAATGAAGCCGAGGATCATCACGACGAAGGAGAGAGCGAACAGCCACAGCACGGCCTTCTGGCGGCCGGTGAGCTTCGCGGTGGTGACGTCCTTGCCGCCGTAAGCCTTCTGGCACTCGTCGAGCTGCGCGGCGGTGAGGATGGAGCCCTTGTTGGCGCGGACCTTCTTCGCATACGCGGTGACGAACAGCACGGAGAGAAGGTAGGAGACAAGCCAGAGAATGATGCCGATGACATAGGTGGTGCCCATGTTCACTTCGACACCGACAGAGGTCGCGGCAGCGACGGCAGCGCCGGTCGCGAACGGGTTGATGGTGGAGCCGAGAACGCCGGTGCCGGCGCCGAGCAGGACGGTGGCCGCGCCGACGATCGGGTCAAAGCCGGCGGCCATCATCGTGGCGGCGAGCAGGATGTAGAAACCAACGGTCTCTTCGCCCATGCCGTAGGTCGTGCCGCCGACGGAGAACAGGAACATGAGGATCCAAACGAGCACGAGCTCTTTGCCGTGCAGCTTGCGGACGAGCGTGTGGATGCCGGTCTCAAGAGCGCCGGTGGCGTTCACGATGGCAAGGAACGCGCCGAGGCAGAATACGAACGTGATAACGTCAGAGGCGTCGGCAAAGCCGTTGACAGGCCCCATAAAGATGTCGCTGGCGGAGGCGCCGACGACTTCGGCGATCTCGCCGTTATCACCGGTGTAGGTCTTGCCCGCTGCGAGCCACGTGGCGATCGACACAAGGAGCATAACGGCGAGCAGGATCGCAAATGTGCTGATGGATCTTTTGGTCTTCTTAGACATGATTTGAACCCCTCTCTTAAAATTTTGTTCGGACTTCGCTGGGAGATGCGAAACGGGACAAAAATTTGCTTACCGGGTAATGACCGTGCCGGTCTTGCCTTCAAGAGCGTCGGCGGCACGGGCCAGGGAAGTGATGAGCGCGGTTCCGCCATGGTCGTTGTTCTTCACGAACTCCATGCAGGACTCGACCTTCGGCAGCATGCTTCCGGGGGCGAACTGGCCTTCGGCGATATACTTCTCGCACTCGGCGATCGTCATGGAGGAAAGCTCCTTCTGGTCGGGCTTATTGTAATTGACGCACACGGCGTCCACAGCGGTGAGGATGATGAGACGGTCGGCACGCACGTCCTGCGCGAGCAGGGAGCTGGCGCGGTCCTTGTCGATGACGGCCGCGACGCCGCGCAGACCGTCCTCGGTCTCAACGACGGGGATACCGCCGCCGCCGACGGTGATGACGATATCACCGGCGCGCACGAGCTGATCGACAACGTTCAGCTCCACGATGCGCTTGGGGATCGGAGAGGGGACGACACGGCGGTAGCCGCGTCCGGCGTCCTCAACGAAGATGAAGCCCTTTTCCTCGGCGATCTTCTCGGCCTCTTCCTTCGTATAGAAGCTGCCGACGGGCTTCGTCGGGTGCTGGAAGCCGGGGTCCTTCTCGTCAACGACGACCTGCGTCACGACGGTGGCGCATTCCTTCTCCATGCCGCGGCTCTTCAGCTCCTGCTGAATGGCCTGCTGCAGGTGGTAGCCGATATAGCCCTGCGTCATGGCGCCGCACTCGGGGAACGGCATGAACGGCGTTCCGCCGCCCTTGTTGGCGGAGAACTCCATTGCCAGGTTGATCATGCCGACCTGCGGGCCGTTGCCGTGGCCGATGATGACTTCGTAGCCCTTCTCGACGAGATCAACGATCGGGCGGGCGGTGTTGCGGACAAGTTCGAGCTGCTGCTCGGGGGTCTTGCCAAGAGCATTTCCCCCGAGAGCGACAACAATTCTTTCAGCCATTGTTTCGATCCCTTACTTCAGCGTGGCGTACATCACAGCCTTGATGGTGTGCATACGGTTTTCGGCTTCCTGGAACTGGCGGGCCTGGTGGCCGAGGAACACGTCGTCGGTGACTTCCATCGCCTCAAGGCCGAACTTCTGGTAGATATCCTCGCCCACGGTCGTCTCACGGTCGTGGAAGGAGGGCAGGCAGTGCTCGAAGATCGCGGTGGGCTTCGCCATCGCCATGAGTTCCTTGTTGACCTGGTAGGGACGGAGCAGCTTGATGCGCTTCTCCCAGAGCTCGGCGGGCTCGCCCATGGAGAGCCAGATGTCGGTGTAGAGAACATCGCAGTCCTTCGCGCCCTGCGCGACGTCGTCGGTGAACTCGAGCACCGCACCGGTCTCGGCGGCAACGGCCTGGCACTTCTCGATCAGCCACTCCTCGGGCATGAGCTCCTTCGGGCCGCAGGCGCAGAAGTGCATGCCGAGCTTCGCGCTGACGACCATGAGGGAGTTGGCAACGTTGTTGCGGGCGTCGCCGAAGAAGGTGAGCTTGCGGCCGCGCATATCGCCGAACTCTTCGCGGGCGGTCATGATGTCGGCGAGCATCTGCGTGGGGTGGAACTGGTCGGTCAGGCCGTTCCACACGGGAACGCCGGAGTACTTCGCGAGATCTTCCACGACGGACTGCTTGAAGCCGCGGTACTCGATGCCGTCAAACATGCGGCCGAGGACCTTCGCGGTGTCGGCGAGGGATTCCTTCTTGCCCATCTGGGAAGAGCCGGAATCGAGGAACGTGACGCCCATGCCGAGATCACGCGCGCCGACTTCAAAGGCGCAGCGGGTGCGGGTGGAGGTCTTCTCAAAGAGCAGGACGATCTGCTTGTCGGAGAGCCACTTGTGCTCCACACCGTTGTTCTTCAGGCGCTTGAACTCAACGGCGAGGTCGATGAGGTAGTTGATCTCTTCCGGGGTGAAGTCAAGAAGAGTGAGGAAGCTTCTGCCGCGAATGTTGAGACCCATAATATTTTACCCTCCTATAGGAAATGATTGTAATGTGTGTTATATGAATGGGTTTATTCAGCGAATAAAAATTATTCGGCGCGGATGATCGGCATGGACATGCAGCGCGGGCCGCCGCGGCCGCGGGAAAGCTCGGCAGACGGCATTTCAAGGACCTGGATGCCCTCGTCGCGGAGAATGGCGTTGGTCACGTCGTTGCGCTCGTAAACAACGATCTTGCCCGGCGCGATGCACAGCGTGTTGGAGCCGTCGTTCCACTGCTCACGGGCCGAGGCGATGAGATCGTCGCCGCCACAGTTGATGAGCTTGACGTGGTCGGTGCGGGTGTACTTCGCGAGAATGTCCTCCAGCTTGGAGTCGATGCGGCGGATGTGGAGATCGGTCGGATCGCTCACGCCCGGGGTGATCTCGTAAACGGTGAGAGGCCCGAGGATCGCCGGATGGATCGTGTACTTGTCGTAGTCGATCTGGGTGAACACGGTGTCGAGATGCATGAACGCGCGGCAGCTCGGGATATCGAACGCGAGCACGGTGCGGATCTTCGCTTCGGGATCGGCGAAGAGATTGCGGGACGCTTCCTCGATGGCGTCCGGAGAGGTGCGCTGGGAGATGCCGATCGCGAGCGTGTCCTCAGTGAGGTTGAGCACGTCGCCGCCCTCGATGTTGGCGTGGCCGTCGCGGTCGTAGTAGCGCTTGACCAGACCTTCAAAATCGGGGTGGAAGCGGAAAATGTAGTCGGCGTAAATGGTCTCGCGGCAGCGGGTCGGGAAGCGCATCTTATGCAGGAACACGCCGGTGCCGACGGACGCGAACGGGTCGCGGGTGAAGTAGAGGTTGGGCATCGGATCGACGATCAGATCATCCGCCGGAGCGATCAGATCCTGCAGGGAATAAGCGGAAGCGCCGCCCATTTCCTTGAGCGTGATGCCTTCCATCGTCTTTTCGACGAGCGCCTTGCCTTCAAAATTGCCGATGAGGTACTCATAGAGCTTGTCCTGCCAGCGGCGGGTCTTGATGTTGCCCTCGGAGAGCCACTGATAAAGGAAGGGCTTCGTCTGCTCGGGATGGAGCTTGAGAACTTCCGCCATCAGGTCTTCGAGATACACGACCTCGGTGCCGTTGCTGCGCAGGATCTGCGCGAAGGCATCGTGCTCCTGCTGGGCGACCTTGAGGAACGGGATATCGTCAAAGAGAAGCTCCGGAAGACGGTCCGGCGTCAGATGAAGAAGTTCACGGCCGGGACGGTGAAGAAGCACTTTTTTCAGCGGCTTAATCTCGCTGCGAACGCAAATACCTTTCATGATTTAAATCTCCTACATACATAGTGTTTTTGGCTGCGCCGGTCCGTAGCGCTTCCGCACCGGCACAGTGACTTACTATCCTTATCATATCCGACGAAAACTGAAATATTGGAAGAACGGTGCGGGATAAATTGTATATTTCTGCACTTGTTGTTGTACAGAAAATCAACAGTTTTGCGCTTTTTCGGCAGTCATTTTCCATGCTTTAGTTTCGTAAAAGAACGAAAAAACCCGCCGGAAAAATCCGGCGGGAATGAAAAAAATAATGAATACTGGGGAATACGCCCAAAAACAGTCCGAAAAATTGGAAATATCGTTGGCGAAAGTCCCGGAACGCAAGAGAAAAGCCGCCTTTCGGCGGCTTTTCTCTTTTTCGTTTCGTATCAGCCGCCAAGTCGGCGGTTGTACGGTTTGATTTTTTGCGAATTGTATATTTTTTGTATTTTGTGCAGTTTGTGAAAATTCACGGGCTGGAAATTACATGGTCTCCGGGGCGGAAACACCGATGAGCTGGAGCGCGTTTTTGAGCGTGATCATCGTCGCCTTGATGAGACCGAGACGCTGGTTGGTGAGCTCGGGATCGTCGGGATTGTTGACCTTCGTGGAGTTATAATAGCTGTGGAACACCTTGACGAGCGAGATGATATACTCGGTCATCTTGTTCGGCTTGCGGTTGAGCGCGTCGGCGGCGACCTCCTTCGGGAACTCGCTGATCATCTTGAGCAGCTGCAGCTCCTTCTCGTCGGTCAGACGGTCATAGGAATCGACCGGCTTGAACTCGGGGATCTGGGGATTCTTGAGGATCGAGCACATGCGCGAGTAGGCATACTGGGCGTAGTACACGGGGTTATTATTGTCCTTGGAGCGGGCAAGCTTGAGATCGAGATCCATGTGCGTCGCAACGTCCTTGGAGACGAAGAACCAGCGCGCGGCATCTACACCGATATCCTCGCACAGCTCGCGGATGGTGATCGCGTTGCCGGTGCGCTTGGACATTTTGACTTCCTTGCCGTCTTCGACCATGCGGACCATCTGGATAAGGTCGACAGAGAGCGTGCCCTCCGGATAGCCGAGCGCGGTGAGGGCGTTCTGCATACGGGTGACGTAGGAGTGGTGGTCGGCGCCCCAGAGATTGACGAGCAGCGGGTAGCCGCGCTCGATCTTGTAGACGTGGTTGGCGATATCGGGCGTCAGGTAGGAGAAAGTGCCGTCGCTCTTGCGGAGGACGCGGTCCTTGTCGTCGCCGTAGTCGGTGCTCTTGAACCAGAGCGCGCCGTCCTTTTCGTAGGTGAGACCCATATCCGCCATGTGCTGCAGGCAGTCGTTGATGCGCTTGGCGTTGTTCTCATAGAAGAACGTCTCGTGCATCCAGCTCTGCATCGTGACGCGGTAGGCCTTGAGATCGCGGTCGATTTTTTCAAGCTCTTTCTTCTTGCCGTAGTCCATGAAGTGCGCGAGGCGCTCCTTCGGATCGGCGGTGAGCCACTTGTCGCCCTCTTCCTCGGCGAGCTGTGCGGCGATGACCTTGATGTCGTCGGCGTGGTAGCCGCCCTCGGGCAGGGGGTATTCCTTGCCGAAGTGCTCAAAGTAGCGGGCGGTGAGCGATTCGCCGAGCATGACGATCTGGTTGCCGGCGTCGTTGACATAGAACTCACGCAGCACGTCCCAGCCGCTGGCCTCCATCATGCGGGCGATGCAGTCGCCCCAGGCGGCGTTGCGGGCGTGGCCGCAGTGCAGATCGCCGGTCGGGTTGGCGGAGACCCACTCGAGCAGCAGATGCTTGCCCTTGCCGGACTCGTTCTTGCCGTAATCGTCGCCGGCGGTGATGACATCGTTGATAACGGCGGTGAGGGCGCTCGCCTTGAGCTTGAAGTTGATGAAGCCGGGGCGGGCGACGGTGATGGATTCACACTCGGGCAGAAGCTCCGCGAGCTTGGCGACGAGCGGCTCGGCGATCTCCATCGGGTTGCGTCGGAGAGTGCGCGACAGCTTCATCGCAATGCTGGTGGAATAGTCACCCAGCTTGGTGTCCTGCGGCGTCTCAACGACGAGCTGGCCTTCCGCCACGTCCAGATCATAGACCTCTTTTACGGCCTTCTGCGCGGCGGCGTAAATCTTGCTTCCAAAGTCGTTCATTCAAATACTCTCCTTACACTTATATACTGCCGTAGAATGAATGCGAGTATACATACATCTCATTACTATATCATAAAATGCCCTTTATGCAACCCCTTTCTGCCGAAAATCGTTGTACAGCGGCGTTTTTCGATTGACAGTACGGGGGATTTGTGGTAACTTTTTTGAGCATACAGCCGTTCGGCGCGCCATGGGGCGTTGCCGAAGCGGACATAACGGGGCGGTCTTGAAAACGGGAGGGCATTTTGGAAGCCGTTTTTCAATTTCCCCTGTGTTTTCAACGGGTCGCGGCGACAAGAAATTAAGAGAAAATCGGGATTTCTCTCCAAGTTTCTCTCATTTTTCCGAGAAACGTGGAGCGGGAATACATTTGGAGATGTACCCAAGCGGTTGAAGGGACCGGTCTTGAAAACCGGGAGGTCGGCGTAGAAAACCGGCGCGGGGGTTCAAATCCCTCCATCTCCGCCAGTCAGAGCAAAGTTCGCTTTGCTCTGATTTTTTTATTTGCCGCATCAGGAAATCACATTCAAAGCCCCCTGCAAACCGTTTGTCATAGCCGCTGCCGAGAGCCGTTTGGAATTGCATTCCAGATGCGCATAGACATTGGCGGTGGTGGAAAAGTCGCTGTGGCCAAGCCATTCCTGGATCTGCTTCATGGGGACGCCGTTGGCCAGCAGCAAACTGGCACAGCTGTGACGAAGATCGTGATAGCGAATTTTCCGCAGGCCATGCTTCTTCAGCAGCTTTGCAAAGGCTTCGGTGAGATAATGCGGGGAGAGCAGCCTTCCCATTTCATCCACACAGATGTACCCCAGATAGTCCTTGTTATAGCTTTTGCCGCACATACGCTGAAATTCGTTCTGCTGTTGCTTTTTATGCTGCAAAAGCTCCTTGAAAGCCGGGATCAGGGGCAGCGTTCTCATGCTGGATTTCGTTTTGGTTATGTCCTGAGCCTTCTGCACTCGCTTTCCGTCAATGTAACAGGATACAACCGTATGCCGGATGGTGATCGTGTCATTCTGGAAGTCGATGGCGTCCCATTTCAGGCCGATGGCCTCGCTTCTGCGCAGACCATAAAACGCTCCGAGAAAGATGGGGATTTCAAGCTTACTCCCTTTTGCAGCTTCAAAGTGCTTCTGGACTTCGGCGCTGTCGTAAAAACCGCCGACGAATGGGGCGGCTTTCGGACGATCCACCTTTGCTTCAAAAAGAATGCTTGAATGTCGATGGCTTTCAGTTCGGCGAGTGGGGGATCGCCTTCTTCTCAAAATAGGGAACAACAATTTTCTGTACAATGGACGAGTAAGAAGCATATGATCTGCGAGTTCCCAGCCGTGGTAATTCTCGTCTGACCACATTTTCCAGAACCGAAACTCCTCCTCAGACGAAAACTGCTCGGGCGTGAGCGGATGATCCTGCTCAAAGGCGTCCGGGCAGAGGATGGCGCGGCTGTTCCGCTTGTTTCGTGAATACAGGCTTTTCCTATCGTGCATTGTATGTACCTCCGATTGTTTTTGGCGGGGAAACAATGGGGGGGCTACGGGTATGCAGCGATCCAGCATCGCCAGCGCGAGATAAACCAAAAGCACCCTTTCCGTGATATGTACCCCCAATACTGGGTGTCCAGTATTGGGGGTACATATCAAGACAGCCGCAACTTTTTGTCTTTCCGGCTTGTGGCAGGGGTTACCCTACAATGGTTTCCTTGCCGCAGTCGCACCGGCATTTCCAATATCGTCACCATTTTATATTGCGCCCCTGTGTTCTTCCGGCGCAGACCGGGCAGCCGATTCCCTGCGCTCGGCTATGGACGGACGTCTGCCACTCGTGGCCCTGCGCGCATTTCCACCAGACCTTTCTATGGGTATGCGGTGTGACGTCTGCGGGCGTTAACGGCGCATTTTTTACGGCATCCCATTGCTTTGCCAATTCCGGATAAACGGAGGCAAGGTCGTTGCCGCCGGACTCGACCGCCTTCCCAGCACAATAGGGGCACCCGGCTCCCGCGGAGCGGTTATATACCGCGGCCTGCCAGGAATGTCCCTCCCTGCAGTGCCACCAGAGTTTCTTTTTGCTGCCGTAGCTTACGGTTTTCGGGGTCAGCGGCGCATTCCGTTCGTCCCATTGTCCCAGCAGCTCTGTATTTCCCGTATGGACGCAGCGGTCATAGAACAATTCTCGCACGTGGGTTAATTCTTTTTCGTTGGTTACGTAAATTGGTTTTTCGCATCACAGGATCTGGGGAGAGTAGGAGACGGCCAGCCGTCCGTCCCTATCCCGGGACACATGAATCTCTACCGGATTATTTCCGGCCCATTCCGGATTCTTCGCAGCGCTTTCCTTCCACTTTTGGATAAACGCCGCCGTTTCTCCGAAAAGCAGCGCCTCCGCGCTCTTTCTGGCTGCCGCAGCTTCCTCAATGCTGTCGTATGTGCCGAGAAAATACTGCTTTTTCTGAAATACGATCTTCGCCAGATACTTGCCCCGCACCAGATAAACGCCTTTATAGCCGGTGGTGTTGTCGCGGGGGAGCTTTTGACTTTGGATCATCTCCAGGCTTGTCCCGCCTACATGGGTCAGAAGAGTACCAAGCTCCTGATCGTGCTCCTTCTTCCGGCAGCCGCAGCTCTGCTGGCCGCAATACATCAGGTTGTTGTAGGAAACATCCGGCTCGTTGCCGCAATCACAGCGGCAATGCCAGATCACGAAGCCTTTTGCGTCACGCTTTTTCGTTGGGTACATCGCGGTCAGCCGGCCAAAGCGCCGCCCGGTAATATTGGAAGTAGCATAGCTCCTCACACTTTTGCAGCCGCAATGGGTCTTGCGCCCGGACACGAGCTCCGCTGCCGTGGCCTCGCAGGTGTAGCCGCAGCTGCACAGGCACGTCCAGTACGCCCCCATCTCGGTACGCTTTCTGCTGCGGCCGATCACACGCAATTCGCCGAAGGTCTGCCCAAGTAAATTGTAAGCCGTTGCCTGGTAAGCCCGTTCTTTGCGCAGGCAGCCGCAGCTCTGGGAGCCGCCATATTTCAATGAACGCTCCAGTACATACCTTTCCGTACCGCAGTCGCAGCGGCAAAGATATTTCTTTTCGCCCCGCGCTGAAAAAACATATCTGTCCAGAATGGTCCAGCGTCCGAAACGCTGTCCGGGATTAAATCCGTACTCTATTTTCTTCATACCAAGTATTCACACCTCCCCGTTGGCGCGCTCACAGAAGACGGTGACGCGCTCCGTCGTGTCCCAGTTGCAGGTGTAGAGCGTAAGTGCGTAACCTCTGTTCATCACGGCGTCCGAATCGTCCGGGGAAACGCTTGTCAGTTCCCGCACGGTATAGGTAAATGCGTTCCCGTCCACATCTGTAAATGTTACGATGTCGCCCAGCTGAAGCTCGAACAGAACGCCAAAATGCGTATTGTAGTTATGCCCCGCCACAACGAGATTATCATTGTACACGCTGCCGGCGTGGCGACAGGGGGAGATCTCCAAGGCAGGAAAGCTCCACGTTGCCGCGACGGGCATCGTGAGACCGTAGCCCGGAAAATCGAGATAGCCGATGTAGTCGTAGGCGCCGGAGCGCACCGTCGGCATATCGAGCGCCGGAGGCGCGGGCAGGCCGTTCGAGCCGCTCCCCGTTCCGGCGGGGGACGGCATTCCGGGAGACGACGAGACGTCAGGTGCGGGGGTCGCATCGGCCTCATCCTTTGCTTCGCGCTCAGTCATGGCGTCTTCCAGCTGTTGAAGCGTCTTTTCCGCGTTTTCCCCAGCCTTTTTATCTTCTATACGGTTATGAGAAAAAAGGAGTAGTGCGGCAAGCACCAGCACTACTCCCGCTGTCAATAAGAAGAGCCCTGTTTTGTCAAGCTTTTTCATTCTTCTTTTTCTTGGAAATGACTACGAGACCGCAAACAATCAACGCCGCTCCCAACGCGCCGAAAACGGCGACCGGCCAGTTGAGTTGGCCAGTAGAAATCAAAGGATCCTTGTTGTTGAAGCCCTCCACGGTGAACAGCCAGTCCACTTCACCAACACGGTAGGCGTACTCGTTGCCGAGCTCCGCGGGAACATGAAGCACCGCTTCAAGCTTCGCGCTCTTGCCCTTGGCGAAGGTGCCGAGAAGGACACTATCGGTGAGCTGCGCGCTCTTATCGGGCGAAGCGGAGAAAATGCTCTGCTTCGTGCCGTCCGCATTCACGAGATAGATTTCCATCGAGAGCTCGGAGAGAAAGTTCGCCATGGTGGCGACGGTCTCGTCGCGCTCACCGTCTACGTTCTGCCGATCCTTGCCGTCCTCGTTTTCAAACTTCTCGTCGTAGGTGAGCGGGTTGCCCTGCTCATCGTGCGGCACGGCGCGGATGTAGAGCTTCACATAGTCAAAGCCGTTGACACTGTTTTTGATCGTGATGGTCTCGGTGCGCTCGTCACCGGGCATGACGTCTTTAAAATTATTAAAGAGGTCTGTGTCCGTGTAGCCGCTGCCGGTGGTCTCGATCACGAGTCCGCTGGTACCGTCGCGCCGGACGACCGCATCGGCGGCGAGAGCCGAGACGGTCAGCGCCGCAGCGGCGATGAAAGCCATTCCGAGAGAAAGGAGCCTGTTTGTCATTTTTTTCACGTTCCAGCTCCTCCTTAGTTCCCGAGGGCGGGTGGTATTAGCTGGCCACCGACGAGAGTCGCACCCCATGCCTGCTGAACGGCTTCGGCGGGTTCGCTCTGGATGGCTTCCGCCAGAATCTCGACAGAAAGGGTGTACTCCGGATTATCCGGGTATGTGACGTTACAGGTCGGCAGGCTGTCCAGCGTTGAATTGCCGGGGGCAACGGGCGATGTATAGTAGAAATATCCGTCCGTGCCTTTTTTCCAGTTGTTGCTCAAATTTTCTGTCAGAGTGTAGGAGTAGCCACCGGGAACAGAGACGGCAACCTTTCCGTACGCATCGCGCCACGTTACAACATAGGTGGCACGGATATAGGCGGCAGTATTGCCGGTGTTTTTGATCTGCACATTTTCCTTCGAGCCTGTTACCTCACAGGAAACCTTGGCGTACTCGAACGTGCTTTTTATCGGCTCTGTCCTGGCGACCAGAAAGGCAACGGTCGTACCAACTGCTATGCCGATCAAAAGAATCATGGATAAGAGCAAAACTGCTGCTTTGTTCGTGGGGAATCGGAGCTTGCTGTCTTTTCTGCTATGTGCTCCCGGATACATAATCGCCGTCTCCTTTCTCGATTTTCAGAGCACGCTGTACGCATTGCCGCTCAGCCATTTGGAATTGCTGACGGTGTTTGTAAATCTGACCTCATTGGTCTGCGCACCCTGCAAGGTTATACTCTGAGAGCCGCCGGTTGTGCCGCACCGCCAGTTCCAATTGGTTTCTTCTGTGACAGTATAGGAGCCGATTTTTAAATTCTTTATTGTCACAGAGCTGTTCCCTTTAACCGCTACTTTTATCCCGCTTGCCGGCAAGTCTCCGCCGGTAACAACATAGATGAATGTCTGATTCTCATCCGCAATCCCGCCGTCCTGCTTGATGGTGAGATCGGCCACGGCGTAGTCAAACTTGGCGTAGTACGTCGCGGCTTCATAGGCCTCGGTAGTCTTTTGCGGGATGATCTTGTTGTTCTCGATCCATGTCGCGTCTACCGGCTGCGTGCATGCTTGATCCTTGAACCAGCCGACGAACTTGAATCCAGATGCCGCCGCGGGCGTGGAGCCGACCGCTGTGCCGCTCTTTACCATCACGGTTTCGCTCGCCGAGTCAACGGAGCCGAAGCTCGCACCCGCAGGGCCGACAGGCACATAGTTGATATTCACGGTCTCTTTAGTCGGTTCTTCCGTAGTCGGTTCTTCCGTCGACACGGTCTTCTTCACATACAGATCAAACTCAACAAATGCACCGCCGGCGGTACCTGTTTGACTATCGATGTCCACAAGCCCACTCTGAAAGACAAAGTCATCGTAGGCATAACCATCCCCATCGCTTGAATGTACGTTTATTCCGTTTTGACCATTTTTCCAGTTTCGGATTTTCTGGTCTGCTCCGTTCAGAGCGTATCCACTACCGTTGACAGGCTCGATGGCAAACCGAATACAGAATGCATCGGTGTCAGCTCTGCGTTGATAAACAACATGGTCATTATCATTTGTTTCGCCGTTCCCCAGATACGCAGTATCATTTGCAGCATTATCTGGATACTTTACAACGGTATACGGCACTTCAATTTCTACAACGCCTTTTTCATCCGATGTCCCGCTGAACATAGGCAGCTCATCATTCCACCCGGATAATTGCGCATTTTCTCCGTCATAGTCGCCATAAAGCTCCCGCCGCACTTCAACACGCACACCCGGCTGCGGTATTGCTTCATTGCTATCGTCTACGCAAAAGACGTTGATTTTAATGCGGATATGTCCCGCCGCAGGCTGTGTGACAGGGCTGTCGGTTCCCTCAGCCGCCGCAGCAGTTCCCATAACCGACGTATAGAAAGGACAGCCCTCCCCGTGTGGCTCGCCCTCGGCGGGCTTTGGGTCGCAGGTGCAGCCCTTTTCTTCCACAGAGTTCTCCGGCGTGGGGACCGGAGTATCTTCCGCGAGTGTCAAATTTTCATTCGCGGCAGACGGATCGCCGGAAAACGCCAGCGTGCCGGGAAGTACCATGCTGATAATCAGGGTCAGACAAATGATTAGTGCGATTCCTTTTTTGCGCGTCATATAGCTCCCCCCTTACACTTTCGGCCAGCCCTGCGCGTCCATGGCAGTATTCCCGTTGTTGGCGCTCTGCGTGGCCTGTGCGAAAATATCAATCGTTGCCGTTGCATTCTGATACGCGTTGCTCATATCGGCATGAAAGCTCACGGCAGTGCAAACCGGCGCTGTGACCTCTCCGGGCTTTAAGACTTTGTTGTAATAATAGTAGCCGTCCTTCTCCGTCCAGTCGGCAGTGTTGCACGCCAGCTCCACCAGAGAAGCATCCGGTGTGATGCTCTCGGTCGGAAGAACGATTTTCTTATCCACCATCACCCGCACCCACGCGTCGGATACGCCGGTGTTTTTGATCTCCACGATTTTGGTAACGGTGGTTTCGGGCATCACGCCGGTCACATCTTCAAAGGGCTTTGTTCTCTCCTCGTCCGCCCATTCCTGCACCGCAATCTGCACGCCGCCGGTTGTGATGACGTTGTGCGCCTTGCTGTCCGCGGTGAAGTACGCAATGGTTTCGGCGGCAAACAGGGAGAAACAGAGGGCCAGCACCGACAGAATCAAAAATTTTCGCTTCACAGTTCTTCTCCTATCAAGCTATAATTGGGAAGACCTTCCCCGGATCAAAAACAAAACCGCATGGCCGAGTCATACCATATGAGAACACCCGCGTTCCCCGGGCGCTCTCATATGGTCTGTACCCCGAGGGGTACAGACCACAGAGATAGGGAGATTAGCGCAGCTCATCGAAGAAGCCGCGCAAAGGAGGAATTAGTTAAAGGCAGCCCACGCAGCGGCGGCATTGGCAAAGCCCTCGGCCTGGATGGCGTCGGCTTCAACCAGAACAGGGAACACACCGCTGGGATAGGGGCCATTCTCGCCGAAGAGCTCCTCGCTCTGAGCACTGGTGACAGTGGTATCCATGTGAATGGTGCCCCAGACGTTCCAGTAGGTCATCTCGCCGGGAGCCAGCGGGTCAATGCGGGTGAAGGTGTAGACGTTGTACTTGACGCCGTCACGAACTACGGTGCCAGTCTGATCAATTGCCATGGTGAATTCTTTATCCATGGCACTGGAGGTGTACATGCTGCTGTTCAGAACTGCGGTGTCCAGATCGGCGGGGATCATCACACGGATGCGGATGTAGGCATCGTTGTTGCCGACATTCTTGACATAGGGCATCTTGTGATAGGAACGGCCGGGGATAAGCTGCACGTTTTCACACGTATACTCTGCCGCATTCGCTTCGATCTGCGCATCGGTATAGAAGGTATCTCCGGCCTTATATTTGCTGGTGTTGCCGCTGCCTTCCTTGGCTACATCAGACCACAGTTCAGAAGTAGAGGTTGCGCCGTTGGCGACGCCGGCGTTTTCACGGTGCAGGCTGGACTCCAACAGGTCGATCTTGACATTTCCCACGGTAAACGTATTGGTGGCAGTCTTCGTGTCGGTGAAGTAAGCGAGGGATGCGCCCACGACGGCGACCGCCAGCAGGGCGACGCAGAGGCAAAGCGCGGTGACTTTCTTTTTCATGTGCTGTTGCTCCTTTTGTTTATTATGTTTTCTTCGTACATGCGCAGAAAAATGCTTGAAAATCAGAGCAAGGGTTAGCTATTGCTTATGCGGCACATCTTTGCCGAACCATATGAGAGCGCCCGCGTTCACCGGGTGCTCTCATATGGTCTGTACCCCGAAGGGTACAGACCACAGAGATAGGGAGATTAGCGCAGCTCATTGAAAAAGCCGCGCAAAGGAGGAATTATTTAAAGGCAGCCCACGCAGCGGCGGCATCGGCAAAGCCCTCGGCCTGGATGGCGTCGGCCTCGACCAGAACGTTCAGGGTCATGGTCTTGGCACCGCCGTCGGTCTCGGCAACCTTGATGGCACCGGCGTCAATGGCCGTCTGGATATCGGCGCTGGTCGCATCCTTGTTGATGCCGATGAAGTTCCAGACGTTCCACTCGGTCATAGCGCCGGCCTTCAGAGGCTCGTTGCGGGTGAAGGTGTAAACGTCGTAGGTTACGCCGTCCTTGGTAACACTGGCCTTAGCAATCGCAGGAGCATTGTTCCAGCCGCCGCCCTTACCATCGATGAATTCGCCGGTGCTAATGGAGGAGGTGCACCACTGGTTGGTGATCACGCCGCCGTCCTTCACGGCAACAAAGTCATTGTTGGCCGCAGAGGGGATCATCACACGGATGCGGATGTAAGCATCGTTCGCGCCGGTGTTGACGACATACGGGCACTTGGCAACGCCGCGGCCGGGAACCATGTTCTCGCCCTTCACGGCCAGATAGTCGGTCGCATAGGTCTCAGCGTCTGCCTTGATTTCAGCATCGGTGAACATGGTGTGACCCGTGGCGACATATTTCATGCCATCATCAGCGACTACCTTATGCGTGGGGTCGGGGATGGAGGTATCGCCGGAGTTGTCGTTGCCTTCGCGGTGGAACTGGGACTCAAGCAGTTCGATCTTGACGTTTCCCACGGTAAACGTATTGGTGGCAGACTTCGTGTCGGTGAAGTAAGCAAGAGATGCGCCCACAACGGCGACCGCCAGCAGGGCGACGCAGAGGCACAATGCGGTGATTTTCTTTTTCATGTGTTTGCTTCTCCTTTTATGTATCATTTCTGCGCCCGTGCGCAGGTGGGTGCTCATTGACGCGGCTCTTTGGAAAGACCGCGTGACCTACAGGACTATTACGCCTGCGCGTCGAATGCGGCGAAGGCCGCCTTGGCATCCGCAAAGCCCTCGGCCTGGATAGCGTCGGCCTGCACCAGAACGTTTACGGTCATCGTGCCGTCCTCCGATACAAGGATAGCTCCCTTATCGACAGCCTTCTGGATGTTTGCGCTGGTAGCTTCATCCGCAATACCGATGTAGTTCCAGACGTTCCATTCGGTCATCTCACCGGGCTTCAGGGGCTCGGTGCGGATGAAGGTGTAAACGTCGTAGCCTACGCCGTTCTCATCGATATAGCCCTTGCCGCTGGCATCAATAATCGGATAGTCAGTTCTTTTACCGTGCATAAACTCGCCGCTTGTGATGGCAGTAGTGCAGAACTGGCTTTCGATCACGCCGCCGCTGCGAGCCTGCCAGTAATCACGGTTCGCATCGGAGGGGATCATCACACGGATGCGGATGTAGGCGTCATTCGCACCGGTGTTGATGACATAAGGGGACTTGGCAATGTTCTTTCCGGGAACCATGTTTTTACCGCGCTCGCCGATGTAGGCGGAGTAATTCGCAGCATCCGTCTTGATCTCTTCATCAGTGAAAATCGTGGAGCCGTTTGCGACATAGTCCATGCCGCTCGCGGTCTGGGTGGGGGCGGGGATAGAGGTATCGCCGGAGCTGCCGGAGCCCTGACGGTGATATCTGGACTCGATCAGGTCGATCTTGACATTTCCCACGGTAAACGTATTGGTGGCAGACTTCGTGTCGGTGAAATAAGCGAGGGATGCGCCTACAACGGCGACCGCCAAAAGGGCGACGCAGAGGCACAGCGCAGTGAGTTTCTTTTTCATGTGCTTTACTCCTTCTATTTTCATTTTTTGCGCTGCATGTAAGGAAATGCTCAGGGGTTATTCGCCGCTGCCCATGCGGTAGCAGCATCGTCAATACCGAGGCGCTGGACAGCGTAGGCTGTGAACGACAGCTGGGGCTGGGTTCCTGCGGCAATGCTGTTAACTTCTGCCTTGGTCAGCATCTGGCTGACCGTGACATTACAGTTCACATCGTACTCCACACCAGTTTTGGCATTCTCCGCGCTGACTTCGCGATAGTAAACGCCGGGATGGTTGTTGAGAGCTATCCAGCTGTCTTGGACGTCGACAGAGTAGGAAACCTTCGCCGTACCGTTCACGTCCGGGAAGCGCGACCAGTTCGTTTCCTCAACCTTCACAAACAGCCAGCAGGCTTCGGAGTTGGGCTCGACCGTCACCTTCAGGGATCTCCTGATATCAACGCCGGGGATGATTTTGAGCGGCTGACTCTCCGATTCAGCCTTTGTCAATTTGATATTGATGTCTCCGAGGGTGAATGTACTGACAGAAGACTCCGACTCGCTGACGAGCCAGGCAACCGTTCCGTCTACAGCACAGCCGACCACCATCGTCAATGCCAGCATTACGAAAACGGACAGTATCGCAATGAACTTTTTGTTGCTCATGCGGCGGCGGTTTGCACGGTGTTTCATTTTTCTTTTTCCTCCTTCCCTCGGTTATTTGCGGTTGGTTTTATTTCAACAGGCAAAACGTTTCCATTGGGAGCGTCTGCCTGCTGCAATTCTTTTTGCGGCAAGATTAATCCGTCCGGTTTTCGCCGATCGTTTTCTCCGATGCTGCTTTGGAGGCCGCGGCTTTGTATTCTGCCGTATGTCTGCCTTTGCCGGGCCGGGAGAGCTTTATTTCCTCGTCCCGGTCATCCGGAAACATGTCGGGGAGGAACATCAGCAGCAGAAGTATCGCGCTTGCGGAAATCGCAACGTACATTCCGGGCGGGTGCTGGATGTAATTTGTCGCATAGCCCAGATATGGGATGGAGAAAACCGGCGTACCAATGACGTTTTTATAATGAACAAGCCGAGCGTCTTCTGCTTCGTTTGCGTCGCCCTTGGTGCGGAAGCGGATCACGGTGGGGTCTTCCTCGTCGGGGACAATGCCCACAACGCGGTGCGTGGCCACGGTGTTTTCATCCAGCATAAACGTGATGGGCTGCCCCTCCTGAATGGCGGAAGGGTCTATCTTTTTTACATAGATCAGCGAGCCTGTATGATAGGTTGGCTCCATGGAGCCGGACAGCACGGTGAACACCTGCAATCCGGCGACTCTTGCGCCCACCAGCAGAAGCGCCAGAATCACCACCAGCGCAACCAGAATGCTGCTGACCACATTCCATACCCTTTTGAGAGATTTGCTCATATAGCTTCTTTCTGATTCCTTAATGCTTCCGCTTATTTAGACATAATTCGCATTATGTCGGGAGCAAATGGCATATACATACAAAGTTTGCATCAATCCTTGATTTTTTTATAGCACTTACCGCTTGAAAAATCAAGTTCCGATGCAGAAAAGGTTCACAAAAAAGCAAAAAAAATTTAACCGCTGTACATATTGTCGAAAACGAGTAGCACAACGACACCCCCTGCGGCGTTTTTTCAAAAAAACGTGGAAGGGGGGTGTGCTTTTGCGCGCCCAAAATGGAACATCATTTTCGTGTCGAACGCCCGCCGCTGCTGCTCCTTTGGACATAATTGGACATAATGCGAATTATGTCGGGCTTTTTTCTATACGACCAGCCCCAACCGTTCGAGCTTCTGGCGGTGCTCCGTGCCGGAGGTCATGATATAGATGCGGGTCGTATCTACGCTGCTGTGCCCTAAAATATCCGCCAGCTTTGCAATGTCCTTTTCGATGCCGTAAAAGGTTCTGGCAAAGAGTTTCCGCAGGTTATGGGGAAAGACCTTGCCCGGCTTTACCCCGGCGGCTTTGCACAGCCCTTTCATCTGCGCCCATATGGCTTTCCGATCCAGAGGTTTTCCGCGCCCCGTGAGAAAGATCACGCCGGAGCGGATTTTCTGTTTTCCGGCATAATCCAGAAGCAGCCGTCTCAGCTTGCCGGGAAGCAGGATCGTCCGGGTCTTGGCCTTGCAGCGCACAATAACCTCCCCGCGCCTCACCGCTTCCGCCGTAAAATATTTCAGTTCGGACACGCGGATGCCGGTGGAGCAAATGGTCTCCATCACCAGCCGAAGCTGCTCGTTCTTCCCTGCCGCTTTTAAAAGCCGCTCGTACTCTGCCTTTGTCAGCTCCTTTCCCTCCGCACAATAAACCTGACGCTGCACTTTGAGGGATTTCACCTTGCAGTCCGGCCAATCCATAAAAATCAGGAAGCTGTTCACGCTGGCCAGCATGGAATTGATAGACCGCACCGCATAGCTTTCTTCCAGCAGATGGTTTTTGTAATGGATAACCAGCTCCTTCTCTACTGGCGTTTCTCCGATAAAGGCTTGAAAAGCACGGATGTCCCGGAGGTATTTCTCCACGGTGACCGCGCTCTTTTCGTCCCGGATCAGATATTGGCGAAAGGCCTGTATCGCTTCTTCGGTAATTCTTTTTTGTTCCATTGGTAATTTCGCCTGCTTTCCTTTTTGGTCTGCACATATTGTAATCATGTTTCGGACAAAGGGAGAAGCAGAGAAACAACTTTAATAAAATCGTAGGTTCAGCACGATATGCGCAGGATAAGAAAAAGCACCTGTCCAGCGGATTTACTGAACGGGTGCTTTTGGCAGGTTATGGAAGGTGCATATCAGGCCTGCCAACCGACGGCAGACAAAACCAAAGGAATGGATACGGATAGTTTAACTGAACAAATTAATTGTACTAACAGTTCCATTTTTTTGTTCCTCTCGTTTTGTCAACTTGTCAGGTATCTTGTCGGATACATTTTCCCTTTTTTCTTCCATTTCTGCAATCTAACAATTTGGCAATCCCAATCATTCCTCTAAGTATTCTATCCATAATAGAAAAAAGTCGGATTTGGTAACCTACAACTAACAACACAGGAGAGCCGTAGAATCCGGCTCTCCTGATTTTAATATGCCGGCAGGCCGTACCCGAAGAAGCAGGTGTTGCCTACATAGTAGCGTCCCCGGGTGCAGTCGTCGTTGACGTTGCCCTCGATGGTATACACCAGACCGCCTTCGCATCTGTCAACAATGCCCACATGATTCGGGCATCTTTCCATTCGCTGACGCCGCACGTTGCGAAGCTCTGCGGCAAGGACACAGCGGCCCTCTACGGGGAATGCGCCGCGCTGTGGGAAGAAGCGGCGTTCAGCACACACGAGATGAACGAGGAACAGCGAGAGAAGCTCAGGCACCTGTGCGACGCGCTTCTCACCAGCCTGAAGCAGAACACCAAATTCTTCCGGCGTCTGGCTCTAAGATTCTTTGTAGTGCACAATATTAAGTAGGAAAACCGCCCGGCGGAGGAGAGTGTATCCCCGCTCGGGCGGCTTCTGTATGTACAGCTGAGTGGTCTGGGTATTTGTGTTTAGAATAATTTGCAGCATTATCACATGTTGCAAATGGGAAAAGATAACCCCTATGGGAATACTCAACTGGGAGCCATATTTTTTCATCACCTGTTTGTCCCAATATTCTCTTTAACATTTTCTATTTTCTGGTAAGCAAAGGAATATAGTCAGGCCAAAGCATCCTAGCAGCAATATATTTACAGACACAAACCGGTGTCCTTCAATGAAGCCAATGAAATGATTGATCGTTATATTCACTTCTACAACCACGAGCGCATCCAGACAAAGACCGGAGTGGCGCCGCTGACGCTGCGCCACTCCGCTTAAACTTCATATCGCCTACATGGGGGCTTTTTGTGCTGACCGCACAAACTGGAGCAGTTCAATTCGCTGAAAGAGTGCTTTTTGTTCGTCTGTGCGAGTTCAGGCGCTTTGTTTTCTGCATCTATTCTTTTGAAACAGAGCGGCGGCCTAATAAAGCTCATGTAATTTCAATGCCTGACTATAAAAGAAAAAACCTTCCATGATACGGCACAGTCAGATTCGGCAGCGAACAACGGGCAGTATCAAAGAAGGTTTCTTATGAATGATGGAAAAAAGGGAATTTCCAAAGATCCAGCAGCGTGGCGGAGTGAGCTGTTACACTGTTGTCATTCTGATAAACGGAGGTTTTCTCATGGCACAGATCTTTGGCTATGCGCGGGTATCGACCCGCGAGCAGAATGAGGCGCGCCAGCTTCTGGCGCTGCGCGAATTCGGCGTGGAGGATGAGCGCATCTTCACCGACCGGCAGTCCGGAAAGGACTTTGACCGCCCGGCCTACTGTCGGCTCGTGCGGCGGCTGCGCCCCGGCGACACGCTGGCCGTCAAATCCATTGACCGGTTAGGGCGGAACTACCGCGAAATTTTGGAGCAATGGCGAATTCTCACACACGAGCGGCGCGTGGGCGTCGTGGTGCTGGATATGCCGCTGCTCGATACGCGGCAGGAGCGCGATCTCGCCGGAACGCTGACGGCGGATATCGTTTTGCAGCTTCTCAGCTATGTGGCAGAAACGGAGCGTGCCTTCATCCGCCAACGGCAGGCCGAGGGCATTGCCGCCGCGCGGGCGCGAGGGCAGACGTTTGGCCGCCCGCGACTGGAAGTTCCGCCCGCATTCGCGGAGGTATACCGCCGCTGGAATAGCGGCGAGATGAGTTCGCGCGCCGCGGCGGAGCAGTTGGGCGTATCGCAGCCGATGTTCCTGCGCTGGGTACGTGAAACGCCGTAGGTCACGCCATACGGCGCAGCTTTTCAAAGCGGTACCCCGTCCAGAGCTCCAGCCCAAGGGGGAGAAGGCACAGAAAGGCGTAGCCCACCGCAGAGGCGGCGGCGAGGCCGTTCAGCGGCTTCCAGAGAATGACCGGGTCATAGAACATCTCCGTCGCGCCGAGGATGGCGCCCATGCCGGTCAGAATGATGCCGGAAAAGAGCGCGATGACGAAAGCGCGGTCGCGGTTATCAAAGCGATAAATAGAAAACGCCGTCCGGCCGTGGAGCGCACTTCCCCGGCTCTTCATGGAGTCCGCCTCCAGCGCGAGCGCCTGAATGAGCCAAGTAATCAGCATGGAGAAAATGCGAAGGCAGTGCACGAGCCGTTCCCAGACATTCCCCTGATTGCTGCCGCGGCCGATGCCCTTTTGGGCGAGATCAATGCGCACGGCCTCGCGGTTCAGGCGCGGGATGAGCCGCAGCAGTATCGTGAGAAAGAGCGCGAGCCGCGGACTCACGCGCCCGAAGAGATACACGACCTTGTCGGACGACACGACGCGGAAGAGAGCGCTGCACCACATGCACACGCACGCCGCACGCACGCCGAGCACGAGCCCATAGACAAGGCTCTCCGCTGTCATGTTGTTCCCAATGAAGTTCTGCCGCAGCACGGTCACGCCGAAGTGGTGATTTCCGGCATAGGAGAGCGCAAAAAACAAAACGAGCGGCAGGAGACAGAGATCGAAAACGAGCGCGCGCCGTCCGCCCCGCCGGACGCTGTAGGCAAACGCGGCGGCGTAGGCGATGGCGAGAAACACCGGGTGCGAGAACGCGATACTGCCATAGAGCGCGGCGGCGAAGAAAATAAAATTCACCGCCGGGTGGCAGAACTCAAACCCCATCGTCTTCCCCCATCCCGTATTGGAGCTTCACGCGGTCGAGCTTTTCGAGCAGGGGCTTTCCGAAAATCAGCATCGTGAGCAGCGTGCAGATGCCTTGGCTCAGATTGACCGGGAAGCCGGATACATAGAGCGGCCACGCCGTCTGCGCGTTGATGACCGGCAGCGTGAGGAACACGGTGCAGGTGTCGAGCAGCGGCCCGACGAACAGCAGCACGGCGAGAAAGCCGAATACACCCATCACGACAGGCTTTTTCGGCAGACGGTTTTTGGCAAACAGAAACCCGGCGAGCATGCCGCCCGCACCGTAGGCAAACATCTGCCACGGCGTATACGCGCCCTGCCCATAGAAAAAGTTGCTTGCAAGCGCGCTGACCGCGCCCACCATAAAGCCCGCCTCCGGCTCGAACGCGATGCCGGAGAGCATGATAACGGCGAAGATCGCCTTGAAGTGCGGCAGCGGAATCACCACGCGCGCGGCTACGGCCAGTGCGGAGAGCACCGCGATCACTACAAGCTTGCGCGCCTGCGGCCTGCGGCTTTCAAACGCCAGCAGGAACGGCACGATCAGCTCCGCGATCACGAGCGTGCTTGTAATATAGTACCCCCGCCCCGGGAGAAAGCGTATGCCGAGATAGATCGTCAGAGGGAGGACGATAAAGAAATCCGCCAGCATCGCGATATGGGACTTTTTCACGGATCAGGCCTCCTTGTTTTTCCGGTAGAGGTCGATGACGTCCTCCGCTGTGACGGCCATGTTGAACACATGGCGGCTCATGCGGTGCGCCGCGGTCGTATAGAAGCTGTTGTTGCCGAAGAACCGGCGCGGCGTGTCGGTCGTGAGGATCTGCCCATCGAAGAACATGGACACGCGGTCGGCGTACCGGGCGCAGAATTCCACATCATGCGACACCATGACGATGGTGATGCCCTGCTTTTTCAGATCGGCGAGGATCGCGGCGAACGTCTCCTTGAAGAAGCTGTCGATGCCCTTTGTCGGCTCGTCGAGCAGCAGGAGCTTCGGCTCGGTGAGCAGCACCTTGGCGAGCGCCGCACGCTGCTGCTCGCCGCCGGAGAGATCGTAAGGGTGGCTCTCGAGCAGCGGCGTGATCTGACAGATCTCCGCCGTGCGCGCGATCTTTTCCGCGTCGGCGGTCATCTCCGCGAGGTCCTCCCGCACGGTCTTTTTCACGAACAGGCTCTTGGGATCCTGCGGCAGCATGGCGATGCAGCCGCGGAACAGCTCCTTCGTGCAGTATTTCTCCATCGGCTTGCCGAAGAGCTTGATTTTCCCTCGGTATGGGCGGCAGATGCCGCAGATGGCTTTGAGCGTTGTGGATTTGCCCGCACCGTTGCCGCCGAGAATGGCGTAGATATCCCCGGCAGGAATCTCCGCGGACACGCCGCGCAGGATGTCCCGGCCATCTTTTTCATACCGGAACCACAGCTCCTTCAGACTCAGCGCCGGGTCTTCGACCTCCGCCGGAGCGCTCGCGGGTTCGGCCTTGATTTTCGGCGCGGCGGGAAATTCATTGCTCAGCCAGTTTCGCCCCTGTCGGACGGTCAGCGGGCTTTCCCCGGTGCAGCCCGCGCCGTAGAATACGCGCACGGGCGTGGGCATCGCGGCGAACATGGGATTCTTCTGCTCGAAGAGCAGCTGCCCGACGTTCGCGGGCGCGCCGTCTGCGATGATCTTCCCGCCGTCCATCACGACGGCGCGGTCGGCGTAGGGGAAAATGTCCTCGAGCCGGTGCTCGGTGATGATGACGGTCGTGCCGAGCTCGGTGTTGATCTTGCGCACGGTATTGAGAAAATCGCTCGCGGCGATGGGGTCAAGCTGGCTCGTAGGCTCGTCGAGGATCAGCACCTCCGGCTGCATCGCCATGATGGAAGCGAGATTCAAAAGCTGCTTCTGTCCGCCGGAGAGCGTGGCCACATCGCGGTGGAACCAGTCCTGAATGCCGAAATAGCAGGCCATTTCCGCCACACGCGTGCGCATGGCCGTCTGGTCGCAGCCGAGACTTTCGAGCCCGAACGCGAGCTCGTGCCAGACCTTGTCCGTGACGATCTGATCGTCCGGGTTCTGCATCACGAAGCCGATCTTCGCGGCCTGGTCGCGCTCGGATACCTGCGCGAGCGGCGTGCCACAGAAGAGAATCTCGCCGCTGCGTTTGCCGTTCGGCGTGAGCACCGTTTTGAGATGGCGCAGCAGCGTGGTCTTGCCGCTGCCGGAGCGCCCGCAGAGCACGAGAAATTCCCCCGCGCGGATGCGCAGCGAAACGCCGTCGAGCGAGAGCTTGCCCTTCGCCGCGGCGTGAGAAAAGGTCAGATTCTGGATATCGAAATGTTCCATTGAACGGTCTCCTTTATATGTAGAACGGTGGGAATCAGAAGAAACACGGCGTAGGCGGCAAAGCCGAGCACCGGCAGTCCCCGGAGGGGAGCAATATAGAGGTCCGGCGTATACGCCGCTTCAGCGTCGCCGAAAGCAAGAACGAGCACCGGCAGCGCGATCTCCAGCGCAAGCAGCAGCCAGTCCGTGCCGGTCATCGCGTAGCGCTGGAAGCTCGTCCGCTTCGCGCAGCCGTAGCCGCGGCTGCGCATGGAGTCCGCCGTTACGATACCGCCCTCGAGCGCCCACGATGTCAGCGTACCGAGCACGGTCATCCCCTCGGCGAGCTTTTCCTTTGTGCCGTCCTGTTCGGAAACGCCCCGCCCGATGGACGCTCTGGCCCCGGCGATCTGCCGGGCCTTTCGCATCAGATTGGGGATCATGCGCAGCACCATCACGAGCAAAAGCGAGAGCGCCGGAATCAGATTGCCGAAAAGGCTCGTGAACTTGTCGCTTGTCAGCACGGCGTTATAGCAGCCGAACCAGAGCAGCATATTGACGAACACCGCCGCGAGCGCCGCGCCGTAATAAAGTGCTTCGAGCGTGTAAGGGCGGTCAAAGTATGTAAAGAGCAGCGTCGCCCCGTATGTATTAAAGAGCGGATTGACCGCCGTGAACACGAGAAACAGGGGAACAAGACCCCCGATGAACCGCCAGCCCCGCCGCCCATGCAGCAGAAGATAATAAGCCGCGCCGCTGACGACCCCCGCGAGCAGATACGCCGGGTGCTGGTTGAGCATCCCGCCGAGAATGGCGCCGAGGAAGAACACAAAGTTCACCGCCGGATGGCGCTTGGAAAAGGCGTCTGCTCTCATTTCACCATGCCTGCCGCGCCGACGTCGTCGCCGAGCCCGGCGCAGGTGTAGCACCAGACGATTTCCTCGCCGCCCGTGAGCACATAGCTTGAGCAGCCGTAATTGGGGAACGTGCCGTTGACCTTGTACATCCAGCCGGACTCCGGTCCGGCGTCGAACTCATAGAGATGACCGATGCCTTCAATATAATAGCTGTCGTAAAGCGGCGTCCAGCTGTATTCGAGCTGCAGCTCCGCCGCGGCGCAGACGCGCTGCAATACGCCGAACGCCGTCTCTCCCTCGGCAAAGGATACCGTCGTCTCCGGCAGCATCACGCCGTCGCGCGGGACATAGGGGAGTTTCTCCTCGCGTAGTGAATCAAGGCTTTGGAGCACGGTGTCGCACCGGATCGTGATGGTGCAGGTGAGTTCCTGCTCCGGCTCGGTCAGTGCATTATCATTCAATTTTTGTATATGGTACTCCGTGCCGAGCGCGGCAGGGGCGGCGTCCCTTTGGCTGAACGCCCAGAACCCGCCGCCGGCGGCGAGCGCCGCAATGATGAGCACCATGATGAGATTGGCGATTTTTTTCTTCTGCATGGGGCAAAACCACCCTTTCTGCTATTTGGCCTTTCCATTTTCGTATCATAGCATAGCTTTTTCGGTTTTTCTATACATCATCCGGATAAAGCTCCAATTCTGCTCTGTAGTATTCACGCATGATGTACGGATCAATGGCAGCAACCGAGGGAGATGGAGTGCCCGTCCCTTGCTTGCGGCGCTTCTTTCTTCGAGATTTTCCTTTCACTCGCTTCCGCTTATAAAATCCATCCGGTGTCTTGTACCGGTCGGGGTGCAGCTCACGATCCTCTAAATAATGGATCACATTGGCCGTCTCGATCTTAAATCTTCGGGTTTTCTTGCCGCTGTCAAGGCAGGGGACAAGGCCGCTTTGCAGCAGAAACAAACATGTCTTTTTGCTGATATGGCACACCTGATACATCTGTTCCTTTGTCATGTATGCAGGGTACTGTCGTAGGAGATCGGAATAATAATGGTTCGTTTTCATGTGATACACCTCTGCTTTTTTCGCCAACAGCAGAAGAAAATGTATCATTGATTCTCTTGTTAAAGGACTCATTTTGGGGCTAAAATCAAGAGCCAAATTTCTCTCCTTTTTCTCTCCAATTTCCCAAAATCTCGCTTTTTCTCTCCTAAATCTCTCCTTTTTCTCCTGATTGAAGCGTTTTTTCGCTCTCGTGGCCGTGAGTTCGATTTTCCTTGCCGCGCAAGGGGTTGAGGCAAATTTCTTCTGAAAAATAAAGGCATTCCAGCTACTTCTAGCCTTCCAAAACAGGGAACCATTTTCCACCCAAATCCACCCAAGTCCATTTAACCGAAAAGTCTTGAAAACCGGGAGGTCGGCGTAGAAAACCGGCGCGGGGGTTCGAATCCCTCCTTCTCCGCCAAAATGAAGAAACTCCGGAAGCCTTGAGCT
>ERZ773139.297-NODE-297-length-69771-cov-8.074890_pt1 | contig 69771 bp, 54 predicted proteins | sample MGYA00580854_ERZ773139 | MGnify/ENA primary metagenome ERZ773139 (study PRJEB29015, sample SAMEA2737809) | human gut metagenome | biome: human gut; feature: human-associated habitat; material: faeces | place: China | collected 2012 ...
AGAAATAAAAGATATTTTGAGCGAAGCTAATGATAGGCTTGTCAGAGTTTTGACAACCTCCCTTCAATCAAACAAAGCTCTTTATAAAGCCGTTGTACCGGCAGCCCCATAATGTTATAATAGCTACCCGATATATTCTCTACTCCAATAAAGCCAATCCACTCTTGTACACCATAAGCTCCTGCTTTATCCATGGGTTGGAACTTATCTACGTAGTAAATAATTTCTTCTTCACTCAACTTAGAGAAACGCACTTCCGTCTGGGCTGAAAAACTCCGCTGCCATTCTGTCGTAGTAATACAAACACCGGTAAACACTTCATGAGTGCGACCGGACATGTCACGCAACATACATAAAGCATCTTCCCTATCCTTTGGCTTTCCCAGTACCTTGCCATCCAACCAAACAATAGTATCGGCAGTTATCATCAGTTCGCCCGACTGCAACATATTCCGATAGGCATTCGCTTTTTCTTTTGCTATATAGAGAGGGATATCCGCTCCTCGTAATGTATCAGGATACGACTCATCCACATCCGGCAACGTACGTATTTCATAGTCAACTCCAAGCCCGGACAGCAATTCTTTTCGACGCGGAGAGTTGGAAGCAAGTATCACTTTATATTTCTTGAGATTATCTAACATGACGCTAATATGAGTTATAAGTTATGAATTGCGAGTTTTCATCCGATAAGAATTACCAGCCAAAGGCTTTCTCATCTACCATCCAGAGACCTTTTACTTTAAGGAACTGCTCTATAACGTCACGTCCGCAGCCATATCCTCCGGCCTTGTAAGAAATATAGCGGGCAACAGATTTCACTTCAGGAGCAGCATCATTCGGACAACAAGGCAAGCCGCAAGTACTCATTACTTCAATATCGGGAATATCATCACCTACGTATAATATTTCCTCATCCTGCAAACCATAACGGTCACGAAAGTCACGATAGTCATGTATCTTAACAGAAGAACCCATATAGATATTTTCGGCCGGTATCCCCAAAGCAAGGAAACGCCTGCGCACAGCCTCTGTACGTCCACCTGTAATAATAGCTAATGGAATCTCGTGCTTGGCAGCCAGATGCAATGCATAGCCATCTTTTATGTTTACCGTACGCAACGGTTCGCCGTCCGTACTCATCGGGATAACATTAGCACTTAATACCCCATCCACATCAAAAGCAAGGGCTTTTATCTTATTCAAATCATAATTGATTGTACTCATATACCATTGTTTTCTTAAAGGTTAGCTGTTTTGCCGATGTATGCTTTCGCTAATCAGCCTGTATAGTTCCTGCATTTCCGGCTCATCGGAAAGCATCTGCAGATGATTATTGATGACATTTTCATCGTAACGTATGGCAGGCCCTGTTTGCGCAAGGTGTGGTTCAATCTCGTGTACTTTGCGGGCAGTCTCATCTATCAGAGGCAGCATTATCTCAAAAGAAAGTTGATGCTTCTTCAAAAGCCCGGCAGCAAGAGCATACATATGATTTGTAAAATTACAAGTGAAGACTGCCGCCAAATGCAGGTTCTTGCGTTGCTCGGAAGTTGCCTCATAGACTTGCTTTGACAGTACGGAAGCAACGGCTTTCAGAAACCGAGTATCTGCTTCAGAATTACTTTCCACGAAAATCGGTATATGCTGAAAATCAACTACACGCTGTTTACTAAATGTCTGCATAGGATAAAGCACCCCATACCGGTTCACTTTATCCGCCCAAACATCCATGGGAATACTACCGGCAGTATGTACCCATAAGGCATTTTCTTTTCTGGCAACAATTTCGGGCAGCAGTTGCACAAACGCCGCATCTTTCAGAGAAACAATATATAACTGAGCATCCGTAACCACAGACGACAAGTCAGTTGTATAAGTAGCCTCCACTACCTGCGCCAATGCCCGCGCCGACTCTTCTGTACGGCTATAAACCTGAATGATGCGAAATCCGTTATCATAAAGTGCCTTTGCCAAATTCGTCGCCAAATTTCCGGCTCCAATAAATACAATAGATGTATCTTCTATACTTCTCCTCATTTTATCTTGTAGATACCAAATATAATATACCACCTACGACCAATAACGCTATCGGCAACAAATAAGCCGACATTGTGCCAAGCAAAGCCGTTATCAACCCGAAGTTTAATATCAACCACAGCCCTATCAATACCAATCCTACCGATTTATCGTGCTTGAACAATAAAAAGATAATCGCCGTATAAAGTAGAAAATTATCCCTATTCATCACCCACGACAAACCTAATGTAGAAAAATGCAATAATTTATCTGCCAGATAAAGCACGCCAAATACAATCAGCGTGATAGCCGTAGCCTTATATGTATCCTTATTATTGTTTGCCTTTGCCGCACTCACCGTTACTTTCCTCCATATTTATTAAGGTGAATCTTTTCCCATTGCAGATTGTCTTCATTGAAAGGCTTGCGCTCCATGCCTTTATGGCCTATGGCTATGATGCTAAGGGCCTGCAACTGCAAAGGTATATCAAGTACATCATGTACATATTCGTTAGAAGATATTCCGGACACCGCAAAACGTTCACGAAGCTGCACCCAGCAACTACCCAATCCCATATCTTCTGCCTGAAGTTGTAGGTAAATGGAAGCGATAGCAGCATCTTCTATCCAAACATCACTTACCAACGGGTCGGCGGTTACAACCACAGCCAATGCAGCATCTGCAATGAATTGTGAAGCCTGCTCTTTACAGAGCGATAGTTTTTTCAATGTATCCTTATCATCCACCACAATAAACTGCCATGCATTACTACGTTTGGAAGTAGGAGCCATCAGTGCGGCTTTCATCAATGTAACCACTTGCTCTTGTGTCAGTTCCTCTTCCGTAAACTTCCGCATGCTGCGACGGGCTTTTATCAATTCACTAAAACTTTCCATATATGTATATCGTTTAGAAATGAATACTTTATTGTTAAGCTATGCAAAGATACAAGATTATTTTTTTAAATTTGCAGCAATGCCCTTGAAACTAACGACATATTACCAGGGGAACCAGATTCCCAAACTACCGGGAACCAATACATTCCACTCTACGGAATTGTTTCACATCTACGAAGCGATTCCGGGATATACTCCTTTGCTTATTGTAGCATCGGAAAACGGAGTACCTGTTGCCAAGCTACTTGCCGCCATACGAAAAAGTGTACGCTTATTTCCACCCTCCATTATCAAACGATGTGAAGTATATGGTACAGGAGAGTATTTTGATGAAACAATCAACAAGGAAGCTGTTTTCAGTGATATGTTACAACGGCTTACTGATGAAGCCCTTCGGGATGCATTTCTTATTGAGTTCCGTAACTTGGAAAACTCACTGTTTGGTTACAAAGTATTCCGCAATAACCAGTACTTTGCTATCAACTGGCTACGTGTCCGCAACTCTCTGCATAATGTAGAACAAGCAGAGGTCCGTTTCAGTCCTTCACGTATCCGCCAAATCAAAAAAGGATTAAAGAACGGAGCAAAAGTCAAAGAAGCACATACCCCGGAAGAAATCCATGCATTTGCAAAAATGCTACACCATAATTACTCAGCCAAAATACGGCGCCATTTTCCCAGCATGGACTTTTTCCAACAGTTAGAAAAACAAATGACATTAAGTCGGCAGAGCCGTATTTTTATTGTAACCTATAAAGAGAAGATAATTGGTGGAAGTGCCTGTATTTATTCCGACGACAATGCATACCTCTGGTTCTCCGGCGGCATGCGTAAGACCTACGCTTTGCAATATCCCGGAATCCTCGCGGTCTGGCAAGCGTTGCATGATGCCAAAGAGCGCGGCTACCGACATCTGGAATTTATGGATGTAGGGTTACCTTTCCGCAGACATGGATACCGCGAATTTGTACTTCGGTTTGGCGGAAAACAAATCAGCACCCGTCGCTGGTTCCGCTTTCGATGGGAATGGCTGAACAGGGTGCTGATAAAGATATATGAGTAAACGGACTATTGAGCTATTTTATAGACTACTGACGAATATCCCCCTAATCGTATGGAAGTATCATCCCCGTCTTTGACCTGAACTGTTCCTGATACACCGACTGTTTTTTCGATATTATCCGTCAATGACAACTCAACGGATGCATTTCCAAAATTATGAAGAACAAGCATTTTTTCATTATCTTTTGTCATATACCATGCAGCAATGCTCTTGTACTTTTCGTTCGATTCGTTATATACCGCATGCTTTGTCATTATACCTTGTGCCAAAGACGGATAGGTATTACGCAAACGGATAAAAGAGATATAAGTATTCAACAACGAATTTGCATTTTCCTTCTGTTCTGTCACAGATTTTATGTTCGAAGCCACAGTAGCATCGATCTTATCTGTATAGGAAGTAGTGTAATTATCTCCCCACAGCATCGGACTACGTACATATTCATCCGCCTTTTCTTTCGTTCCGTAGATTCCCAATTCTTCCCCATAATAAATATAGGGCTCACCCGGTGCGGTGAGTAATACGACAGCCGCAAGTTTACACTTTGCCTCTGATTTTCCCAGTTTGGATGCAGTACGGTCCTCATCATGGTTGGATAATTTGGTAGCTTCTATGTAATCGGTACGGTATCTCGCATATTTCTGTTGGAAAGAAAGTATATCTTTCGCAAAATAACAACCTGTAGAGTTGGCAATCGCCCAATCCAGTTTATACCAAAAGTCAAACTCAAACAATGCTGGGAGTCCTTGATAATAAGGTGCAACCTCGTCGCTGCCCGAAAGGACTTCGCCTACGATATAAATGTCATCTGTATGTCCTTTCGCTTTATAATATGCATTCATATCATCATAGAACATTTTTAGGAAACGAGGATTCTCATCCGAAGTGGCACTGTGATAAATATGCTTCACCGCATCCAAACGGAATCCGTCAATTCCCCTGTCTATCCATTTTTTTGCAGCAGCGGATATTGCTTTATATGCCGGAGAGTCGGCTGCATCGTCAATAGCACCGTAATTAAGGTCGGCAAACCAATCCGTTTGGAAATGAGAATGAAAATACCATGCTTCAACCGATGCAAACAGAATGTCCTCAGGAGTCGTATTACTCAAAGTAAAAGCCTTCCCCAACTGTATTTTACTGGCTTTGGACGGAGCACCATACTTCGTTCCATTGTCCCATGAAGTATTACTTGTCCGGATTAAAAAGCCCCAATCCGTATCAAGATCAACCGTTAACTCATACTTATTATTATCTTTCGCATAGAATTTCTTGCAAATGCCTTCACCATAATACAAATACTTGGCACCTTGCGTGGCTACGTCTGCATTATCCACATCTGGTGTATCCCCTTCTGTAACTGTTATTGTGGGGCTTGCAGCATTAGACCAGTCGAGTACAAACTTATAACATCCTTTCATGGCATCACCTATACCGGCCGAAAACCATTCGCCTGCATTATATCCCATAGAACTTTCCCGCTTTATCATCGGAATCTTACCGGCAGTAATATCTGATTTCGGGTCTTGTGAGAAGATGTAATAGTCACGGTAAGTATTATCCGGAGAGGTCTTAGCTTCCTTAAACCAAGGATGGGCACTCCCCGTATGATTCATCACATAATCCAGATAAATTTTAATACCGAGATTATGGGCTTTAGCAACCAACTCTTCAAAATCGGCCATTGTTCCATATTGCGGATTCAGCCCCGAATAGTCTGTCACATCATATCCATGATATGACATAGCCGGATGAATAGGCGATAGCCAGATGGCCTTTATTCCTAAATCAGCGAGGTAATCCAGTTTTGTAATAAGCCCTCTGATATCTCCGCATTTATCACCGTCACTGTCTGCGAAAGAGTATACCAGCAACTGATAAGATATATCCGCTCGCTTTTCACCATCCCAGTTGGCGGAAGATGCCGTAACATCTATCCAACTATCGTCGTCATTGCCATTTCCACCACCAACTTCATCATCACTACATGCAATGAAGCAAAAAGGAATTATCCAAAACAAAAAAAGAAGAAGTAATTTTACTTTTTTCATATCATTAGATTTTTCTATTTGAAACTAATCTCAAAAAGAAGAAAAGAGGCTACAACGAAGATTTACCCATTGTAGCCTCACTTTCTTTTTATTTTTAAGGCCTATTGTATACTACCGGTATTCGTTCTAAAATCAAGACTAACCGTTTTACCGGTTGTTACAGGAACACGAGGTTCCTGATCACCACCCTTGCCACGATATTCAATTTTATCATCTCTTACCACCAGCTCAGACTGCCACCAATCAACGCCTTGTACTCCTGTGGCTACATAAATACGTAAGTCACCGTCTCCGGCTGTTACGGCCTCATAAGTAGCGCCATCTGCCGCTAAAGCGAAAGCAACTTCTAAATCATTTGGTCTACCCGCGCCAGCATCTGCCCATCCACCGGCACAAGCACCTCTTAAGAAGAGTTTCGGCTCAGCAAGAATAACTTTTCTGTTTACAGATTTCTTGTCTGCAGAAAGAGTACAAGATACAATTACCAAATAATATCCTGTATCAGCAACTTTTAAATTAGAACCACCGGCCGGATATTCACCATAACCTTTAGGATCCTCATTTTCAGCTCCGAAGTTATCACCGGTACTCCAACTCTTTTCATTATTGAATTTCATTCCGTTACCTGCCTGCAAATAATAGATGCCCCAGAACATTCCGTCATGACTATGAACAGGTATCATCTCAGGAGCTGTACTCCAATCCTGCGGCCATCCCCAAGCATCACCATTTACAAACATTTTTTCGGGCAATGTAGCAGATGATGTATCTTCAGCTGTACAAACAGCTTTTGCAGAGAAGCGACCGGTACGCAAATCCAGTTTTAAGGTTACGGTATAAACGCCAGCTTTACCCACCTGAAAGTTTGCTCCACCACCTTTACACTCACTAAAAGCTTCGGATATCGCAGATGCATTATCACCATTATATCCCATATTAGTATGAAGTTTAACCTTACCTCCTTGATAAGGGAATTCAAGCCCCCAATCACCTGAATAACGAAACTTCATTTCTTTCTTATCTAAAATTACATCACTTATGGAATATTCAACCGCAGCCTGAGTTTCGTTATAACTTGCCTGCATGGCAGTTTCACCATTCCATTGCAAAGGAGTAGCATCACCAATAATACCGAACTTAGCAGGTATAATCGTCAATTGATTATCAGTTTTATTCATAGCCACATAGTACAAACCATCCTCCACTACAGTGAAAGGTGTACCACCAGCTGCTAAAGTTACAGTTTCAGCAGGAGTAGAAGCTACTACATCGCCCTTACCATAATTTACCTCATTACCTTCCTCATCTACATTCAGAATAGTAAAACTTCCGCTTGACTTCAACCAAGTGTAAATCCCCACTACATTTGTACCTTCCGGAGCTCCATCCAACGGTGCAGCCACCAGTTGGGACGATGTAGCCGTAGCACTATAAATCGTAGCATCACCAGTGATATAAGCTCCCGGTTGAGCATCAGTAATGATTCTCCAGTTATCATTGCCTTCTTCACAACTTGTTCCCACCACCAGCAGCAATAGGAGCGTTGTCATATATTGGAATATTTTTTTCATATTACTTTCCATTAAATCATTAATTATTAATAACCGTAATTTTGAGTCAGTTTGCCATTCAGGCTCAATACATCTTCATGAATCGGGAATACAGTAGTATAACCAGTATCTTCTTTCGGTAACTGAGGCCTATCAGTATATGCGCGGGTAAACTTACCAAAACGAACTAAATCCTGACGACGAAGGCCTTCCCATGCAAATTCTCTCAAACGCTCTTCTAACAAAGTTTCAAGAGTAGCCGTCACATCCAAAGTAGCACCGGCGCGCTCCCGAACTTCTGTCAGTTCAGCATCTCCATTACCACCATTACGTACTTTAGCTTCACTCTTCATTAAAAGTACATCAGCATATCGGAATAGGACAATATCATTACTTTGAAGTTTACCATCATTAGTAGCAGAAGCATCCAATTCATATTTTTTCATACGTGCGCCAGCTGTCTTCTCTGAGGCTTTGCCAGACAAATCCAAAGTAATTTCAGAAGGTACATATTCCAAATCAGTTCCATCATCAAGTTTTATAGTCCCATTAGGCCCCTCTACTTTTCCTGCATAATAAGTCAGTTCAAAACGCGGATCTTGAGAACTTGTACCATAACCAAAGGCATCGAGAGCTTCTTTAGTTGCGGACGAACCATTCCATCCACCTTGGCCATAAGCATTACCATGATTATAGTGACGAGAACGAATCAAATTATAAAATTCATTCTTATAAAGATTTGCATCCATCGGAATAGTAAAGATATTTTCTACAGACGATTCATTCTTAAGTGAGAAGTTAGATTCGAATTTAGGTTCCAACTTGTATCCCAGGCCCGCAATCTTATCACAATACGCGATTGTTGCCTCCCAAGCATTCATTTCAGTACCGTCTACTGTAAATTTGATATTCTTTCCATCCAGTTTAGTACCGTCCGTCCAATTGTCATCCGCATAGACTTCTGCATTAAGCGCTAACTTTGCCAACAGAAAATACGCAACAGGTTTTGTTATTCTACCATAATATTCACCGGTCAAATTACTATGCGCATCGCTTAAGTCTTCAACCGATTCCTCCAATTCGGTTCTTACAAAATTAAAGACAGCGGAACGTTCAGATTGTACTACATCTTCCATTGCTACTGAAGAAGAAGTAACCAGTGGAACACGAGCAAACATATCCAATAAATAATAATAGTACATTGCCCGAAATGCCCGTACTTCCGAAATGTATTTGGGAACTGAAATGTTCTCCGGATTGTTCTCCAAGATTTCTTTTAATTTATCCAATGATTGATTGGTTTGTGCAATCACTTTATAAAGATAATCCCAACTGCCTTTTACCAAATCATTCTTCGTACCCCAATTATGAAGGAACAGATTTTGCCACAAGCCACCATCATACCAGTCACCACCACGCGTGGGAAGCATAGCTTCATCAGTTGTGAAAGTATTCAAGTCATAAAGTCCACGGTCAGTACCCTGCAATCCTGCCCCGCCACCATTAGCACCAACTTGCGTATAAAGGGAAGCCACCGTATTCAAGTACAATAAGGTAGAATTCTGGTAAGCCTGTTCTTCTGTAATTTGGTCTTTCGGATTTTCCGACAAGAAAGATTCACAAGAAGATAAGCCGAGTGTTGCTGTTATCAACAAACTATATAATATTCTTCTTTTCATAATATGCATCTAATTAAAAGTTAACACTAAGTCCCAATGAATAAGTACGTGACAAAGGATAGAAACGCTTGTCATCAATACCAAGGTCACTTCCTACCGTTGTACTGTTTATCATCGGAGAAAGCCCTGAGTATCCTGTAATCGTAGCCAAATTATTTACAGAGAAAGTAACACGTAAAGACTTGATAGCTTTCAGATTTTTTGTATTCAAGTTCCAACCCAATGTAACATAGTCGAAATGCAAGTAATCACCTTTCTCCAACCAATAATCGGTTACGGTTTGGTCTTTGATGTTTTTCTGAGGAGCTTCAGCCAAAACATTATAAGTCGGGAACTGACTCATATTCATATAAGACAAAGAAGTACCATTATAAATCTTATGTCCAAAAGCTCCATTCATTTGTACCTGAATATCAAATTGCTTGTAACGGAATCCGATATTTGCACCCAATAAAGCTTTTGGCATAGCCTGACCTGCAATATAACGATCCTTTCCGTCAGCCAAATCAACACCTTCCACACCATCAATATCTTGAACATGATAAGTATAATCACCAAAGCCATTATCAACCAATCCATCGCATTTAGGCAAATAGAATACGCCTACCGGCTGTCCAACCATTTGATAAATAATTTGATTATACCCACCAATAAATCCGGCACCATTCATGCCACCTAAGTTCATGTATTCCTTAGCTGTCATGGATTCCCCCATATACGTTCCGTTCAAAGAGAGCAACTTATTCTTTTGAAATGCAACATTAGCACTGATATTCAGCTCCATATCTTTTGTTTTCAATGGAGTACCGCTAATTGCAATTTCAAAACCAGTATTACGCATTGCACCAAGATTAGCAAGCAAAGTAGGATAAGTAAAAGGTGGAACCTTTACATCATAATTATACAACAAATCTGTTGTTTTTGAATTATAGTAGTCTAAAGTTAAACTCAATCGTTCATCGAACATTCCAAAGTCCAAACCTACATCAAAAGTTTTCTTCACTTCCCACTTCAAATCAGGATTGTAATTGCGAGTAACTCCCATTGTTACTACGGGAAGTCCATTTACTGTTGTCGTACCATTAGGACTCATCAATGGCAATGAATTATAAGAGCTAATAGCATCTTGATTACCGGCAAGACCATAACCTACTCTCAATTTCAAATTACTAATCATATCAACATCTTTCAAGAACGCTTCTTCTTTAAGAACCCATGCAAGAGATGCTGATGGGAAAAATGCCCATTTATTGTTCTCTCCTACTTTAGAAGAACCATCTGTACGGGCATTCACTGTAACAATATACTTATCTGCGTATGAATAGTTGACACGTGCCATGAAAGAAGCCAAACTCGGGTTATTATAATAAGATGTATTATCTCCCCACTTCAATACAGCACCAGCCTGCAAATTATTATATAAAAAGTCGTCTGTACTGAAACCATGTACCGTAGTTCCAAAGCCTGTATTAGTCACCCGTTGAACTTCCGCCAGACCTAAAGCGTTGATATAGTGTTTTCCAAAACCTTTTTTATAAGTTAACATCAAGTTAGCCAACATCGACTGAGATTTATTATCTCCACGATATGCCTCTCCACGATTGCTCAGACCGGCCTTTATAGAAGAAGGAATATATTTTTTATTCTCTTTTACATTATAAGTATATGAACCGAATGCACTTAGTTTCAAATCATTATTAATGCTCCATGTAATACGGGCATTTGTATTTATAAAAGCATTTGTTTCACGATCATCAATGTCCAAACGGCCTAATGGGTTTTGTACCTCGTTAGCATTGGCATTTTCATCCCACATACCTGTTTCCGGGTTTTTAAAATTAGGAAAGGTAGGATTATAAGAAGCAGCAGAATAGAATGTTTTCTGATAGTCATTCACATATCTGTTTTCTTTCAACGAACCGAACATTCCAAATTCCAACTTCAACTTATTATTGAACATATTCTGCATAGCATCAATCTTAGCGGTATAATTACGCATTGTATTATTTTTTATAATACCTTTTTGATCTATAACACCGATAGAAGCACGATAGTTTGAATCATCATTACCATTAGAGAATGACAAGCGGTGATTTTGAGTATAACCAGTCTGCTGCATTTCTTTAATAAAGTCTGTATTATGTCCCTTATCCAATATATCAACTCCTAACCTCTGTGCGGCAGCTCTATACTGGTTAGCATCCAGCATTTCCAGATTCTTATAAACCGTTTCAATACCGAAACTACCATCATAACTTAAGCTCTTAACACCATTCTTACCTTTAATAGTGGTAACAACAATAACACCGGAAGCACCACGAGAACCATATTGAGCTGTTTCAGAGGCATCTTTCAGCACTGTAAAATTCTCAATATCAGCAGGAGAAATAGCATTCAGCATATTCAAATCGCCAAATACACCATCAATAATAACCAACGGGTCGTTACCACCAGTCAAAGAAGTAGTACCACGCACACGAATAGCCGGAGCAGCAGTAGGGTCACCACCGGTTTTCTGAATATTCACACCGGCAACTTTACCTTTAATAGCAGATAACGGATTAACGACAACGCCGGCATTCATTTCTTCACGTCCCACTTTCTGAACTGCACCGGATATTGTCCGTTGACTTCCTGTGGCATAACCAATCACAACAACATCATCAAGAAGTTGAGCATCTTCTTTCAAAACAACATTAAGTACGGATGCCGCTTTTACTTCTGCAGGAAGATAGCCCACGAAAGAAACAACAAGAGTTGCACCCGCCGATGTTTGCAACTGGAAATTACCGTCTAAATCAGTAATAACTCCGTTTGTAGTACCTTTTTCCAGTACATTCGCGCCAATTACAGGTTCACCCGTAGCATCTTTCACATTTCCTTTTACAGTAATGTTCTGTGCATAAGCGCCAACTGACAAGAATAGCCCTAACAACAAGGGAAGAATCGTTCGATAGATTCTAAGATTAACTTGCTTCATGCATTTAAAAATTAAAGTTAACAATATTAATTATCTACTATAACCATATATTCAAAAGAACATTTCAGTATATTAACTCTATTATACAATGTCTTTCAAATACATTTATTATACTGCAACAAATGTATGCCATATTATCGAACAAGAGACAAAGATGTTATAAAAAGTACAATAAGAAGAGCGCAAACGATTGCATCACATTTTCGTTTCCTCACACCAAAATCAATGAACAAAATTTAGTAGTAGCTGTTATAGAGTACAAAAAACATCAACCGTACAATTTTAATAATTAGTATACATCATCACCCTAAATAAATAGAATTACAAAAGTTCCTGCAATCGTTTGCACTTATCTCTAATTCAATAACTATCAATAATGAAGCACTTTTCTTAAGATTCTATTATTTTTGCAATCGCATCAAAGAAGTTAAAATAACAAAGCTTATTTTGGTACTGCTTTTTGTTTACATTACCTTTGGCTGAAAAACAAATCATTACTAATGGATAAACCGCAAATAACCATCAAGGATATTGCCCGGGCATTAAATGTCTCTCCCTCCACTGTGTCGAGAGCGCTCAAGGATAATCCGGACATCAGCCGGGAGACACGTAACCTTGTTCATACTTACGCGCGCGAACATAATTATAAGCCCAATGTGCTTGCCGTCAACCTCCGTTCGAGCCGAAGCAACACGATTGGTGTGATTGTACCTCAACTGGTGCATCATTTTTTTTCGTGCGTATTGAGCGGCATTGAAATGGCAGCCGCCGAAGCCGGTTACAACATAATCGTGGCACAGAGTAACGAATCGTATGAACAGGAAGTGAAAATCGTCCAATCCTTTCTCGCCGCCCGCGTCTGCGGTGTCATCGCATCGCTTGCCAAGAATACGGAACAATACAATCATTATCAGGAATTGTTAGACAACAATATTCCGGTCGTCTTCTACGACCGCATCTGTACCGGGCTGAAAACGGAGCGAGTGGTGGTAGACGACTATGCCGGATCGTTTGCCGCTGTGGAGTACATGATTCAGACAGGATGCAAGCGCATCTTCTTTTACGGAGCCGATCCACATCTTGAAATCACCAAAAACCGACGCAACGGATATCTGGACGCCATGAAGAAATACAAGATCCCCGTAAACGACAGCATGATCAAACTATGCGATAACCGCGAACGTGCCATTGCCATAACGCCCGATTTATTGGAAAGCGACAATCGTCCCGACGGCTTCTTTGCGATTAATGACGAAACGGCGGCAGGTATCTTGTACGCCTGCAAGCTGGTGGGGCTCAAAGTGCCGGACGAGGTCTCCATTTGCGGTTTCACCGACGGAGCCATTGCCCAAAGCACCGACCCGAAACTGACAACAGTGGAACAGCATGGAGAAGAAGTGGGGAAAAACGCCTTCAGCATCCTTACGGACAAGTTGGAAGGAAACGAAGAAAAAAGTACAAACAGAATTGTACGGACCAATCTGGTGGTAAGAGGAACAACGAAATAACAAGTCATTAAAAACTAATATCATAAAAACAAAAGAGCAATGAAAGTAAAACCCGATTTAAGTTTCTGGAAACTGTGGAACATCAGCTTCGGTTTTTTTGGCGTGCAAATCGCATATGCTTTGCAAAGCGCAAATATCAGCCGCATTTTTTCCACATTAGGAGCTGATCCGCACAGCTTAAGTTATTTTTGGATATTACCGCCGTTGGCAGGCATCATAGTGCAACCCATTGTCGGAGCTGCCAGCGACAAAACGTGGACACGATTCGGACGTCGTATTCCTTATTTATTCATAGGCTCGTTGGTTGCTGTGCTCGTGATGTGCCTGCTGCCCAATGCCGGCAGTTTCGGCATGGCGGTGAGTACGGCAATGATTTTCGGGCTGGTATCGCTGATGTTTTTAGACACCTCTATCAACATGGCGATGCAACCTTTCAAAATGATGGTGGGCGATATGGTGAACGAGAAGCAAAAAGGACTTGCCTATTCGATTCAAAGTTTCCTGTGCAACGCCGGCAGCCTGGTGGGCTACCTGTTTCCCTTCATATTTGCATGGGTAGGCATCAGCAATACTGCGCCGCAAGGGGTCATTCCCGATTCCGTCATCTATTCGTTCTACATCGGAGCAGCCATTCTGATATTCTGCGTTATTTACACCACAGTCAAAGTCAAAGAGATGCCGCCTGCCGAATATGCCGAATATCATGGCATTACGGAAGAGCAGGAACACGAGAAAGTCAGTATGCTGAAACTGTTGATAAAAGCACCGAAAGCCTTTTGGACAGTGGGACTGGTACAGTTTTTCTGTTGGTTTGCCTTTATGTTTATGTGGACATATACCAACGGCAGCATAGCTGCAAATGTTTTTGACGCTCCCACAGTAGAGCATACGGTGAATGGAGTCAGCAAAATAGTCCTCGACACCAAAAACCTGCAATATCAGGAAGCTGCCAACTGGGTAGGCGTGCTGTTTGCCGTACAAGCTATCGGCTCCGTACTTTGGGCGGTATGTATCCCTATGTTCAAAGACCGCCGCTTTATCTATGCGCTGAGCCTCGTCTTGGGCGGTATCGGATTTATATCCACTTATTTCGTGCACAGCCAATACGTACTATTCATATCCTTCTTGCTGATAGGCTGTGCATGGGCTGCTATGCTGGCATTACCTTTCACCATTCTCACCAATGCCTTGTCCGGCGGGCACATGGGAACCTATCTGGGACTGTTCAACGGAACAATCTGCATACCGCAAATCGTAGCCGCAGCGTTGGGAGGAAGTATTTTGGCATTGTTCACGCCGAAAGGGATGCTTCCACCCGAAATAAACATGCTGGTAATGGCGGGCGTGATGCTCATAATCGGAGCCGCCTGCGTATATCTGATAAAAGAAACCAAAGGAGAAAGGCCGTAAAGAGCCTCTATTCTTCCTCACCGACAAACTCCCCATTCGTCACCGATGAACTCCTCATTCCTCACCGACGAACGGGGAGTTTCTTTTTCCGTATCTTGTTTATTTATTCTTTTATTTGTTTATCTTTACACCGATAACACAAAAGAATACTGCCATGAAGAAATTCCTTAAAACTGACGAATGGAACATTATAGAAGATAGCTTTCAAGCCGACCGCATGCGATGGTCGGAAAGCATATTCAGCCTTGGGAACGGCCGTTTCGGACAACGGGGATATTTTGAAGAGCCATATAGCAGCGACAGCTATCGCGGCACATTCGTGGCAGGCATAACTTTTTTAGACAAGACCCGCGTGAACTGGTGGAAAAACGGTTTTCCGCAATTCTACACACGTATCCCCAATGCTCCGGACTGGAGCAGTATCAGCCTGCGCCTCATCGACGAAGAATTGGACTTGGCCCAATGGGACGTGGACAGCTTTAACAGGCGTCTCGACATGAAGGCGGGCATCTCCTACCGCGATGTAGAGGTGACCTCTCCACGCGGTAACAAGCTCCGCTTGCACGTAGAACATATTGCCGATATGGCCCGTCCCAACCTCTGCCTTATCAAATACAGTGTTACCTCCCTTAACTATGCAGGGAAAGTTTCCCTCGTACCGACTTTCGACGGAGACATTGCGCAGCATACCGAGCATCCGGATGAAAAGATATGGAATATCCTCCGATCCGGCACTACCAGTGATTGTGCCTATCTGTGGACACAGACCAGGCGGGAAGACGCACAGACATGCTATGCCATGACCTACCGGTTCTTCAAGAACAATAAAGAGACATTTGCCAACCCCATACGCATAGAAAAAGAGAAACAAACCGGATTCAGCGTAGGCATCGAGGTGAAACCGGGCGATACCGCAACGCTCATCAAATATATCGGCATCACGTCGTCCCTTTATTATGAACGGCAGGACCTGATAGAGGAATCCATATCGGAAGCGCGCAAAGCCAAAAGCTTGGGCTGGGACATTCTGGAAGAGGAGCACCGGAAAGCCTGGCAGGAAATATGGGATGAAACGGATGTCACAATAGAAGGAGATCCGGAAGCCCAGCAAGGCATACGTTATAATATCTACCAGCTTTATCAGACCTACCGGGGCGATGACCCGCGCCTGAATATCGGTCCCAAAGGTTTCACAGGAGAGAAGTATGGCGGCAACACCTATTGGAATACCGAATTATGCTGTGTGCCTTTCTTCCTCCTGTCCACTCCGAAGAAAATTGCCGAAAACCTGCTGATGTACCGTTACAAGCAACTTCCCAAAGCCATTGAAAACGCCAGAAAGTTAGGGTTCGGCAACGGCGCCGCCCTTTTTCCGCAAGTCACCGGCAATGGAGAAGAATGCCATAGCGAATGGGAAATCACATTTGAAGAAATCCACCGGAACAATATAATTGTCTATGCCATTCTTCAACACGCCACCCTCACAGGTACATTGGACTACATTGCCCGTTACGGACTGGAAGTGATGATAGCCGTCAGCCGTTTTTGGAGTCAACGGGTATCTTTCTCGCAGCCCAAACAGAAGTACGTCATCCTCGGAGTCACCGGACCCAATGAATACGAGAACAACGTAGACAACAACTGGTACACCAACTACTCCTGCATGCGCTGTCTCAAAACCACTCTCAGCTTTCTTGAAATCATAGCGCGGCAATATCCCGACGAGTATGCCCGCGTGCGTCGCATTACCAATCTGAATTATGCGGAAGAGAGTGAACGCTGGCGGGATATTATCGAACGGATATATTTGCCGGAAGACCCGGAACGCGGTATTTTCATTCAAAACGACGGCTACATGGACAAAGTCCTGCAAAGCACCGATGCCATTCCCGACAACGAGCGCCCTATTAACCAGTATTGGTCATGGGACCGCATCTTGCGCTCCTGCTACATCAAGCAAAGTGATGTTCTGCTTGGCCTATACCTATACTACTTCAACTTCGACACAGAAACCATTCGCCGTAACTTTGAGTTCTACGAGCCGATGACTGTCCATGAGTCTTCCCTTTCCCCGCATATCCATTCCATTCTTGCCGCACGCATTGGAAAAGTGGAGAAAGCCTACCAATTATTCATGCACGCCACCCGTCTCGACCTTGACGACTACAACAACGAAGGCGAACAAGGACTCCACATCACCAGCATGCCGGGCAGTTGGCTTGCGATTGTACGTGGATTTGCCGGATTGCAGATAGTGAATGACATGCTTAAGATAGAGCCCGTCCTACCGGAGAAATGGAACAGTTATTCCTTCAAAGTGAATTACTCAAGCAGCACCCTGCACATACAAGTAAGTAAAGAAATAAAAATCGGCCTGACGGCCGGAAACAAACTGAACATACAGGTATATCAAAACGTTTATGAATTAAAACAAGAGGGGAGTCTGACCATTCCCCTGAAAGACTCGTTTTAATCAGAAACAAATGAAAAAAATGTACCTGTTCGCCCTGGCGATGACGTTTCTCATCACGTCCTGCGGGCAAAAAAAGGGGGAAGATACTGCCCTCGTGCGACCTGTGAAAACCGCTACCGTCAGTTCACAGTCAGTGATCCTTAAAGACTTCTCCGGCATGGTGGAAGCAGTGGAATATGTGAAGCTGGCTTTTAGGGTCAGTGGACAGATCATCAACCTTCCGGTTGTGGAAGGACAAAGGGTCAAGAAAGGGCAGCTCATTGCCGCTATCGACCCGCGTGACATTTCCTTGCAATATGCCGCCGACAAGGCTGCCTATGAAACTGCCGCCGCGCAGGTTGAGCGCAACAAACGGTTACTGGGACGTCAGGCCATCTCCCTGCAAGAATATGAAATCAGTGTAGCCAATTATCAGAAAGCAAAATCCGCTTACGAGCTATCCACCAACAATATGCGGGATACGAAACTGCTGGCTCCTTTCGACGGTTCTATCGAAACACGTCTGGTAGAGAACTATCAGCGCGTCAATTCGGGAGAGGGGATCGTACGGCTGGTCAATACTCGGAAACTGCGTATCAAATTTACCGTACCCGACGATTACCTTTACCTGCTTCGTGCCAAAGACGCTACATTCAAAGTAGAATTCGACACTTACAAGGGTACGGTATTCAATGCCAGACTGGAAGAGTATCTTGACATATCAACCGACGGTACAGGTATTCCGGTAACAATCATCATCGACGATGCCGCTTTTGACCGCACTATATATGATGTGAAGCCGGGATTCACCTGTAACATCCGCCTGGCATCGGATATTGCTCCTTTCATAGAAGAAAAACTGATGAATGTGCCGCTAAGCGCCGTATTCGGTGACAGCGAAAACAAGAACACCTATGTATGGATAGTGAAAGACAACAAGGTGAACCGTCGCGAAGTAACCGTATATTCACCTACCGGAGAGGCTAATCTTCTCATATCCAAAGGTCTGAAACCAGGTGAAACCGTTGTCACAGCCGGAGTGTACCAATTGGTGGAAGGACAGAGAATAAAAGAGGTAAAATGACAGAGATATGAACTTAGCTAAATATTCATTAGACAACACCAAGATTGTTTACTTCTTTCTCGCAGTGTTGCTCATCGGCGGTGTATTCTCATTCGGCCGTTTGGGAAAGAAAGAAGATGCGCCCTTCGTCATTAAGACGGCGGTCATCATGACACGTTATCCCGGAGCCGAACCGGCTGAAGTGGAACGGCTCATTACCGAGCCCATCTCCCGCGAGATACAAAGCATGAGTGGGGTGTACAAAATAAAGTCCGAATCCATGTACGGACTTTCCAAAATCACGTTTGAGCTGCAACCATCGCTCTCCGCTGCATCTATCCCGCAAAAATGGGATGAGCTGCGCCGTAAGGTTCTCAACATACAGCCCCAACTTCCGGCAGGAGCTTCCGCACCGACAGTATCGGACGACTTCGGCGATGTATTCGGGATTTATTACGGTCTGGTTGGCGACGATGGTTTCTCTTACGAAGAGATGCGCAACTGGGCAGAACGTATCAAAACCCAAGTCATCACTGCCGACGGTGTTATGAAAGTAGCCCTTTTCGGCACACAGACGGAAGTAATCAATATCTTTATCTCCGTAAACAAACTGGCTGGAATGGGCATCGACCCCAAACAACTGGCAAGCCTGCTGCAATCGCAAAACCAGATTATCAATACCGGTGAAATCAGTGCAGGCGAACAGCAGCTACGCGTTGTTGCCAACGGCACTTATACCACCGTCAACGACATCCGCAGCCAGATAATCACTACTCCCGGCGGCCAAGTCAAGCTGGGCGATATAGCGATTGTAGAAAAAGGTTATATGGATCCTCCCGGCACTATCATGCACGTAAACGGGAAGCGCGCTATCGGCATCGGTATCTCCACCGATCCCCAAAAGGATGTGGTGAAAACCGGCGAACTGGTAGATAAAAGGCTCGCCGAGCTGCTGCCTCTTATCCCCGTAGGACTGGAGCTGGAAAGCCTCTATCCTGAAAACGTCATTGCCAAAGAAGCCAACAACGGTTTCATCATCAACCTGATAGAGTCTATCCTGATCGTAATCGTCATCATCATGCTGGTAATGGGTCTGCGCGCCGGCGTATTAATCGGTTCTTCACTGATATTTTCCATTGGCGGCACACTGCTCATCATGTCGTTTCTGGGCGTAGGACTGAACCGCACTTCCCTTGCAGGTTTCATCATAGCTATGGGCATGCTGGTGGACAACGCCATTGTGGTGACAGACAATGCACAAATCGCCATAGCACGCGGTGTGAACAGGCGAAAAGCACTGATAGACGGTGCCACCGGGCCGCAGTGGGGATTGCTGGGAGCAACTTTCATAGCCATCTGTTCTTTCCTTCCGCTTTATCTTGCACCGTCTTCCGTAGCCGAAATCGTAAAACCGTTATTCATTGTATTGGCTATCTCACTGGGATTAAGCTGGGTACTGGCATTGACGCAAACCACGACATTCGGCAATTTCATACTGAAAGCCCAAGCAGGCAACAATGGTAAAGATCCGTACGACAAGCCCTTCTACCATAAGTTTGCATCTATCCTCAGCATACTGATACGCAGGAAAGCGTTGACATTGGGAAGCATGGTCGTCCTGTTCGTCCTCTCTCTCGTTGTAATGGGACTGATGCCGCAAAACTTCTTTCCTTCGCTGGACAAACCCTACTTCCGCGCCGATGTGTTCTACCCCGACGGATACAGCATCCGCGACGTAGAGAAAGAGATGAAGAAAGTGGAGGCCCACCTGCTGGAACAGCCGGAAGTGAAACGGGTGTCAGTTACCTTCGGCAGCACCCCGTTGCGCTACTATCTGGCATCTACTTCCGTTGGGCCCAAACCCAACTTTGCCAATCTGCTGGTGGAGGTGACAGACAGCAAGTACACCAAAGAATATGAAGAACATCTGGACAGCTATATGAAAGAGAACTACCCCAATGCCATTACCCGCACCACGCTGTTCAAACTCTCGCCTGCCGTAGACGCCGCTATCGAAATAGGTTTTATCGGCAATAACACAGACACTTTGGTAGCGCTGACCAACAAGGTTCTGGAAATAATGCACCGCGACAACGATCTTATCAATGTGCGTAACTCCTGGGGCAACAAAGTTCCCATATGGAAACCGATATACAGCCAAGAGCGTGCGCAACCGTTAGGCGTATCCCGCCAGAGCATGGCGCAGAGCATACAAATAGGAACCAGCGGAATGACCTTAGGGGAATACCGCCAAGGCGACCAGGTGCTTCCTATCCTACTGAAAGATAATGCAATCGACTCATTCCGCATCAACGACCTCCGCACGTTGCCGGTGTTCGGGACTACGCGTGAAACGACAACGCTGGAGCAGGTAGTCAGCGATTTCGACTATCAGTATAAGTTCTCCAACGTAAAGGACTACAACCGGCAAATGGTTATGATGGCGCAAGCCGATCCCCGTCGGGGCGTAAATTCCATTGCCGCCTTTAACCGCGTATGGAAACAGGTGCAAAAGGAGATAGATGTACCCGAAGGATACACCATGAAGTACTTCGGCGAGCAGGAAAGCCAAGCAGAATCCAATGCGGCATTGGCAGCCAATATGCCGCTGACGTTCTTCCTTATGTTCGTTACCCTGCTGTTCCTGTTCAAGAGCTATCGCAAACCTATCGTCATCCTGCTGATGCTCCCTCTCATCTTTATCGGCATCGTACTGGGGCTGTTGCTATTGGGCAAGACATTCGACTTCTTCGCTATCTTGGGATTACTGGGGCTGATTGGGATGAACATCAAAAACGCCATTGTCCTCGTAGATCAGATTGATGCGGAGACTGCCATGGGGAAAACACCGCGCGAAGCGGTTATCAGTGCAACGACCACCCGCATTGTCCCCGTAGCTATGGCATCGGGAACAACCATTCTGGGCATGCTGCCATTGCTGTTCGATGCCATGTTCGGCGGTATGGCCGCCACTATCATGGGCGGTCTGCTTGTAGCTTCGATACTCACCCTGTTCGTATTGCCGGTGGCCTATTGTGCAATACACAAGATAAAGGGATAAGGGAATTTGCAATTTGACTATTTACGATTTACAATTTGAATGATGAGAAAGATTATATTTATACTATCATTAATGGGCTTCGGCATAAGCGGCGTGGCACAGGAAGCATATCTCAGCCGCGAGGCCTATCGGAATAAAGTGGAGGCATACAGCCAACTGTTGAAACAGCAACGCCTGAAAGCAGCGGCAAGCACCGAAGCGCGGAAAATAGCGCAGACAGGCTTTCTCCCGAAGATAGACATCACAGCCGAAGGAACCGCCAACCTAAATCGCCTGGACGACTGGAACAGCCCCGCAGGACAGTACCGCCCCTACACCTATCAGGCATTGGCAACACTGGGGCAGCCTCTTTATACAGGCGGTTCACTCATTGCCCAAAAGAAGATTGCCAAAGCCGACGAAGAGCTGGACAGGCTGGCCGTAGAACTGACGCTCGACCAAATACATTATCAGAGTGATGCCGTCTATTGGAACGCCTCGGCCGCATTGGCCACACTCGAAGCCGCAGCCCGTTTTGAAGAAATCATCAATCAACAGTACAACATCATCTTGGACAGGTTTAACGACGGCGCCATCAGCCGTACGGACCTGCTGATGATTTCCACCCGCAAGAAAGAAGCGGAATTACAGTATATCAAGGCTCGCCAGAATCACACCCTTGCCTTGCAACAATTGAATATTCTGATGGGAGCAAAACCGGATGCCCCGGTAGACAGCCTTTGTGAAATCGGCACCCTCTCCCAACCCGTCAATTTATTGAGTCTCGATGAAGTTTTAGGACGCCGCGCCGACTATGCCGGCACCAACGTCAGCATTGCCAAGAGCGAAGCGCAACGCAAAGCCGCCCTCAGCCGGTACAATCCTCAGCTCAGCATGTTTCTGGCCACCGGGTGGGACACCGGTATCACCTATATGGGACAAGATGTGCCCCATACACCCATTGCGGGTCTCAATCTCAACATTCCCATTTTCCGGTGGGGTGCACGCTTCAAAACCAATCGTCAGCAAAAAGCATATATCGGCATCCAGAAATTACAGCAAAGCTATATAGCCGATAATATCCTGGAAGAGCTGTCCGCCGCCACCACCAAACTGGCAGAAACGGAACAACAGGTACGGACGGCCCGAGAGAATACGGCGCTTGCCGAAGAAAACCTCGACTTGGTTACCTTCTCATACAATGAAGGCAAAGCAAGCATGGTCGATGTGCTTTCCGCACAACTATCATGGACACAGGCGCAAACCAACCTTATCAACGCATACCTTGCCGCAAAAATGGCAATGGCGGAATACAGAAAAGTCATCAGCGAATAAAAACAGACAAACATAAAAAAAGAACGTGCCGGAATAAGGATTCATTTTTCAACCTTATTCCGGCACATTCTTTTTTTATGTCGTAAATCTCCTATCCGAGGAACGAAATCAGCACGCCCGCTGCCACCGCAGATCCGATGACACCGGAAATATTGCTGGACATACAATAGTTCAGCACATGGTTTTTGGGATCATACTTGGTTGCAATTTCATTACATACCCGGCTCGCCATAGGCACAGCACTCAATCCCGTTGCACCGATCAGCGGATTAATCTTCTTCTTGGAGAACAAGTTAAACAGCTTCACAAAGAAGATACCACCCGTAATGGACAAAGCGAATGCAAGGAAACCGCCGATGACGATGCCGATAGTAGTCCAGTTGAGGAACGCCTCGCTCGTCATGGTAGCACCCACACTCAGTCCGAGGAAGATGGTTGCCGCATTCATAATGCTGTTGGCCGCCGCATCGAACAAACGGCTGGTATCGGAACCGATTTCCTTAATCAGGTTACCGAACATCAGCATACCGATCAGAGGCACTGCCGTCGGCACGAAAAGGGCAACAATGGTAGTGACAGCAATCGGGAAGATGATTTTCAATACACGCAGGTTCTTTATCTCAGTCTTTGAAGGATAGAGCTTTTCCTGTTCCTTCATGTTAATCATCAACTCCTTCTTTGTGCAGAACAGCTTCACAACCATCGGAATGATGACGGGAACCAATGCCATATACGAATAAGCCGCAATGGCGATAGGACCCAGCAGATGCGGGGCGAGCTTAATGGTGGTAAAGATAGCCGTAGGACCGTCCGCACCGCCGATAATGCCCAATGCACCTGCTTCCTGCGGTGTGAAGCCCATCATTACGGCACACAGCAACACCGTAAAGATACCAAGCTGCGCAGCAGCACCGAATATGGAAAGACGCAGATTGCGAAGCATCGGCCCGAAGTCCGTCAGCGCACCCACACCCATAAAGATGACAGGCGGCAGAAATCCGGTCTTTATCAGCATATAGTAGATGAAGTTCATCAGTCCGAGGTCGTGTGCAATCTCATGCAACGGCATCTCCCAGATGTTCTTCAGCACTCCGTTCACCATTACCATACCGTTTTCATCCGCCTGAATCACTCCCATATCACCGCCCGGGAAGTTGGCAATGAGCACACCGAAAGCAATGGGAACCAGCAACAGCGGTTCGTAGTGCTTCTTGATGCCCAGATACAGCAAGATGAAGGCAATGGCATACATTACAAGGAACGACGGGTCGGCAATGATATTGCTGAACGCCGTCATATCATAAAGTTTTGCAAATATATCTTCCATTATCCAATCTTCATTAATACATCATCTTCAGAAACAGAATCACCCGGATTGACGCAGATAGCAGTCACTGTCCCGCTAAATTCGGCCCGGATGGCATTATAAGTCTTCATGGCCTCAATGTAGCAAAGCAAGTCGCCTTCTTTCACCTTATCCCCTACTTTGAGAGGAGTTTCCTGTGCATTTTTAGTCAGGAAGAATTTGCCTTCAAGCGGAGCTGCTATCTCTTGTCCTTCGCCTACGGGGGCAGTCACTTTCTCGGTAGCGGAAGCCGGCAGGTCGATGTCACCGTAAGCCACCGTCACGCGATAAGCCTGTCCGTCCACCTGTACGGTGAGCGTCTTGGGTTTGGCATCGTCCAAGGGCGATTTGTCACGTTCGGCGCGACGCTTCTCCACATCAGCCAGGAAGTCTTCTTTTGCCTTGCCGCTCTTGTAGGCCTCGTACTGTGCCGGGTGCATGGCATATTCAAAGAGTTCCTCATCGTCTTCCCCAAGTTCCCATTTGTTCTCTTTCATCAGCTTGCGATACTTGTCAAGGGCATCGGGATAGTTGTCCTGCGGGTTGCCGTTGAAGAATTTACGTCCTTCACGTTCAGCTTTTTCCACAATTTCAGGTGCAAGCTCACCCGGCAGTTTACCGGCCTTGCCCAACAGCATATCCCAAATATCATCGGCAATCATACCCCAACGTTCTTTGCCCTTCTCCATGGCCATTACGTTCATCATGGAAAGGTTCTTCACATACTGGCTGAACGGAGTCACCAACGGTGGATAGCCCACACGCGGCCATACGTAGGCCACTTCATTGAAGAGTTTGATGAGCAGTTCATCCTGCTTCATAAACGGCAGGTTACGTTTTGCCTTGTACTTATTGATAGATTCCAGATTGGATTCCAAGTCCGCCATTAAGCTGCCCATCATACCGCCCGGCAGTCCCGGACCAATCAGCAACGAGTTCATCAGACGGTTCTTCGGACTGATGTACAGACCGAGGAAATCATCCATAAACTCCTGAATGAGGGCGCGCACCTTCATGTATGCTTCCATATTGATTTCGGGCACTTTGAAACCTGCATCTTTCAGCATAGCCTGTACGCTGAGCAAGTCGGCATGTCCCGTTCCCCATGAAAGCGGTTCCATACCTACGTCGATATAATCGCAACCCGCCTCGCAAACTTCAAGAATGCTTGCCATATTGAAGCCGGGTCCCGCATGACTGTGATACTGAACGGGAATTTCCGGATGGGCAGCCTTGATATTAGCCACAATCTTGCCCAAAGATACCGGACGGCCGATACCGGCCATATCTTTTATGCAGATTTCATCCGCACCGAGTTCGATAAGTTTCAATGCCATATCCGTATAATACTCTACGGTATGGATAGGCGAATGAGTGATACAAAGAGAGCACTGTGAAATCATTCCCGCCTCGTGCGCATAAGTGATAGAGGGAGCAATGTTGCGTATGTCATTCAGCCCGCAGAAAGTGCGCGTAATGTCCGTACCCTGCGCTTTCTTCACTTTATAAAACAACTTGCGTACATCGGCAGGCACAGGGCTCATGCGCAGACCGTTCAGCGCGCGGTCCAGCATGTGTGTCTGAATACCGGCTTCATGGAAAGGCTTCGTCCACTCCCGCACAGCCTTATTGGGGTTTTCACCAAACAAAAGATTAACCTGTTCAAAACCGCCGCCATTTGTTTCTACGCGAGCAAAACAACCCATTTCAATAATGGCGGGCGCTACCTTCACCAGTTGGTCTACACGAGGAACATATTTTCCGGCACTTTGCCACATATCCCTGAACACCAAACTGAACTTAATTTCTTTTTTCATACTAAATTATTCCTGTGTGTGTTTATATAAGATTAGTTATTTCAGATTTTCTCTACTTTGGCAACTTTACCCTTACCTTGCGTCACTACCGTAACTGCCGCGCTGATAGCTGCCATAACATTAGCGGGAATAGCAGCAGGACCACTTGCCGCCGGTTTGGCAGAAGAGACCTCTTCGGGTGCATATTTATTCACGAGGGCTATAAGTCCTTTTCCTAAGTAGATAACAATCAGCAGGATAGCAAAGACAGTTGCCATGCCTACCACCATTAGTAGAAGTGCTGTATTCAAGTTTTCCATATTATAAATTATTAGTTATTCTATCAGATTTGCAAAAAATCGTCCGAAATTAGCGATAATTAGCGAGAATACAGAATATTACAATGATAAAATATGCTAAAATGAAAAGTTCCCATACCCTCAGGAGAGAGTACGGGAACTTTTTTGTCAACACTGTGACGCCAGCATCTGCCGTTTACGAAAACGAAAGACAATTATCCCAACGGATCTTGCTCCTCGCCGCCTTCCGAACCGCTACCGCCCGGATTAGAGGAGCCGCCACCGGAAGTGCCGCCATTGGCAAGTTTCTCTATGTCCATCCAAACAACATCCGCATCCACCATGGAACGTGTAGTAATTTGCTTCCCACTACTGCGTTTCACCTCAGGAATAAAGCGTACACGTACACCGTTAATTTGTCCGGAGGTCACCTCTTCAGGCGTAGCAACCCCATTCTTATTGGTAGCGACTGTGTAATAAAAAGTACCGATGCCATCAATTTTCACCGTACTTCCGGAAGCCATATAATCAGCTATTACACCTCCCAGGTTTTTAAGCACAGCATACGTATCTCCCCGGGTAACGGTAGACTGCAAAGAGAGCTTGTCCGCAATTCTGTCAGTGGTAATAGGAATGCCGGTAGTTATTGCTCTCGGATACCACAAATCATTCAGTTTCGATTGAAATTTCTTGTAAAATGCCATAATAATAATGTTTTAAATGATTAATAATGTATATCTAAATTCTCTTGTCTCACCCGGAAAAGCGGAAGTTTCATTGTGAGGCCTCAACAAATCAGCCATTCGCTTTTCTCAAATTCGATGTTGCAAAGTTAGGGTGAGAAACAAGGGAAAGCAAGAAAATGGCATCTACAGCTAAAACACATAATTGACTAATAAACAACATATTACAAAACAGCATTCTCTACAAGGGAAAAATGAATATAAAATTAAGGATAAGAAAAAGATAGGGTATCTCTACACATGAGAGTCATAAGTACCTGATAATGAGATTACCTATTCTTTCCAATCTCTACAATACAAATTATTGTATATTCTTCTGTCTTAAGCAAGCCTATCACTATTATTTTAGACTATCTGTATAGTCTCATCATACGGGAATGATTATTTTTTATACATTTGCAAAGTATGCATTTAAATACCGCAACTTATGAACATTGAATTACGACTTGAACAACCGGAAGATTACCGTAAAACGGAGGAAATAATGAGAGAGGCTTTCTGGAATTATTATGCTCCCGGATGTTACGAACATTACTTGTTGCATATCATGCGGAACTCTCCCAACTTCGTTAAAGAGCTTGACTTTGTGGCCGTCTGGGAAAATAAGATTATAGGGAGCGTTGTGTGCCTAAAGTCTTTTATTGCCGCCGACAATGGGAATAAATACGAGGTATTAAGCATGGGGCCCATAGCCGTTCTTCCTAAATATCAGCGTATGGGCGTCGGCAAAGCACTGATAGCACATACACGCAGCGTAGCAGCAGAAATGGGGTATCGTGCCATTCTGTTGTGCGGGGATCCCGATTATTATTCAAAAGCAGGATTTGTGGCAGCAGAGCAATTCAATATCCGCACCTCCGAAAACAAATATATTGCAGCTCTCCATGTGTGCCCTTTATGGCCGGATGCCTTAGCCGGTGTGACGGGACAATATTACGAGGATGAGATTTACAACATAAATATTGCAGAGGCAGAAGAGTTCGACCGTTCATTTCCTAAAAAAGAACGCATAACGGGAACTCCCACGCAAAAGCGTTTTGAGGAAGTGGTTGCCATGCAAAAAGAGTATATGCAGCCATCAGGGAAGTGACAGATTAAGGATATCTACCATTCGTCCGTTTATCTATCTCCCGAAATCTCAACTCTGATTTATATAGAAGAATAAAATTTCAGAAGAAACAGGAGTTATATTTTAACTTTTTCATTTGAGAAATCCCGCATTACTGTCACAAACTCGTCAGGCAATCTTTTGAGAACTTCCTCCTTTATAAAGGCAGGTACACCACCATAATAAGCTTCCGCAATGCCACCCGTAATAGCCCCCATCGTATCTGCATCTCCTCTTAAAGAAATGGTCAGCCGGATGGCACTTTCATAGTCCGTACTTTCCAAAAAAGCAATGATAGCTTCCGGCACCGTACCTTGACAAGAAATGTCATAACTATAAGTAGGCCTTATCTCATTGCAGGTACGGCTAAGATTATAACCGAACATCTCCTCTACATATTTTTTTATCTCCTGCTTGGATTTGCCCGTACGTGCCAAAAAGACACAAGCCGCCGTAGCCTGCGCCCCTTTTATCCCTTCAGGGTGATTGTGCGTTACTTCCGCGCTCCGCCTTGCCGCAACCAACGTTTCCTCCAATGTATCAAATGCCCACCCCACAGGGCTGACACGCATGGCCGAACCGTTTCCCCAACTATTATAAGGCTGCGGATCATCAGCCCATAGCCAACGGATAAAACTGCTACCATACCCGGCTAATGGATAACGATTCCCATAATCCTGCATGATACCTAAAAGACTATCACCCGTCAATAACCAATCTGCATTGGCAACTGTCATAACGGTATCATCGGTAAACTTCGATGCCTCGGTAAACAACGGAAAATCCCAATCCTTTACAGGCGAAAACTCATAAACAGAACCGATTATGTCTCCGGCAATAGCTCCTAATAAAATATCTTCTGTATTCATCGCTTCTAAATTTTCATATCCGAAAGATAGCAATTCCTCATTAAAAAGAGATACGCAATCTATTATTACATGCTCTCCTCTACTTTTCTTCTCCTCCAATTTCCGTTCAAGATCCTGCAATTCCTGTTCACATGCCGGGCAAGTGCCACAGCAAGGACCTGTATGAGTACATTCTGTCTGTACATATTCTATGCCATTAGCCTCTGCTACCTGTTTACGGATATTACTCAATATCGAGCACAGCTCTTTCGAGTCTCTCCAGCCAACCATTTTTTCTTGATTCATAATTCTGTAGTTTTCCTGTTAACTCAGTAAGTTTTCCACCAACCTCTTCCTGCACCTGATAAGTCAATCTATCAAAGTGACTAACTCCCATGTCTTTCAATATACGTACATTGTTTTCCACATCTGTGGTGGTATTATAATGGGGTATCAGCGGTACACGTACCTGTATGCTGTCCGACTTTCCATGTTCTAACAAAAAACGAAGATTATCTATGACCCATCGATTATCCTTACCAGTATATTGGCTATATCTGTCAGTATCCATATCTTTAATGTCTACAATGTAGTAATCTACAACATCAAGAAGTCTTTCCAGATGTTTCTGCGACACATTCAATGACGTTTCTACAGTCAATCTCCAATCAATCTCACAAACCTCCTTAAACCCTCGTATAAATGAGCTACAAAGCAGCGGCTCGCCTCCACCAAATGTAACTCCGCCTCCAGTGGCTTTAAAATAAAGATCATCTATTTTCACAGTCTCATAAAGGCTCATACAAGTAAATACCGGGGCATCCCAAATAAAATCCATCGCATCCGGATTAAGACAATATCGGCAATGCAACAGACAGCCCTGAAAAGCGACTAATGTTGTAATACCTTTCCCGTCCGATAAGCGATGCCGACTGATATCGGCAATTCTAGCTTTTTCCATTATGTTTGATTTAAGACATTAATACGTAATATACTTATCATTTTATTCTAAATTAAACTTCTCATAAGACTTCTACATCACGAATTAAGCACATCAGTAATTGTCTAACACAAAAAAGTAACAAAAAGATAAAACGACAGGAAGTAGAAGTAAAATCAAGATTATTTTCATTCTAATTTCTCAGATTTATAGTTGAAAATACGGAATCCGGCACAAACTCATATTCTTTTTGGATAATATCAGGCAACAAATAATCCTCTTTATTGGGCATTTCTGCAAGAATTGCCTCATCCGATATAAACAAATTGAGACGTATCTTTTTGAAAAAGCTGATTTCTGAATATTCTATTTTATTATCAGCCTCTATCATTTGAATAGCTATTCTCACGATATTCAGTTCCTGCACTTCTGTCAAAGGATACGAAGTAATCTCCTTCAAATAAGAGTTCAAGAATAAAATACCTTGTCGATTTATCCCTGTAACATATTCATTGAGTTTGCTCTCTATATCCAAATTTAAGAATAGACCACTATTAGAAGTATATTCCTTTATGAGTGCCAGTTCCTCGGAAGCAATATCTCCGTCACACGCCATACAGCAAAATGCTGTTTTCAAATATAACTCATTTATTTCCATAGTATAATCAATTAAATCCGATTTTTTTTCTTTGGGTAGTTCCCGTATTTACACCTAAAAATTTATCTCTGATAGCTTCATGTTGGTGAATAACTTCCATCGAGATACTTGGTTTGGATTCCCTAATTACTTCTTCCAACACAGCCATAGTGATTTTTCCCATTTTTCTACGGAATACCAAGCGGGCAGCCGTATCTACCAGTAACTTAATATCTGCCGATACATAATTTTCCGTCAACGAAGCAAGATATCCGTAATCAATTCCAAAATCTACCTTACGTTTCCGCAAATTTATTTCGAACATCTTCTCACGCGCTCCTTTATCAGGTTGGGGAATATAATATTTTAATTCCAAACGTCCTGCACGCAAAGCAGCATTATCAATTTCAGTTGGCTTGTTGGTAGCCCCGATTACCAGAACTCCATCTTGCCCACAATTATTCAATTGTGCCAAAAACTCATTTACCTCTCCAGCTTCACTGACATTGGTCTGCTTGCTACGGTCTTTAATCATGGCATCTATTTCATCGAAAAACAAGATCGTTGGCGCTTTCTTACGAGCATTTTCAAAGATAGCCGCAATCTTGCCTTGCCCTCCGTGAATATAGGGAGAAGCCACATCCGAACATTTGATATATTGGTAGTTGAATCCGGCTTCTTCAGCAAACTTTTCAGCAAAGAATGTTTTTCCACATCCGGGCGGTCCATAGAACAGCAAGCCGTTGGGGATAGACAATCCTAAATCTTTTGCTTCTTTAGGATGCTGCAGCAAATCTATTACATCCGATTGGAGTTGTGTTTTCAGATCCTCCATTCCTGCCACATCTGCAAAACCATTTCCTACTTTCTTATGAGAAACATCTCTATTTTCCACAACAACAGCAGTACTTCCCGATGTAGAAAGTATGGAAGTAATTTCCGCTTCACCGCTTAAAGCCTTGATAAATTCATCTACCGACTTAAAGCGATTATCTATATCCCATGACAATGCTTTACACACCGTATTCACAAGTTGCCCGTCCAACTCGAACTTATCCATATCAAGCATCTTTAGCGGCTTCTTCCTTTCCTCTTGAATAGCGTCTATCAACGAAGTCCGGTTCGACTGAAACGAAGACAAATCCATAAAATAGGGTGGCAACCCAAATAAAAGATGATAAAGCATCGCCCCCACAGAGAACAAATCGGTTTGCGGAGAAAAAACACCGTTGAATGCTTCCGGAGCTAAATAAAAAGGGTTCAAACCTTCTTTCAGATATGAACAGGCATCTTGGTCTATATATCTGGCATATCCAAAATCTATAATCTTGGGCACTACCATTTCACTGGACAAATCAAGCATTACATTTTGGACAGTCAATTCATTATGAATAATGGGATGAGGCAGAGTATGCAAGAACTTCAAACCATTCAATACGCCAGACACAATTTGTTTTGCAAAATATACGCTACAAGTCTGTTCACGAGCAAGATATTGGGCTGCAGTTTCTCCCGCAATAAAATCAAAAACGACATACACGAACTTTTGTCCATTCAAAAGCATTGTTCCGCTATCATGGCAAGTAGCGATATTGGAATGCTTCAATTGCTTAGTTATCTGAACCTCCAGTACATTGCCATCTTCACCAAACTGCGAACGGTGCAGTTTGGCACAGTTGATAAGTTTGAGGAAGAAGTTCTTCCCCAAACCATCCTTTACACGATAGGTTTCGGCATACACACCTTGCTTTATCAAGAAAACGACTGTATAGCCACCTATCTTCTGATTTTTACTTAACATCGCCATTTTACAACGTTAGAACTCCGGTTTCTCATTTTCAGGCATATCCATCAATTCAATAACAGCACATACAAGTGGATGCAAAGAATCGACTTCCGGATTATTACTCACCATTTCCATACCCTGATTAAGCAACTGACGAGCACGATTCGCATCTTTCCAAGCATATTGCCCGAAATTCCGGCTATGGTGTTGTACAAAACCAATCAACTGATAAATCAATGTAACACCAATAAACAGAGAACCGATATCAGACAGCAATTGCCGTCCCATCTGAATATCCTTCTTACGAATTACTTGATCTGTCTGATTACGCAACTCTTCTACTTGACTATTATATTTATTTCCTAAATCGTTCTCTGCTTTTTCCAATTTATCAAATTTAGTTCTTAACTCTGCTTCCAGCGCATCCCATTCATGTTCTTTTTCTATTCTTTCTATTTTCAAGAATGCACGACGTAAATCTGCCAACAAGTGCATTTTGCCATCATCGCTATTCTTCTCCCCATCGAATCGCCCAGCAACATCATTGAGCAGACCTTGTACTTCGGTAGTTTCCGATTCTTTAACGACTGAATTTGATTGTAAAGAGATTAATCTTTGTTTTGCTTCATTCAATCGACCTTGTAAATCAGAAATATCGACACCGGTAGAACGTTGCCCTACTTCTATTACTTTCTCAATAGCCTCTCCAATTATCGGGAAGGTTACTTCCATCATCATTTGTTGAGAGCGGTCAACCTTTAATGTTATATCCAAATCGCTGCCAGCCGGAATGAGCACAGGAATATCGTCTCCCGTTATAAAAACATTAAATACATGGTCACTGTAAATAGCACTTGTACCTTCTGTATTAGACTCACCTTGATAAATTGGAATAACCATATTATCAGTAGTCACACCTGGACGGAGTTGTTTAGGTGTTTTCAAGCCATTACGTACCCCAATAGCAGGAATTGGCTGATTCTTTTCCAATCCCTTAAGAGGAATAAAGGCATCTCTATTTTGGCTTCTATCATGCACTTCAATACCTATATTATAAGGTAATACAGCATTGCCAACCACAATCCCCTGCATTATATTCACCTCGTTAGGAAAACAAGAGATTAAAGAACCTTTCTCATCGTAAGCCGTAAGAGCAAAAGCATTCGCTTTTCCTTCCATCAACTGACATTCCACAACATCACCTATTTCATTGATTTCCAATTTACCACTCGACCAACCATTATCATTTCTGGTAAACTCCACAAAAAGTTTAGATGGAATAGTTCCTGAACATTCATTTGGGAGTAACTTTATAGAAACAAATTCCATAGTCTCTACCGAACTTGATTCATATGAAAGCTCCAAAGCAATAGTTCCGGCTTTGATTTCGTCTTTCACTTCGCTGTCAATACCCGAAGCATACAATGCAGCTCCTTTAGCAACAGCAGTCATAGGGTCAACACTTGTATCAACATTAGGAGTTATTTGTTCTTTCAACATCTCACGCAGCACAGGAGAATAAGTCGGTCCACCGACAAGAATCAAAGAATCCAAGTCACTTCCTTGTAAATTATTTCGTTGAAGCAAGTCCTTACAGATATTAATAGCTTTTTGAAAAATAGGAGTAACAACCTCTTTTATTTGCTGCTGAGTTACGACCATATCCAGTTCTACGTCTGTACCTTCATCATCTTCACCAAACTCATCCAATTGAGAAGTTATATCACATTGCGACTTAAAGGATAACTGATTCTTTGCTTGTTCTGCATAGAATTTCATGGCATCACGCAATATCTGCTTCTTCACATCATCTGAGAGAATTTCATCAATTACATAATTTTCTTGAATATATGGAACAATGATTTCATCGACCACTGCATAATCCAAGTTCTTACCACCAAGATAATTATCCCCTTCAGTATCCTTTACTTGCATAATACCATCCTCTACTTTTAGCAACGCAGCATCAAACGTACCTCCGCCAAAGTCAAAAACCAACCACATACCACCTTTTTGGGCAGAACTTAACCCGTAAGCCATAGAAGCAGCAATCGGTTCTTGCAACAATTCGCAATGTTCAATACCGGCAAGTGTTGCCGCTCTTTTTGTTGCTGCTATTTGGTCTGCCTTAAATTTTGCAGGAATAGTAATAATAGCTGCATTTATAATATCATCAGATATGAAAGACTTTAGGGCTTTCAACACTTCTGATGATAGTTCTTCCGAAGAAAAAGAGCAGTCCATATTAGAACTTTCATAAGGAGTATTCAGTCCCATCGTTCGCTTAAATTCGATAAAGACATTTTCGTTCAGCTTAGACCATTTTTTTGTTGCCTTAGATTTATCTTGTCGAAGATCATTGTATGCACTATCACCTACTTTAACGACTTTCTTTTTAGTAAACGAAACACATGAAGGCAAGGTATCTTTTAAAACATCTGTTTTTCTTATACAAGGATCTCCATTTTCCATTTTACATATTGCGGAATTTGTTGTACCTAAATCTATTCCGTACTTCATTTTTACTTGTGCCATATTATATACATTTAAGAATTTTGACTTACTGTTATTTGTGCAGATTGTATCATTATACCCTTATAATTAATCTGAGGTTTAATGATACTAGTTATAATTTGCATATCTTCTTTTAGCTCTTCATCTTCTATAAAATTAGCTATAACCTTCATTCCATCATTATAAGGTTTTCCAAGCATCTCAACCAATTCATAGCCGTTAGCTTTCAGATTATCTTTCATTTGAACAATGGATTTCGATAGCTGCTTGTACCCACGAACATTTTTATCCATCTTATAAAGTGTCATCTCCATAAAAGTAATACGATCGGCCAAAGTCTTTATTAGTGAATGGTCTGGATCTGCATTATTCACTTGAGAGACTTGTGCAGAAGACAACGCTACCAATGAAGCAGTAAGTTTCTGCATCTCTACCATATCCAAAGAGAACTGATTTAGTATATCTTCATTCAGTTTATCCGCTTTCTGCTTCAAAGCAGCAAGGTCCAAGCGTCCCTTTGCTATTCGCCTATGTAACAAGCAATAAATAATAAACGAAGCAATTACCAATAAGACAAATAGAAAAAATCCCCATACTGTCCTTGATTTCAAGTCATCAGTATCAGCCTTTGATAGCAGAGAGGTATTAGCCTCATCAATACGGACACCCAATTGGTTCGCAGTTTGCCTTATGTTTTGTCTATTCAATGACACAACTGACTTCAAAGAGTCCAATGTTGCATTTTGCCCCCCTATCTTTTCTCCTTGAATCTTGACACGTTGTTTCAGCATCTCATTCTCAGATTTTAAACTCCTCAAAGATTGTTCCATCTTTGATATTTGCCTCTGGTGTGCCTTAAGCAAGCTATCAGGCTGTGCATAAAGAATCGTCATCCACAATGATGCACAAATAAAAACAATAAAAGTTCGTCTCATAATTTAATATCTTGATGTTGATACATAATATTTCACACTATAACTTCCTCCAGTCAAATCTTCTGTTCCTGCAAAGTTCTGTACTCCACCAGCATCCACAGAGGCTACAATACGATAAGAGCCAGATTGCAGTTTTATATTTCGAGTACCACGAGAATTAATGACAACTTGCAAACTTTCAACACCACTATATAATAGTGTTAAAGCATATTGAGTATCATTGGTTACAGTCACTGTAGTATATGAACCTTTCCCTTTCCTCGTCTTATTCATGGATGGCAACTCTCCATACTCTCCACCATTAAATACATCAGCCACCTCTAAGTCTATTATTTTTTTATTGGCTTGTGATTTATGCGCTCCATTTGGATATAACTTCAAATACTGTTGCAACATAGCCAATGTACCTTCCTCTGAAGCTGTTTTCCAAGCCCTTTCTTCTGTATTCCAAGCTATTTGTTCACTTTTTGTTCGTTCGTTACGTTCATTTTCCAGTCTCATTTTCTCGCAATTTAGCAATCTTATAGCCTCATAAAGATAAGGGCGTTTATACTTTTTTCTATAACGGGAGTCATTGGAATATTTACCAATAAAAAGACTTAGACTCAACGAATCATTAGCACACTGTAATTCATGTTCATATTGCTTATCAATCCAATTCCTAACTTCTGATGTTTTTTTACTGTTTGGATAATTATCTATATATTCTTGACAATCTTCAATAGTAGGTTTTTTCATCAATTTATCAAAAAATATGACATCTCTATTTTTATAAAAATGCAGGGCATAGAATATGCTGAATAGTATTGTCAACATCATAATAACCCTCACTCCATTGCGTAAATAAAGATTTGAATTTTCAGCACCTTTAGCCAACCATTTAGCCAACGCATTCAAGCCCCTAAAAGCTCCTATTAACAGACATAATATAATTTGTGGCATACCATTAATTATTAAGAGCAGTTACTATTAATATAAGAATCATTGAAATTAAAAAAGCCCAAGAAATAACCATCAAAGTATCCCAACCTCCTGATTCATCAATCTTCCGTTGAGCCTCAGTTTTGTGCCTGCCTTTCGGAAAACGAATAAGATAATCCCGGTATTCTTCTCCTGCATTGGAAGATATACAATGCATCCAACATTCTTCATCTGCAATAATTTGCATGGCTTCATCCTTATGATCCCCTGAAGGATATTTCTGCAAATACATCTTATACTCATCAAGAGTTTTACAACGCTTAAAAATCATTGTCTCTATCTTACTCCTCGCTGAAATTACAAATCGTCCATTAGAATAGGTTCTCAAATACCCCTCATAATCCTCAATAGTCTTGCAAGTTTTAAAATAGCAATCTTCCCACTTTTGACTAATAGGCAGTTTAGTGTTCGGATATTTTTTCTTAAAGGAAAAACAATCTCGAGTTGTCACACAAGCATTAAATTCACACTCTTCCATTTTCACTTTAACTTCAGACACAAATTTTCCATTAGGAAATATTTCCAAATATCTTTTACAATTCGGAATACTTTTACAGTCGTTAAACAACTGCGTATCAGAGCGCATCTCTATTTGAATAATTTGACAAGTAGAAATCCCCATACTTTCGACTTGTTCTTTCAAAGAAGCACGATTTTGAGAATATCTATCATATTTAAAACTTTCTTCCATGTCCAACCTATCCATATATAAAATAGCTGTCCATGCTTCTTTAAATACATAGTTTATTCTACGAATAGTACGTTCTCTATCTATTAATAAATCAATTTGAAGAGTGGTATCATTAGTTACACTATTAAACTCTTCTATCACATTATACAATGCAAGGCTGACAATCAATGTTGAAAGTTTCAAATAATAGGAATTTGTACTTCCCAATTCATCTTTTATAGACATAAGATAAGGGGTACACTTCTTCATCAACTCAATTGCATCATATATATTCGAGTCAGCCAACGCCTGATATTGAACTATTTCATTTTTAATAAAATTATCATATATCTTGATTGTTATTGGAGGAAGTTCCCTTTTCTTTTTATCCAGTATAGCCACATTCTCCCTACAACGATCATTCACAAGTTTTCCAATAGCTATAGAGTAAGCATAATTTTGAAGTTTATATGCCTTATCTATCTTAATAGCTTCTTCTTCATCCGCATTATTATAGTAATTTATTCCACATTGCAGAATTTGTTTTGCCAAATTATCAACAACTATTTGATATTGCATATCACCTGCTTTCAAAAACTCTCTGACAATAATAAGAGGTTCTTTTGTACTATTCATCAAAGAAACACCAGCCTGATATTGAGTTTCAGCATCACTGTTCTTTACAGCTTTTGCTTTTGCAATCTTGGCATTGATAATCGCAATAGGTTCACTTACCGCCTTATTTTTCAAATAGACATTATCCTTCTCTGAAATCCCATTGTCCAAAAACAATTGCATCAACTCTTGTGCAGGAACCTCTGTCAACAGTGCATCCATAAACAACTGAGACAATTCATCCTCCAACACCCGACAACTGCTATCACATACAGCCTCTATAAATGTATCCCGATAATCATCATCATGAATCATCTTTGTTATAAGTTTAATAGCCGTAGCTTTATTATCCTGTACTAAAGACAAAACACCTTGATTTATCAATGAGGAAAAGGTTTCTTTTTTGCCAAACAATTCTTTTGCTTTCTCTATATCCCCTTTTTGGAGATAGGCAAAAGCTATATCATCAATAGGACTATCATTGATGAACCAAAAAAGTGCATATTTCAATTGGTCTTGCAGCAGATTGATACCACTGCTGGCATATTCCATACTTTCAACAGTACGAATAGGCGTCGGCATAAAATCCGATAAGTCTAACGGAAAGTTAACCGACTTGCCTACTTTCAGATAGGCTTTCAGTTTGTTTGCATTGGCTATACGATCCTTGACAGAAGAGTTAGAATATACACCAAGCAGTCTATAAGGATTGTTACTTATTATCTTCATTTTTCCCCTTTTTTAAAACTGTATTTCAGTATTAATTCCACCTATTAAGTACATAAGCCATATGCAAGCACATATTATACCTATTAAGGCAATGAATAAAAATGTATTAAAATTACGAATTGTAGTATAGGATTTATCCTTCAAATAATCAACCGTTGTTTCTACTAATTTTTCCATAGCCCAAAATAGTAATAAGAACAAACCTGATATACAACCATTACCTCTTGTACGTCCCATATTTTATTTAATTTGAAATGATAAATAAACTAAGAATAACGATGTAAGGATAATAAGCCACAACAAACATCGAGTTGAAGACAGACTATTCAAAAAAGAGAATGCACTTGTATGTAGATTCAATGATACAGACATATCCCTAAGAAGTGACTTATTGGGAAGAAATCTTTTTTCTTTAAATTCTTTGTTCATTGTAAATTGTTCCATCAGTAGCATTAACGTCCATGCTTTTGGGATAACAACTTTCATTTCTTCTATCCAAGCACTTCTTTTTTGCAGAAAAATCTGTTGTTCATTAGCTGATAAATACTCAAAACCCAAAATGGGATTTTTGGGAGCTTTTCTCTGAATTTCATTGACTTCTCTAATAATTTCTTGCAAAGCCATTTCAAGCAGCAGATTCGAAATCTCTATAAAATATACATTATTAGCTCCAAGTTTACTTTCTATATTTAAAATTGCTTTTTTACAATTTTGCAATAAATTAATAGCAGCCATTATTGACTTTCCGCAATCTGAAAACAATTGTAATTCTTGCTTTATCTTTTTATCATCCTCCCATATCTTTTTGGGAGGTAACTCTGCCACTATCTTCTGAAGTATATCAACATTTTTTTTGCATCTATCTTTTGTCAGAGTCCCTACTGCTATTTGTAAGGCATACTCCTGTAGAGGCATTGCCTTGATTGCAGAATCTGGCTCTTCCGAATTGTTATAGTAGTTTATCCCACATTGTAGGATTTGCTTCGCTAAATTATCTGCAACCGTCTGATATTGTATATCATTTGTTCCTAAAAGACTTTTAATGGTGCCAAGAGGTACTCTCGTCTTGTTTGACAGAATAATCCCGGCTTCATATTGCGCGTCAGCATCATTGTTTTTCACATTTTTTGCTTTTGCTATTTCAGCATTGATAATCACTATAGGTTCACCTACCGCCTTATCTTTCAAATAGCCATTATCCGCTTTTACTACTCCATTATCCAAGTATAGCTGCATCAACTCTTGGAAAGAAAATTCTACCAATAGTTCATCTATAAATAATCGGGCAAGCTCATCTTCAGACAATTGATAAGTGCCACCACAAACAGCTTCTACAAATGATGCCCGATAATCATCATTATGGATAACCTTAGTGATAGCTCGAATAGCTGTAGCCTTGTCATTCTGTATTAATGCCAATACACCCAAATTAATCAAGGAAGAGAAAGTTTCTTTCTTCTCAAACAGTTTTTTTGCCCTTTCTGTATCTCCATTCTGCAAATAGACTAAAGCTATTTCATCAATGGAGGAGACTTTGATAAACCAGAAAAGAGCATGTTTCAGTTGGTCGTAAGGAAGATTGATACACCCGTTAGCATGCTCTATGCTTTCAACAGTTCGAACCGGTGCCGGGATAAGATTCAATAAATCCAATGGAAAATCAACCGACTTGCCTACTTTCTGATAGGCTTTCAGTTTATTTGCATTGGCTATACGATTCTTGACAGGAGAGTTGGAATATATACCAAGCAATCTATAAGGATTGCTACTAATAATGTCCATACACTTTAACGAACTATATAGCAGCCAAATTCCCCAAACTGCAAATAAATAATTGATTTACATAAAAAGAAAAAGCGCGGGAATCTGTACCTGTTACTCGTCCCGCGCATAGAGGCCTTCGCATTGCCCATCGTAGCTGAACGAGCAACGCAGAAGCCCACGCCGATATGTATAAAAACTTAATATACGCTTATTTGTTTAATAAGGTACACTAAGAATATATAAACATATCCCGCAGACATCCACTGTTGCTCTGTCCCGGCTACGATTCAGAAGTTGCGAAGTTCCTATGCGCCAAAGACAAAACGTCAAGTAAACGTCTTTCTCTAATATATGTCCGCTCCCCACCCTGTTCACCCTCATTTGAGGCATCGGCGTAGGAAACATTACAAAATTACAAAAAAATTATAAATGACAATGAATAGCTATATTTTTTTAAGACATCCGACCTAAAACTATTTACGAATAATTTAACATCCGATTCCTCTTTATTACTTGTCCTTGATAAATATCATACTATCTAAAAAACTCAGTTGTAGATCAATCCCACCCTTTTATTTTGTAACAACATTTCAAAGTCAAAAGTATCCGCTTCAAGCCATCAATCCGCCACAGCCCATCCTCTCCCAGAGCACTTTCTGAAGTGGAGGGTAATTCAGTATACGACTGAATAGGTTTCAGAATAGAGATAAAATAAATCATCCTCCTTTTTGGTAAGAAAAATCCGTTTGCAAGACAGTTGTTTGCAAATAAATTTCATATTCCCAACTTTGCTGCTTCCGTAACAATTACGACGGTCACAATTTTATGCATTTGTATTTATTCTCTCATTATCATTTGATTACAATCCAATTACAGCAATTCAAATATCTTTAATGAATTTAACAGCTTGTTTTTTCTCCAATTTCAGTGTAACACTATCAATTTCGCTCCGATTGCCCTTTGACTTCCACCACGAACCTATGACGCGGAAGGATAAGTTACTGTCGAAGATAAAGGTTACATTTCACTCACCGACATGGCAAATGCCAAACTGAAAAAAGGAATATTTACAGCCGTCAAAGAAGTAACAGATTAGAGACATAACGATGTACTTTCTTTGCTAGTCATCACATATCTCCCAACGACAAACACACCATTTCAATCTGATACTTCAGTAATCGTTTTTTCTTTTGTCCATATCTATACCATCACAGTGAACTTAACCAGACGACCGTCACTTCCTCCATTTCATCTTGGAGGGGGGGGGAAGCTAATAAGAAAGAGGGTGGTGCAAACGAAAAGCATTGAGAACAAGAACATTCTTTAAAAGATTGCATTGGATTACAGACATAGCCCGTCAGCCCCCATAGAGCCGAAAGATGTCGTTAAGAATTGGATGCGGTTAAAAAACACATTGGAATATCTCAGTTTGTGGGAAAAATTGAATAATCCGAATTTAAAAGGGGGTCGAATTCGACCCCCTTTTAACGGAAGCAGGCAGCAATGCTTTCACAATGAATCCCACACGTTGGGTTGAATAGCCTACCTCACCGGCTATCCTAACGCCAAATATTTCAGCACAGCTTTTAAAAAATACTACGGAACTACCCCAAGTACATTCATTGCCGGAGACCAGCCTGCAGACCCCTTATAAAAACTGCAACAACCCGGACAACAACTTTTCTATAAGAAAAAAAGTGCAAAGTCAGGCATAGGTTATTACACATTTTTTACCACACCTGATTTTATTGTCCTTCACTTTCCCTACCCTCTTCAGAGCACCTTCTGAAAGGGGGTACAATGAGTCAGTGACTGAAAGGCATTGACTTCCTGACTGAATGCCTTTCAGTCACTGACTCATTCCCGTTCGTTCGATGAGTGAAATAAAAACGGTTCAAGAAACCGATGGAATTACCTGCTTTTTGTTGGAATATTTCCAACAATCATCTCCAACGTCTCCCCTTCGGCAAACAGTCCTTCCTCCGCCTGTATCATCCGCTTCTTCAGACGGAACTTCTGCTGGGATACGGAAGAGGAAGATACGGCAGTGAAGGCGGCTATCTGTGCATTGCTGAATCCCAGCCGGATGAGGAGGCAGAGCTGGTTGTCGGCAGGCGTAAGCTGGGGAAACCGCAAGGCCAAGCGGCGCGAAGCATCCTTGTACACTCTATCCGTAAGCTGTTGCAAGTACTCCCATTGGGCGTTCGTGAGAAACTTGGGATGGCTGCGTAGCTGCTCCACCACTTCATCGCCATCTATCAAGGCGGCGGTGAGCGCCTGTACCTGACCGTCCAACTGCCGGGCACGCTCACTCTCCTTCATCATCAATTCCAACTCACGAGGCACAGAACGGTCTTCATACTCTTTGAGACGGGTACGGAGCTGTTCATTTTCTTCACACAGACGGCTGCCATGATCCATCAGATTTGTCAGCGAACACTGCACTTCTTCACGCTCTTCGTCAGTGAGCGACATTTCACCCAGACACTCCTCCAGTTCGGCACGCTCACGCTCGTTATTGTGCAGCCGCTGTTCGTTCTCGCTCAAATCTATGAGGTAACGGCGATGCTTACGCTCATCCGAGAACCGGATGTCACGTATGGAGAACCACACGTTCAGCCCAAGCATGAAACAACCGAATGTTCCCCAGAAAAGGCGTTTCCATCCTGTTGCAGGCATCAGGCGGATGCGCTTCCCTTCGGAAAGCTCTTTCACCCGGGTGTATTTGTGATGCAGGTCGGACAGCAGACGAACGGCACAAGCACTGTCGGCACTGCCGGATTGCACCAAAGAATCGGCATGAATGAGAGATTGTTCGTAGTCGAGGATATTCCTATCGGCCGGAGCTGAACAAGATACGGTTACCAGCCCCAAAAGAGAAGTCAGTAAGAGAAAGATATATACGTGTTTCATCCCTACAAAGGTAGTACTTTCTCCCTACAAAAGACACAGAGGCGCAAAGTTTTTTTTACACTTTGCGCCTCTGCAATAACATTAGGTATCTATTTCTTTAGAATTCGCTCGTAAAGTGGAACTTAATATTCTTGAAGTCCATTTGCGCCATCTGCAACACGTAGCCGCTATCTGCCAAGAACACGTCCCTGCCCTCGCGGTCTTTCGCCATATACTGGTATTTGCGCTTCTTGAAAGCCTCCAGTTCCGCAGGGTCGTCACTCTCAATCCAGCAGGCCTTGTACAGGCTCAGCGGTTCCCAACGGCATTTGGCGCTGTATTCATTCTCCAAACGGTACTGGATAACCTCAAACTGCAACTGACCTACCGTACCGATGATCTTGCGCCCGTTGAACTGGTTGACGAACAACTGCGCCACACCTTCATCCATAAGCTGGTCGATGCCTTTGGCAAGCTGCTTCTGCTTCATCGGATCGGCGTTTTCGATGTACTTGAACATCTCCGGCGAGAAGCTCGGGAGCCCCTTGAAGTGGAGCATCTCACCCTCTGTCAGCGTATCGCCAATCTTAAACGTACCGTTATCCGGCAGACCGATGATGTCTCCCGCCCATGCCTCGTCAATGGTCGTTTTGCGCTGCGCCATGAACTGCGTGGGCGACGAGAAACGCATTGTCTTGCCATGGCGTACATGCAGATAAGGCGTATTGCGGGTAAACTTGCCGGAACATATCTTGCAGAATGCGATGCACGAACGGTGGTTCGGGTCGATATTGGCGGTAATCTTGAAGATAAAACCTGTGAACTTCGGTTCGCCCGGCTCCACCTCACGTTCTTCTGCCTTTACCGGACGGGGGCTGGGGGCTATTTCCACAAAACAGTCCAGCAACTCCTGCACACCGAAATTATTCAAGGCAGAACCGAAGAATACGGGAGCCAATTCACCTTTCAGATATTCCTCCACCTGAAAATCGGGATATACACCGTCTATCAGTTCCAGTTCGCCGCGCAGCTTGTCCGCCAACTGGGTCCCGATCTGATTGTCCAGCTCTTCCGTATTGATATCCACTTCGACCTTCTCCGTCACCACCTGCTTGGAAGGCTGGTAGAGATTCAGGTTGTGCTCGTAGATATTGTAGACGCCTTTGAAGCGCGCGCCACTCTCGATGGGCCATGTCAAAGGACGCACATGGATGGAAAGTTCCTCTTCCAGCTCATCCAGCAGGTCGAAAGGGTCCTTCGCTTCGCGGTCCATTTTATTGATAAAGATAATCACCGGAGTATTGCGCATGCGGCAGACTTCCATCAGCTTGCGTGTCTGGGTTTCCACACCTTTCGCACCGTCCACCACAATGATAACGCTGTCCACCGCAGTCAACGTACGATACGTATCTTCGGCAAAATCCTGGTGGCCCGGAGTATCGAGGATGTTGATTTTATAATCATGATAGTCAAATTCCATAACAGAAGTGGTTACGGATATACCACGCTGCTTTTCAATGTCCATCCAGTCGGACGTTGCCGTTTTCTTTATCTTGTTACTCTTTACTGCACCGGCCACCTGAATCTGACCGCCAAAAAGCAGCAGCTTTTCAGTCAGTGATGTCTTACCGGCATCCGGATGCGCGATAATCGCGAAAGTTCGTCTACGTTCTATCTCGTTGTTACTTGCCATATATATAAATAGGTATAATATTCAAAAAAAACATCAGTCTGCCTGCTGTGCCAGCTTATCGATGCAGACCTGCAGACTCTCCTCCCAATGAGGAATCTCAATGCCGAAAGTCTTTTTAATCTTCGTCTTATCCAATACGGAATATTGGGGACGCGGAGCCTTAGCCGGATATTCATCCGTATGCAGCGGACTGACTTTGCATGAGGTGATACCCGCCATGCGATGAATAGCCACCGTAAAATCATACCAGGAACAGACACCTTCGTCACTGAAATGATATACACCGGGAACAATGCCCTGATTGATAGCCGCAAAGATGGCGCGGGCCAAATCGTTGGCATAGGTCGGCGTGCCGATCTGGTCGAAAACAACTCCCAGTTTCTCACGCTCATTGCCCAAGCGGATCATTGTCTTTACAAAATTATTGCCATAAATGGAATATAACCATGCAGTGCGGATAATCATGGCACGACTGCATTTCTCCCCGACCGCTTGCTCGCCTGCCAGCTTTGTGGAACCATAGACGGAGTTGGGACAAGGAGCAATGTCTTCCGTATAAGGAATATGTCCGGTTCCATCGAAAACATAGTCCGTAGACACCTGTATCATGGCAGCGCCACAGGCTTCAGCCGCTGCAGCCAGATAGCCGGGAGCTATATGGTTCAGCTTGTCGCAGAGCTCCGGATTATCCTCCGCCTTGTCTACCGCCGTATAGGCTGCACAGTTCACAATGACATCCACCCGGTTGCCGGACACAAATGCGCGTATGGCCTGTTCGTCACATATATCCAGTTCCTGAACATCCGTAAAAAAGTAGGTGTGCTGCCCATTCTCAGCGGAAAGCGCCCGCATCTCATTACCAAGTTGTCCGTTGGCACCGGTTACTAATATATTCATCTCGATAATTACTATTTATTCCCTACGGTCATGGCACATCTTCCATCCTTAACACATAGGTACGTTGACATATTTCAATTTACTATTTATCACTCAAACATCCCGTCAATCATCCCCCAGCTTCAACTCGCCTTTCTTGTCCTTGTCGTAGTAGTTGGCAAGCAACGAAAGGAAACTGCTGATAGACTCCACCGCCTTAGCAGTGCCCTGACTGATCTCCTTCTTCTGCAGACGCAGCAACAATACCCCGTAAAGCGCCTCGAAGCACGTCTCCAGCTCCGACTCTTCTTTCGGCCCGCTCTTCTGTCGCAACTCTACGATAAAAGGCAGCGCTTTGAAGTATGCCGCATTATAAAAGGGGTATTTCGTGGAAGCCAGCAGCTCGGCATGTAAATCCGTAAGGTTACGAATAACGTTGCGGTTAATCTGCAGATGCCCTTTCTCCACCACTCCTTCTGCACGCATCATATCGGCAAGGTTCCCGTACCACTCTTCCAGGGCGGCATGCTCTTCCGCCGGATAGCGGGAGATGATATTATTGCGGATAAAATCAATATCGCACTTGTTGGCACGAATCAAATCTTCCACTTGCCACATATATATAAGGTATTCGGCAATGTTCTTCTCTTTCAGTTGTTGCGAAATCTTCACGATAAGATGTATGATTTTAGATTTATGATTTATTATCCGTTTATCCGTCGGGAGAGTTAATTGCCTGCTAATACAACGACTCGCCCATCAGCGTAAACACCAGTCCAAATGCAGATACCAGCATGACAATGCCGCCAATAATGCGATTCAGCATCCAGATTCCGCGTAAGTTGAACTGCGTACGAACCTTGTTTACGAAGAAAGTTATGCCAAACCACCAGGTCAATGCCCCCAATGCGATAGCAAGATATCCCGTAACAGCCTCAAAAACCAATACGCCCTCACTTACAAAAGCAAAGCGTGCAAACAGACCCACGAAAAGAAAGATAATAAGCGGATTGGAAAGGGTGACAGCAAACGCTGTGATAAAATTATGGAAATAAGAACCTTTGCTGGTGGATACCGGGCGAATGGACTGCACCGGATTACTGCGGAACGTATAAATACCGAATATCAGCAACAGGATACTTCCAAACAATTGCAGATAGAATATATTCTTGTTGACATAATCAAAGACAAAACTCATTCCGTAACCTGTCAGCAAAGCATAGGCTATATCACTCAACGAAGCTCCTATGCCTGTCACAAAACCATACCAACGCCCTTTATTCAAAGTGCGCTGAATGCACAGCACTCCTACTGGGCCCAACGGTGCAGATACTATAACACCGATAATGAACCCTTTCCACAATATGTCAAATATGGTCTCTATCTGAATCATGCCTGCAAATATCGGACTTTTTTATGAGACAAGCGAATAGAGTTAACGTTTTTTCGTCAGAAAAGGACTTTGGAAAGCCATGTTATCTCTGCAACAACCGAAAAATAATAAAAAAACAGACCGGCACACCCCCATGACAACGCATTATACGCATAGGATAAAACTTGTATATTATAACTCCCCATATACGGCATACAACCACATAAATTGTTAAAAAGAAAATAAACAGGACAAATAATACAACTTTTCAAATACATTATTAATATTATATTCGTATCTTTGCAGCGAATGCCAACAAAACAACAACTTTGCAATATGAAAAGATATCTAAAACTCTTATTTGCAGCAAGTATTATAACACTATTCAATGCCTGCGAAACCGATGTGTACGATCCTGAAAAGATAGAAAACACCAAGGATCTTGTAGTCCCGGCGGACTTTGACTGGAAAACCACCCAAAGCCTGACCTATTCTATAACTTCAAAAGTAAATACAGTGATATCCGTCTACACAGACAGGAACTGTACCGACGAGAGCCTGTTGATTGAGAACTTTGCTTTAAAAGCCAACGAGGCAACAGAAATTCCCGTAAACATTCCAGCATATGTAACCAGCATCTTCGTGCAATATCCCACGACAGACGGACAGGACGTACTGGAAATCAAGACAAACGAAGCTGCCACACGAGGCAACAATAAATCTGTCATCTTACCGGCTGACAAAGAGATAGACAAATTCTTGTGGAACACACATTATCACTATCCAAGCAAAACAAGCAGAGGGACATTGATGTTCGAAGACCTCTATCCGTCAAAAGGAGATTACGACTTCAATGATTTTGTCATCGGATACAATGCAGAAGTTTTCTACTCTCAAATAAGGAATGCAGAAATTTTATTTAACGACGGATTCAAGATGAGCTTCCAGATACGGGCCATTGGCGGCACAACACCCTATCGTCCGGCAATCCGCCTGAAAGGATTTGCCATGAAGAACATCGAGGGAGCCAAGATAGAATTCCACACAACCAGAGAAGGCATTAGTATGGAACTCCTGAAAGAAGGCCGCAGGGCAAATGATGACGTAATCTTCGTAATAAACGGTACAGAAAGTCTGCGTAGCGGCGGATATTACAACACGGATCCTGAAAAGCCGATAGACAAGGACATGCCCGTAGTCACCTGCGAGGTTACAAAAGACAACTTCGGCTTCGGGAATTATGATATCTCCTTGCAATATGCACTACTGGCGGAAGAACTCCCCCGTTATTTCGACTTCTTCATCCAGAACCAAGACAACCTGAATGAAATCCACTTCAAAGGATTCACTCCCACCGGTTTAGGCAAACAGTCACCCGATACAGAGTTCTGTTCTGAGGAAAACTTAGTTTGGGGCATAGCCGTTCCGGAAGAAATTGCTCACCCGGCAGAAAGGAATGACATTCTCAACGTATATAAAGGTTTCGAAAAATGGGTAACAAGCGGCGGACAGAACAACAGTAACTGGTACGGTCAAAAGCCCATAGGCCCTGTTATCTCATTAAAATAACATTCCAAGCCACCTATTTCCTGTCGGAAATTAAGATACAACTTCAGCCGGACATGTCCTTTCATGTCCGGCTGAAGTTTTTTATGTACATTTCTTTCTCCTACCCAACGATTTTACTTATCTTTGCCCCTAAAATAAAAGCCCTATCATTTAGCGGCTTCAACCGTAATTTGCAAATCGTAAACTCTTAAATAAAAGTATGATCCTTTTTTTCAGAACACCATCCAAGAGCGTGATTGCCGTAGAATGTGACCACGAACTTACTCAGGCAGACAGCGACAAACTCTGCTGGCTTTTTGGAGAAGCCACCCCCGAAAGTGAAAACAACCTGAAAGGACATTTCGTAGGTCCGCGCCGCGAAATGATTACCCCTTGGAGTACCAATGCTGTGGAAATCACCCAAAATATGGGTTTGAGCGGTATCACCCGTATCGAAGAATATTTCCCCGTAAAAGACGAAAACGCAGACCGCGACCCGATGCTGCAACGCATGTATAAAGGCCTCGACCAAGACGTATTCACCACCAACCGCCAGCCGGAACCGATTATCCACATCGAGGATCTGGAGGCATACAATGAGAAAGAAGGCCTGGCACTCTCCAAAGAGGAAATGGATTACCTCAAGAAAGTAGAAAAGGACTTGGGACGTCCGTTGACCGACTCCGAAGTATTCGGCTTTGCACAAATCAATTCCGAGCACTGCCGCCACAAAATCTTCGGCGGTACATTTATCATCGACGGAGTGGAACAGGAATCTTCCCTCTTCCAAATGATTAAGAAAACCACCCAAGAGAATCCGAACAAGATTATATCGGCCTACAAAGACAACGTAGCCTTTGCCGAAGGTCCGGTTATCGAGCAGTTTGCACCGGCAGACCACTCCAAACCCGACTTCTTCCAGATAAAAGACATCAAGAGCGTTATCTCCCTGAAAGCCGAAACTCATAACTTCCCTACTACCGTAGAACCTTTCAACGGAGCTTCTACCGGTACGGGCGGCGAAATCCGCGACCGTATGGGCGGCGGTAAAGGTTCATGGCCTATTGCCGGAACTGCCGTATATATGACCTCCTATCCCCGTACGGACGAGGACCGTCCCTGGGAAGAGATTCTTCCGGTACGCCAATGGCTGTATCAGACTCCCGAACAAATCCTGATTAAAGCCTCCAACGGCGCCAGCGATTTCGGTAACAAATTCGGTCAACCGCTGATTTGCGGTTCCGTACTTACCTTTGAGCACAAAGAGAAAGATGAGGTATACGGTTACGACAAGGTTATCATGCTTGCCGGCGGTGTAGGATATGGCACACAACGCGACTGCCTGAAAGGCGCTCCCGAAGCCGGCAACAAAGTTGTCGTTATCGGTGGCGACAACTACCGTATCGGTTTGGGCGGCGGTTCCGTATCATCCGTAGATACGGGGCGTTACAGCAGCGGCATCGAGCTGAATGCCGTACAACGCGCCAATGCGGAGATGCAAAAACGCGCCTACAACGTAGTACGCGCACTTTGTGAAGAAGACACCAATCCGGTGGTTTCCATCCATGACCATGGTTCTGCCGGACACGTAAACTGCCTGTCCGAGCTGGTAGAAGAATGTGGCGGGCTGATTGACATGAGCAAACTGCCTATTGGTGACAAGACATTATCTGCCAAAGAAATCATAGCCAATGAAAGCCAGGAGCGTATGGGCCTACTGATTCAGGAAGAAGCTATCGAGCACGTACGCAAGGTGGCCGAACGCGAACGGGCTCCGATGTACGTAGTCGGTGAAACTACCGGCGACCACCGCTTCGCTTTCCAGCAAGCCGACGGTGTACGTCCGTTCGATCTTGCCGTAGAACAGATGTTCGGTTCTTCTCCTAAAACTTACATGGTGGACAAGACCGTAGAACGCCATTATGAAATGCCGAAATACGAACTGTCGCAACTGCATGAATATCTCACCAATGTGCTCCAACTGGAAGCCGTAGCCTGCAAAGACTGGTTGACAAACAAGGTAGACCGTTCCGTAACAGGCAAGATCGCCCGCCAGCAATGTCAGGGTGAACTCCAGTTACCGTTGAGCGATTGTGGCGTCGTTGCATTGGACTATCGCGGCGAAAAAGGTATTGCAACTTCTTTGGGACATGCCCCTCAGGCGGCACTTGCCGACCCGGCAGCCGGTTCTATCCTCTCCGTCAGCGAAGCACTGACCAACTTGGTATGGGCTCCGCTTGCAGAAGGCTTGGACAGTGTATCCCTGTCCGCCAACTGGATGTGGCCTTGCCGTTCGCAGGAAGGTGAAGACGCACGTCTCTATAAGGCAGTCAAAGCATTGAGCGACTTCTGCTGCGCACTGCAAATCAATGTTCCCACCGGTAAGGACTCTCTGTCTATGACCCAGAAATATCCCGACGGAAGCAAAGTCATTGCTCCGGGTACGGTCATCGTATCTGCCGGCGGTGAAGTTTCCGACGTGAAGAAAGTAGTATCTCCCGTACTTGTGAACGATGCAAAGACCACCCTTTACCACATAGACTTCAGCTTCGACAAGCTGAAACTGGGCGGTTCCGCCTTTGCACAATCGCTGGGTAAAGTAGGCGATGAAGTGCCTTGCGTACAAGATGCCGAATACTTCCGCGATGCTTTCCTCGCCGTACAGGAGTTGATCAACAAAGGACTGATCCTTGCCGGACATGACATTTCAGCCGGCGGTCTCATCACTACGCTACTCGAAATGTGCTTCGCCAACGTAGAGGGCGGTATGGAAATCAACCTCGACAAGATGAAGGAACAAGACCTCATCAAGATATTATTCGCTGAAAATCCGGGTATCGTTATCCAAATCAGCAATAAGCACAAGGAAGAAGTCAAGAAGATTTTGGAAGACGCCGGCGTAGGTTACATCAAGATAGGTACACCGACCGACGAACGCCATATCCTCGTAAGCAAAGACGATGCCACTTACCAGTTCGGCGTAGATTATATGCGCGATGTCTGGTATTCGTCCTCTTACCTGCTCGACCGCAAGCAATCCATGAACGGATGTGCCAAGAAACGTTTTGAGAACTACAAGATGCAACCATTGGATTTGGTATTCCGCCCTGAGTTCAAAGGTAAACTGTCACAATACAACCTTGACCCGAACCGTCGTACTCCGACCGGTATTCGTGCAGCCATCATACGCGAAAAAGGAACTAACGGTGAACGCGAAATGGCATATTCACTTTACCTTGCCGGCTTCGACGTGAAAGACGTCACCATGACCGACCTTATCAGCGGACGCGAAACATTGGAAGATGTGAACATGGTGGTTTATTGCGGTGGTTTCTCCAATTCCGACGTGCTGGGTTCCGCCAAGGGCTGGGCCGGCGCTTTCCTCTTCAACCCGAAAGCCAAAGAAGCACTCGACAAGTTCTATGCACGCGAAGATACACTGTCTCTCGGTGTATGCAACGGTTGCCAGCTCATGATGGAATTAGGCCTTATCACTCCCGACCACGAGAAGAAAGGAAAGATGCTGCATAACGACTCCCACAAATTCGAATCAACGTTTATCGGCCTGACCATTCCTACCAACCGCAGCGTTATGTTCGGCTCTCTGAGCGGCAGCAAGCTCGGTATCTGGGTAGCACATGGAGAAGGTAAGTTCTCCTTGCCTTACGATGAAGACCGGTACAACGTAGTTGCCAAATATACATACGATGAGTATCCGGGCAATCCGAACGGTTCAGACTATTCCGTTGCAGCACTGGCCAGCGCCGACGGACGTCATCTGGCAATCATGCCTCACTTGGAACGTTCCATTTTCCCTTGGCAAAACGGATACTATCCTGAAAATCGCATCCACAACGATGAGGTTACGCCATGGATAGAAGCGTTTGTCAACGCACGCAAGTGGGTAGAGGAAAAGACAAACAAGCGATAAAGCGTAAGTATATAATGTAAAATATGGTAATGCGCCAAAGTTTATGCACCGGCAATAACTTTGGCGCATTCCATTTCTTCCCCTCCGCCTCCCTTTCTCCGGCCATTCTATTTTCCTTTTTTATCCGTATGTTACGATAAGCCTTTACCATAACACTTGAGGTTAGCACTGAAAGGAAAAAGAATTTATATAAAAAAGGCTAATAGATAGAAAAGAATTAGTATCTTTGCCATACTCTATAAAAAGAGTGTAGGTGCGAATCACAAAGAATATTATTGCTTGATATGCAAAACAATTTTATTACTTTTGTGTTAATATTAAGTCCCCCCAAACGTTTATCAAACTCCAAAACTGGCTAATATGAAAAAGCATTTCTTTTTCTTTATTCTCCTGCTATTCCCTCTTTTGGCCGCTGCCCAAACATATAAGTATATCGGCGTGGAAGATGGTTTGAGCAACAGACGGGTGTACGCAATTCAAAAGGGACCTAAGGGCTACATGTGGTTCCTCACGCACGATGGTATCGACCGTTACAACGGGAAAGAGTTCAAGCATTACAAACTCATGGACGGAGAGGAAGAAGTAAACTCCATGATGAGCCTCAGCTGGCTATATACGGATGCCAAAGGAAGATTATGGGAAATCGGCAAACAAGGACGTGTTTTCTGCTACGAAAGCAAACATGACCGTTTCCAACTGGTATACAAACTCCCCAAAAGTGAGACAAAAGATTTGCATACTCCTGTGAGCTACGGGTTCATAGACGATAACTACATAGTGTGGCTTTGCAACCAAAAGAACATCTACCTGTACGACAGCGAAACAGAAAGATGCACTACCATTAAAAATGAAATCAATGAGAGCATAACGGATATTGAACAGATTGATGCCAACCATTATTTCATCGGCACAGATGTCGGCATACATTATGCCGAACTGAAAAACAATAAACTTGTGCTCAGTCCCTGTAACAAGCTGGACACCCTGAAATTACAAGTAAACGAACTTTTCTATCACAAGGGAAGCCGCAAAGTCTTTATCGGAACTTTTCAAAGAGGCATGTATGTATATGACCTCAAGCTCCACAAAGCATCCCTCGTAAAATCCGGTTTGGCGGACATCAGCATAAACCGTATCATTGCTTTCGGAGACAAAGAAATACTTATAGCCACAGACGGTGCCGGTATCCACAAAATGAATGTGGAGACTTACTCTACCGAACCCTATATCGTCGCTGACTTCAACCGATACAACGCCATGAACGGCAACACCATTTACGACATATACATCGACGAGGAGCAGCGCATTTGGATGGCAAACTACCCCATAGGCATTACTGTGCGTAACAACCGGTATAACGATTATAAATGGATAAAACATTCGATAGGCAATAAACAGTCCCTCATCAACGATCAGGTAAATGCGATCATAGAAGACGGGGAAGGCGACTTATGGTTTGCAACCAACAACGGAATCAGCCTATATGAGCATCGCACCAAGCAGTGGCACTCATTCCTTAGTGTATTCAATACTGACCACAAGAACCAAAGCCATACATTTATTTCTTTATGTGAAATCAGTCCCGGCATCATCTGGGCAGGCGGATACAGTTCCGGCATTTATCAGATAAACAAGAAACAATATTCTGTCGATTTCTTTACTCCCGCATCATTCGGCGGAAAAGAGATTCGTCCGGATAAGTACATCCGTTCCATTACTAAAGACAGCGAAGGTCATATCTGGTCCGGCGGGTATTATAACCTTAAAAAGATAGACTTTAAAAATAAAAAGGTCACCTCCATACCCGGACTGGATGCCATAACGGAGATAAAAGAGAGGAATAAGGACTATATGTGGATAGGTACAGCCAACGGGCTATACTTATTGGAAAAAGCAACCGACAAGTATCAATACATTCCGATGCCGGTAGAGTCCTCCTATATATACTCATTATACCAAGCCCCCAACGGGTTGCTGTATATCGGGACGAACAACTCCGGCCTGCTCATCTATGACCCCGTCAAGAAAGATTTCCAACATTATCATAAAGATAACTGCGCACTCATCTCCAATAATATCTACATGATTCTTTCCGATGGAAAGAATGACATATTGCTGAGCACCGAGTATGGCTTGAGCAGTTTCTATCCTCAAACAAAGATATTCCACAATTGGACAAAAGAACAAGGGCTGCAATCCGACCATTTCAATGCCAACTCAGGAACGCTCCGCAAGAATGGGAATGCCATATTCGGCAGCACCGACGGCGCCATAGAATTTCCTAAAAAAATGGTATTGCCGCGCGAATATAAATCACGCATGATATTCAGCGATTTGCGTGTGTTTTATCAGACGGTATATCCGAAGGATGAGGGCTCTCCCCTTATTATGGACATCGACGAGACCAGCAGTTTACAGTTAAAGTACAATCAAAATATATTCTCTCTTCAGGTGTCTTCTATCAACTACGATTACCCTTCCCTCATACTATATTCGTGGAAGCTGGAAGGATTCTATGACGGCTGGAGCCGTCCGGGAGAAGAGAATATCATCCGTTTCACTAATTTGAGTCCCGGCCACTACACATTACGCGTTCGTGCCATATCCAACGAAGATCAGCGTATTGTGCTGGAAGAGCGCAGCATGGACATCATTATCGAGCAGCCTGTTTGGCTAAGTATATGGGCTCTGCTACTGTACACATTCATCCTGATTGCTATCGCAAGCACAACATTGCGCATTATCGTGTTACGCAAGCAAAGAAAAATATCCGATGAGAAGATTCGTTTCTTTGTCAATACGGCACATGACATCCGCACTCCGTTAACACTTATCAAAGCTCCGCTGGAGGAACTCTCCGAACGCGAAACGCTGACCAAAGACGGGGTTGACAATCTCAGTACGGCGCTTCGTAATGTGAATGCTTTGCTACGTCTCACAACCAATCTAATCAATTTTGAACGTGCAGACACTTATTCAAACAATTTCTACGTATCCGAATACGAGCTGGAGACTTACATGACCGACATCGTCAACGCCTTCCGCGCGTATGCATCCGTAAAACATATCAACCTGACTTATGAAAGCAACTTCCGCTATCTGAACGTCTGGCTGGATAAGGATAAGATGGATTCCATCCTGAAAAACATCATATCCAATGCATTGAAGTATACGCCCGAAGGCGGAAAAGTGCATGTCTATGTATACGAGACAGAAGACACCTGGAACGTAGAAGTCAGCGATACGGGCATCGGTATTCCACTAAATGAACAAAAGAAGCTGTTCAAGATGCACTTCCGCGGCAGCAATGCCATCAATTCCAAAGTAACCGGCAGCGGAATAGGCCTGTTGTTGGTATGGAAACTCGTGCACATACACAAAGGGAAGCTCAGTTTTACCAGTACGGAAGGCAAGGGCTCCTGCATCAAAGTCTCTTTCCCCAAAGGCGAGAAGCGCTACCGCAAAGCCATGCACCGCCCTATTCCCCTAACGGAAAAAGAGCAGGAACGGAAAAAGTTAAATGACCTGGAGCCAATAACCCCTGCAAAGGAGAGTACGCCGGATCTTCCCGTTGCAACGGCAGTTACTTCCGTAGAGGGTTACGAAGATGCCCAGCTGAAAACTCAGGACGCCGATAACCGTTCAAAGATATTGGTGGTAGAGGACAACGACGAGTTAAGAGAATATCTGCGCCGCACTCTGGCAGAGAACTACCATGTGCAGGTATGTTCCAACGGTAAGTCGGCGCTCTATATTATAAAAGAATATTTCCCCGACCTGATTATATCGGATATTATGATGCCCGAAATGCGGGGCGACGAGCTATGCCAGGTCGTAAAAAACGATATTGCCACTTCCCACATTCCCATTATCCTGCTAACCGCCCTCAATACGGATAAAAACATCATCGACGGGCTGCAAACCGGAGCAGACGAGTACATCGTGAAACCGTTTAACATCGGAATTCTGCGTGCCACCATTGCCAATCTGTTAGCCAACCGCGCTTTGTTGCGCCACAGATATGCCGATCTGGAGTTGAATGATGACACCCACAATACGGAATGTCTCAACTGCGCTACGGATCTGGACTGGAAATTCATAGCCAGCATCAAGAAGAATGTGGAAGAAAACATGGACAATCCGACCTTCAACATTGACCTGCTTTGCACCTTGCTCAACATGAGCCGTACCAGCTTCTACAACAAGCTAAAGGCGCTGACCGACCAGGCTCCGGGAGATTATGTCCGCCTGATCCGCCTGAAACACGCCATGAAGCTGCTGAAAGAACAGAAGCACACAATCACTGAAATTGCAGAAATGACCGGATTCAGCGATGCCAAGTACTTCCGCGAAGTCTTTAAGAAACATTTCAATGTAAGTCCGAGCCAATATGCAAAAGAAGACGGGAATATTGGCGAAATGAAACAACAGACCGAATGATAGCATTACCTATATGATATGACGAACATATATATTGAAGCATTTACCATTTTCTTTAAAATCGGAGCATTCACCATCGGCGGCGGTTACGCCATGGTTCCCTTAATCGAAAACGAAATCGTTACGAAGCGCGGATGGATAGCCAAAGAAGATTTTATAGACCTGCTTGCCATATCCCAGTCGGCGCCGGGTATCCTCGCGGTCAACATATCCATCTTCATCGGCTATCGCCTGAGAGGGATACGAGGAAGCATCATCACAGCTTTGGGAACGGTACTTCCGTCTTTCCTCATCATCCTTGCCATAGCTCTATTCTTCCATAATTTCAAAGACAATATCTACGTAGAACGCATCTTCAAGGGGATTCGCCCGGCCGTTGTGGCACTGATAGCCGCCCCGACCTTCAGCATGGCGAAGTCCGCCAAAATCAACCGCCACACAATTTGGATTCCGGTTGTCTCGGCGTTGCTCATTTGGTTATTGGGCTTCTCCCCTATTTGGATTATCATAGCTGCCGGCATAGGCGGATACCTGTTCGGAAAGCTACGTTCTCCGAAAGTTAAAAGTTAGAGAGGACGGTAGCACGCTGATAACTGATAACTGATAACTGATAACTAACCCCTAACCACTTAATCATTGTATTATGCTTTTTCTTCAACTATTCTATACATTCTTTAAAATCGGCCTTTTCGGTTTTGGCGGCGGATACGCCATGCTGTCCATGATACAGGGTGAAGTAGTGACCCGGTACGGCTGGTTGACATCACAGGAATTCACAGATATCGTAGCCATCAGCCAGATGACACCCGGTCCCATCGGTATCAATTCCGCAACTTATGTAGGGTATACCACGATAGCGGCGCATTATGGCACAAGCATGGGAGTGTTGGGATCGTGCATTGCTACCTTCGCCGTAGTGCTTCCCTCGTTCATCCTGATGCTCACTATCAGCAAATTCTTTCTGAAATACCAAAAGCATCCGGCAGTGGAAGCCGTATTCAGCGGACTTCGCCCTGCCGTAGTGGGATTGTTGGCATCGGCGACACTGGTCTTGATGAATGCGGAGAACTTCAGTTCGCCCGATGAAGACATGTACTCTTTCATAATCAGCATCATCATCTTCCTTATAGCTTTCATCGGAACAAGAAAGTACAAGGCCAACCCCATATTAATGATTATAGCGTGTGGAATAGCCGGGCTGCTACTCTATTAGTGCCGCTCCAAGGCCAAGCACAAGGGAGGCAGACAGATCATCCCCGGAGGCAAATAAAATATGCCCGGAAGAAACGTATATATCTTCCGGGCATATTTTGCATAAAGCAGCCGCAGCTCCTACAACTTCACTTTCTTTGCCACCGACTTGGATTCGTTATGCAAGCGGTCGAGCGCCGTAACGACATAGCGGTATTTCGTCTTGCCGTCCTCATAAGGCAACTTATAGAAAGTGTTGCGTGTGATAGCCACAATGTGTGAAGGATCATCAATGTCCACCTTCTCTTTTGAGCCGAAGCGATAGACAACATACTGTACAGGACGATTCATCTCATCCTTAAACTTCGGTGCTGTCCAGAAAAGGATGTAGCCGTCGGCAGTCCATACCGGCTTCACTTTGCGCACTTTGTCCGGCGCGTCATTGTCCATAAAGTCGAATACGGGAGGCAGAGCCGGATATTTATGATACTCGGCCACCAGCGCGTCCCGGTATTTTCCTACGTTCTCCACTACGGCACTGGCAGGCCATTGGCAACTGCCGCCAATCGTCTGGTAGGCCCGTTGCAGAGCCATCTTACGGGGAAGCTGGTTGATGGAAGGGTTCTTCGGGTCAGCGTTCTGCACCGTATTCACCACAGACTGGCCTATGAATAACGGACGGTTCTCCGTATGCCTTGCCCACCATTTCACCAATGTTTCATAGTCGGCAGCCGGATGTCCTATCTGCCAGTATATCTGCGGAATGTTATAGTCCACCCAGCCCTTGCGTGCCCACAAAAGCACATCGGCATACAAATCATCATAATTCTGCAAGCCATTCGTATCGCTGCCCAGCGGGTCGCTTTTCTGATTGCGATAGATGCCGAAAGGACTTACTCCGAACTTCACCCAAGGCTTCAGCCCGCGAACCGTCTCGTGTATCTTCTGAATGAGGATATTCACATTGCTGCGGCGCCAGTCCGCCTTATTGCTGAAACCGCCGCCATAGCGTGCAAAGCTCGCATCATCCGGAAAGTCCTTCCCTTTAATGGGGTAAGGATAGAAGTAATCATCCATGTGAATGGCATCCACATCATAACGCGAAACAATATCGGTGACCACCTTACAGATATGGTTGCGGCTTTCGGGCAATGCCGGGTCAAAATACAACTGATCGCCGTACGTCACAAACCACTCCGGATGCGAGTTATAAATATGGATAGGCGAAAGTTCATTTTTCAACGAACTCTTTACGCGGTAAGGGTTAATCCAAGCATGAAACTCCATGCCACGCTTGTGACATTCCTCAATCATGAACTGCATCGGATCCCAGTAAGGCTCCGGCACCTTCCCCTGCACGCCCGTCAGGAAGCGGCTCCATGGCTCATATTGCGAAGCATACAATGCATCCGCCTCAGGACGCACCTGAAAAATAATGGCATTGATGCCTGCACCTTGCAAGCTGTTCAACTGATTTATCAAAGTCTGCTTCAACTTATCAGTGGGCATGCCACGAAACTGTCCGTTCACAGCCTGTATCCATGCGGCGCGGAATTCACGTTTGGGATGATTGGCAGCAGGTGTTTGCTGTGCCTGTATGGTCAGTACCTGAACGCACAGCAATAATAGCAAGAGGAGATTTCTAAATTTCATTTTGTTCTTTTTAAATATTGCATGGCAAAGATAATGATTATCTTTGTACCCCAATTCATTTTCAATAGTCTATGACAAAAAATACATCTATCATCATAAAAGGAGCTCGTGTCAATAACCTGAAGAACATTGACGTAGAGATACCCCGCAACAGGCTGGTCGTCATCACCGGACTATCCGGCTCCGGCAAATCCTCACTTGCATTCGATACGCTTTATGCCGAAGGGCAACGCCGGTACGTGGAGAGCCTCAGCAGTTACGCCCGTCAGTTTTTGGGACGCATGAGCAAGCCCGAATGTGATTTCATCAAAGGCATCCCCCCTGCTATTGCCATCGAACAGAAGGTAAGCAGCCGCAACCCGCGCTCCACAGTGGGAACCTCCACCGAAATTTACGAATACCTGCGTTTGCTCTATGCCCGGGTGGGACGGACATTCAGCCCGGTCAGCGGTCAGGAGGTGAAGAAGCACTCCACCGAAGACATTGTGAACTGCATGCTCCAGCAGCCCGAAGGAACACGCTACACCGTACTCGCTCCGATATTGCTCCGCGAGGGACGCACCTTGCAGCAGCAACTGGAGATAGATATGAAACAGGGATTCAACCGGCTGGAAGTAAACGGAGAAATGGTGCGCATTGACGAATACCAGCCCAAAGACGGCGACACCCTGTTTCTTTTGGTAGACCGCATGACTGCTTCCAGTGAAAAAGATGCCGTCAGCCGCCTTACCGATTCCGCCGAAACCGCCATGTACGAAAGCGACGGGGCCTGCCTGCTACGCTTCTACCAGCCGGACGGCAGCACTAGCCTGTACCGTTTCAGCACCAAATTCGAGGCGGACGGCATAACGTTTGAAGAGCCCAACGACCAAATGTTCTCCTTCAACTCCCCTATCGGAGCCTGTCCGGAGTGTGAGGGTTTCGGACGTGTCGTCGGCATTGACGAGCATCTGATCATCCCCAACCGTTCCCTCTCCGTCTACGAAGGTGCGGTGGTGTGCTGGCGAGGCGAGAAGATGGGCGAGTGGAAAGACATGGTGATACGCGGTGCGGAAAAAGCCGGCTTCCCCATTTTCACCCCTTACTACCAACTGACGGACGAACAGCGCCGGATGCTGTGGGAAGGGACCCGTTACTTCGAGGGCATCAACGCCTTCTTCAAGATGGTGCAGGAGAATCAATACAAGATACAATATCGCGTAATGCTGGCACGCTATCGCGGCAAAACGCTTTGCCCCAAATGTCATGGCACAAGGTTGAAACCCGAAGCCGGCTATGTCCGGGTAGGCGGACGCAGCATCTCCGAACTGGTGGACCTGCCCATCACCGAACTAAAAACCTTTTTCGATAACCTGAAACTGGACAAGCACGACACCGACGTGGCACGCCGCATCCTCATAGAAATCAACAACCGCATCCGCTTCCTGCTGGATGTAGGTTTGGGATATCTCACGCTGAACCGTCTCAGCAATTCGCTTTCCGGCGGCGAGAGCCAGCGCATCAATCTGGCAACTTCGCTCGGAAGCAGCCTTGTGGGCAGTCTCTACATATTGGACGAGCCGAGCATCGGACTTCACAGCCGCGACACAGACAAGCTGATACATGTCCTGCGCCAACTGCAACAACTGGGCAATACGGTAGTGGTAGTGGAACACGATGAAGAAATTATCCGGGCTGCCGACTATATCATCGACATCGGTCCCAAAGCCGGACGCCTGGGAGGAGAAGTTGTGTATCAAGGGGACATGAAAGACCTGCAAAAGAACAGCAACAGCTACACAGTGCGTTATCTTTTGGGCGAGGAAACCATTCCCGTACCCGAAAGCCGCCGTCCCTGGAACCAGTATATTGAAATCACAGGTGCACGCGAGAACAACCTGAAAGGCGTGGACGTACGTATCCCGCTTAATGTAATGACGGTAGTCACCGGCGTGTCGGGTTCGGGCAAGAGTACGCTGGTACGCGACATCTTCTTCCGCGCCCTCAAACGCGAGTTGGACGAATGCAGCGAACGTCCCGGAGAGTTTGCCACCATCGGCGGAGATTTGCAGAACCTGCGCAATGTTGAGTTCGTAGACCAGAACCCTATCGGCAAATCTTCGCGTTCCAATCCCGTAACCTATATCAAGGCTTACGATGAGATTCGTAAGTTATGGTCGGAACAACCCCTTGCCAAGCAAATGGGCTACACCGCCGGGCACTTCAGCTTCAACAGTGAAGGCGGCCGTTGCGAGGAATGTAAGGGAGAAGGCACTATCACCGTAGAAATGCAGTTCATGGCCGACCTCGTACTGGAGTGCGAATCCTGTCATGGCAAACGTTTCAAGACCGATACCTTGGAAGTGAAGTTCCACGATGTCAACATCTATGATGTGCTGGAAATGACCGTTAACCAAGCCATTGAGTTCTTCACCCAATATGGGCAAAAGAAAATAGTGAAACGCCTGCAACCTCTGCAAGATGTCGGATTGGGATACATCAAGCTCGGCCAGTCGTCGTCCACCCTGTCCGGAGGCGAGAACCAGCGCGTAAAATTAGCCTATTATCTCAGCATGGAGAAAGCAGACCCTACACTTTTCATCTTTGACGAACCGACCACCGGACTGCACTTTCACGACATCCGCAAATTGCTGGAAGCCTTCGATGCTTTGATACGCCGGGGACACTCCATCGTCATTATCGAGCACAACATGGACGTGGTGAAATGTGCCGACCATGTTATCGACCTCGGCCCTGAGGGCGGGGACAAAGGCGGATATATCGTAGCAACCGGCACGCCGGAAGAGGTAGCGGCATGTGCAGCAAGCTATACCGGACAGTTCCTAAAGGAGAAACTACAATAAAACAACAGTGCAATCCCGTCAAAATCGTCTCGTGAGATAAATAAATTCATCTCGTGGGACGATTTTTTTCATCCCATGGGACAAAAAAAATCGTCTCGTAAGAAGAAATAAATCCTCTCACGAGACGAAATCAACTATCCTACAAACGTTCTTTCCTCTTCCCTTAGAAGTAGAAACCGAATCCCACTTTCAGCCCGAACTCCGAACGGTCTTTGTCTATATCCCAATAAACGGCAGGTTCAATGGTCACTGTGCGTGACAGGAAAAATGCATAACCGGCCTCCATGCCGAAGCCGAAACGGGTTTTATCTCCACCGTCCCAATCGTAACGGTTCAGGTCTACGCCGGCTCCCAAGAAAACGCCTACCTTACTGATGTAGTAACGTCCGCCCACACCCAACGTATAGACATCCGTTCCCCCGCCTTGCCATTTCGCACCGGCATCTATCAGCAGAGCTACATTATCCACCAAAAACGCACCGCCTTTGGCTTCAAGGCCGAAATGGGCTTTGTCCGTTTCTGTATTATAGGAGAAGTTGAGCCCCGTAACGGAAGGATTCACGAACCATTTCCCTTTTTCAAATTGCGCGTGGGCAGCCATAGTACCAATAAGCAGGCACACGAGTAATGCTAATCTTTTCATCTTATTTCTATTTTTGAGTGAATAATTATTTTTGTTCTGTCCTATCCTCTTCACGACGTTTCCGCTGTAACTCTTCTTTTTTACGAAGCACCAGCCACAACACAAGTACAATGACATACGAAGCAATTACGGTTATATATTTCTCCGTATTGCTGATTTCCGTATTGCGCGGCAGGAAATATGCCGCAGTAGCAGAAACATAAATAAGCAGGGCTACGGTCAGCCCCGTAGATTTCTTGAATTTCTTCATCAATTAAAGGGTTTTAATCTGTTTGTTTTTCCATACAATGAACCACGCCAATGCAATCACAACACTTGCCATTCCCATGCCGTAGGCCACCGGATGTGACATGCCGAACCCTTCCGGTGCTATGCAGATATAAGTTGTACAGACGCAGGTCATGAAGAAAGCCGGTATCAATGTGAGGAAATATTGTTTCTTTGCACGCACCAGATACACGGTTATCGCCCACAAGGTGAAAACGGACAACGTCTGATTGGCCCATGCGAAATAACGCCATATCATGTCAAAACCGTCTTTGTCGCGCAGGCTGTACAGCAGCAATCCGATAGCAGCCAAAAACATCGGCACACATATATATAAACGACTGCGAATGGACTTTTGTTCCATACCCAGAAAGTCCGCAACGATAAGCCGCGCCGAACGGAAAGCCGTATCGCCACTCGTAATGGGAGCAGCAATCACTCCCAGCACAGCCAACACGCCACCGACGGCTCCCAGCCAGTTTTTCGTAATGGCATCCACTATGACAGCGGCATTGGTCTCTTCCATTCCGTTCTCGTGGAAAAAACAGGTAGCCGCAGCAGCCCAGATAAGCGCTACGATGCCTTCGGTAATCATAGCCCCATAGAATACGGGACGACCATGGCGTTCACTCGTCATGCAACGCGCCATTAACGGGCTTTGTGTGGCGTGGAAACCACTGATTGCCCCACACGCAATGCTGACAAACATGATAGGAAAGATAGGCAATGCGGAGGCGTTGGGATTGGTATTCTGCAAGCCGTCCCATACTTCCGGCAGCACCGGATGCTTCACGTAAAGCATCACCAGAATTCCTACCGCCATAAACAGCAGTGCGATAGCAAACAGCGGGTATATCTTGCCGATAATCTTATCTACCGGCAACAGCGTGGCAAGTACATAATAGATAAAGACTACTACAATCCAAAAAGTGGTGTCCAGCGTTTCCGGTGTCAGACTGGCAAGCAGCCCGGCAGGTCCTGCCACAAACACAGCGCCTACCAATATCATCAGGATAACGGTGAATCCGCGCATGACCTGCTTGGTGGTCAGCCCCAAATAGCGGCCTATAATCTCCGGCAAACTCTCGCCATCGTGGCGCAGCGAAAGCATTCCCGCAAAATAATCATGCACCGCACCGGCGAAAATACTTCCCAAAACAATCCACAGATAAGATGCCGTACCGAACTTGGCTCCCATAATCGCGCCAAAGATCGGTCCCAAGCCTGCAATGTTCAGAAATTGTATCATAAAGATTTTCCACGTAGGCAGCGGAATATAGTCCACCCCGTCGGCTTTTGTGAGAGCTGGTGTCTTGCGGTCGTCCGGACCAAATACGCGCTCTATGAAACGTCCGTAAATGAAATAGCCTGCAATCAACGCCAACAGGCAAAGCGTAAATGTAATCATGGCATGCTAAATTTAATGTGGATGCTCAGTGTTAATGTATTTTATGTATGCAAATGTAACAGTTTCCAACCAAACTATGCAAACTTATCAGGTGATTTACTTATCTTCGCCGTAAAATATAACAGAAATAAAGAAGTTAATGGGAATTTATTTCACCCCAAAACAGGATACTATTATGAAGAAATTATGCTTTATACTACTATTATATGCCTTCTGCCTCCTGCCACTTGCCGCACAGCATCCTCCCAAGCATGAAGTGCGTGCCGCATGGATCACCGCCGTTTACGGATTGGACTGGCCGCGTACTCGTGCCACCACTCCCGAAGGCATCCGTAAACAACAAGCCGAACTTGTGGAAATACTGGACAAACTGAAAGCAGCCAACTTCAATACGGTACTTTTCCAAACCCGTACTCGTGGCGACGTATTATACCAATCAGCAATCGAACCCTATAATTCCATCCTAACAGGAAAAGTCGGCGGTAATCCCGGTTACGACCCGCTTGCCTTTGCCATAGCAGAGTGCCACAAACGGGGAATGGAATGCCATGCCTGGATGGTTACCATCCCCTTGGGCAACCGCAAACACGTTGCCGCCCTCGGCAAAGAGTCGGTCACCAAACGCAGACCGGCAATCTGCGTGCCCTATAAACGTGAATACTTCCTCAACCCCGGACACCCCCAAACCAAAGAATACCTGATGAGTCTTGTCCGCGAAGTAGTGGAACGCTACGACGTAGACGGTGTGCACTTCGACTATCTGCGTTATCCCGAACATGCCCTGCGCTTCTCCGACAGTTACACTTACAGGAAATACGGCAACGGACGGGATCTTGCCCAATGGAGGCGGGACAATATCACAGAGATTGTCCGCTACCTTTACAAAGGAGTCAAGGCACTGAAACCCTGGGTCAAAGTCAGTACCTGTCCCGTAGGCAAGTACCGCGATACATCCCGTTACCCGTCCCGCGGCTGGAATGCATTCCACACCGTCTATCAGGACGTACAAGGCTGGCTGGGCGAAGGCATACAAGACCAGGTCTACCCCATGATGTATTTTCGTGGCAATGGTTTCTATCCTTTCGCCCTCGACTGGCAGGAGCAAAGCAACGGTCGGCAGATTATTCCCGGACTGGGCATCTATTTCCTCGATCCCAGTGAAGGCAACTGGACAGTGGATGAAGTGGAACGGCAGATAAACTTCACCCGTACACATGGCTTGGCAGGCGAAGGGCACTATCGCGCGAAGTACCTCATGGACAACACGCAAGGGCTTTATGATATCCTTGAAGAGCATTACTACACTGCTCCCGCCTTGCAACCCGCCATGCCATGGATAGACAATGTGCCGCCCAGCGTTCCCACTCGGCTCAAGGTTGAGAAACTGTCCGAAGGATATTGGAAAATCAGTTGGCAGCCCTCCACCGACAACGACAAGCAAAATGCTCCGATGTATGTCCTCTACGGCTCCAATAGCTACCCGGTAGACACAACCGATCCTAACAATATATTGGTCCAGCGCATACAGGGGACAGAATGCATATATGCTCCTATCCGTCCCTGGACCACCCGGAAATACTTTGCCGTCACCGCCATAGACCGTTGCGGCAACGAAAGTCCGGCTGCAACCACTCCCCAAGAAAGGAGATGACAGGAAGAATCATATCCGGGCATATGCCCGGTAACAACTCTTGGCTGTAACCGGAACCAATGGCAGATAGCCGGAAACAAGTCTGCCTCCTTCTATTACCAATGGATAATCTTTCATGTTCCGTTCGTGTTGTACACGCAAGGTTTCATTGTCGGGAAAATACTCTATATTAAAATATCCCATACGTCCGGGTGCCACATAGTTATCGTAAAACAACCGGGCCACCACCCCCATATTCATACGCATATTTATCTCTACACAAGGGTGAATAACATATTCACGTCCGTTCTCCTGTCTGCAAATCATCATATCAACGCCCAAATAACCAACATAGGTGCTGCCGTAGATCGCTGTCAACTCCGTACGGAGAGTCTCACGTATCAGCATCAGTTCATCAACCGGAAAGTTCTGTGTTATAATTTCTTCTATCCGGCTGTCCGATGCAAGCAGATTACCGATATAAGCCCCTCGCTCATTGGTAGAAAACAGGGAATAGCCCGCAAAAGTCACCCTTCCCTGCCCGTCAGAGTAAAATTCGACGGCAAAATCTTTCACCTTATTATATATAGGCTCTGCCGTAAGACAACCCTGCTCCTTCAAAACTCGTCCACACCAGTTGGATATGGGCTTCGTAAGCCCGTACAGACACCAGTTCAGCCCCTTTCCGCTGCCCGACCAAGGCACTTTGAGCAAACATGTGTGCATGGTGTTTACAACCCGTTCGCAATCCTCCATATTCTCTATAAGATGATGTTCACCGCAGGTATATTCCGGATAACGGCTTGTTATATGTTGCGTCACCGCCACGGCCTGAAGGCGGGAAGAAAGCAAGCGATACTCCCCAAGAAGCTGTGTAGCAGGCAACCTATCTTCACAGACACCACCCCTCAGCAGGTATTTGCGGATAGAAGGGTTCCAGCCCCAAGGCAGCACCTCCGCCTCCGCATAATCAGGTAATTCAGGCTCGGTAGCCAGTTGCACTTGCAGCGGAAACCACTCCCGCATCTGCTTCAGGAAGTCTGCATTATAGGCGGAAGGAGCCAACACTGCATTATACGGCTCTGCATACCATACCGGCAATAGCGCCAAATCCTGAGCCATACGACGCGCGGAAACCGGAGCTATGTAGTTCGTTTCGTTATTGGCAAGCGCCAAATCGGAGTCGGGATTAAAAAGATATAGTTTCATTGATTATAGTTCATCATGATTAAGAACTGCAAACTTACAGAGAAAAAGAACAGCATGCAAAATATATAAAACTTAACTACAAACAAGATATTTTGCTATCTCTACTTTGCAAATCTACAAAAAAGCTGTATATTTGTCGCCCGATAAACCGAATTTAAAGCATGGAAGCATTTTACCGAACACACGCTTATCTGGTAGAGCATACAAATGCCCCCGTTCGCCGCGACCTCATGGATGAGATTGACTGGAACGACCGTCTTATCGGTATCAAAGGTACCCGGGGTGTGGGTAAGACTACATTCCTGTTGCAATATGCCAAAGAAAAGTTCGGAACCGACCGCTCCTGTCTTTTTATCAACATGAACAATTTCTACTTCTCCGGCCACAGCATCGTGGACTTTGCCTACGAATTCCAACGTCGCGGCGGAAAAGTGCTGTTGATAGACCAAGTTTTCAAACATCCCGACTGGAGCAAGGAATTGCGTTTGTGCTACGACCGTTTTCCTAACCTGAAAATTGTCTTTACCGGTTCGTCCGTAATGCGCCTGAAAGAAGAGAATCTGGAATTGCGCGACATCGTAAAGAGCTACAACCTGCGTGGTTTCTCTTTCCGCGAGTATCTGAACCTGCAAACCGGCATGAAATTCCGTTCCTACTCACTGGAAGAAATCCTGAGCAATCACGAACAAATAGCCAAGGGCATCCTGTCAAAAGTACGCCCGTTAGATCATTTTCAGGACTATATGCATCATGGCTTCTATCCTTTTTTCCTTGAAAAACGTAACTTCTCGGAAAATCTGCTGAAGACAATGAATATGATGGTGGAAGTGGATATTCTGCTGATCAAGCAAATAGAGCTGAAATATCTGTCCAAAATAAAAAAATTGCTATACTTCCTGGCCGTAGACGGACCGAAAGCCCCGAATGTGAGCCAGCTTGCCAACGACATACAGACATCCAGGGCTACGGTTATGAACTACATCAAGTATCTGGCAGATGCACGACTTATCAACATGGTATATCCCAAGGGAGAAGAATTCCCCAAGAAACCGTCGAAGATAATGATGCACAACTCCAACCTGATGTACTCCATCTACCCCGTAAAGGTGGACGAACAAGACGTACTGGAAACTTTCTTTGCAAACACAATGTGGAAAGACCACAAAGTGAATAAAGGAGACAAAAACATTTCGTTTATGGTAGACGAAGTGATGCCTTTCAAGATTTGTCAGGAAGGTATGAGAATTAAAAATAATCCGGGAGTGACATACGCATTGCACAAGGCGGAAATAGGCCGGGGCAATCAAATACCTCTCTGGTTGTTCGGTTTTCTATATTAATTGAGAGATTTTTTTACTTAATAAATTCAATTTAGTTATGACTAAACAGAAGAAATTCATTACTTGTGATGGTAACCA
>ERZ773139.298-NODE-298-length-69698-cov-19.072728_pt1 | contig 69698 bp, 57 predicted proteins | sample MGYA00580854_ERZ773139 | MGnify/ENA primary metagenome ERZ773139 (study PRJEB29015, sample SAMEA2737809) | human gut metagenome | biome: human gut; feature: human-associated habitat; material: faeces | place: China | collected 2012 ...
CGTTCTTCAATCAGTTCATATTGTTCTGTTTTAGTGGCAGCTGAACGTTATACAATGGTGTAACCGTGTGCGGTCGAAGAAGGATAAATCGATTGTAAAAAAATCGAAAAATGAAAATAAGGGTTGTTATAGCATGATCTGTTTGTGATAAAAATCACAAAGGTGAAAATACATACCATGCTGCAACGGCAGAGAACGAAAGAGAGGTTACAGTTATGGCACGTTTTACGCTACCCCGAGATCTGTATCATGGAAAGGGTGCGCTTGAAACGCTCAAAACGTTTGAAGGCAAGCGCGCGATGATCTGCGTCGGCGGCGGCTCCATGAAGCGCTTTGGCTTTCTGGATAAAGCTACGGACTACCTGCGCGAAGCGGGAATGGAAGTCGAGCTGTTTGAAGGCATTGAGCCGGATCCTTCTGTCGAGACCGTCATGCGCGGCGCGGAGGCCATGATCCGCTTCCAGCCGGATTGGATCATTGCCATGGGCGGCGGCTCTCCCATCGACGCGGCCAAGGCCATGTGGATCAAGTACGAATATCCTGAGACGACGTTTGAAGATATGCGCAAGGTATTCGGTTTGCCGAAGCTGCGCAAGAAGGCGCGCTTCTGCGCCATTTCCTCCACGTCCGGCACGGCCACCGAGGTGACGGCTTTCTCTATCATCACGGACTATGCCAAAGGCATCAAGTACCCGGTTGCCGACTTTGAGATCACGCCCGACGTGGCCATCGTCGATCCGGATCTCGCTGAAACCATGCCCAGGAAGCTGGTTGCCCACACCGGCATGGACGCCATGACACACGCCGTTGAAGCGTATGTTTCCACCGCCAACTGCGATTTCACCGATCCGCTGGCGCTGCACGCCATCAAGATGATCCAGCACGATCTGGTCGATTCCTACAATGGCGATATGGGAAAGCGCAACAGCATGCATAACGCCCAGTGCCTCGCCGGCATGGCGTTCACCAACGCGCTCCTTGGCATCGTCCACTCCATGGCGCACAAGACCGGCGCTGCCTTTGACGAATACGGCGCGCACATCATCCACGGCGCGGCCAACGCCATGTATCTGCCCAAGGTCATCGCCTTCAACGCCAAGGAGGAGACCGCGGCCAAGCGCTACGCCGAGATCGCCGACGTCATGCAGCTCGGCGGCGAAACGGTGAAAGAGAAGATCGCCCTGCTCATTGCGGCGCTGCGCAGGATGAACGACGATCTGAACATCCCCCATTGCATTGCCCACTACGGCGCGGACAGCTACCCCACCGAAAAGGGCTTTGTGCCGGAAGACGTGTTCCTGGCCAAGCTCCACGATATCGCGGTCAACGCCATCGCAGACGCCTGCACGGGCTCCAATCCCCGCCAGCCCTCCGTCGAAGAGATGGAAAAGCTGCTCAAGTGCTGCTACTACGATACCGAAGTGGATTTCTAAACATCCTTCGGAATACAAAAGCATGCGGGAAGATGCAAGCCGCGAGGCGCTTCGCACGAGCCCCGCGCAAAATCAGCTCCAGCAAATGAGCCGCCGCCGAGTGCCGGCTTAAAAAGTGTGAAAGAGGAGAATTGCGTCAGCCGCTTGTTTTTTGCCCGGTGGGAGCCCTGCCTGCCGGCGGCAGATCGTCCGAAACAGCAAGCTGGAAGCTTTATCACAGATTTTACCCCTGCCGGCGATGACCGGCAGGGGTATTGTCGTGCATTATGACCTTTTTTGATCGGATCGAGCAGTTCCCGGGCATCTTGAAAAAACGCCAAGTATTTGGGCACACCACCGGTCACAGCATACCGTTCAACCGCCCAATCAAAAGGTATCTCCTGAACGGCATAAATATCTGTGAAGGAGAGCGGAGCCAACGGCATCTGCGCTGTTCTTCGGCCATACAAGGGGCTGTCATAGGACAGCGCATGTTTGCGCATTGCCTGTTGTCGCGGAGGCTATGACAAGTGCAGCAAGGAGGAGATGATCCGTTTTGTCAGCCGCGTGGTGAAAGCCGGTCCTTTGCTGTTTCAATCGCCCCAAAGTCCTCTTGCTTAACATAGACCTTATGCTTGCGTGGTATAATAAGCTTTGCAAAACGGTCGATGGGCAAGGAAAGGATGGAGCAGATCATGAAATCATTTCGGCAGATACTGCCGGCTATATGTGTTATACTTATCGCTTCCGCATTCGCGGGCTGCGGCGCGGACGCTGATTCGCCGGATAAGCGTCCGGCATTGGAAAAAATTGCGTACACAAATCTCAACGACAGCGTATCACGGAAACTTTTGGAGGATATGCTTTCCGGCGCCGGGGTGTCGGGAAGCCGCATTCAGGGCTTCTTCAACCGAGTAGACAGCTTCAATGAAAGCATGAGGGAGGAATGGCTGACGACGGGCTTTGAGGAAGCGGAGCTGCTGTATACGAAATATGACCCTTATGCGATGCAGGACGAATGGACGGCGAAGAACGGGACGTTTCCGGGCTATAACTGCCGGATCACCGCCATGAACCTGTTTGGGGACTTCCTCTCCGTGAGCGCAGACTCTCAAATCAATGCCGGTGAAGATGTGCTGTTTGTGGACGAGGAAACGCTGAAAACAGATCCCGATGCGCTGGGCGGAAGCAGCCTTGCAGATTTCCGCGCACTGTATTCCTCCATGAAGGCGGAGGATACCACGGAGATCAAGCGTCATGTACAAACCGTACAAGAGGAATGGGCTTCCCGCGGCGTTACCTTTCGGGAGAATGAAAGAATCCGCCTCATCACGGTATTCTTCCATGATAAGCCGGCTGAGGAGGAATCTCTGCTGTTTGTCGGGCATGTCGGTGTGCTGCTGACGGCGGAGGATGGGACACTGTACTTTGTAGAAAAGGTGGCCTTTCAGGAGCCGTACCGGCTGCTGCGCTTTGCGGATCGAACGGCACTGAGCGATTACCTTATGGGGAAATATGATACCTCATGGGGACAGAATACGGCGAGCCCCTTTATCATGGAGAATGACAAGCTTATGAATGGCTGGCGTACAAACCCGGCAGGTCATATTTTATGAAATTGGTACAAACCGCATCAGCAGCAATCAGACGAAAAGGGTATAAGAAAACCCCGGAAAACCTTGATTTTCCGGGGTTTTTGAGCTTTTGAGCTGTGAAATTGCGTCCGATCAGCGCTTGCTGAACTGCGGAGCGCGACGAGCTGCTTTGAGGCCGTATTTCTTACGCTCTTTCATGCGCGGATCGCGGGTGAGATAACCGGCGGCCTTGAGCGTGCCGCGGTAGTTCTCGTCGACCTTGAGCAGGGCGCGGGCGATGCCGTGACGGATCGCGCCGGCCTGGCCGGTCATGCCGCCGCCGACGACGGTGGCTTCAACGTCAAACTTCTCGGCCGTCTCGGTGGCGGCGAGAGGCTGACGGACGATGAGCTTCAGAGTCTCGAGACCGAAGTACTCGTCCAGCGTGCGGCCGTTGATGGTGATGCTGCCGCTGCCGTTGGGGATGAGGTGGACACGGGCGGTGGAGGATTTCCGACGGCCGGTGCCGTAAGCGTAGGGACGCTTGCTCTGATAGGTAGCCATTCTAAAATTTCCTCCTTTCCTTATTCGACCGTCCAGACTTCGGGCTTCTGCGCGGCGTGCTTGTGCTCATTGCCGGCAAAGACCTTCAGACGACGGAGCTGCCATTTCTGGGTGGGGTTCTTCGCCAGCATGCCGCGGACGGCGAGCGTCATGGCGAGAGTGGGGCGGGTCGCCATCAGGCGATCGTAACGGGTCTCCTTGAGACCGCCGGCGTAACCGGAGTGGGTGCGGTAGTACTTCTGGGTGAGCTTGTTGCCGGTGAGAACGGCGTCCTTCGCATTGATGATGATGACGAAGTCACCGCAGTCGACGTGCGGCGTGTAGTCGACCTTGCGCTTGCCGCGCAGCAGGTCGGCGGCGAGAGCGGCGGTCTTGCCCAAGGGCTTGCCGGCCGCATCGAGAACGTACCACTTGCGGACGACGTCCTCTTTTCTGACCATCGTAGTGGACATTGATGTGCCTCCAATATCATTGTTTTTTCTTGCTTTTTCAAGGCGCGGCGGGTACAATATACCCTCAAGACGCGCTCTATTTTTATAGCACAGCGCTCCGTCGGTGTCAACCCCTGTTTTCCGAAATTTTTATTTACGGCAGGGCAAGCTCGTAAATGCTCCGCTTTTCTCACAAATGCTCCGTTTTTCTCCGTTTCGATTTTTAATTTTTGAGGTGCGAAATATGGATTCTCTCAATGCGTTTACCGGCGTTGTGCGCCGGTGCGTGGACGATTACGGCATGATCTCCCCCGGCGACCGCATCGCCGTGGGCATTTCCGGCGGCAAGGATTCGCTCGTGCTGCTCGCCGCGCTCGCGTATCTGCGGCGGTATTACCCCGCGCCGTTCGAGCTCGAGGGCATCACCATCGATACCGGCTTCCCCGGCATGGACTTTTCCGGTGTGGAAAAAATGTGCGAGGAGCTCGGCGTGCCGTATACCCGCGTGCCGACGGATATCCGCGAGATCGTGTTTGACGCCCGGCAGGAGGAGAACCCGTGCTCGCTCTGCTCGAAAATGCGGCGCGGCGCGCTGAACACCACGATGAAGGAGCACGGCTGCAACAAGCTCGCGCTCGGCCACCACTTTGACGACGCCGTGGAGACGTTTATGATGTCGCTCGTGTTCGAGGGGCGGCTCAACTGCTTCAAGCCGGTGACGTATATGTCCCGCGCGGACGTGACGCAGATCCGCCCGCTGCTGTACATCGGCGAGCAGCGCAGCGCAAATCTCGCCGGACAGCTTGACCTGCCGGTCGTGAAGAGCACCTGCCCGATGGATCACACGTCCAAGCGGCAGGAGATCAAGGATCTGCTCACGACGCTCTCGGCACAGTACCCGGATATACGCAGCAAGGTGTTCGGCGCGATGCAGCGCCTGCCGCTCGACGGCTGGGGCCCCACGCCGCACGAGCGCGTCAAAACGCGCGAGAGAAAAAAAGAGGAATAACCCTGCGGGGTCTATAATATAATAGTATAGGGGAATATGCCCTCTCGGCAGCCGAGAGGGCATTTAAATCGCTTCCGGCAATACCGGGGGAACCACAAGGTATAGCGGTTTCTGCGGTAAGCAATCACTACCTGTACAAAATGTTAAAAACTGTTAAGAATTTGTTACAAATAATGAAATGTTACGTAAACCTATGGAAAAATTCCCCGGCATTGTGTAAAATGAAAACAACATAGTAGGATAACTATACCCATGCGCAGAAAAACCATGTTCCGGCACAGAAAAAGCCGTACATTTTCTCCCAAAATTGTCCGACAACGAGGGAGAGGTAAGTGAAAACAGGAGGACTGTATGAAAAAGAGGAATCTGATCGCGCTGCTGATGGCAGTGTGCATGATGTTCTCCCTGCTCCCGGTGAACGCGATCGCCGTTGGAGACGAGGGGACCATCCCGGCAGAGGAAACGCTTCTTTCCGAAAATGGAAACGATCCCGCGCCGGCTGGCAGCACCAACCCCGCCGGAGACAAAGACTCCATTCCGGACACAGGCGATAAGCCCAGTGCGGCGGAAGAGCCTGCGAAGGACGAAGAGCCTGCGAAGGGCGAAGAGTCCGGCAAGGACGAAGAGCCCGCGAAGGACGAAGAGCCCGGCAAGGACGAAGAGCCCGCGGAGGACGAAGAGGGCGGCGAGACAAACGTTGTCCCCATGAGAGTTGTCCGGCCGGATACGGACAAATATCTCACCTATGTCTTTCGGGTAGACGGCGCGGAAGTCTCGCGCCAGATCGTCAAGAAGGGCGACACGCTCTATCAGCCCGATTCCCCCGTGAAGGACGGCTATAAATTCACCGGCTGGTTCGTCGGCGCGTCCGAGCTCGCCTTCGGTACCGTGGGCGAGATCAGCGAATCGGCGCAGATCAACGTGGACGCCGGATTCACGGAAGTGCTGTACGTGTTCTTTGCCGACACGAACGGCCGCATTGTCCATACCAAAGAGGGCGTGAAAGGCGACGTTATCAAGACTGACGATGTGACCTACGGTCTTGAGAACACAACGCACGCGATCACCGGCTGGTATCTGGAAGGCAGCTACCAGACCCCTGTCGACTCCGTCACGCTGGACAAAGAGAATATCACCGTGTACGCCAAGGTCGAACCGGGCCACTGGCTCCACTTCGATTCCGACGGCGGTACATATATCGCGCCCCAGTTCTACAGCGCAGACGCAACTACGGCAAAGCCCAATGTGGAGATTACGAAGCCCGGCTACACGTTCAGCCACTGGGAATACAACGGAGCACAGTTCAACTTCGGCAGCCCACTGACGGAGAACATCACGCTCAAGGCGCGCTGGAACGTCAATACCAGTACGCGGTACACCGTCATCCACTGGCAGGAGAATGCCGATGACGACGGCTACTCTTATGTGGAAAACGAGACGCTGTATGGTACGACCGGCGCGCAGACGAGCGCCAGAGCTAAGACCTATAATGGTTTTACCGTTCAGACGATTACGCAGGAAACCATCAAGGGCAACGGCGCTACCATTGTCAACATATATTACACGCGCAATGTGTACGAAGTGAAATTCTACCGGAGCACAGGAAGCAGCTGGAATCCCGGTTGGAGCGAAATAACCAACAATAGAATCAGCGCTAAGTACGGTGCGAATATCCGCGACCAGTGGCCTGGCGGACAGTGGAAGGTCAGTCCGAGCGGCAGTGTTTACCAGACCAATATAGATGTTATGCCGCTGGGCGGCACCAGTTTCTATGAGACGAGCCAGTACAATGGTTCCGCTAAGTACTATCTGGAAGATCTTAACGGCAACTATGTGCTGGATCACACGGATACCGGTGCGAGTACAACTGCCACTATTTCAAAAGAGGATCGCTACAATATCACCGGCTTTACCGTAAATGAAAGCAAAAGTGGAAAGGACGGCGAGCGCTATAATGGCGCCAGCTTCTACTACGACCGCAACAGCTACAATGTAGTGTATATAAGCCACGGTCAGACGGTCAACACGGCATCGTATAAATACCAGCAGAGCATTGCCGACGCTGGAAATTATAAACTTACGACCCCGCCGGTCGGCATGGAGAAATATATTTTCGCAGGCTGGTGTGCTGATCCCTTCGGTCTGCCGGAATATGTATTTGATGGCAAGACCATGCCCGCGCAGAACATTACGGTATACGCCTACTGGGCAGCGCCCACGGTAAGCGGCGTTGCCTACATCACCATGGAAGGCACCGGAGGAAAGAATCTCACCATCCCCTACGGCGGCACCATTGACGAGAGCATGCTCCCCGATCCGCAGAAGCCGGCGGGCGATGGCTGGACATTTGCTGGCTGGACGACGAAGAACGGCGATACTTACACGCCCTTCCACTTCAGCACCAAAATTTACGAGAATATCGAGCTTTACCCCTACTATACCAATAAGAACAGCTACACCGTGACATATACTGACGGCAAGAATACTGTCACGGATATGAAGCACTATGCCCCCGGTGCGCACGCCGACGTGCAGGCCAACTCCTTCGCCGTTCCCGAGGGCAAGGTGTTCCTCGGCTGGGCAGAGACGGCGGACGGGGCGGTCAAGTACCAGCCCAACGACAAGCTGCGCATGAACGCGAGCGTCACGCTCCATGCCGTCTGGGGCAATAAGGACGCGGTCGTCTCCCTGACATATAACGCCAACGGCGGCCAGGGCGGGACCCATGTCGAAAACGGGTACGTCAATAACGGTCTTGTGACGCTCTGGGACGGCAGCGGCTTCTCCCGCACCGGCTATACCCTCGTCGGGTGGAGCACCGATCCGAACGCTGCCAGTGCGGAATATAAGACCGGCAGCACCGCCCGCGTGGACAGCGCCGGGGACAATATCCTCTACGCTGTGTGGAAGGCGAACGAGAATACTGCCTATAAGGTCGAGTTCTACTGCGAGCAGACCGACGGCGCCTACACGCTCGCAAAGACTGAGCCGCGCACCGGCACGACGGACGCCACCGTTTCTGTCAATCCTACGGATAAGGAATACGGCACGCCCACGTATGTGTACGATGCGGCCAATGCGAACAACGTCGAATCCGGCCCCGTGGCCGCGGACGGCTCGCTGACGCTGAAGCTGTACTTCAAGCGCAACACCGCAGAGTACACCATCCACCATTACCTCAAGGGCACGGAAGTGAAGGTCGCTCCTGACCAGACCGGCACCATGACGATCGGCGATACGCTGACGGCGAGCGCCTCGACCGCGCTGGGTGCGGAATATACGTCGGCGCATGCGAACAGCTACTCCCCCAGCCAGTCGCTGGAAATGAAAGCGACGGGGAACGTCATCACCGTTTATTACACCGTTCCTCTGACGATCACCGCAGAGAGCGCGAGCAGAGCCTACAACGCCCAGCCGCTCACGCAGCCGGACTTCAAGGTCGAGGGCCTTGTCAACGGCGATCAGAAGAAGGATATCACCCTCTCCATGACGAAGGAGAGCACCATCACCAATGTCGGCAGCGTGTCGAACGTCATCGATACGGCCACCGTCCGGTTCAAGGGCGGCGAGCTGCCCGGCGGCTACTATGAACTGCCGACCTATAAGCCCGGCACGCTGACGATCACGGCGGACGAGACCGAAGTCGTCGTCACCATCACGGGCAACCATGACACCCGGGTCTATAACGGCAGCGAGCAGAGCGTGACCGGCTTCACGACGGACGTCGGCGAGAAGACCATTACCGTCGCGCTGAAGGAAGGCTCCAAGGCGGAAGCGAAGGGCACGAACGCCGGCAAGTACGAAATGGGTCTGACGAAGGATAACTTCACGGTCACGTCCCAGAACTACAGCAACATCAAGGTCGTTGTGGTGGACGGCTATCTGAAGATCGATCCGATCACCGAGAAAGTTACCGTCACCGTCACCGAGAAATCCGACACCGTCACCTATAACGGACAGGAGCACTCCGTCACGGGCTACAAGTCCATGACGGCGGACAACACGCTCTACGACGTGACCACCAGCGTCCATGCGACCGAGACCGCGGCGTGGACGGCGAGTGGAACGTATGTCGGCACCTACCATGTCGGCATCAAAGCGGCCGACTTTAAGAACACCAGCGGCAACTTCACGAACGTCGAGTTCGTGATCGTGGACGGCGATCTGGTCATCACCCCGGCGGGCGTCGCCGTTGTGAAGATCGCGGGCAACACGAAGACCGTCACCTACAACGGCGAGGTGCAGTCCGTCGAGGGCTACACCGTCACGAGCAACCCGGCGAACGCGACCGTAACGCTCGTCGGCGAGGCCGTCGCTTCCGGCACGGACGCCGGCACCTACCCGATGGGTCTCACCGCCGCCGCCTTCACCGCGACTTCCCCGAACTATAAGAACGTCACCATCGAAGTGACGGACGGCTATCTGGAGATCAACCCGATCACCGATAAGGTCACCGTCACCGTCACCGAGAAGTCCGGCTCCGCCGTGTATAACGGGCAGGAGCACTCCGTCACCGGCTATGAGACCATGACGGCGGACAACACGCTCTACGACGTGAAGAAGAACGTCGCCGAAACGCAGACCGCGGCGTGGACGGCGAAGGGCACGGACGTCGGCGAGTACCCGGTGGGTATCGTCTCCGGCGACTTCGCGAATACGAGCAAGAACTTTACGAACGTCGTGTTCACCGTTGTGGACGGCGCTCTCACCATCTCCCCCATCTCCGAAAAGACCATCACCGTCACCGCGGCGAGCGACAGCAAAAAGTACGACGGAACGCCGCTCACGAACAACGGCTTCAGCTGCACCGAAGGTGTGCTGGTGCCCGGCGACGTGCTGACGGCTGTTGTTGAGGGCAGCGCCACGAACGTGGGCGACGAGGGCAAGAACGTCGTCAAGAGCTATAAGGTCATGCGCGGCGGCGCAGACGTTACGGGCAACTACACCTTTACCGACAGTGTGGACGGCAAGCTGACCATCCTGCCGCGCACCGTGAAGCTCACGTCCGAGACCGCGAGCAAGGAATACGACGGCATGCCGCTGACCCGTCCGGATGTCTCCGTCACGGGTGACGGCTTCGTCTCCGGCGAGGTGACCGGCATCACGGCCACCGGCAGCGTGACTTATGTGTCCGACGGCACGGTCGAAAATACCATCACCTATACGACGGGCGCGGCCTTCCGCGAGGAGAACTACAAGATCACCAAGCTCCCCGGCCAGCTCTCCATCACGCGGAGCTCGAATGCTATCGTCATCACCACGGCGTCCAGAAGCAGAGAGTATAACGGCCAAAAGCTGCAGGACTACCAGACCACGCATACCGGAACGCTGGCGGCAGGCGACCGGCTGGTCGTGGAGTTCCCGGCCGACGCCGGTCTGACCGACGTGGGCACCAAGCGGAACGAATATAAGTCCTACCGTGTGGAGCGTTCGGACGGCGCGGACGTGACCGCCAACTACACCTTCGGCGAGCCCGTCATCGGCACGCTCACCGTCACGCCGGTGGCGATCGAGCTGACGGCGAACAGCGCCGCCAAGGCGTACGACGGCACGCCGCTCACCGACAGCGGCTACACCATCAGCAGCGGCAGCTTCGTGGGCGAAGAGGGTCTTGCGGGCGTCACGGTCGAGGGCAGCCAGACGGCTGTCGGCAGCAGCGCCAACACCATCACCGGCCACAAGCTGAAGAGCAACACGAAGGCCCAGAACTACAATATTACCTATGCGGACGGCACGCTGACCGTTTCGAAGAACGAGAAGGTCATCACCGTCACGGCGAACAGCCGCACCTGGGAGTATGACGGCAAGGAGCACTCCGACGGCGGCTACACCGTTCGCTACGACGGCGAAACATATACCGTGGCCGCGGGCGAGAGCCAGGAGCTGCCGACCGGAGGCCTCACGCTGACGGCGACGGTCGCCGGCACGGTAAAGAACGTTGCGGACAGCGCGAAGGACAATAACAAGATCACCGTTGTGGCCATCACGGACGCAGCGGGCAATGTCGTGAACGATCAGTTCAAGACCATCACACTCGTCCCCGGCACGCTCACCATCACCAAGCGCGGCGCGGGCGAAGAGAAGGTCATTTTGGAAGCCGCGAACAACGCCGTCGTTTATGACGGCCAGCCGCACGGCGTGTGCCTGACCGCCGACGGCAAGGTCGAGGCCGGCACGAGCTACACCATCACCTATCTGGTCGATGGTCACAGTGTGGAAACGGTCATCACCGGCAGCCGGACCGCAGTGGGCAAGTACCCCGGCATTCTGGTGCCGGACGAAAACAACACGCACATCGTGGATGGAAGCGGCAACGACGTGACCGATAACTATGAGATCACCTACAGAAACGGCGATCTCGAGATCGTCGCTCCGGGAACCGTGGTCGTGGAGATCAAGGGCATCCGCGACAGCGTGGTCTACGACGGCAGCAAGCACGAAGTGAACGGCTACACGGTCGTTAGCATCAGCAACCGCGCGTATACTAGGACGGACTTCAGCCTCGCGGAGGGCAAGAGCGCCCATGCCGAGGGCACGAACGTCGGCGAGTATTACATGAATCTCAAGCCCGAGAGCTTCGTGAACAACAACACGCAGAACTTCACGTCGGTACAGTTTGTCATCGTGGAAGACGGTCTGCTGGAGATCACGCCGATCACGGATGAGGTCACCGTCACCATCACCGGCAACAACGACACCAAGGTGTATAACGGCAAGGAACAGTCCGTCACCGACTACACGACAGACGTCGGTACGAAGACGATCGACGTTACGCTGAAGGATGGCGTCAAGGCAGAAGCGAAGGGCACCGACGTTGACACCTATTATATGGGTCTGACGAAGGATAGCTTCAGCGTCACCTCCAGGAACTACAGCAATATCAAGGTCGTCGTGAAGGACGGCTGGCTCAAGATCGATCCGATCGCCGATAAGGTCACCGTGACCGTCACCGAGAACTCCGCCGCCGTTACCTATGACGGCACGGAGCACTCCGTCACCGGCTACAAGTCCATGACCGCGGACAACACGCTCTACGACGTGGAGAAGAACGTCGCCGAGAAGCCGACCAAGGCGTGGACGGCGAAGGGGACCGACGCGGGCGAATACCCGGTCGGCATCGTCTCCGGCGACTTCAGGAACACCAGCAAAAACTTCACGAACGTCGAGTTCGTGATCGTGGACGGCACGCTGAAGATCGACCCCGTCAGCGACAAGGTCACCGTGACCGTCACCGAGAACTCCGCCGCCGTTACCTATGACGGCACGGAGCACTCCGTCACCGGCTACAAGTCCATGACCGCGGACAACACGCTCTACGACGTGGAGAAGAACGTCGCCGAGACCTCGACCGCGGCGTGGACGGCGAAGGGAAAGTATGTCGGCACCTACCATGTCGGCATCGAACCCGGTGACTTTAAGAACACCAGCAAAAACTTCACGAACGTCGAGTTCGTGATCGTGGACGGCGATCTGGTCATCACCCCGGCGAGCGTCGCCGTTGTGAAGATCGAGGGCCACACGAAGACTGTCACCTACAACGGCAAGGAACAGACCGTCGAGGGCTATGAGATCACGAGCAACCCGGCGAACGCGACCGTAACGCTCGTCGGCAAGGCCGTCGCTTCCGGCACGGACGCGAACACCTACCCGATGGGTCTCACCGCCGCGGACTTCACCGCGACTTCCCCGAACTACGAGAATGTCCACGTGGAAGTGACGGACGGCTATCTGAAGATCAACCCGATCACCGATAAGGTCACCGTTACCGTCACCGAGAAGTCCGATACCGTCGTATACGATACGAACGAGCATTCCATCACCGGCTACGAGACCATGACGGCCAACAACGCGCTCTACGACGTGAAGAAGAACGTCGCCGAAACGCAGACCGCGGCGTGGACGGCGAAGGGAACGGATGTCGGCGAGTACCCGGTGGGCATCGAAGCATCCGACTTTGAGAACACGAGCGTCAACTTCCCGAACGTCGAGTTCGTGGTCGTGGACGGCGCGCTGAACATCACTCCGGCGGAAAACATCGCTGTGAAGATCGCGGGCAGCACGAAGACCGTCATCTATGACGGCACCGAGCAGACCGTCGAGGGTTACACCGTCACGAGCAATCCTGCGGACGCGACCGTGACGCTCGTCGGCGAGGCCGTCGCCTCCGGCACGGACGCGAATACCTACCCGATGGGGCTCAAGCCCTCCGACTTTACCGCGACTTCCCCGAACTACAAGAAAATCACCATCGAAGTGACGGACGGCTGGCTCAAGATCGATCCGATCGCCGATAAGGTCACCGTGACTGTCACCGAGAACTCCGCCGCCGTCACCTATGACGGCACGGAGCACTCCGTTACCGGCTACAAGTCCATGACCGCGGACAACACGCTCTACGACGTGGAGAAGAACGTCGCCGAGAAGCCGACCAAGGCGTGGACGGCGAAGGGGACCGACGCGGGCGAATACCCGGTCGGCATCGTCTCCGGCGACTTCAGGAACACCAGCAAAAACTTCACGAACGTCGAGTTCGTGATCGTGGACGGCACGCTGAAGATCGACCCCGTCAGCGACAAGGTCACCGTCACCATCACCGAGAACGCCGATACGGTCATTTACGACACGAAGGAGCACTCCGTCAAGGGCTACAAGTCCATGACCGCGGATAACGCGCTCTACGACGTGAAGAAGAACGTCGCCGAGACCCCGACCGAGGCGTGGACGGCGAAGGGAACGGATGTCGGCGAGTACCCGGTGGGCATCAAAGCGGGCGACTTTGAGAACACCAGCGGCAACTTTACGAACGTCGAGTTCGTGGTCGTGGACGGTGCGCTGAAGATCGCCCCGGCGGAGAGCATCGTCGTGAAGATCGCAGGCAACACGAAGACCGTCACTTACAACGGCGAGGAGCAGTCCGTCGAGGGCTACACCGTCACGAGCAACCCCGCCAATGCGGATGTAACGCTCGTCGGCAAGGCCGTCGCCGCCGGCACGGACGCCGACACCTACCCGATGGGTCTCACCGCCGCGGACTTCACCGCGACTTCCCCGAACTATGAGACCGTCGTTATCGAAGTGAAGGACGGCTGGCTGAAGATCAATCCCGTCAGCGACAAGGTCACCGTTACCGTGACCGAGAAGTCCGGTTCCGTCGTCTACGACGGGCAGGAGCACTCCGTCACCGGCTACGAGACCATGGCGGCGGACAACGCGCTCTATAACACCGCGGACGTCGCCGAAACGCCGACCGACGCCTGGACGGCGAAGGGAACGAACGCCGGCAAGTACCAGGTCGGCATCAAGCCCGGAGACTTCAAGAACACGAGCGTCAACTTCACGAACGTCGCGTTCGTGATCGTGGACGGCGAGCTGGAGATCACCCCGGTCACCGATAAGGTCACCGTCACCGTCGTGGAGAAGTCCGACAACGTCACCTATGACGCCGCGGAGCACTCCATCACGGGCTACGAGACCATGACCGCCGACAACGCCCTCTACGACATCGCCAATGTCGCCAAAACGCCGACCGCGGCGTGGACGGCGAAGGGCACCGAAGCGGGCGAGTACCCGGTGGGCATCGTTTCCGGAGACTTTAAGAACACCAGTAAAAACTTCGCGAACGTCGAGTTCGTGATCGTGGACGGTGCTCTCACCATCACGACGGACGACACCGAGGTCGTCGTTACCGTCACCGGCAATACGAAGACCGTTGTTTACGACGGCACCGAGCACTCCGTCGAGGGCTACACGGTGGACGTGAACGGCCTGCCCATCACCGTGACGCCGAAGGCCGGAACTGAGGCGAAGGCCAGCGGCACGAACGCCGGCACCTACTACATGGGTCTGACGGCGGACGACTTCACCGCGGAATCGAATAACTACAGCAACATCAGGATCGTCGTGACCGACGGCTGGCTCAAGATCGACCCGATCACCGACAAAGTCACCGTCACCATCACCGAGAACGCCGGCACCGTCGAGTATGACGGCAAGGAGCACTCCGTCACGGGCTATGCGTCCATAGTTTCCGATCACGCTCTCTACGACGTTGCGAACGTCGCCGAGACACCGACCAATGCGTGGACAGCGAAGGGCACCGACGCCGGCACCTACCCCGTCGGCATCAAGTCCGGAGACTTCAGGAACACCAGCGGCAACTTCACGAACGTGGAATTCGTGATCGTGGACGGCGAGCTCGTCATCACGCGCCGCGGCGAGAATCCGGGAAGCCCGGTAACGCTCCGCGCGGATGACAACACCGTAATGTTCGACGGCGATTACCACGGCTATGTCGGCCACATCGCGACCAACCTTGCCGAGGGCCACAGCGTCCGCAGCGTGAAGAGCGACTTCACCGCGCGCAACGTGGGCCGCTACGAGGATAAGATCGACCTGCACGACGCCATCATCGTGGATGCCGACGGCAAGGACGTGACGCGCAACTATGTGCTCACCTACCTGCCCGGCACGCTGGAGATCACGCCGTTCGAGGGCGAGGTCGTCGTTACTGTCACCGGCAACACGGGCCTCTTCCGCTATGACGGCAAGATCCACACCGTTGAAGGGTATACCTGGGAAGCGACCGTGCCGTTCTTCACCGAGGACGACATCCGCTTCACCGGTGACGCCACCATCAGCGAGGTCCGCCCCGGCGATTATGTGATGAATCTGAAGGATGAGGAATTCTCCGCGGCGAACGATAACTTCACCAGCGTGAAGTTCGTCGTCATCGACGGCAGCATGCGCATCTATACCGTGCGCTACACCGTCGCGTGGATGTTCGACACCGACCAGATGCTCACCGGCGATTCTCCGAACCGCTACTTCACCTCCATGGCAAATTACATCGACCGCTCGGACATCTCCCTCGTGCTCCACAGCGGCAACATTGTGGCGGACGCCGGAGCGCAGAGCCAGTGGGATGTGTTCAACAACGCGATGCAGCCGCTCTACGACGATGAGGAAGTGGACGTTCTCATGATCGCCGCCGAGAAGGAAGCCGCCTCCGGCAGCCTGTTCCTGCAGCAGCCGGTCCGCGAGGACTTCAAGGAGGAAGACCTCTTTGAAAACGGCAAGGGCTTCGTGCGCCGCTTCAACATCGGCGAGAAGAGCGTCATCCTCGTCGGTCTCGGCGCGGACGCCATGACCGAAGAGGGCTACAAGTGGGCGCGCGAGAAGTTCAACTCCGACAAGGACGCCTCCGGTATCCTGCTCGTGAACAACTACCTGCTCGAGGACATGAGAAAGCCCGATAAGATCGACGAGCGCGCTCTCGATCTGGAGAAGAACGTCGTCAAGGCGTGCTCCAACGTGCGCATGGTCCTCAGCAGCAGCGGCGGCTACTCCAGCCACTACGAGTTCTATTACGGCGAGCGCAAGGTGATCGCCATCAACTCGGACATCGAAGCGGCAGCCAAGGCGGGCTACTTCACGCAGCTCACCTTCAACGAGGATCTCAACATCCTCAGCGTCACCAACCTCTGCCCGTACACCTACGACTTCGTGTATAACGAGAGACAGGCGTATAAGGAGTGCTATGTGCTGAACAACGTGCTCTGAGACCTCGCGGGACGAACGTCCCAAACCCCATAAGCAAAACGATCCCCGGCGGGCATGCCCGCCGGGGATCTTCCTATGAAAAAACTTCCCGCAAAAAGAAAAGCTGTCAACGGGAAATGTCCCCGTTGACAACTTTTTTGCGTCACGCCGTGGCTGCGCTCTCCTGCATCGCGCGGAGAGTCCGGGCGATCAGCGTGTCCGGCTCCCCGCCCAGCATGGCCGCGCCGAGCAGCCCGGTCAGCTCGTCGGCGGCATAGAGCACCTTTTCCATTTCGTGCTCCGGTGTCGGGAACATCTGGATATCGCTCCTTTCGGAAAGTAAAAGGGAGACTGCCGTGGAAGGCAGCCTCCCTGCGTTGTATTTCTCAGTCCGCGAACAGCGGCGTGGAGAGATAGCGGTCGCCGGTATCCGGCAGCAGGGCGACGATGGTCTTGCCCTTGTTCTCCGGCCGCTTCGCCAGCTCGATCGCGGCCCACACGGCGGCGCCGGAGGAAATGCCCACCAGCACGCCCTCCTTCCGGCCTACCAGACGTCCGGCGGCGAAGGCGTCCTCGTTCTCTACGGGAATGACCTCATCGTAAACCTTCGTGTCCAGCACGTCGGGGACAAAGCCGGCGCCGATGCCCTGGATCTTGTGGCTTCCGGCCACGCCCTTGCTCAGAACGGGGGAGGAGGCCGGCTCCACGGCAACGATCTTCACATGGGGGTTCCGGCTCTTGAGATATTCGCCGACGCCGGTGACCGTGCCGCCCGTGCCGACACCGGCTACAAAGATGTCCACCGTGCCGTCGGTATCCTCCCAGATCTCCGGGCCGGTGGTCGCGCGGTGAACGGCGGGGTTGGCCGGGTTCACAAACTGGCCGGGGATGAAGCTGTCCGGGATCTCCCTGGAAAGCTCGTCCGCCCTGGCGATCGCGCCCTTCATGCCCTTGGCGCCCTCGGTAAGCACGAGCTCCGCGCCGTAGGCCTTCATCAGCTGGCGGCGCTCCACGCTCATGGTCTCCGGCATGACGATGATGATGCGGTAGCCGCGGGCGGCGGCCACGGAAGCAAGGCCGATACCCGTGTTGCCGGAGGTCGGCTCAATGATCACGGAGCCGGGCTTCAGCAGACCCTTCTGCTCCGCGTCGTCGATCATCGCCTTGGCGATGCGGTCCTTTACGCTTCCGGCGGGGTTGAAGTACTCCAGCTTGCCCAGCACCCTGGCCTCCAGACCTTCGGACTTTTCAATATGTACCAGCTCCAGCAGCGGGGTCTTGCCGATCAGCTGGTCGGCAGATGTATAGATCTTACGCATGGATCATTCCTCCTGAATATTTTATGTTGTTATCGGGTGTTCCGGTGTGCATAGGTGCCCGGCAACATCGGAGGGCCATGGAAAAGCGCATTTCAATACCAACCTTTCTTGTAGGTTTGTGCGGATTATAAATCGCCGCCGCGCATTTGTCAATAGAAAACGGAAAAGTTTTAATGTTGATTTACCTACTTCCCTGCTATATAATAGGATTTGCGTTTAAGGGAGGAATAGAAAATGCTGATCTCAACCAAAGGGCGGTACGCGCTTCGGGTCATGGTCGATCTGGCCGAGCATTCGACGGACGGATTCATTCCTCTGAAGATGATCGCGGCGCGGCAGAATATCTCCGAAAAGTATCTGGAGAACATCATCAAGCTGCTCGTGAAAGCAAAGCTGCTGACCGGCGTGCGCGGAAAGAGCGGCGGATACCGCCTCACAAAAGCGCCGGAGCAATATACGGTCGGGGACATTCTGCGTATGACGGAGGATTCGCTGGCGCCCGTCTCCTGTCTGGAGCCCGGCGCGGCGGCGTGCTCCCGCGCGGCGGAATGCCGCACGCTTTCCCTGTGGAAGGGGCTGGACAAAGTCATCAACGATTATCTGGATAAGTTCTCGCTCGCCGATCTGATGCACAACGATCCCGGCGGATACGATTATATTATTTGAGCGGAAACGAAAATATGCCCGCCCGTGAGTTGTCCTCACGGGCGGGCATCCGTTTATAATTTTAAAATGGGCCTCTGCCCTGTCATGCCGGCGTGTTCACGATCCCCGCGAAGAGGATCTCGCCGCTCTCGCCGGTGACGGCGAAGAGGAACGGCCGGTCGAGCGTGAACTCGACACGCTCATCCGGCGGCAAGGCGGCTCCGCACGCGACCATCACGGTGTAGGCCGCCGCTACAACGCCCTCCTCGTCAATGGTGACGCGCGCGGCGTGCTTGGCCTGCGAAAGGGAAATGCCGCCGGCATAGTCGGTGAGCGGGGAGAAGTCGGCCTTGCCCGCGTCAAACACGTCCGTCACGCCGAGCGCGCGCAGCGCGCCGGAAAGGTCGGTATCAGCGGAAACGTCAAATTTCGGCACAGAGAGATCAATGGTCATATACTTGCTCTCGGCGCTCTCCGGCGAGAGAAAGAAATCGACCGCGCTGCCGTCGGAGAGCAGTGCCTCCGGCGTCACGCCCTCGTCCGGCAGCAGGAACCACATCGTGCCGCTGCCCTCGAGATATTTGCCGACGGCGGCAAAGTTATCGGCGGCGTAGTACGTACTCTCCATGGTCTCGTGCATGAATTTGTGCGTCACGTCGCCGTCCGGCGCGTGGAATACGCCGTCCGTCGTGGCGCTCTTTGAAAACTCACTGCCCCATTTCGCGCGGAAGTATATGGTCGAGGCGAGCGCGATCACCGTATCCGGCGCGAGCGAAAGACCGTTGGCGCTGTCCTTCAAAAGGCCGCCCGTCTGCTCGTTGATCCAGCGGCGGAGCGCTTCGTTGAACGCCTCGGAGCCCATCTCGCCGCGGTAGGCGGAGGCATAGTAGCTGTCCGCGAGGCGCGCGAGGGTGTTGGAATTGTAGTCCATGCTGTCGGAGAGCCAGAGCGAGTCGGCAAGGATGCTCGTCACCGCGCCGTCGTTCTGGTAGTTGGCCGCCCAGACGTTCCCGGCGGTCTTGCGCAGGGACTCAATGCTGTCCGCGCCGAGCAGGGAGAGGATCTGCGCGCGGGTGTCCCCGTCCGTGACCTCCGCGAGCATCGAGAGCGCCATATACACGTTCACCGGCGAGCACACGGCGTTTTTGCCGTCCGCGCCAGAGAGCAGCGCGGGCAGCGCCGCGCGGACATAATCGTCGAGCGCGCCATCGACCGACGAGGCCGCGGTGTTCCGTGCCCGGCGGTCGGCGCTCCAGGCGTCGTACGCCGCTTCGTACTTCGCGCCGGAGTACTTCGCTTCGTTCGGATACGGCGCGCTTTCCGGGTAGGTCGCCTCGGCAAGAGCAAAGGCGTTTGTGCCGCCGCACGCGGCAAGGGAGAAGAGCGCAGAAAGCGCAAGCAAAAGGGCGATAAGGCGTTTCATAATGTTTCCTCCTTTGAGAGTGCTTCTATCCTTTGGACGCGCGGCATAGGAAAAAAGTTCCCGCCGCTTGTGCGTATTGCGGGGGATGTGGTATACTCAATACAGGAAGTGAGAAAACCCCTCAGTCGGCCTGCGGCTGCCAGCCCCCCTGTTAGGGGGGCCAAGATAGTTTTCGGATGCCCCACTTGCCTCCCCTAATAGGGAAGGTGGATCTTGCCGAAGGCAAAAGACGGAGAGGGTCCCCGCTGCCGCGGTCAATGCAAAGGAGAAACCATGAACGACGCCGAAAAAAAACCGGAGCTGCAGGGCAAGCTGCGCGAATTTCTCGTGATGCGCAATCTTTACGAGGCCGCCGCGCGCCAGCTCACGCTGAAATTTGAAATTCTAAACGACGAATTCAGCGTCCTCTATGCGCGCAACCCGATCCACCACATCGAAAGCCGCGTGAAAACGCCGGAGAGCATCGCCGCGAAGCTGATGAAAAAGGGCCTGCCGGTCTCCATCGAGACGGCGCGCGAGCACGTGAACGACATCGCGGGCGTGCGCGTGGTGTGCAGCTACATCGACGATGTCTACCGCGTTGCCGAAATGCTCGAGCGGCAGAAGGATATTGAGATCGTCAAGCGGCAGGACTATATCAAAACGTCGAATTATAACGGCTACCGTTCGCTCCATCTCGATATCCGCGTGCCGGTGTATCTCTCCGACCGGACGGAGTATGTCGTGGCCGAGATCCAGATCCGCACGATCGCTATGGACTTCTGGGCGAGCCTTGAGCACGATATCCGGTATAAGGCCGACAAATCCCGCCTGCCGGAGGGCATCAACGAGGAAATGCTCGCCGTCTCCGGCAAGATCGCTGACATCGACCGCCAGATGCAGGACATGTACCTCCGCATCCGCGCCGCCGAAACGGAAAAGGACGAATAACGCAAAAAATTGAGTCGCGGAGGAATTTTTCCTCCGCGGCTCCATTCGTTTATGCCGTTTATTCCGCGATCTCTGCGTCCAGCAGCTCGAGGATCGCCCGGTCAGCGCTCCAGAAATACGCGCTCTCGCCGAGGACTTCGGTGATCCCGGCGCGGTCAAAGTACCGCCGGACGTTTTCGCTCATGCCGCAGCAGGCCACGGTCTTGCCCTGCGCGAGAAGGCTCTGGCACAGCTCGAGGAGCGCCTGTGCGCCGGACACGTCCACGCTCGGCATGCCGCGCATCGAGAGGATCACGTGGTCGTAGGCGGGCATCTCCGCCATACGGTGGTTGAACTCGTCCACCGCGCCGAAGAACAGCGCGCCCGTCACATACGCCACGCCCGCCGATTCGAGGATCGGCGGCTTGCCGTCGATGGCGCGGAGCTTGTTCGTGTCGATGGCCGAAAAGCTCACGCGGATCTGGCTGGACTTGGCCATATACAAAATGGCGGAGTAGACAACGCCGAGCAGGATGGCGACCGTGAGATCGAACACGACCGTTGCGATCATCGTGAGCAGAAACTGGCTGATGCCGGATTTGAATTTGTGGCGGAACACATAGCGGATGCCCGCCCAGTCGTTCATGCGCCACGCCGTGACCATGAGCACGCCCGCGAGCGCCGAGAGCGGCAGCCGCGCCATCACGCCACCGAGCAGGAACATGGACGCGAGCAGAAACACCGAGTGAAAAACGCTCGTCAGCCGGGTCTGCTGGCCGGACTTGACCGCCACGCTCGTGCGGGCGATCGCTGCCGTAGCGGGCACGCCGCCGAAGAGCGGCAGCAGAATGTTGCCGACGCCCTGCGCGATCAGCTCCTGATCGGCATTGAATTCCTCGCCCTTCATGCGCGAGGCGGAAGCGCCGCACAGAAGGCTTTCGATCATGCCGAGCGCCGCGATCGTCACGATGGGCGAGAGCAGGTCTTTGACCATCGAGAAGCTGAGCGACGAAAGATCCAGCCGGTCGGCGAGCAGCAGCGTGCGGGGAATGTCGCCGACGGTGGCGAGAGAATCCATATGGAACACGCCCGCGACGATGGCGGCCGCGATGATGCCGACGAGCGAGCCGGGGACGCGCGCGCCCCACTTTTTCGGCCAGACAACCATGACCGCCACGACGAGCAGCCCGATGAGCGCCGCCTGCCAGTTCACATGGAACCCGAGCCGCCCGTAGGAGAGCAGCTTTTCTATGTTCGTCAGGCCCTCGGACGTCGTGCCGAAGAAATTGTCGATCTGGCCGAGCGCGATGATGATCGCAATGCCGGACGTAAAGCCCATAATGACGGGCATCGGGATGAAGCTGATGAGCCGCCCCAGCCGCAGCACACCGGCGATGAGCAGCAATACACCGGCGGCAAAGCACGCGAAGAACACGCCCTGCAGCCCGTGTGTCGCCACGATGCCGACGAGCACGGCGCTCATCGCGCCGGTCGGTCCGGAGATCTGGAACGACGCGCCGCCGAGCAGCGCGATCACTATACCGGCGACGATGGCCGTAACAAGGCCCGCCGCGGCGGAAGCGCCGGACGAAACGCCGAACGCGAGCGCGAGCGGCAGCGCCACGGCGCACACCGTGAGACCGGCGAGAATGTCCTTCACCAGCTTCGCGGCGTTGTAGCCGGAAAACTCTCTCTTTAATCCGGCAAAAAACGAAGAAAACACGATGATTCCTCCCCCAAAAAAGACGTACCTGCCCACTATACGCCCCAAACCGCCTGTTCGCAATAGAAAAAATAAACATTCTGTACTTTTTTGAAAAATAATAGCAAAAATGTTGGACAAAATAGAGGGATCATATAAAGAAGATATGAATGCAGCCATCCGCCGCGGGAACATACGGCATGGGCATTTCCGGCGGCAGCGACTGCCACGGCACACGCAAAACGCACATCTCCATGGGCACGGGCTGCGGCGATCTCGCGATACCGTACTCAGGGCTTGAGGGGCTCAGAAAACTGCGATGAAAAACCTCCCCTGTGTAAATGTTCCCCGCTTTCCCGGAAGGAAAGCGGGGAACATTTTTATGCGCCGAAGAGAGGCAGCGCTTCGATGGCGCGGGTGATGCGTTCGTGGGTAAGACGTACCGCTGTGGGCGCGTCACCGTTCAAAAGGGCGGTATAGAGCGCGAGCTTCGATTCATACATTTTCTGTATGCCACTGCGCTTGCAGTCGATCGTCCAGAGATACACGCTCTGCGGGCGGAAGGAGTGGTATAAAAGCGGCATGAGCACGTTGCCGGAGAGCACCGCGAGTTCGTGGTGGAAAAGGAAAACGTTCTCCGCGGCCTCGTCGCTGTCGCGCGCGGTGCGGATGCTCTCCAAAACCGGCGCGAGCGCTTCGAGCGATGCGGTGTCCGAGCGCTCGACGACGAGACGCATGCACATACACTCCATCGCGTCGCGCGTTTCGAGCAGGGAGCGCACCTCGTTCTGGCGCAGCGCACCGCCGTTGTAGCGCATGATCGCCACGAGCGTTTCCATCGTGCCGCGCCGCCGGTAATCGCAGACGTACACGCCCTGCCGGGCTTTGATCTCCACAAAGCCGAGCTTTTCGAGCTCTACCAGCCCGGCCGTTACGACGGTGCGTGAAACGCCCATCTTCGCCGCCAGCTCACGCGCCGGGGGCAGCTGTTCGCCGAAGGCAAGCTCGCCGGAGAGGATCATGTTTTCGATCTGCTGCACGAAAAGATCGGTCAGCGAAAGCGCGGTGATCTTGCTGTAGCCCATAGCCGTTTCCTCCGGTGGATGCACGTGGAAATACCACGTTTATTTATTTCAAGTTTACCCGCAATATACGCAAAAGTCAATTGCCGGATTTTTGTAAACCGATGAAATCTCCCGGCGGCGCTTGACGAGCGGACGGCACGGTATATATTCTTATAAGTGAAATCGCGTGGTAATACCACGAAAGGGCAAGCGCGAAAATAAGTAAGGAGGACAAGACCATGCAAAAATACGATGCCGTAGTCATCGGCGCGGGCAACGGCGGTCTCGCGGCGGCCTGCCGGATGGCGAAGGGCGGCAAAAAGACGCTTCTTGTCGAGCGGCACAACCTTCCGGGCGGCTGCGCTTCGAGCTTCCGCCGGGGACGCTTTGAGTTTGAGACCGCGCTGCACGAGATCTGCGAATGGGGCAGCAAGGAAAATCCCGGCGGCTGCCGCAAAACGTGTGAGGAGTTCGGGCTGGATATCCCGTGGCACATGGTACCGGACAACTTCCGCGTGATCACCACCGCCTCCGACGGCAAGACCCACATCGATGCGACGCTTCCCTGCACCGTGAAGGAATTTGTCAACGAAATGGAGCGGCTCGTCCCCGGCTGCCGCAAGTCGATCCAGGACCTTTTTGATCTCGGCACCGAGTTCCACGAGGCGGGCGACTATTCGCTCAGCGTTGCGGGAAAGACTGATCCGAAATACATGCAGGAGCACTTCCCCAACTTCCTGCGTCTCGGCAGCTACACGGTGAACGAAGTGTTCCGCGCCATGAAAATGCCGAAGCTCGCGCAGGACATCATGGGGACCTACTGGGGCTATCTCGGCGTGGATATGGACCACCTCTCCTTCCTGCAATACGTGAACATGCTCTGGCTGTACGTCAACCACGGCGCATGGATCCCGGATAAGACGAGCAACGAGCTGACGACCGGCCTTCTCGAATGCTTCCGGAAGATGGGCGGCGAGATATGGATGAACTGCACCGCCACGGAGATCCTCTTTGATGAGAATAAGGCCGTCCGCGGCGTGAAAACGACGTGCGGCGAGGTGGAAACGCGCCATATCCTCTGCAACATGAATCAGAACATGGTTTACGCCACGATGTGTCCGGCGGAGGTCGTGCCCGAGCGTATGGTGAAGCTCGGCAACGCGCGCACCTATTCGGCGCGCATGTTCGTCGTGTATCTCGGGCTGGACAGATCGGCGGAGGAGATCGGCATTCACGACTATACGATCTTCCTTCCGACCTCGGCGGACAGCGCGAAGGAGTATGAGACGGGCAAGCGCATGGAGACCAACTGCAACCAGGTCATGGTCTGCTACAACGTTGTGAACCCGGCGTTCTCGCCGGAGGGGACGTGCGTAATGTCGCTCACGAGCACGTTCATGGCCGACGTCTGGGCGGACGTGGAGCAGGACGACTATGTAAAGACCAAGACCGACTTTGCCGAAAAACTCATCCGGCTCTTTGAAGAGCGCACCGGCATCACCGTCACGCCGTACATCGAAGAGATCGAGATCGCGACGCCGTGGACGATGTGCAACTATGTAAATACTCCGGAGGGCTCGGCTTACGGCTTTGAGCTGAAGGACTGGGACAATATGATGCCGCGCATGATGATGATGGGCACCGAGTTCCCGGTCAAGGGGCTGAAGTTCGTCGGCGCGGCGTCCATCCGCGGCGACGGTTATAACTCCGCGATCTTCAGCGGCGACACGCTCGCAAAAAAGACCCTTGCCGAAATGAAAGCAGAGGAGGCTTGAGTGACATGGCGGCAAACTGCAACTATAAAGTGAAGCTGATCGGGGCGCTCGACATGCTCCGGTTCAAGAACATGCCCAAGGTCCGCGAGGCGGCGATCCAGGCGGCCCCGGCGACGCCTCTGCCCAAAACGTTCACGACGAACGAAAAGGCGAAGGTCCGTCATCCCGAGATGCAGCGCGTCGTCGTTGCGGAGATCCGGCCCAACGGTCCGGACGTCAAGACGATCGTGCTCAAGTCCGAGGACGGCGCGCCGCTCGCGCCGTTCCGCGCCGGACAGTACGTGAGCGTGACCGCGCACATCGGCGAAACGGTCACGACCCGCGCCTACTCGCTCAGCGGCAGCCCCGCATGGGCGAAGCGCGGCGAATACAACATCGCCGTACGGCGCGACCCGAACGGCTTTGTTTCCCCGTGGGTACAGGATACGTGGCAGGTCGGGCAGAAGGTCACGATCTCCGGGCCGCAGGGCCAACTCTACTATGAGCGCCTGCGCGACGCGAAGAAGGTCGTGGCGCTCGCCGGCGGCGTCGGCATCACACCGTTCATGGCGATGGCCCGCGCCCTGCGCGACGGTCTGGAGGATTTTGATCTCACCATAATTTACGGCTCGCGCACCGAGGCGGGCATCGTCTATAAAAAGGAGCTGGAGGAGGTCGCCGCGGCGTGCGATAAGGTGCACGTCATCCACGTTCTCTCCGACGAGGAAAAGGAAGGCTACGAGCACGGCTTCATCACCGCGGAGCTCATCAAAAAATACGGCGGCGCGGAGTACAGCATCTTCATGTGCGGCCCGCAGGGGATGTACAATTACCTTGATACCCAGATCGAGCCGCTCGGCCTGCGCCGCAAGTACGTGCGCCGCGAGCTTTTCGGCGCGATCAAAAATCTGTGGGATCAGCCGGATTATCCCGCCGGTATTCGAGGCAAAACGTTTAAAATGAAGCTCATCCAGTGCGGAAAGGAATACGAGATCCCCGTCTCCGCCGACGAGCCGGTACTCGTCGCCGCCGAGCGCGCCGGGATCTGCGTGCCGGAACGCTGCCGCAGCGGTGAGTGCGGCTGGTGCCGCTCGCGCCTGCTCTCCGGCAGCGTGTATGTCCCCGCGCGCACCGACGGCCGCCGCCGCGCGGACGTTGCGTTTGGGTACATCCACCCCTGCGCCAGCTTTGCCATGTCGGATCTCGTGCTGGACGTGCCGAACGGCACGCTCCGGTAAAGCGAGCGGCAGGAATACCGAAAATGTCCCCCCGAAATTCTCGGGAGGACATTTTTTGCCCGCGTCAGCTCTTTTGGCGCTTCTGCCGGAAAAGAGGCAAGGAAACCCTTGCGGCCATGGGCAGAACGCGGTATGATATAGAATAAAGTGAAGCCGCGGCGGGACCGCGGCTGCGGAGGAAGATTATGCGCTATTACCTTGGATTGGACAACGGCGGCACGAACACGAAGGCTGCCCTTTTTACCCCGGACGGCACGCAGGTGGCCGTGGAGAGCGTCGCCACCGCCGCGCTCACGCCCGCGCCCGGCTTTGTGGAGCGCGACATGGAGGACATGTGGCGCGATAACTGCGCCGTCATTCGCGGTGTGCTCAAAAAGAGCGGCGTGCGCGCCGAAGAGATCGCGGGCGTCGGGCTCTGCGGCCACGGCAAGGGGCTGTATCTCTGGGGCAAAGACGGCAAGAGCGCGCGCCGCGGCATCCTCTCGGCGGACAACCGCGCGTGGAAATACCCGGTCGAATGGCGCAAGGACGGCACGGAGGAACGGGCGTTCGCCCTCTCCTGCCAGCACGTCATGGCGTGCCAGCCGGTGAGCCTGCTCGCATGGCTGCGCGATAACGAGCCGGAGACGATGAAAAACATCCGCTGGGTGTTTGAGTGCAAGGACTATGTGCGCTTCCGGCTGACCGGCGAGGCGCGCGCCGAGATCACCGATTCTTCCGGCAGCGGACTCATGGACCTGCATACGAAGAGCTTCTCGAAGGAGCTCCTCTCCCTCTTCGGCATTGAAGGCGTGTGGGACGCACTGCCGCCGCTCTGCGCCTCGCTCGATATCGCGGGGCATATTACGCCGGAGGCCGCCGCGCTCACGGGACTGCTGCCCGGCACGCCGGTCATCGGCGGCATGTTCGATATCGACGCCTGCGCTCTCGCCGTGAACGTCACGGACGAGACGAACATCTGCATGATCGCCGGAACGTGGAGCATCAACGAATATCCGCGCCGCGCGCCCATCACGGACGGCTCGGTGCTGATGAATTCGCTCTTCTGCCTGCCGGGGTACTATCTCATCGAGGAATCGAGCCCCACCTCCGCGGGCAACAACCAGTGGTTCATCGACCGGCTCTTGCCCGAGCTCAAGGCCGAGGCGAAGACGGCGGGAAAGAGCATTTACGATATTCTGAACGACTGGGTCGATTCGTTTGCGCCCGGCGATTTTGTGCCGGTGTTCCTGCCGTTTCTGACGGCGAGCAACGTCGATCCGCGCGCCCGCGCAGCATTCGTCGGGCTGAACGCCTCGCACTCGCGGCGGGAGATGGCCCGCGCGGTGTACGAGGGCATCACGTTCTCGCACCGGTACCATCTCGACCGCCTGATGCGCTCGCGGCCCGACCGGAGCGGGACGATCCGTCTCGCCGGAGGCGCGGCGCGTTCAAAGGTGTGGACGCAGATGTTCGCGGACGTGATGAATATGCCCGTCGAGACCGTTTCGGCGGAGGAGACCGGTGCGCTCGGCTGCTGCGTGGCGGTCGCGGCGGCGCTCGGCGATTATAAAGACGCCGCGGATGCCGCGGCGCACATGTGCCGGAGCGTGAGCCGTGTTTTGCCCCGGCCGGACGCCGCGAAGGTCTACGAGGAAAAATACGCGCTGTATCTCAAAACCATCGAGTGCCTGAACGCCCTCTGGCCGGATATGCAGCGGTTTATGGAGGAACATCATGCTTGAAAAGCTGAAGGAAAGAGTCTGCGAACAGAATCTCCAACTGGTAAAATACGGCCTCGTCGTGCTCACATGGGGCAACGTCTCCGCCCTCTCGGAGGACGGAAAATACGTTGTCATCAAGCCGAGCGGCGTATCGTATGACAATATGAAGGCCGGCGATATGGTCGTCACGGACCGCGCGGGCAACATTGTGGAAGGCGATCTCCGCCCGTCCACCGACCTTGCGACGCATCTCGCGCTTTACGATGCCTTCCCCGGCATCGGCGGCGCGGTTCACACCCATTCGCGCTACGCCGTCGCCGCGGCGCAGGCGGGGCTGGATCTCCCCTGCTACGGCACGACCCACGCCGACTACTTCTACGGCGCCGTCCCCTGTGCCCGGGAGCTTACGGCGGAGGAGATCGAGGAAGCCTACGAGCGCAACACCGGCCTCGTCATCGCCGAGACGTTCCGCGCTCGGGGCATCGATCCGCTGGCAGTTCCGGCGGTGCTCGTGAAGAGCCACGGCCCGTTCACCTGGGGCAAGACGCCGGAAAAGGCCGTGGAAAACGCGCTCGTGCTCGACGAGTGCGCGCATATGGCGATGCTCACACGGCTCTTTGACCCCTCCGCCGCCCCCGCGGCGCAGTGCATTCAGGACAAGCACTATTTCCGTAAGCACGGCGCGAACGCCTACTACGGACAGAAATAAACTACAAAAGGGAGTGTCGCTATGATCCGCAAGCCCCGCATACTTGTTGTCGGCATCTTCGTCATGGACCTGATCGCCTCCACGAAGCAGGCCCCAAACCGCGGCGAGACCGTGATCGGTCTCAACTTCCGGACGGCTCCGGGCGGAAAGGGCGCGAATCAGGCTGTGCAGTGCGCGCGCCTCGGCGCGAACGTCACGATGGTCGGCCGTGTCGGTAACGATGCCTATGGCCGCGAGACCGTCGCGGTGGCGGCCGCCTCCGGCGTGGATGTGTCCCGCGTCGTTGTGGACGCCGAAAATCCGACCGGTGTTTCCGCCATCACGCTCGAGATCACCGAAACCGGCGCGCACAACCGCATCGTCGTCTGCCCCGGCGCGAACGGCGCGATGACCGTGGAGGAGATTTCCTGGATCAGGGACGAGGTAAAGAATTACGATCTCGTCATGCTGCAGTTCGAGCTGCCGATGTTCATCAACGAGGCCGTGGCGCGCTGGGCGCACGAGGCCGGCGTGCCGGTCATGGTGAACCCCGCTCCCGCCGCGCCCGTTTCGCCGGAGCTCTTCCGCTGCGCCACGTTCTTCTCCCCGAACGAACACGAGGCCGCCGCGATGGCGGGGCATCCCATTCGCGTGGACGATGCCGGCGCGAACGAGGACGATCTGCGCGCCGTGGCGGATATTTTCCGCGAAAAGGGCGTGGAGAATCTCATCGTGACGCTCGGCGGGAATGGCTCCGTTGCGGTGAACAAAGACGGCGTCGCGCGCGTGCAGAGTGTAAAAATGCCGGTTGTGGCGGACACCACGGCGGCGGGCGATTCATTCGTTGCGTCGTTCAGCACGCTCTGGTGTGCGGGGCTTCCGGCGCGGCAGGCGCTGGCGTTTGCGAGCCACGCCGCGGCCATCACCGTTTCGCGTCCCGGCGCGATCCCGAGCCTCCCGACGCTCGCGGAGGTAACGGCGCTGCTGCGTGAGCGCGGCTATGAGGATATGGATTACGATCTTTTGGCACAGTTGGAGGAGAAAAGCAAATGAAAAACGAAGGAAAAACCGCGCTCGCGCATCTGACCGCGTCCGCGGAAAAGGAATTCTGCGCGTTTCTCGCGCAGCAGACGCCGGAGGCATACGAAGACGCGGTCGCGCTCATTGAGGAATGCCGCGCCGCGGGACACCGCGTCCATGTGACCGGCATCGGAAAGCCCGGCCATGTGGCGGGGTACGGAGCCTCGCTCCTCTCTTCCACCGGCACACCGTCCTACTTCCTCCACGGCACGGAGGCGGTGCACGGCTCCTGCGGCCAGCTGGAGGAAGGCGATGTTGTCATTGCCATCTCCAACTCCGGCGAGACGGTGGAGCTCAAGGCCACGGTGCTCGCCGTGAAGAACAACGGCTGCCGCGTCATCGGCATCACCGGCAATGCGGAAAGCTGGCTCGCAAAGGAGAGCGACGCGCTGCTGCTCGCGCATGTAGACGAAGAGGGCGGCCCGCTCAACCGCGCGCCGCGCAACTCCGTGCTCGCGGAGATGTTCGTGCTGCAGGCGCTCTCCGCCATATTGCAGGCGGACGTCGCGCAGACGCCCGCGCAGTATGTCCGCCGCCACCCCGGCGGCGCGCTCGGCAAGATCCGCGATAACGAGCGCTGAACACGCCGGAATACCGCACGGTGCGGGAGAAAGAGGAAGAGACATGAAAAACGTGACATCGGATAAACGCAATCTCTGGATGTTCCCCCTCGGCACGGTCGGACGGGATATGATCTATAACCTGTTCACCAACTTCATTTTCACATATATCCTGTTTACGCGCCATCTCACCGCCGCGCAGCTCGGCGCGGTGACGGCGATCATGGTCGGCGCGCGTGTGTTCGACGCGCTCAACGACCCCGTCATGGGCAACATCATCGAGCGCACCCGCTCGCGCTACGGCAAGTTCAAGCCGTGGCTCGTGATCGGCATCCTCTCCACGTCCGTCGTTGTGTATCTCGCGTTCAACACGAGCCTGCAGGGCTGGAGCTTCATCGCGTTTTTCGGCGTGATCTATTTCCTCTATTCGATCACCTACACGATGCACGACATCTCCTACTGGGGCATGGTGTCGGCGCTCAGCTCCGATCCGCATGTGCGCAATTCGCTCACGTCCCGGACGAACCTCTTCGCCGGCATCGGCGGCGTGATCGCCTCGATCCTCATCCCCATGCTCACCACCGGCAGCGGCACGCTCGGCGGCAGCACCGCAACGGCCTACGGCCGTGTCGCGCTCGTCATCTGCATCCTCGCGCCGCTCTTCCTGTGCGCCACGATCTTCGGCGTGCGTGAGCGCCGGGATTACAATACGAAGGAAGTCCCGCCCGTCAGCTTCAAAAAGATCTGGAATACCATCACCGGCAATCCGCAGATCCTCTGGATCTCGCTCGTGTTCCTGCTGCAGCAGATCGGAAACGACGTCGTTATGGGCGGTCTCGGCTCAACGTATGTGTACTTTGCCTTCGGGTATGAGGGCGGGCTGTACTCGCTCTTCAACACCGTCGGTCTCGCGGCGACCGCGCTTCTTATGATCTTCTATCCGATGCTCGCCAAGCGCTTCCGCCGCAAGCAGATGATGGATAAGCTCATGCTGCTCTCGGTCATCGGCTACGCCGTTATGATCGTCTCCGGGCTGGCGCTCTCCGGCGGCATGGTGAAGTTCTGGATCCTCACCGCGGGCTACATGGTCGCAAACCTCGGTCAGTACGGGTTCTATCTCATTATGATGATCTCGCTCATCAACACCGTGGAGTATAACGAATACCTCCGCGGCGAGCGCGACGAGGCGATCATCACCTCCCTGCGCCCGTTCTTCACAAAGCTCGCCTCCGCCATCGTCGTGGCGGTCACGTCCGCGACGTATCTCATCTTCGGCGTCACGGGCTACACCAACCGGATCTCCGCGCTCGAGCGCGCGGCCTCGCTCGGCGAGATCGCCGAAGCCGAAAAGCTCGCGCAGATCGATACGATCGTCTCCTCCATCCAGCCGGGTCAGTCCCACGGGCTGCTGCTGTGCTTGACGGTGCTGCCGTTCGTGCTCATGTACGCAAGCTATGTGCTCTATAAAAAACACTACATTCTCGATGAGGACAAATACGCCGAGGTGTGCGCCGAGCTTGAAAAGCGCCGGGCCGAGGCAAAGTAAGGAGGCCGTCGATATGGACAACGAAAATCGTTCCTGCATCGACTGCGGCAGCGCCGCCTGCCGCGGCAAGGGCGGGCAGTTCCCGCCATTCTGCCGGACGGAGCATCTGGATGAGGCGCTGCTCGAGCGCTCACTGGAAATTTTAAAGGGCGAGGAAAACGCCTTTTCCGTTGCCGCGGCGGTCAACGAGCGTGACGGCTACGGCACGAAAAGCCGCATCGAGGAAACGATGCACTTCGCGCAGCTTCTCGGCGTGAAGAAGATCGGCATCGCCACCTGCGCGGGGCTGATCCATGAGGCAAACGCGCTCGCGCGCGTCCTGCGCGCGCAGGGGTATGAGGTCACGGGCATCGCGTGCAAATGCGGCACGGTGAACAAGACCGAGCTCGGCATCCCGGAGCGCTGTCTCGAGGTCGGGCAGAACATCTGCAATCCCGTCTTGCAGGCGCTCGTGCTCAACGGGGAAAAGACGGAGCTGAACATCGCGCTCGGCCTGTGCGTCGGGCACGACAGCATGTTTTATAAGTATTCCGAAGCGCCGGTCACGACGCTTTCCGCCAAGGACCGCCTGCTCTGCCACGCGAGCCTCGGGCCGCTGTATCTGCTCGACGGCTATTGGAAACGCCTCCTGAAACCCGACCCCTACCTCACCGCGCCGCAGAGCAAAACCGAAGAAGGAAAAACCGGGGACACGTCGAACTGACGTGTTCCCGGTTTGTACAGGAAAACCCGGTGATCTGCGATCGGCAGGCGCATGCTGCAACATTATAGATACATATATATCCTTTGATCTGCTTTAGACGGAGGGTCACGGACGACGGCTCCGAAGAACACGTTTATGAAAGCGGAAACGGTCGCGGCGGCGCTTATCGGAAAGGCGGCGGGAGACGGATAAAAGCCGTCACCGCCGCGGCGTACTCCAACACCGGCCCGGAACGGCGCAAGGTTCGGATCGAGATGCGAAAAAAGGCGGAAAAATGATACAGAACGATTTTACGATCCATATCCGGCGGGCGGAGAGCGGAGACGAGGCGTGTCTCGCGCACGTCCAGACCGAAAGCTGGAAGGCTGCGTTCGCGGGCATTGTCCCGGCGGAGCTCCTTACCCAATGTACGAGCATCGAGCGCGCCGAGAAAATGTACGCGCGGCTTCTCGCCGAGCAGCAGGGAAACGGCTATATTCTGGAGCTGGACGGCAAGCCCCACTGCGTCGCATGGTGGGACGCTACGCGCGAAGAGGATATGCCGGGCGCTGCCGAGCTGCGGTGCATCCATTCGCTGCCGGAAAACTGGCGCCGCGGCTGCGGCAGCCGGATGATAGAGCGCGTTCTCGCGGACGTAAAAGCTGCCGGATACACAAAGATCCTGCTCTGGGTGTTCACGGACAACGTGCGCGCGATCCGGTTTTACGAAGCGCAGGGTTTCACCTTCGGCGGCAGAAAGCAGCCCGCGTTCGGCACAACGGAGGAAATGTACGTCCGAGCGCTGTAAAGCCGTATTGCGGCACGCGCCCGTCGCGGCGCAGCCGCGATTTTTCGGCTCGCAGGCTGCCGAACGACAGGTCGCTGCGCTGCTGAAATACAGGAAGATGGTATTTTGAAGAAAAGCAGAGCAAAGCACGTTCTGCCGTGGACGAGCGCAGCTCGCCGGCATCAGCAGCAGAGACGGCGCGTATAGACCTTAAAGAAAGGAACGCGAATATGGAAGCAAATCTTGAACCTAAGAACGAGCTCATTGCATGCTGCGGGCTGGACTGCGAAACCTGTGACGCCAGGATCGCAACGATCACAAATAACGATGCCCTGCGTGAAAAAACCGCCGCCCTGTAGACGAAGCTCAACGCCGTAGCGATCACGCCGGACATGATCCACTGCACCGGCTGCCGCGTGGAGGGCGCAAAACGCCGTTTTGCGACAAGCTCTGCCCCGTACATAACTGCGTGCGGGAGAAGGGGCTGGATACCTGCGCGGACTGCGGGCAGATGGATGGATGCCAGACGCTGGGGCGCATCGCCGCAAACAGCCCGTTTGTTTTGGAAAACCTGAGAAAGCTCCGCTGTGAGGAGCCGTTGGAACAGAACGATGCCTGACACAATGACGGTAAACGATACGGAATATACTGTGCTCCGGCTTCTCGGAAAGGGCAAGGGCGGCTATTCCTATCTCGTCACGGACGGGGAGCGGGAGTACGTTCTCAAGCAGATCCACCACGAGCCGTGTGAGTACTATACCTTCGGCGACAAGCTGCAGTCCGAGCTGCGCGACTATGAAACGCTGCGCGCTCTCGGCATCCCCCTGCCGCGGCTGCTGGCCGTGGACAAGGCGCAGGAACGCCTCTTGAAGGAATATATCGCGGGGCCGACCGTTGCGGAGCTGCGTGAGAGCGGCCGGATGGACGGGCGCTGGACGGAGCAGGTGCGCGCCATGTGCGCCGTTTTGTACCCCGCGGAGCTGAACATCGACTATTACCCCACCAACTTCGTCCCGCGCGGCGAAACGCTCTATTATATCGACTACGAATGCAACGTCTATATGGAGCAATGGGACTTTGAGCACTGGGGCGCGCAGTACTGGACAGAGCCGCCGTCTGCGTCGAATTGAACAGCTTGCCCGCCGGGAGACCGGCGGGCAAAATTTTTTTCAAAACCCTATTGACAATCCGGGGATGTGCTGTTATATTAACAGTAACAATAATCATTATTGATTACGAGACCCCACAGCGAAGGAGTACCCCATGGAAAGCACCCGGCGGCAAAGCAAAAAGCGCGACGCGATCCGCGAGACACTGCTCGCGTCGTACGATCACCCGAGCGTCGAGGAGATCTACCGGCGGCTCAAGCCGGACATCCCCGATCTCTCGCTCGGCACGGTGTACCGCAATCTCGCGCTCTTCCGCGAGGAGGGCAAGGCGATGAGCGTCGCCACGGTCGCGGGACAGGAGCGGTTCGACGGCCGGACGCACCCCCACGCGCATTTCATCTGCGAGAAGTGCGGCCGCGTGGACGATGTGGACGCGGTGCTGCCCGAAACGCTCGTCACCGGCGAAATGCCCGGCGAGGTGCGCTCCTGGGCTCTGACATTTTACGGCATCTGCCGCTGCTGCGCAGCGGACGATAATAAAAACAACAAAGAGAAAAATTGATTTGATGGAGGATCTTATTATGAAAAAGTGGGTTTGCCCGGTTTGCGGTTACGTTCATGAAGGCGATACGCCCCCGGCGGAGTGCCCGGTGTGCCATGTCCCCGGCAGCAAGTTCACGCTGCAGGCGGAGGAGAAGACCTGGGCGGCGGAGCACGTCGTCGGCGTCGGCAAGGTGTTCGGCGCGGACGTTCCCGCCGAGGTGCAGGAAGAGATCATCGCCGGTCTGCGCGCCAACTTTGAGGGCGAGTGCAGCGAGGTCGGCATGTATCTGGCCATGGCGCGCGTTGCGCACCGCGAGGGCTATCCGGAGATCGGCATGTACTGGGAAAAGGCCGGTCTGGAAGAGGCCGAGCACGCCGCGAAATTCGCCGAGCTCCTCGGCGAGGTCGTGACCACGTCCACGAAGAAGAATCTCGAAATGCGCGTTGACGCCGAGAACGGCGCGACCGCCGGCAAGTTTGAGCTCGCCAAGCTCGCGAAGAAGTACAATCTCGACGCCATCCACGACACCGTGCACGAAATGGCGCGCGACGAGGCCCGCCACGGCAAGGCGTTCGAGGGTCTGCTCAAGCGCTACTTCGGCAAGTAAGAGGAGATATTCCCATGAAATACGAGTGCCCCTGCGGCTATGTCTATGACCCCGCCCTGGGCGACCCCGACAACGGCGTAGCCCCCGGCACAGTCTGGGAGGACGTTCCCGAAGATTGGGTCTGCCCCATCTGCGGTCTTGGCAAGGACGCCTTTTATCCCGCTGAGTAACGAATAAGCCTTTTTGAGAGGAAGCAGAAACAAAACTGCTTCCTCTTTTCTTTCCGGCGCATTTGGCAAACGATTTGCCAAATATGGTCCGGATACCCCCAGACGCCCCGGCTTCTCCCCGCCTATAATGAGAAAAAACGAACGGGAGGATCCCCCATGACAAAGGTACGCATTGAGCCGGGCATCTGCGGCTTTACGGCCATCGCGGAGGCGGAAGCGGCGGAGGATTTTATGGTGCATCTGCGCGTGGCGAGCGGCTGCGCCGCCGTGCAGGAGATGATGAAGGCTCTCGGCAGCACGTTCAGCGCGTTTGACGTGTGTCTCACCAAGCCGGGGACGGGGCCATTTTACGCCTACGCCGCGGAGCATTTCCCCGTTCACGCCGCCTGTCCCGTCATCGCCGGGATCACCAAGTGCGCAGAAGCGGAATGCGATCTTGCTCTCCGGCAGGACGCCGGGATATTTTTTGAGGAATAACGCCCCTAAGGGCCGACTTCGTTTTTCTTTCTGTGTTGAAAAACAGACACCTTCGTGATATAATGCAATTCCGCCGCAAAGCGGCACTATTTTCCCGGAGGTAACACCATGAACGTCTGGCACGACATCGACCCCGCGCGCATCAAGCCGGAGGATTTTCTCGCCGTGATCGAGATCCCCAAGGGCAGCAAGAAGAAATATGAACTGGACAAGCAGACCGGGCTGATCATTCTCGACCGCATTCTGTATACATCGACCCACTACCCCGCCAACTACGGCTTCATCCCCCGCAGCTACGGCGACGACGGCGACCCGCTCGACGTGCTCGTGCTCTGCTCAGAGGTGCTCGACCCGCTCACGCTCGTGCGGTGCTACCCGATCGGGTACATCTCCATGCTCGACTGCGGAAAGAACGACGAGAAGATCATCGCCATCCCCTTCTCCGACCCGAGCTACAACAAGTACCGCGATATCATGGACCTGCCCGACCACACGTTTGACGAGATGGCGCACTTTTTCACCGTCTACAAGGCGCTGGAGGGCAAGGAGGCGGTCGCGGGCGACGTGAACGGCCGCGAAGCCGCCGTGGAGATCATCAAGAGCGCGCTCGCGCACTACGACGAGTGCTTCGGAAACAAAAAGTAAAGAGAATTAACCGCGCTCCGGCAGAAAACCCTGCCGGGGCGCGGTTCTTTCTTGCAATCCGGTGCGAAGTACGCTACTATATACTTACAAATTATATAAAGGAGAATCATTTATGAGTTTTCAGGAAGCGATCCAATCCGTATTCCAGAAGTACATCTGCTTTTCCGGCCGCGCGCGGCGCAGCGAGTACTGGTACTTCGCGCTGCTCAACTGGGCCGTGAGCGCGGTACTCACGGCGATAGCCCGCAACTTTGACAGCAGCCTTGCTTCGCTGTTTCTCACGCTCTGGAACATCGGCGTGTTCCTGCCGGGACTCGGCGTCTGCTGGCGGCGTCTGCACGACATCGGCCGCAGCGGCGCGTGGTACTTCCTGAACCTCATCCCCCTTGTCGGACAGATCATTCTGCTCATCTGGCTCTGCAAGGACAGCCAGCCCGGCTGGAACCAGTACGGCGACAGCCCCAAGTACCCCACCAACGGCGGCGGATACGGCGGCTACGGTCAGAATCCGTACGGCGGACAGAACCCGTATGGCCAGAACAACGGCCAGAATAACGGCGGCTACAACTGGAAGCCCTGACGAGCCCGATATTTTCGCGAAAAGGAAGCGCACCCATCCATGAACTGCATTGACCTGCATATCCACACCACCGCCTCGGATGGCACGGATTCGCCGCGCGCCGCCGTGGAAAAGGCGGCTTCTCTCGGCCTTGCCGCCGTGAGCATCACCGACCACGACAGCGTCTCCGGCGTGCCGGAGGCGATGCGCGCCGGAGCGGAGCTCGGCGTGGAGGTCGTGCCGGGGATCGAGGTATCCTCGGACTACCGCGACAACAACGTCCACATCCTCGGCTACTTCATCGACCCCGCCGCGCCCGAGCTACGCCCGGTGCTCGACTGGGTGAAGACCGAGCGGGACGAGCGCAACGAGAAGATCGCCGCCATGTTCGAGCGCGACGGGTTTGATATCTCCCTCGCGCAGCTGCGCGAGGAATACCCGGATTCCGTGCTTGGCCGCCCGCACTTCTGCGAGCATCTGATGCGCAAGGGCTACATCTCCTCCGTGAAGGAGGGGTTTGAAAAGTACCTCGGCGAGGGCAAGCCGTACTATCTGCCGAAGCGCCGCATCTCCATTGCGAAGGCCGTGGAAACGATCGTCGCCGCGGGCGGCGTGCCGGTGCTGGCGCACCCGATGCAGTACCACTATCCCGAGCCGGAGCTCATCGAGCTGATCGAAACGGCAAAGGCACTCGGCATCCGAGCGCTGGAGGCGTATTACTCCGAGTTCTCCGCCGAGCAGACCGCGTGGCTGCTGCGCGCCGCGGAGAAATACGGCATGGGCGTTTCCGGCGGCAGCGACTACCACGGCACACGCAAAACGCACATCTCCATGGGCACGGGCTGCGGCAATCTCGCAATACCGTATTCGGTGCTTGAGGAGCTCAAAAAGCTGCGATAATATGCGATATAAAGATGTTCCCCGCTTTCCGAAAGGAAAGCGGGGAACATCTTTTTGTTACGCCAAGGCCGCCGGCTTTCGCGCTCCAATCCATTCCGAACCAGCATTTTATGCTCTTTGCGCCGGTCATTTCGCTTTTTTCGACGGCAGTGCTGTCTTCTGTGTCGTTTTTGGTACGAACCGTTCTATCATGAAAAAAACCAGTGCGAAAACGGTAAATACGCCACCGACAATGACGTAAGTGCTGCCGGACAGCACAACGGAGCCTTCGTCCAGCGACGAAACATAGATCGTCTCCCGCTCTCCGATGACCGGTGCAGTCGCGCTGGCTCTGTCGGAAACGGCGGTGTATTCTTCCCCGTCCACAATATACCGGTACTCGGCGTAATACGCCGTCGTCTTGCCGTTTTCTCCCATGATATTTTCCGAGGAAACTTCACGATAACCGGTGATCTCGGCCTCCACCGGCATGGACTCATTCATCCGCCGGTTTTGAACGATGCCGAGAGCAATCAGAGCGATGCCAATCAGAGATATGACCGGCAGCAGAGCCAGACGCTGCTGCCGGGTCAGTTGTTTTTTCCTTACTTTCATATCACAATTCCCCGCAGCAGGGATTCGCGGAGCCGCCGATGTCTTCCGGCGCGTCAGCTCTTTTCGGTCCCTGCAATGTCCTTGAGATAATTGTATATCGTGTAGCGGGACACCCCCAGCTCGTTTGCGACGATGCTTACCGCGCCGCGGACGCTGAAGATATTCTCATCCTTGAGCTGCTGAACGATCATACGATTTCTCTCTGTGGCGGACAAGCCCTTGACGTTGCCCGCTTTTTCCTGCGCGCGCGCCATACTCTTTCTGACGACCTGGTCGATGTCGGGAACGGCAGAACGCTTCGGTTCGGAAATGCCCTCGGCCAGGCCCTCGTCCACCTTCAGCATCAGGCTTTCAAAGAACACATTGACCGGCATAGAGAGATCAATGCCGATGCACAGACATCCGATTACTTGTTTTTCAGAGTTGCGGATCATATAAACGACGCACTTGATTGCGTGCTCGTCCTGACTTTTGGTAATATATGGGCCGATAATATTCCGCTGGCCAGACCGATCTTCGTCGCCGATGGCGTCAATGATAAAATTGGGAGCGGGATCGCCGATGTTGGTTTGGTTGATCACTCCGTTTTCCACCGCGATACAGGGATACGTCTTCTCCGCCGCAGAACGCAGCACGACCAGACAGCACCCGCCCAGCACAGCAGAAAACGCGGGAAGGAGCTTCGCATAGCTGTCGAGGATCGCTCTGTCTGTTTCAGAAAGAGAGCTTCCTGATTCTGTTTTTTCCGCGGCATAGAGATTCATAACGTTGCTCTCCTTTATCGTATAGTCTTACCATATTTTATCATATTTCCATTTGTTGACAAGTGCTATTGCGCATAAATACCTTGTTAAAATCGCGGCGCTGTCCATTGGACAGCGCCGTTTTTCCCCTTGTATATCCCCATTAACAAAGGTGTGGATCAGCCATAAAGGAGGTTCGGCAGGAATGTGACGATCTGCGGGACGAACATACAAATCAGCACCGCGATTAACTGGATCACAATGAACGGTGGGACCGACTTGTAAATGTCTACTGTTGTAATGTCTTTTGGTGCGATCGACTTCATAAAGAACAGACTGAAGCCGAACGGCGGAGTGATGTACGCCATCTGCATGGCAATCATGAAGAGAACGCCGAACCAGATTGGATCCATGCCGAAGGAGGAAAGGATCGGCATGTAAATGGGGATCGTGATGAACAGCATCGTGGTCTCTTCAAGGAAGCAGCCCAGTATGAAGTAGGTCAGCATCATGAAGAATACGATGAGCATCGGCGGCAGCGAAAGACTGGTGATAAACACCTTCAGCATGCTCGGGATGCCGGTCATGATCAAAACCGCGGAGAAGCAGTTGGCACCGAACAGGATCCACATGACCATGCCGGTAGTGGTAAATGTACGGCTCGCCGCTTCCGCCAGCATTTTCCAGCTGAAACGCTTGTACACGAGCGAGGCGATGATCGCTCCCAACGCGCCAACAGCGGCGGATTCCGTGGGAGACGCGATACCGAGGAAGATGCTGCCGAGGACCGCGAGCACGATCAGTATCGGAAGGATCAGGCCCTTGGCCAGTTTCAGTTGCTCTTTGATCGGCAGGCGCTCCGCTTTGGGGATGTTCGGGCAGAGATCTTTCTTGATATAGCAGCGGATCAGAATATACGCCGAGTAGAGCACGACGAGCAGGATGCCGGGGCCAATGCCGCCGGCGAAAAGCTTGCCGACAGACGTGGATGTCAGCGTGCCGTAGATGATGAAGCCGACGCTCGGCGGGATGAGGATGCCCAGCGGGCCGCCGACAAGGATGGAGCCCATGGCGATATGCTTATCGTATCCCTTGCCGAGCATGATCGGCAGAGCGATCAGACCCATCGTCACGATAGCCGCCGCAGCGACGCCCGACATGGCGCCGAGAACCGCAGAGATGAGGACAACCGACACGGCAAGACCGCCTCGCAGGCCGCCTAGCCATTGATACAACGCTTCAAACAACGCGTTTGCTATACCGGATTTTTCCAATATGCACGCCATCAGAACGAACATAGGAACAGCCTGCATCGTGTAGCTGCTCATGACGGACATAGTGTTCGTCATGGCGATGCGCAGAATGGATGGGCTGTAGAAAACGTATCCCGTCAGCAGTGCGCCGCCGCCGAGAACAAAGGCCATGGGGATTCCCAGCGCAAGACCGCAGAGAAACGCTCCCAGAAGTATCAAAAGAGGACCAACCCACGAAGCCATTTACAGTTCCTCCCCTTTAATCGCAAAATAGGCCGAGCGGATCAGCAGAGCCAAAGCTTCCAAGCCCTGCAGGATGCCCGCGATTGGGATCGTCATACGGATGGGCCAGAGCGGCGCGTGAAGCGAGGAAATGCCCCGTTCACCGGTCTGGATCGTCTGGATCACATACGGGATGCTGAAGTAGCAGAGGATCACGCACCACGCGATGACGATAAGATAGATCACGATATCCACGACTGCCTTCACGCGCGGCGGATACTGCGCATAAAACAGGTCGACTTTGATGTGCTCGTGATGCTTCAGAAGATAAGCGCCGGACAAAACGCCCAGCGCGCCGAAAACGTACAAACTGATATCGCTTGTCCAGACCGCCGGATTTTTAAAAATATAACGTGCGCTGACCTGCCAGAGCATGACGATCATAATGACGTATTCGCCGATCGACAGGATTCTGCCGGACCACTCTGCTATGGCGTCGCAGGCGTTGACAAATCGTTTTAGCATCTTTCTCTCCTTGCAGACATAAGGGCCGGGCTGCCGTAGCGGTGCTGCGATCCCCCGGCCCTTTCGGATTTATGCTTTGGATGGATTCTCCGAACACTTACTCTCTGTTGGGCGTCAGAGTAAACACGATGTCGCGCAGGACGTCGTCGCTCTTTTCCAGATTGAGAATATTATCGATCAGCGTATCAAGCGTACCTTCCGGGAACTCCGTGATGGACATCTTGGAGAGGGTCTTGAACTTGTGGATGAGCTCCTCGCGGGTATAACGGTGCTCAACGCTGCCCTTCAGCTCGATGGGATCCATTTCCTTGACAAAAGTACGGCCGTCCTTTGTGGTGAGCGTGACCTTGGAGCGCCAGGGAACGAGATCGGGATTCTCCACGATGTCGACCTTCTGCATGAAGTCCTTGATGTACTGGCGGCTGGCCGGCTCATCGAAGAAGGACTGCGGGATCAGCTCGCCGTCGTAAAGCATGGTCGCGACCATATAGGGGACGCTGAATTGACGCTGGAAAATGTCCTTCGGGTTCAGCTTCTCTTCCATCGTGCCGCCGCTGACGTTGACGTTCAGCGTGCTGTCTTCTACATGGATGTGTTCGACGTCTTCCGGAGTCAGGCCGTTCTGCTTGACGATGTACTCCGCCGCGCCGACGGCGCAGTGCAGGCACTTGCACCCGGCATAAGCCTTCATTTCCACGCCCATCTGTTCCCACTTCTCGCCGAGCTTGTCGAAGAGGATGTCCGTATTGGTCTCCCAGTTGGCCATGCCGAAATAGCCCATGGGACCGCAGATGACGTTGTTGCGCGGGCCGGTCACACCGAGCTTGGCAAACTTGCAGTCCTGGATCGCATCCTGCGCAATAAAGCCCTGATGCACCTTGACCATGTGGGTGATCGGGTGATAGGTGGCCATATCGTGCGGCTGTGTCATGTTGCGGCCGATGCCTTCGGCGTTTTCCAGATGCGCCTGATCGAGACGCATCAGCTTGCCGACGCCGGCAACGGAGCCGAAAATGTAATGTCCGTTGCTCCGGCCGCGCTGCACGCCGATGTTTCCGCGATAGCCGATGCCGATGCGGATGAGCGTCTCCTGCGCTGCGACAAAGGCCGTCAGGAACTCCTTGCCGGAAACGCGGCGTCCCTCGGTCGAGTCAAGATAGCCAAGCGTGCAGAGCATGGGAGGCAGGGTGTGCTCCACGGAGTGCATCGCTTCGGGGTGGATCGCCGCCCAATCCAGCGCGCGAGGCATGGGTCCCATTGCCATAGCGGCTTCCTCGGCGGGGATCTTTTTGCCGCCGTGGAACATGATGTAGGCTTCCTCAACGCCGCCCTTCTTCTGCAGGTGATGGGCAAGCTCCGGCAGCGGGTGCTGGCCGTGGCCACCAATCATGCAGCCGACCGTGTCGAGGATGAGTTCTTTCGCCAGCTCAATGACTTCCGCGGGAATATCGTCGTATTCCAGCTCGGTCGTCATCCGGCAAAGAGTATTGATACCGTCTTCGTTATTGATACGGGGGAACTTTTTCATTTTCAGTGCATCTCTTTCTATTCAGGATTTGGGTATTTCAGCGGAAACCACCGGGAAGATCACTCGGCCAGATAGCCGCGGTCGACCGCCCACTGGTGGAGAATGTTGATGTACTCGGTATACTCGGGGCTGCTGCTGTAAGCCGCGCAGGTATCGTAGAAGGTCTGCGCCCAAGTGCGTGCATCTTCTTCACTCCAGCGGATGAGCTCAATGCCCTGCGCCTCAACGGCATCCCAGGCCGCCTGAATGGTGGCATAGCCGTCCTCTTCAATCTTCTTGTTGGAATACTCAATAGCGTCGATCAGCACCTGCTGATCCTCGGCAGTCATTTCGTTCCAGGTGTCGTTATTGACGATGAATGTGGTGCAGTGTGTGGTGTTGACATAGGGGTAGCGGATCCAATAGGAGGTGACTTCGTTGTAGCTGGAGGCAAGGTCGTCCGAGGGGGATCCCATGATCGCGGCGTCGATAGCCTTGGTAGAGAGCATGGTGTAGACTTCCGTGGCAGCGGCGTTATCTGTGGCCGCGCCAAGCGCAACGAGAGAATCGGCGATCGAGCCGGCACCAACGCGGATGGTGACGCCTTTCAGATCGGAAACACCCTTGATGGGAACCGTAGAAACGATGGGAACGTCCGCAGGACCGTACATTTCGCCGACAACATGGACGTTATACTTGGACTGAAGAAGGTCTTCCCATACCTTTCCGGCACCATAGACTTCGTTGAGCTCGCGCATGTCCTGAATGTTCTGGACGACCGGAGGCGTGCAGAAAACGTAGCCAACGTCGATCGTGCCGGCTGCATACGCAGAGGCGATCGCCATTGCGGGAACAACACCGTCGCTGACGGACTGGAGGGCCTCGCCGGTCGGAACAATGGAGCCGGGTGTCACGGGGTTGACGGAGACGTTCGCGGCATGCTCATTGACATATTCAGCGAAAATCTCGATGTGCTTGGCCCAGAAACCGTTTTCCTGCCAGCTGGCGGGGGTCAAAACGATTTTCTTGCCGCCGGTGGTCGGAGCCGTTCCGGCACTCTCCGTGCCGGGGTTCGCTGCAGGGGCTTCGGTCTGTCCGCAAGCGGTCAGAGCAAAAACCATTGTAAGAGCGAGGATCAGTGCAAGGATTTTCTTCATTCGGTGGTTCTCCCTTCTGTTTTTAAAAGAGTTTTATTTCGGCCTCTGTTTTGAGGAGGAAATACCGTTGAGCGCGGAGGGCCTGCAAAAATGCCTAGCTTCGTCAATTTCAACATTTTGTTCAACATATTTAGTGAAAATATCACAAAACGCGGGCGGTGACTTTCGCTTTTATGCACCATAAATACCATCTTTTGCGCTTCTTGTCAACAATAATTTGCAGAATTATTCAACTTTTTTTGTAAAACCTATTGACTATTTCAAAAGTCGCGATAAAATGATGCCGTAAACCCCCGCGAGGCATCCGGCGGCTGCCGGACACGGAAATCCAGCCCGACACAGGAGGTCATAATGAAAAAAACAACCGTTTTGAAACGAATGATCGAAAACAACGAGTTCTTTGTTCTGCCCGGCGGCGGCTGCGCGCTGCACGCAAAGATCGCGGAGGCCGTCGGCTTCAAGGTCGCATACATGTCCGGCATGAACGCCTGCGCCACGGTTTTCGGCGTGCCGGACGCCGGTCTGCTCACACTCACGGAGATGGTGGAAAACGCCGGCCGCATGGCGAACGCCGTGAATATTCCCTTGATCGCCGACGCCGACCAGGGCTTCGGCAACGCCATCAACGTCCGCCGCACGGTGCAGGAGTATATCCGCGCAGGCGTCGCGGGCATACATATTGAAGATCAGGTCGCACCCAAGCGCTGCGGCTTTGTGCAGGGAAAGCAGCTCGTATCCATCGAGGAGGCCGCCGGGAAGTACCGCGCTGCCGTAGATGCCAAAAACGAGCTTGACCCCGACTTTGTCATCATCGCCCGCTGCGACGCGCGCACTGCCGCCAACGGCGGTCTCGACGAGGTCGTCCGCCGCCTGCGCGCCTACAAGGAAGCCGGCGTAGACATGCTGTATATGGAAGGCCCCCTTTCCGTAGAGGAGATCCGGCAGGTTCGTGCCGCCGTAGACGGACCTTTCACCGCCACGACGATCGAGCTGCGTCCGATCCCCTCGCTGCAGGAGCACATTGATCTCGGCATGAGCTGCGTGATTGTCCCCTCGCTCGTGTCCCGCGCGGGATACTACGAGAGCTGGGATTTTGCGAAGGAATTCATGGATCGCGGCATGGACGCCTATAACGACATTCTGGAAAAGCGCAAAAACCACCCCATCTTCGAGTTTGAGCTTTTCAAATTCCTCGGCTTCGGTCAGATCCGCGAGCTGGAGGGCAAATACCTTTCCGCGGAGGCCATGGCCAAATACGCAGCCTCCTCCGGCGTTTACAACCCCGATGCGAAATGACCCGAAACACTCGTTTGCAAGTACAGAGAAAATAAGAGAGGTGCTGCCATCATGGGAATGACAATGGTCGAAAAGATCCTCGCCGCGCATGCCGGACGCGCCAGGGTCGTCCCCGGCGAATACGTCTGGGCGAAGATTGACGAGACGAACGCCATGTACGATACCTTTGAGGACATCGAAAAGCTTGGCGTTAAATCCGTCTGGGACTGCGACAAGGTCTACTGCGTGAGTGACCACTCCGCGCCCCCGGCCAACATCAGCTCTGCCGAAACGGTCAAGGAGCTGCGCGAATACATTAAAAAATATCATATCAGTAACTGGTACGAATACGGTCGCCATGGCATCGTCCATCAGGTGAATCCGGAAAAGGGCTTCGTTCGCCCCGGTGAGCTGATCGCCATGATCGACTCCCATTCCACGACCTACGGCGCGTTCAACGCCGCCTCCTGCGCCATCTATATGGACGCGGTATATCTGCTCATCAAGGGCGAGCTGTGGTTCAAGGTACCGGAAACGATCAAATTTAACATCACCGGCAAGCTCCCCTCCTGGTGTATGGGCAAAGACGTCATTCTCCGCATCGCCGGAGACTACGGCACGGACGTTGGCCTTTACAAAGCCGCAGAGATCACCGGTCCGGTCATTAAAGATCTCTCACTGGCGGGCCGCTGGACGATCTGCAACATGGCCGCGGAGCTTGGGTGCAAGTTTGCCATCATGGAGGCCGATGAAAAGGTCTACGATTTTCTGAAAGGCCGCACAGACAAGCCCTTTACACCGGTGTTCGCCGACCCCGACGCAAACTACGCCGCCGTCTACGATATCGATGTGACCGGCATGAGCCCGCTTGTCGCCTGTCCTCATGACCCGAGCAACGTGAAGCCCGTGGAAGAAGTGAAAGGCACGCGCTTCGATCAGGCTGTCATCGGTTCCTGCACGAACGGCCGTCTGGAAGATTTTGCGATGGCATGCCGTATCCTGAAGGGACGCAAGGTGCATCCCGATGTCCGGCTGCTGATCATCCCCGCCTCCATGGAGGTCTGGCGCGATGCCATGAAGGCCGGGTATTTCGACATTCTGACGGAAGCGGGCGCACTCGTCTGCCATCCGACCTGCGGCCCCTGCGCGGGGCAGCATCTCGGCGTTCTGGCCGCGGGAGAGGTCTGCCTGTCCACCACGAACCGGAATTTCCAGGGCCGTATGGGCAGCCCGCAGTCTGAAGTGTATTTGGCGAGCCCCGCCACCGTCGCGGCGAGCGCCGTCAACGGCGTCATCACCGATCCGAGAGAGTATCTGGAGGGCTGAATCATGAGTGGATCCAACATTCTTACTGGTCGCGTCTGGAAATTCGGTGACAATATCAGCACCGACCTCATCATGCCGAGCTTCGGCGCGATGAGCAGCCCTAACATGGACCCGCACGAAGCGGCGCTCTTCTGCATGCGCGCCAACCGTCCGGACTGGGCCGAAAAGGTTCGCCCCGGCGATATCGTCATCGCGGGCAAAAACTTTGGCTGTGGCTCGAGCCGTCCCGCCGCCAAAATGCTCAAGGGTCTGGGCATTCAGCTCGTCGTCGCCGAATCGGTCGCGCGAATCTTTTTCCGCAACAGCATCAATCTCGGTATGGCGATTCTCTCCTGCCCCGGCGTCCACGATGCCTTTGAAGAGGGCGAGACGATCGAAGTCAACATGGAGACCGGAGAGATCCGCTCGTTGGATACCGGGCGAACGATCCGTGGTGAGGCGTTGCCCTCCGACAGTCCTCCCGCACAGATCCTCCGCGCCGGCGGTCTGATCCCCATGCTCGAAAAGCAGCTCGCCGCCGAAGACAACGCAAAGTAAGCAACCAGCCGCCAATAATCACATTCACACACAAGGAGGAAAACCATGGACACCATCATTCGCAACGGCAAACTCGTTATCCCCAAGGTGGGCATCGTTGACGGCGACATCGCCATCGAAAACGGCAAAATCGCCGCCATTCTGTCGCCCGGCACGGCATGCGAGGCCGAGACCGTCATCGACGCCTCCGGCAAGTACGTCTTCCCCGGCTGCATCGACCCGCACGTTCATTGGGGCTGCTATCAGGACATGGGCGTTGACACCCGCATGGAAAGCGCCGCTGCCGCCATCGGCGGTTACACCACCTGCCTGCAGTACCGCCGCACCCCCGGCCCGAACTTTGAACCGCAGTATGTACAGCAGCTGCTCGATGTCATGACCCCCAATAGCTACATTGACTACGGCCTGCAGCTTTTTATCACCAAGCAGGACCACAAAAACACGGTCGATCTTGCCGTGAAGGAAATGGGCGTCAGCTCCTTCAAATTTTTCACGACCGAGCGCAATGTGGATGTGGACATCCGCGGTCTGCGCGATTCCGGCATTCCCGAGCCCTATACCGACGGCTTTATGTACGAAAGCATGCAGGAGCTCGCGAAGTATGACGGCAATGTCGTCGCGAACTTCCACCCCGAAAACATCGAGCTTGTTGAGACCGTTGCACCAAAGGTGAAGGCCGCAGGTGAGATGGGTCTTGCCGCATGGGATCACGTCCGTCCCGAGATTGCCGAGGCCGAGACGGTCTCCCGTCTCTCCTACTTCTCCGAAAAGACCGGCTGCCCGCTCTACTGCGTACACATCAGCTGCGCCGAGGCAGCCGAAAAGATTGCGCAGGGAAAGAAGACGAACCTGCGTCTCTACGGCGAAACGACGCCGCACTATCTTGTGCTGAACACCGACTCCCCCTGTGCCGAGCTTGGCAAGGTCAACCCCCCGCTGCGCGAGGCGCACAACAACGACAAGCTCTGGCAGTATCTCGCGGACGGCACGCTCGACACCGTCGGCTCCGACAACTGCGCCAACGTCCGTGCCGACAAGGCCGGCACGATTTGGGATGCCGCCTGCGGCTTCCACGGAACTGGCACGATGCTCCCCGTCCTCCTCAGCGAGGGCTACCATAAGGGCAAGATCAGTCTGGAGCGCATCGCGGAGGTCACCTCTTACAATGTTGCCAGGATCTTCAACATGCCCGAAAAAGGCAAGCTCCAGCCCGGTACGGACGCCGATCTCGTCATTGTCGATCTCGATAAGGAAAAGGTCGTCAATGCCGCCGATCTGAAGTCCTACTCCGACTTCAGCGTGTTTGAAGGCTGGAATCTCAAGGGATGGCCGGTCATGACTCTTGTCCGCGGCAGCATCGTCGCCAAAGACGGCGAGATCGTCGGCGAACCCCACGGCCAGTATCTCAAACGCAACGCGTTTCTGAGCGTCTGAAATTTCAAACAAAAAATATATAAAAGGAGATCAATCCATGGAACAGATCTGGAAAGACATGCTCACCGAGCACGATAAGAAGTGTCTCGCCAACCAGTCCTCCTTCCAGCCGCGCCGCGGTCTGGGCAGCAAGCCTGCGCTCATCGTCATCGACATGCAGAAGGCCGTCATCGGCGACGACATGCCCATCTACGAGCAGCAGGATCGCTATCCCTACGCCTGCGGCAACTTTGCCTGGGCTGCCATCCGCCACATTGAGAAGCTCATTCCCTACTGCCGTGAGCACGGCATCCCCGTGGTCTACTCCAAGCACTGCTACCGCCCCGAGTACGGCTTCGCCGGCCGTCCGGCCAACGATGTCTTCGCCGCCGATAACCCGAACTGCGATATCATCCCGGAGCTCACGCCTGTGATCCCCGGCGACACCGTCGTGGAAAAGCAGGGGCCCAGCGTGTTCTTCTCCACGAACGTAAACAACTCCCTGCGCAGCAAAGGTGTTGACACCGTTCTAATCGTTGGCAACACCACGAGCGGCTGCGCCCGCGCCACCGCTATCGACGCGACCAGCCTGAGCTTCAAGACCGCGCTGATCGAGGAGTGCGTGTTCGACCGTCTGGAAATGGCGCATCGCGCCAACATGTTCGACATTCAGTACAAGTACTGCGACGTTCTTCCCATCGCCGAAGTTTACGAGTATCTGGAAGGTCTGAACAAGTAAGGAGCGCACGGCCATGTCTGGTACGCTTCCTCTGTTTGAAAAATATCCCGCCCTGTCAGGGCTGCCCCATGTCCGTCTGGGCCTCTTCCCGACGCCCGTACAGGAGTTGCACGGTCTCTCCGAGAGCGACAACCGCGTGTTCATCAAGCGTGACGACCTCTCCGGTCTGGAGTACGGCGGCAACAAAGTGCGCAAGCTGGAGTTTGCTTTGGGCGAAGCCAAAGCCAACGGCTGTACGGATGTGATCACCTTCGGCTGCGACGGTTCCAATCATGCTCTCGCCACCGGCATTTACGCCGGCAAGCTCGGCATGCACAGCATTTCCATCCTGCGCACACAGCACAACACCCGCTATCTGCGCAAGAATCTGCTCAAGAGCGCCTTTTACGGCATTGAGCTCCATCACTGTGAAACAAAGCAGGAGATGGACGCGCTGACCGATACGCTCGTTGCCGAGCGCCTTGCAGAAGGAAAAAAAGCACCGTACATCGTTCCGGTTGGCGGTTCGTCGCCGCTCGGCACCGTGGGCTTTGTCAACGCCGCCTTTGAGCTGGCCGGACAGATCGCTGCCGGACAGCTCCCAGAACCCGATTACATCTACGCCGCCGACGGCACCAACGGAACAGTTGCCGGACTGATGATCGGTTTGAAGGCGCTGGGCCTCAAAACGCAGGTGATCCCCGTCCGCGTCAACGACGAAAGCCGCGTCAACGTCGCCGCCATCTCCCAGCTCATCGATGACACCGTGGCGTTGCTGCGCGGATACGATCCGTCCTTCCCCGCCGTGCACATTCCCGCGGAGGACATTCCTCTCCTCCATGACTTCTTCGGCAGCGACTACGCGCTCTTCACCGAGGAAGGTGTGGCGGCGCTCCGACGCATGAACGCCATGTTCGGCATCCAGCTGGAGGGGACCTACACCGGCAAAACACTCGCGGCGCTGCTCGCCGCGGCGGAGAAAACGAGTGGCAAGACGTTCCTTTTCTGGAACACACTCAACTCCCGTCCGTCGCCTGACGGGCTGGAGACCATCGATTACCGCACGCTGCCCACCGGCTTCCACAGCTACTTTGAAACACCCGTGCAGCCGCTGGACCGCTGACAAGGAGGATAATCATGAAAGTTATCAGCACCCCCAACGCGCCAGCCGCCATCGGCCCCTATGCGCAGGGCTATATTGCAAACGGCATGGTCTTCACTAGCGGCCAACTTCCCGTCGATCCCGCCGCGGGAACGATGCCGGAGGGCATTGCCGCGCAGGCGGAGCAGAGCTGCAAAAATGTCAGCGCCGTGCTCGCGGCCGGCGAGACCGGGCTCGGCAGCGTGATCAAGACCACCTGCTTCCTCGCGGATATGAACGACTTTGCGGCGTTCAACGAGGTTTACGCCCGCTATTTTATCAACTGCCCGGCCAGAAGCTGCGTTGCAGTGAAAGCGCTTCCCAAAAATGCCCTGTGTGAGATCGAAGCCGTTGCGGAACTCACGCCCTGAGAGCTCTTTTGCAGCCGGGCGTTTTGCGCTTACCTGACCTCCGGCGCAAAACGTCCGGGTTCCTCCGGTAAAATGGCCGCATCCCATACACGCAAAAAGCCCCCGAAGACAGGACTTTTCCTGTCTTCGGGGGCGTCTCTTTTTTCCTCCGCCGGGCCGGCTCTTCCATGAGGCCGTTCCGCGGGGGAGTTTTGCATGGCTTTATTCAGTCGTCGAGGTCTATGTCTCCGCTGACGGTTTCGATCTTGAATGTCCGCGTACCCTCGCTGCCGCTGCGGATGCCGGAGATGTCGCCGCTCACGGTGGTGACCGTGCCGCCGAATTCGTCCGCGTGCAGCAGCTCGCCGGAGATGTCGCCGCTCGTGGAGGTGAACGTAAGGCTCTGCGTATCGACCTCGTCCAGCTCCAGATCGCCGCTTGTCGTGTCGGTCTCGATGCCCGCGGCGGAGATGTCGTCCAGGTCAATATCGCCGCTCGTGGTGTGCAGCGTCAGCACGCCGGTGAGCTCCGCGTTCCGCACGGAAATGCTCCCGCTCACGGACGAAAGGCTCGCGCTCTCCGCCTTCACATCAGAAATATTCATATATCCCGAGGTCGTGCCGGCTGTTATCGTGCCGCCGCGGGTCGTGCTGACAAAAATATTTCCGCTCGTCGTGACGAGCTGTGTCTCCGCGACCTTCAGCTCTGACGCGCTGACCGCGCCGGAAGCGCTCGATGCGCGGAGCGTGAGCTGCGGGCTCACCAGACCGCTCACATATACATCGCCGGACTGCGTTGCCGCGTCCACCGTGCCGACCCATTTTTCCGGAATGCGGAGGATGACCGCATCATCGTCCGAGACGGCAAGGCGCTGGAAAAGGCCGGGCTTTTTCTCCGTGATGCGAAGCACGCCGCCGTCGAGCACGACGCTCACGCGGTCCGGCGTTTTCGCGCCCCGCGCGGCGATCGAGACGGTCTTATCCGTCGTGGAATAGATGTTCACTTCAAGCTCGCTGAGCTGCACGCTCACGAAGCTGCACTCGCCGGTCTCCGTATCGGAAGAGGTAAACGCAATATCGTTGTAGGCATAATTATCGGGAGAATAGTCCCAGCCGAGCGTCACGCCGACGAACACGCCCGCCGCAATGAGCAGCGCGCCGAGGACAAGAAGCACCTTTTCGCCTTTTTTCATCACGATTTCTCCTTTATCATCCGAGATCGTTTTTGAGTTCAAAGAGTAGCCGGAGCGCCTCCAGCGGAGAGAGCGTGTTGGGATCGACGGCGCGCAGCCGCTCGGCCACGGCGTCCGCGCCGACGTCGGCGAGACTCACCTGATCGCTCTCGGGCTTTGCCGGGGGCGTCACATTTACCGCCGCGCCCTGCGCGTTGAGCTCCCTGAGATGCGCGTCCGCGGCGCGGATGACGCTCTCCGGCACGCCGGCGAGCTTTGCGACCTCGATGCCGTAGCTCTCGTCGGCGGCGCCGGGCAGGATCTTGCGCAGGAAGAGGAGCTTCCCGTTCTGCCGCTTGGCGCTGATATTATAGTTGCGCACACCGGGGATCGTCCCCTCGAGCGCGGAGAGCTCGTGGTAGTGCGTGGCGAACATCGTCTTTGCGCCGAGCTTTCTCGCGTCGGCGCAGTATTCGAGCACCGCGCGGGCGATGGCCATGCCGTCGTAGGTGGACGTGCCGCGCCCGATCTCGTCAAGGATGAGCAGGGAATCGGCGGTCGCGTTCTTCAATATGGATGCGACCTCGCTCATCTCGACCATGAACGTCGAGGCGCCGCCCGCAAGGTCGTCGCTCGCGCCGATGCGCGTGAACACGCGGTCGCAGATGCCGACCGTCGCACTGCGTGCCGGGACGAACGAGCCGATCTGCGCCATGAGCACGATGATCGCCGTCTGGCGCATGTAGGTGCTTTTACCGGCCATGTTCGGGCCCGTCACGATGGCGACGCGGTCGTCGGTGTCGTTCAGGTGCGTGTCGTTCGGCACGAAGAGCGTGTCGCGCTGCATCTGCTCAACGACCGGGTGGCGGCCCTCGACGATCGTGAGCGTGTGCGATACCTCGATCTCCGGGCAGACATAGTTGTTGCGCACCGCGACCTCGGCGAGCGAGCAGAGCGCATCGAGCTCCGCGAGCGCCGCGGAGAGCGCCTGCAGCTCGTCCACGCGGTCGCCCACCTGCCGGAGCACGTCGCGGAAGAGGTCGTATTCGAGCGTTTCGATCCGCTCGCGGGCGGACGAGATATCATCCTCCAGCTTTTTGAGCTCCGGGGTAAAGTACCGCTCGCCGTTGACGAGCGTCTGCTTGCGTATGTATTCCTCCGGCAGCTCCACGGCTCCGGCGGAGTTCGGCACGTCGATATAATACCCGAACACCTTGTTGTAGCCGACCTTGAGCTTCTTGATGCCGGTGCGCTCCTTTTCCCGCGCCTCCAGCTCGGCGACGCACTTCGCGCCGTTGTCGCGGATGTTGCGCAGACGGTCTACCTCCTCGCTGTAGCCGGAGCGGAGGATGCCGCCCTCGCGCACGGAGAACGGCGGCTCGTCGCAGATGGCGCGGCGCAAAAGCGTGCAGAGGTTTTCCAGCGGCTCCATCGCGGCGATGGAGCGGAGCATCCCGCTCTGGTACTTGCCGAGCTGCGCGAAGATCTCCGGCGCGGCGGAGAGGTAATTTCCGAGCGCGAGCATGTCGCGGCCGTTCGCCGCGCCGTACACGGCGCGGGACGTGAGCCGCTGGATATCGCCGACGGTTTTGAGCTTTTCGGTAAGCTCGGCGCGGCCGACGTTATCGCGGAAGAGCTCTTCCACCGCGGCGAGCCGCCGCCGGATCGCCACCGGGGAGAGCAGAGGTCGCTCCACCCAGCTGCGGAGCATGCGCCCGCCCATCGGGGTTTTGGTCTTATCGAGCACCCAGAGAAGGCTGCCGCGCTTTTCGCCGGTGCGCAGGTTTTCCGTCAGCTCGAGATTGCGCCGCGCCGCGGCGTCAAGCTCCATATACCGGCCCCGCGTGAAGATATCCGGCACGCGCAGCTGCGACATGTCGCCGCGCGCCGCGTCCGTGAGATAGGCGAGCAGCGCGCCGAGCGCGAGCGTCGTCATCTCGTCAAGCTCCGGGGCATTTTCGCCGTATTGGTTGATAATGGCCTTGCGCGCGTTTTCGGGGTCGAACCGCCCGGCAGCGGGCTCCACGCGGCTGCCGAGCCGCTTTTCGAGCGTGTCGCGGATGTCGCGGCTGAGCATCGCCTCCGGCGCGAGCACGCACTCGCGCGGGCGGAAGCGGGAAATTTCGTTCTGGATGTGTATCGCCGCGTCCGTTTCAAACGACGCCGCGCACACTTCGCCGGTGGACACGTCCGCAAAGGCGCACCCGCCTGCCTTGCCGCGCAGCATGACAGCGCCGAGATAGTTCGATTCGCCCTCGCGCAGCATGGAGGTCTCCATGATCGTGCCGGGGGAGATGATGCGCACAATGTCGCGCGATACGAGCCCCTTGCAGAGCTTCGGGTCCTCCATCTGCTCGCACACGGCGACCTTGTAGCCCTTGGCGATGAGCTTGGAGATGTACTGCTCCGCGCTGTGGTACGGCACGCCGCACATCGGCGTGCGCTCGTCCTCGGGCTTGCCGCGGTCGCGCGTCGTGAGCGCGAGATTCAGCTCGCGCGCGCCGAGAACGGCGTCATCGTCGAACATCTCGTAAAAATCGCCCAGCCGGTAAAAGAGCAGGCAGTCGGGATGCTCGGCCTTGATAGCGTTATACTGCATTTTCATGGGGGTGGTTTCTGCGGGCAATGTCTTTCTCCCCTTTACTCCGTGATCTCGCCGAAGAGCGCGAACGTATTGCTTGAAACGATGCGCGCGTTGGCCCACGATCCGATGAGCGATTCGTCCCCGCGCAGATGCACGAGCCGTCCCCCGGCAGTGCGCGCCGAGAGCGTATAGTCGCCGTTTTTCGCCGTGCCGTCGATGAGCACGCGGAAGGTCTTCCCCTCCTGCGCGCGGTGCAGCTCGGCAGAGACGCGCCCCGCGCTCTCCACGAGCCGGTCGAACCGGTTTTGAATGACGGAGCGCGGCGTATCGTCCTCGATCTTCGCCGCCGGGGTCCCCGGACGGCGGGAATAGATGAACGTGAACATCGAGTCAAAGCGCACCTTTTCCGTAAGCGCGAGCGTATCGAGAAAATCCTCCTCCGTCTCGCCCGGGAAGCCGACGATCACGTCGGTCGTGAGGACGAGGTTTGGAATGTATTTCCGCGCAAGATCGACCTGCGCGAGATACTTTTCCGCCGTGTAGCCGCGGTTCATGGCGCGCAGGATCCGGTCGCTGCCGGACTGCACGGGCAGATGGATGTGCGGGGCGCACTTTTCGCACTCGGCCATGGCAGCAAAAAGGCGCTCGGTCGCGTCCTTGGGGTGGCTCGTCATAAACCGGATGCGGAAATCGCCCGGAATGGCGTTGACCTTGCGCAGAAGCTCCGCGAAATCCACATCCTCGTCCAGTCCCCGGCCATAGGAGTTCACGTTCTGGCCGAGGAGCGTAATATCCTTATACCCGGCGGCGACGAGCGCTTCGGCCTCGCGCACGACGTCCTCGCTGCGGCGGGAGCGCTCGCGCCCGCGGACGTAGGGGACGATGCAGTATGAGCAGAAGTTGTTGCACCCGTTCATGATGGAGAGCCACGCCTTCACGCTGCCTTCCCGCTCGCGGGGGAGACCTTCGGCAATGGATTCGGTGCTCTCGGCATCGAACACGCGGCCCTTCGCGCCGGAGAGACCGTGGACCTGCAGCGTTCTCTCAAAAAGCTCCGGGAAGCGCCAGAGCTCGTGCGGGCCGAAGCAGAGATCGACCATGCGGTACGATTTTTTCACCTGCTCGCGGATCTCCTCGCTCTGCGCCATGCAGCCGCAGAGAATCACGATGCGTTCCGGGTGGACGCGCTTTAAATGCGTGAGCGCGCCGACGTTGCCGAACACGCGCATCGTCGCGTGCTCACGCACGGCGCAGGTGTTCACGGCGATGACGTCCGCCTTGTCCTCGTCGTCGGTCATCGTATAGCCCATGCTGCGGAGATAACCGCGCAGCACCTCGCTGTCGGACTCGTTCTGCTGGCAGCCGTAGGTGTCTACCATGGCGAAGCGCTCGCCGCTGCCGAGGGCGGAGCGGACGCGCGCGCATATCTCTTTCTGCCGCTCGATCTCCTGCGCGGAGACCTCGGTTCTCTCGTAGGGCATAGATCTATTTCCTTTCCGTGTATCCTTGTGAACGGCCCCCTTGTGCAAAGGGGGCTGTCAGCCGGAGGCTGACTGGGGGATTGTAGCTTTCGGAAAACGACAATCCCTCCGTCACGGCTTCGCCGTGCCACCTCCCTTTACACAAGGGAGGCTTTTCTTCCGATAATAGAGTATTTTAACATTTTGCTCTGGATTCCGCAACGGCTTTGCTTTATAATCAGAATGAAATATTATCGATTCCCATTCTGGAGGTACATATATCATGCCGGTCATCCACGTCCTTTCGCCGCACGTCGCCGACCTTATCGCCGCGGGCGAGGTCGTTGAGCGCCCCGCCTCGGCGGTCAAGGAGCTTTTGGAAAACGCGGTGGACGCCGGAGCGCGCACTGTCGTGCTTGAGCTCCGCGCCGGAGGGCGGGACTATATCCGCGTCACGGACGACGGCGCCGGCATGGCGCCGGAGGACGCGGGCGTGTGCTTTCTGCGCCACGCGACGAGCAAGCTCTCGGACGAGCGCGGGCTCGAGGCCATCGGCACGCTCGGCTTTCGCGGCGAAGCTCTCGCGGCGATCAGCGCCGTTTCGCGCATCACGCTCACAACGCGCCGCCGCGGCGCGGCCATGGGCGTGCGCGTGGAGGTGGAGGCCGGGGAGATCGTCTCCATGGAGGAGACCGGCTGCCCGGAGGGTACGACGATCACCGTGCGCGATCTTTTCTACAACACCCCCGCGCGGCAGAAGTTTCTCGGCACCGACCGGAGCGAGAGCGCTGCGTGCGTGCAGAGCGCGCTGCGCACGGCGCTCGGCCGCCCGGACGTGAGCTTCCGCTGCCTGCGCGACGGGCAGGAGGAATTTTTCTCCCCCGGCGATGGCACGGCGAAGAGCGCCGTATACGCGCTGCTTGGGCGCGACGCCGCGGCGGGACTGCTGCCGGTGGAGACCGAAAGCGACGGCATCACGGTAAAGGGCTTCGTTTCCGCGCCCGGCTACTGCCGCGGCAACCGCGGCGCGCAGTACTTTTTCTGCAACGGCCGCCCCATCCGCTCGCGCGCTTTGCAGGCCGCGCTGGAGCAGGCATACAAAAATACCGCCATGGTCGGCAAGTTCCCCGGGTGCGTGCTCTATATCACGCTGCCCAACGGTCTTGTGGACGTGAACGTCCATCCGACGAAGGCGGAGGTAAAATTCGCAAAAGAGAAGCCCGTTTTTGACGGCGTTTACTACGGCACGCTTGCCGCGCTCGGCCAGAAGAGCGCGCCGCAGACGATGTCGAACGCGCCTTTTGCCCCGGAACCGAAGAGCGCCGCGCCCGTTTCTTCCCCGGCCCGTCCCGCTCCGGCCGCCGCGAGCGCGCCGCGCAAGGACTTCTTCCGCACGATGGACGCGGGCACGTTCCGGCAGACATACTCCGCCGCGCCCGCCCGTCCGGCGGGCACATCCGGCGTGCGCGACAGCGCGCCCTACCGCGCCGCTTCCCCCGCCGCGCCGAAACCGGTCTCTTCCGCGCCGGTCTCCGTGCCGGTGCGCACCTATACGCCGGACATTCCGTCCGTGAGCGCGCCGCGCTCCCCCGTCCCCGCGCCGGAAGCGCCGGTCTCCCCGGTCGTTCCCGCCGCGCCGGTCGAAAAGAACCTTCCCGCCCCGGAAACGGCGGCGGAGACCGTGCCGGAGCAGACGGTGCTGGACGAGGCCTTCCGTGCCGAGCCCGTGCGCTACATCGGCGAGGCGCTGAACGTTTACATTCTGCTCGAGCAGGGCGACAAGATGCTGCTCATCGACAAGCACGCCGCGCACGAGCGCATCCTCTTTGACAAAATGCGCCTGAACGAAAAGCCCCTCATGCCGCAGGAGCTTCTGGAGCCCCAGCCGTTCAACACTGACCCGGACGGCGCGGCGCTTCTCGAAGCAAACGCCGCGCTTCTCGCGCGGCTCGGCTTTGAGCTGGACGCATTCGGCGATACCGCGTTTCTCATCCGTGCCGTGCCCGCGCAGCTCGACGCCGCCTCCGCCGTGCCGCTGCTCGAAGAGCTGCTGGAAAAGCTGCGGGAGGGCCGGTCGCTCTCGTCCTCGGACGTGTGGGAGCGGCTCGCCGCCACGGTCGCGTGCAAGGCCGCGATCAAGGGCGGCTGGGTCACGGAGCGGGAGGAGCTTTTGGCTCTCGCGGAAAAGGTGCTCGCCGGAGAGGTGACGCACTGTCCGCACGGCCGCCCGGTGATGACGGTCTTCACCCGCGCCGAGCTCGACAAGCGCTTCGGAAGGATCGTCTGACATGTACCGCGATCTGACGCGGGGGAGCATTCTCCGCTCGCTTCTTCTCTTCGCGCTGCCGATGCTCGCCGGGGACATTCTCCAGCAGCTTTACAACATCGCCGATACGCTCATCGTTTCGCGCGCCATCGGGCGTGACGCGCTCGCCGCCGTGGGGAGCGCGTATACGCTTATGATCTTCCTCACGTCGATACTGCTGGGGCTTTCGATGGGCGCGGGCGCGCTTTTCTCCATCTGCCGCGGGCGCGGCGACGAGAGCGGTCTCCGGCAGAGCATCGTCCACGCGTTCGGTCTCATCGGCGTATGTACGCTCCTCCTCACGGCGCTCGCCTATGCGCTCCTGCCCGCCCTTCTGCGGCTTTTGCAGGTGCCGGAGAGCGTTTCCCCGCTCATGCGGACGTACCTTGCCGTGATCTTCGCCGGTATCCCGGCGACGTTTCTTTATAACTTTTTTGCCTGTCTCCTGCGCTCGGTCGGCAACAGCATGACGCCGCTCGTCTTTTCCGGCATTTCGGCGCTCGGCAACGTGGCGCTCGATCTGCTGTTCGTGCTCGTTTTTCCGTGGGGCGTGGCGGGCGCGGCGTGGGCGACGGTCATCGCGCAGTACTTCTCCGGGCTGGGACTTGCCGTTTTCACGCTGCGGCGCTGCCCCGATCTGCTGCCGAAGAGGGAAGAGCTGCGCTTTGACGCGGCGCTTCTGCGCGAGATCTTCTCGCTCTCCTCGCTCACCTGCGTGCAGCAGTCGGTGATGAATTTCGGCATACTGATGATCCAGGGGCTCGTGAACTCGTTCGGGGAGATCGTCATGGCGGCGTTCGCCGCGGCGGTAAAGATCGAATCGTTCGCGTATATGCCGGCGCAGGATTTCAGCAACGCCTTTTCCACGTTTGTCGCGCAGAACTTCGGCGCGCGGCAGACCGGGCGCATCCGCGCCGGGATCCGGCGCTCGTTTGCGCTCGTGCTCGGCTTCTGCGCGGTCATTTCCGCGGCGGTGCTGCTTTTCGCTTCGCCGCTCATGCGCCTCTTCATCCCTGCGACCGACACGGAGGTCATCCGTGAGGGCGTTTACTATCTCCGGTGCGTCGCGCCGTTCTACTTCGGCATCGGGTTTCTGTTTCTCTTCTACGCGTTCTACCGCGCGGTGAAAAAGCCCGCGATGTCCGTTGTGCTGACGGTCGTTTCGCTCGGCACGCGCGTCGCTCTCGCGTATCTCACGGCAGGGACGCTCGGCGTCACCGGCATCTGGGCTGCGATCCCCATCGGGTGGGTGCTCGCCGATATCACCGGCGCGGTGTATTACTTCCGGAAACGGAAGGCTCTGCTGCCGGAAACGGGGCAATAAAAAAGCCTCCCTCGAAGGAGGCAGGCTTAATAAAGCATTATTTATTATAATAGAGTATCCCGAGGCACCCCGGCCCGCAGTGGCCGGAGATGGTGCTGCCGGCGAGCGTGTGGTGGATCTCCTCAAAGCCGCCGTACTCGCGCAGGAGCTTTTCGACAGTCTCCACGATCTCCATATCCACGCCGGAATCGGTGATAAACACGCGCTTCGTGTCGAAATCGTCGTGATCCTTGATGCGGTCGGTCACATAGCTCTCGATCGCCTTGGCGAGCGTGCCGCGGTACTTTTTCGCAACGCTCATCTTGCCATCGTGCACCTCGATGCAGGGCTTGAGCTTCAAAAGATTCGCGCCCAGCGCCGCGACGGTCGAGCACCGGCCGCCCTTGCGCAGATAGTCGAGCGTGTCGATCACGAAGCTGACGTTCAGCTTCTCCCGGCGCTCGTCAAGGATCGCCTGGATCTCCTCACCGGACTTGCCCTCGCGGGCGAGCAGCGCGCCATCGATCACGAGATGGCCGATACCGGTGGAGAGACTGCGCGAATCGACAACGAACACGCGCCCCGGAAATTCCTCTGCGGCATCGCACGCGTTCTGGAAGCAGGCGGACATATCCGAGGAGATCGTGAAATGCACGATCTGGTCGTGGGTTCGGAGCTCCTCGCCGAAGAAATCGAGATAGTCGGCAATGGACACCGCCGCCGTGCCGCAGAGCTTTCCCGTGCGGCTCGTGTACGCGAAAATGTCCTCGCGCGTGCACTCGATCCCGTCGCGCAGCGCGTGGTCGTCCATGAGGATATAGAGCGGCGCAATCTTTACGTCGTACTGCTCGATCAGCTCGCTCGTAAGATCGCAGGTGCTGTCGGCAGAAATTCGGATCTTCATTGGCATTTACGGTCTCCCTTTCCAAAATAGTTCACATAGAGTTAACACGATGCTAAGGATTATAGCAGAGGTGTAATTATTTGTCTATGAACAATCGTACAGTCATTGTCATCACAGGGCCCACGGCTTCGGGCAAAACGTCGCTCGGCGTAAGTCTTGCGCTCGCTCTCGGCACCGAAGTCGTGAGCGCGGACTCGATGCAGCTCTACCGCGGCATGGACATCGGCTCTGCCAAGCCCACGCGGGAAGAAATGCGCGGCGTGCCGCACCATATGATCGACGTGGCCGACCCCGCCGAGGACTACAGCGTCAGCCGCTGGGTCGAAAACGCGGCGGCGTGCTGCGATGCGCTGCTTGCCGGGGGCAGGACGCCCGTCATCGTCGGCGGAACGGGGCTTTATATCGAGTCTCTTCTCTCCGGGCGGGATTTCTCTGCCGCGCCCGGCGATTCCGGCGTGCGCGAAGCGCTCGGCGCGGAGTATGACGCGCTCGGCGGCGCGGCGTTCCGGGAAAAGCTGCGGCTGGTCGATCCCGAGCGGGCGGAAAAGCTCGCGCCGGGCGACAAGAAGCGGCTCGTGCGCGCGATGGAGGTATATACGCTCACCGGCGAGACGATCACCGCGCACGACGCCCGCACAAAGGCGCTCCCGCCGCGGTATGCTTCCCGCCGCTTTGCGCTCACGTGGAACGAGCGGGAAACGCTCTATGCGCGCATCCGGCAGCGCGTGGACGAGATGGTCGCCGCAGGGCTTTTTGAAGAAGTGGAGCGTCTGCTCGGCGCCGGGCTTTCGGATTCCTGCACCGCGATGCAGGCCATCGGCTACAAGGAGATCGCCGCGGCGCTCCGGGGCGAATGCTCGCCGGAGGACGCCATCGAGACCGTCAAGCGCGAATCCTGCCGCTATGCCAAGCGCCAGCTCACCTGGCTGCGGCGCGACAGGGATCTTGTCTGGCTGCCGCGGGAGGAATACCCGACGGAGGACGATCTTCTCGCCGCCGTCCTCAAAAATTAGCGCAACCGCCGGAAGACGGTCTGACACGCTTCGACCGGCTTTTTAATCGGCTCTCTTTACAATGATAGAACACACGCCCAAGCGTGTGAATACTTATCACAAAGCCGGAGACCCCGGCGAAAGGGAGCTTTTATCATGCAAAAAACACAGAATCTGCAGGACCTTTTCCTCAACCAGACCCGCAAAGACAGACAGAGCGTGACGCTCTTTCTCATGAACGGCTTTCAGATGCGCGGCATCGTGCGCGGATTTGACAGCTTCACGGTCGTGCTCGAGACCGACGGAAAGCAGCAGCTCATTTATAAGCACGCGATCTCCACGCTCGTCCCGTCGCAGTCGGTCGATATGACCGGCGGCACGAATACATAAGAGCGCGTGAAGCGCTCGGAGCTGCCGCTGCTGTTCCCCGGCATCGTTCTGCTGCTCGCGGCGGCGGCATATGCTCTGCTCTTTTTCACCTCCCGCGCGGAGGATGTGCCCTCGGCGGTGTGCACCGCCGCGCTCTGGCAGGATACGCTTTCGCTCAAGGGCGTCGTTTCCCGCGGTGAAACGCCCGTTTCCGCGCCGGAAGGCGCGGTGTATCCGCTCGTTCCGGACGGAGAGCGCGTCGCGGCGGGGGCGCCGGTCGCGCTCGCGGGGGAGACCGGGGCGGAGCTTTTCCGCGCCGCGCTCCTTCTGCGCGTGCGCGCGGAGCTCGCCTCCGATACGCTGCCCGTGCCGGGCGGACAGGCTCTGCACTCGCTTTCCGAAGCGCTTGCCCGGCGGGACTTTTCCGCGCTCGGCGCAGCCTTGCCGGAGGCGCGCCGCTCGCTCGGCTATGCCGCGACGGGCGGCAACGCCCTCCGGCAGGAGGAGGAAGCGCTCCTTTCCTCCGGAGCGGAAGAGACGCTCGTCCGCGCCCCGCGCGCGGGATATTTCTCCGCGCACGGGGCGGACGGCGCGATGACCGTCGTCTCCGGCAGCGGCTGGACGTTCACCGCGCCGCTCAACGAAAAGACCGCGGCGCGTCTGCCGGACGGCGGCAGCGCCGTGCTTCTTCTGCCGGACGAAACGCGCGTCACCGCCGCGGTGCGCATAACGGACGCCGGGGAAGCCGTTTTCTCCTGCGGCACGCACCTCGAAAGCGTTCTTTCCCTGAACGAATGCACGCTTGCGGTGCTTCTGGCCGAATGGCAGGGCTATTCGGTGCCGGAGTCGGCCATTCTGCCGGGTGAGGACGGCGAGACCGTCTGCCGTGTGTCCGGCCCGGTGCGGGAATACGTCCCGGTCACGGTGCTCGCGCGGCGCGGCGGCGCGGCGCTCATCGCATCACCGATGCTGCGCGGCGGCATGAGCGTGCTGCTTTTCCCCGCGGCGGACAGCGCGCCATCGTAAAGTAGAGTACCCTTTTTCCTTTTAAATACGTTTCGGGAGGACAGAAAGATATGAGCATCACCGAAAATGTGCGCATGGCCCGGCAGAAGATCAACGCCGCCGCCGAGAGCGCCGGCCGCTCCGGCAGCGAGGTGCGCCTTCTCGCCGCAACGAAGATGAACGGCCCGGAGGCCGTGCAGGAGGCGATCCGCGCCGGCGTGGACATCTGCGCGGAAAACCGCGTGCAGGAGTTTCTTTCCAAAAATGCTGTGAACGCCTATGCCACCTGCTGCGTCCATTTCATAGGGCATTTGCAGAAAAACAAGGTGAAATACCTCGTCGGCGCGGTGGAGCTGATCCACTCGGTCGATTCTCCGGAGCTGATGGACGCGATCTCGCGCCGCGCCGTCTCGCTCGGCATCGTGCAGGATGTGCTGCTGGAGGTGAACATCGGCGGCGAGGCGTCCAAAAGCGGTGTTTCGCCCGACGGGCTCGAGGCGCTCCTCGCCCATGCCGCGCTCTGCCCCGGCCTTCGCGTGAAAGGATTGATGACGATCCCGCCCGCCGTGAGCGCCGGAGAAGAAAATCGTTGGTATTTCCGACAAATGTATGAGCTTTTTGTTGACATCCGCCGGAAAACATACGATAATGTAACAATGGCTGAGCTGTCGATGGGTATGAGCGGTGACTACGAGGAAGCCGTGCGCTGCGGCGCGACCATCGTCCGTCTGGGAACGGCGCTGTTCGGCCCCCGGAATTACGATTTGCAGGAGGCGCCCCCGTATGGGACTATTGGATGAGCTGAAAAAACTGACGAAACCCTACGACGACGAGGACTATCTCGAGGAAGATCTCGCCGAGCCGGTACGCGCGCCGGGCCGTGCGGCGGACGCGCGCTCCTACGCGTCCTACGCCGAAGCGCCGCGCAGCGCCGAGCCCGTGCAGCCGACCCGCCGGCCGTATGTATTCTCCAACCAGCGCGCCGCGCGGCAGCAGCAGGCCGCCGACCCCTACGCGCAGCAGGATTACGGCTACGCCCAGCAGGGGTATGCCCAGCAGGGCTACGCGCCCGACCCCTATGCCCGCAGCGGCTATGCGCCCGATCCCTATGCCCAGCAGGGGTATGCCGCGCCCGCCCGTCCGCAGAGCGGCGGCGCGCAGCCGAAGCTGCTGCTCGTGCACCCCGACCGCTTTGAGCAGGCCGCGGACATTGCCGACCGCATTGCCGAGCGCAACGCGATCGTGCTCAATCTGGAGACCGCGCCGAAGGAACTGACCCGCCGCATGCTCGACTTTCTCTCGGGCGTTACCTATGCGCTCGGCGGAAAGGTCAAGAAGGTCTCCGGCAGCACCTACATCATCACCCCCGCGGGGATGGACTTCATGGGTGACACCGGCAACGCCGTCGAATCCCGCGAAAAGTACTTTTAATCAAGCGTTCCCGCGCCTCACGGCGCTGACGGATAGAAAACAGAATCCGGAAAGGAGTAGAAAGATATGATCACTGCCCAGGACATCCGCGAAAAATGTTTTGAGAAGGCCCGCATCGGCGGGTACGCCATGGACGAGGTCGATGATTTTCTCGACGAGCTCGCCAATGACGCCGCTGCCTCCCAGAAGGAGATCGCCACGCTCAACGCGAAGATGAAATACCTTGCCGACAAGATCCGCGAGTATCAGGGCTCGGAGGAGGCCATGAACATGGCGCTCGTCTCCGCGCAGAAGCTCGCCAAGAACATCGAAGAGGACGCCCGCGCCAAGGCGGAAGCCCTCGTCGCCTCCGCGCAGAAGGAAGCCGACGATATCATCGCCGCCGCCAAGGCCGAGTCTGACCGCACCATCGGCACGATCGAGGCCAACCGCAAGGCCGAGGAGCTGCGCTACGAGAAGGCGCGCGCCGCTGCCGCGGAATACATCCAGAAGGTCCGCATGCTGCTCGACCGCGAGCAGACCTTCCTTACCACGCTCGCCGAGGCTGACCTCACCGGCGCCGTCGTGACGCCTGCGCCCGCCGAGAAGAAGGCCATCGCCGCCCCCGCGGAAGCGGCCGAGAGCGAGACCGTTGAGGAGGAAGTCCTCCCCGCCGCCGAGCCGGAAGCCGAACCCGAAGCCGAGCCGGAAACGGAAGAGGAGGAGTCTCCCCTCTACCCGGACGCCGAGGACGAGCAGGACTACGTCAAGGCGTTTGAAAACGCTGTCTATCAGAAGCCCGAGGATTCCGACACGGACGCCCCGGAGATCAAATTCTGATTTTTAAAGAAAAAACCCACAGGGCGGGGCTTGATCGGCCCCGCTCTGTCAGCGAATGGAGAGAATTGCACAGCTATGGACTACAATGCCACCGTAAATCTGCCGAAAACCGCTTTTCCCATGCGTGCCGGTCTGCCCGCGCGTGAGCCGGGCATGCTCAAATCCTGGTACGACATGGATCTTTACCACGAGACCCTCCGCCGCAACGAGGGCAAGCCCCTCTTCATTCTGCACGACGGCCCTCCGTTCTCGAACGGCAATCTGCACATGGGCCACGCGCTGAACAAGTGCCTGAAGGACTTCATCTGCCGCTATAAATCCATGACCGGCTATAAGGTCCCCTACACCCCCGGCTGGGACAACCACGGCATGCCCATCGAGTCCGCCATCATCAAGGAGCAGCGGCTCAACCGCAAGGCCATGAGCGTGAGCGAGTTCCGCTCCGCCTGCCACCGCTATGCCGAAAAGTACGTCGGCATTCAGCGCGAGGGCTTCCAGCGTCTCGGCGTGCTGGGCGACTGGGATCATCCGTATCTCACCATGGACCCGAAGTTTGAGGCCGAAGAGGTCAAGGTGTTCGGGAAAATGTACGAAAAGGGCTACATCTACAAGGGTCTCAAGCCTGTGTACTGGTGCCCGAGCGACGAGACCGCTCTCGCCGAGGCGGAGATCGAGTATCAGGACGATCCCTGCACCACGGTGTACGTCAAGTTCCCGATGCATGACGATCTCGGAAAGCTCTCCCACGTCGACCACAGCAAGCTCTATTTCCTCATCTGGACAACGACGATCTGGACGCTGCCGGGCAACCTCGGCATCAGCCTGCATCCGAGAGAGAGCTACGCGCTCGTGAAGGCCGATAACGGCGAGATCTACATCGTTGCCGAAGCGCTCGCCGAGAAGGTCATGCGCGTCGGCGGCATTGAGAAGTACGAAATTCTCGAAACGCACCCCGGCTCGTTCTTTGAGAACATGCTCGCCGATCACCCGTTCCTGCCGAAGACGTCCCGCCTGCTCAACGCCGAGTATGTCACGATGGACTCCGGCACGGGCTGCGTCCACACCGCGCCCGGCTTCGGCGCGGACGACTATCAGACCTGCCGCCGCTACGACATGGACATGATCGTCCCCGTGGACGACCAGGGCCGCCACACCGACTACGCCGGCAAATACGCCGGCATGAAGACCGAGGAATCCAACCCGGTCATTCTCGAGGATATGCGCGAGAGCGGCATGCTCTTTGCGAGCGAGGATATCGTCCACAGCTACCCGCACTGCTGGCGCTGCCACAAGCCCATCATCTTCCGCGCCACGCCGCAGTGGTTCTGCTCGGTCGATACGTTCAAGGACGACGCCTGCGCCGCCGCGGACAAGGTCATCTGGCATCCCGGCTGGGGCCACGACCGCATGCTCTCCATGATCCGCGAGCGCGCCGACTGGTGCATCTCCCGCCAGCGCCGCTGGGGTCTGCCCATCCCGGTGTTTTACTGCGCCGACTGCGGCAAGCCCGTGTGCACCCCGGAGACCATCGAAAAGGTCTCCCGTCTCTTCGGCGAGCACGGCTCGAACATCTGGTTCGACGCCGAGGCGAAGGAGCTCCTGCCGGACGGCTTCACCTGCCCGCACTGCGGCGGCAGCACTGGCTTCACCAAGGAGACTGACACGCTCGACGGCTGGTTTGACTCCGGCAGCACCCACATCGCCTCCATGCTGCTCGACGCCCCCGGCGTATGGCCGGCGGACGTGTATCTTGAGGGCGGCGATCAGTACCGCGGCTGGTTCCAGTCGTCGCTGCTGACCGGCGTTGCGGTGCGCGGCGACGCGCCCTACCGCGAGGTGCTCACCCACGGCTGGACCGTGGACGGCGAAGGCCGCGTCATGCATAAATCCCTCGGCAACGGCATCGCCCCGGGCGACATCATCCCCAAGTACGGCGCGGACATCATCCGTCTCTGGGCGGCGAGCGCCGACTATACGCAGGACATGCGCTGCTCGGACAACATTTTCAAGCAGCTCTCCGATAAGTATCTCAAGATCCGCAACACCGCGCGCTACATTCTCGGCAACCTCGACGGGTTCGATCCCGCCGAGAGCGTCGCCTTTGCGGACATGCTGCCGCTCGACAAGTGGGCCGTCAGCCGTCTGCAGGATCTCATCGAGCGCGTCCGCACCGCTTACGACAACTACGAGTTCCACACCGCCACCTACGCCATCCACAATTTCTGCGTGGTGGAAATGTCGAACTTCTATCTGGACGTTATCAAGGACCGCCTCTACTGCGACAGCCGCGAGAGTCTTTCCCGCCGCAGCGCCCAGACCGCGATCTACCAGGTGCTCGACGCGATGACCCGCCTGCTCGCCCCGGTGCTGTGCTTCACCGCCGACGAGATCTGGCTCGCCATGCCGCACACCGAAGCCGAGGACGCGCGCGCTGTCGCGCTCAACGATATGCCGGAGGCAAACGCCGCGCTCCGTCTCTCCGAGAGCGAGGAAGCGCACTGGAGCAAGGTCATGCGCGTGCGCGCCGACGTGAACAAGGCGCTCGAGCTTGCCCGTGCGGAAAAGCTCATCGGCAAGCCGCTGGACGCGCGCGTGACGCTCTATGTGTCTGAGGCCGCGGCCGAGCCGTTCGCGGAGCTGGAGAGCGAGGATCTCGCGCCGCTTTGCATCGTGTCCGAGCTGAAGATCGTCCACGGCGCCGGGGAAGGCGTCCGCGGCGAGAACTTCGACGGGCTCACCGTCCACGTCGAGCCGAGCGCTCTGCCGCGCTGCGCGCGCTGCTGGACGCGCTCCGCGACCGTCGGCACGAACGAAAAGCACCCGACGCTCTGCGCAAGATGCGCTTCCGTTGTAGGCTGACATCTTCAAACAAACCCCACTCCGTTGAGGGGTTTGTTTGAAAGGATAGCGGCTCGCCGCAGCGCACTCGCTGCGCTCGCACGTTTGCGAGCCGAGAAGTATTTTCCCCGACGCGCATGTCGCCGGGGAAAATGATCCAAATTTTATTTGCGCCTGCGGGCGCAAACTCTTGCGAGGCATTTCCTTCGGTTCTTACTCCCCATAGAGAAAGGAGAATTTGATTCATGGTTTACGGTATCATTGCTCTTCTGGCTCTGCTGGTCGATCAGTTCCTCAAGTTCTGGACAGTGTCCAACGTTGCGCTGAACACCGGCATCCGGCCGCTGATCCCCGGCTTTCTCCACATCACTTACATCAAAAACTTCGGCGCGGCCTTCGGCGTGATGTCCAGCTTTGGCGCGCTGCGCTGGATTTTGCTCATCCTTCTGATCGCGTTCACCGCGCTCATGGTGTTCGCCTTCATCAAGGGCTATTTCCGCACCGGCCTCACGAAGGTCTCCGGCGCGCTGCTGCTCGCCGGTCTCCTCGGCAACGGCATCGACCGCGCGATCTACGGCTATGTGCCCGACATTTTCGAGCTTGAGCTCTTCAAGTTCCCCATCTTCAATCTGGCGGACGCGCTTGTGCTCATCGGCGGCATTCTCTTCGCCGTGGCGATTTTGACCGGCGGGCTCCGCCGCGCGGACGAGTTTGACGACTATGAAGAGGAAGAAGCGCCCGTCCGTCCTGCCCGCCGCCGCGAGTATGACGACGAGCCGGCCGCCCGCCGCGCGCCGCGCACCGCGGAGGAAGCTCCCGTGCGCCGCACTGCGCCGCGTCCCGCCGCCCCCACGACCGCAGCGCCTTCGGCCCGCGGCACTGCCGCGCCCTCTCCGGCGCGTCAGCGCGCCGCCGGAAACGGTGTCGCCGCTGACATACAGCTCCGCTACGTTATCGCCGTCCAGATCGGCAATCCAGCAGCACGCGTCCAGCAGCGTCATATTCGCCTCATACACGGCGTTTGCCTGCGTCACGCGCAGCTTCGCCACGGGCGTTACGGCGAGTGCGCCGGTCTGCTGCAAAAATGTGATGGTCTCCTTCTGCCCGTTGCCGCTCA
>ERZ773139.313-NODE-313-length-68420-cov-12.196446_pt1 | contig 68420 bp, 49 predicted proteins | sample MGYA00580854_ERZ773139 | MGnify/ENA primary metagenome ERZ773139 (study PRJEB29015, sample SAMEA2737809) | human gut metagenome | biome: human gut; feature: human-associated habitat; material: faeces | place: China | collected 2012 ...
AAAACCGCCGTCCTGTCATTGCGAAGCCGCGTAAGCGGCTGTGGCAATCCGTTCTTCTTTTTAAGGGGAATACGGATTTTTTCGCGCTTCGCGCTCAGAATGACAATCCGTTTAGTTGCAAAGTTCTTTTGCCAGCTGCTTTATTGCGGAGCGGCTTTCTTCGTTTAATGCGGATTTTACCGTAACTAAGGTATCGGCATACGTTATATCCTTTGATTTTTCAAGCATACCTCGCATAACCCTTGCGGCAACAGGCGCCCAGGAGCCGTTTTCAATAAAGCCTATGGTGCGGTTTTTAAAATTACGCTCGGTAAGGCAATCTATAAACTGCCGCATAAAGGGGAAAATATCGCCGTTGTATGTGGTGGTGGCAAGCACTAATTTGCCGTAACGGAACGCGTCCTCCACCGCCTCTGCCATATCCGAGCGCGCAAGGTCGGTTAAAACCGTTTTTTTGCAGCCTAAAGCCTCCAACTCGTCTTTAAGCAATTCCGCCGCTTTTTTTGTATTGCCGTATACCGAGGTATAGCATATAACCACGCCCTCACTTTCCACCCCGTAAGAGGACCAAATGTTATAAAGGTTAATATAGTAGCTTAAGTTTTCTTTAAGCACAGGCCCGTGCAGAGGGCATATAACCGATATATCAAGCGCCGCCGCCTTTTTAAGAAGAGCCTGCGCCTGAACGCCGTATTTGCCCACTATTCCGAAATAATAGCGCCTTGCTTCGCACGCCCAGTCCTCTTCCCTGTCAAGCGCTCCGAATTTGCCGAATGCGTCCGCAGAGAAAAGCACCTTATCCTTTTTATCGTATGTAACCATAACCTCCGGCCAATGCACCATAGGGGCGAAAACAAAGGTAAGGGTGTGCGCGCCTAAGGAAAGCTCGTCGCCGTCCTTTACAACAAGCTTATTTCGGCACAGGTTTTCACCGAAAAACGCGTCTATCATACCAAAGGTTTTTGCGTTGCCAACAACGGCAGCGTCGGGATATTCATTTAAAAACAGCGCAATATTAGCCGAGTGATCCGGCTCCATATGCTGCACTATAAGGTAATCGGGATTTATGCCCTCTAATGCAGCTTTTAAATTTTCAAGCCATTCGTCGCCGAAATTGCGGTCGACCGTATCCATAACCGCGATCTTTTCGTCTGTAATAACGTAAGAGTTATACGCCATACCGTTAGGTACGGAGTACTGCCCCTCAAACAGATCGATTTTGTGATCGTTTACTCCTATGTAGCGAATATCCTTTGTAATGTTCATTTTATATTTTCCTTTCCTTTAATTTTCCAATAATATTTACGGCGGCAGATCGGGAAATCGTCAAGTACGCCGTGTTCGGGGTCGTAAAAAAACCCGTTTCTGTAAAGCGACCAATGCCAGCAGCGCGGCGTTTCAAGGCTTAAAATACATATTTCGGGCAGATCCGAAACAGTGTATGCCTGTATGCGTTCGCGCTCGTATTCTATATCAAGCCTGTCAAGCGCCGAAAGCATATCCTTAAGCGTGGTTTCCCTTTCGGTGCCTGTAATTTCAATTATTTCGTTTACGCTTTTGCCCGAAAGCATTGCAAGCACCGCCTGACCGCACTGAAGGCTTGTGGGCTCTTTAACATATTCGGTTTTTTCACACAGCGGCAAAGCGCGCCACCTACCTTATAATTTTGTAAATTAGCGGATATTTTAGCGGCTTTTCGTCTCCGACGGTAAAAGCGCCCGCCAATTCCTCCGCCGCGGCGGAAAGCTTTTCGCTTTTTCCGTAGACCGCGGCGATTTTGTCGCCTTTATTAACAAAATCGCCCGTTTTGCGGTGCAGAACAACGCCTGCCGAATAATCTATTTTATCGTTTAACGTTTCTCTGCCTGCGCCCGCCGTTACCGAAGCCTTGCCTACAAGGCTGCTGTCGGTTTTAGTGATATATCCGCTTTTTTGTGCAAATATATCGGTTTTGCCCTCTGCTTCTTTAAAGCTGTGTTCGCCCGTAAGCAGCTTTTCGTCGCCGCCCTGCGCCCCTGCCGTAAGGCAAAGCCTTTTAAACGCCTCTCCGCTTTTAAGCGCCGCCCTTGCTTTTTCATTTGCGGTTTCTTCAGCTTCCCCAAAGCTTACCGAATACATCTGCGCGGCAAGCGCGGTGCAAAGCTCTGTAAGGTCTTCGGGTCCCGTGCCCTTAAGCACGCTTACCGCCTCCTTCACTTCAAGCGCATTGCCGACTGCAAAACCGAGCGGCACGTCCATATTTGTTATAAGCGCGCACATATTGCGCCCTGCGCCCTTGCCTATTTCGGTCATTTCGCGCGCTAATGCTTCTGCGTCTTCGGGCGTTTTCATAAAAGCGCCGCTGCCGTATTTTACGTCCAGCACGATTGTTTTTGCGCCTGCGGCAAGCTTTTTGCTCATAATGCTTGAGGCTATAAGCGGTATGCTGTTCACCGTGGAGGTAACGTCCCTTATGGCGTAAAGCCGTTTATCGCACGGCGCAAAATTGCCGCTTTGCCCCACAAGGCACATACCGTATTTTTTTGCAATGCTTTTAAATTCGTTTATATCAAGGGCGGTTTTGCAGCCCGTTATCGCCTCTAACTTATCCACCGTGCCGCCCGTAAAGCCCAATCCCCTGCCGGACATTTTTGCCACCGTGCAGCCCATAGCCGCCGCCATAGGCGCCGCAATAAGGGTTGTTTTATCCCCTACGCCGCCGGTGCTGTGCTTATCGACCGTGTGCGGCAGATCCGATAAATCAAGCATATCGCCGCTTTTTGCCATTTCAAGGGTAAGCGTTAATATCTCGCGCTTATCCATACCGTTAAGCAGTATCGCCATTAAAAGCGCCGATATTTGGTAATCGGGTATGCTTTTATCGGTAACGCCCGAAACAAAAAAGGCTATTTCCTTATCGTCAAGCGGTTTTTTATCCCGCTTTTTTTCAATAATATCGGTCATTCGCATAAATTATCGCCCCCAAAGCTGTAAGGCAGCAGCTCGCCTAAGGTATATGCTTTAATATTTTTGCCGTTAAAGGTTATTATCTTAAAATCTTTGCCGCAAAATTCCGATAATACCTGGCGACACACCCCGCAGGGGGTGCAGTAATCCGTTATAACGCCGTTTTTTCCGCCCGAAATTGCTATTTTTTTAAATTCCTTAAATCCCGCCGTAACGGCGGCGCTTATTGCCGCGCGCTCGGCGCATATACCTGCGGAAAAGGAGGCGTTTTCCGTATTGCAGCCCAAAAAGCATTCGCCGCTTTTTGTAAGCAGCGCCGCGCCCACCTTAAAGCCCGAATACGGGGCGTAAGCGTTTTTTAAGGCGCGAATTGATAGATCGGCAAGCTCGTTATCGGTCATAAAGCTGCGCTCCCTTCCTTTTTTAATATATTATAGCATAATGTGTTTTTTATGTAAATAAAAATGCTTGACATAAAAAGAAAAATATGCTACAATACAGCCTGTAAAGTTTTTTGCTTTACAGCGAGGTGGCAATATGAGTAAAAATTTGCACATTTCCGCTTTGCTTGACGTTTACGGCGCTTTTTTGGGCGATAAGCAAAGGGAGCTTACCGATTATTATTATAACGACGATCTTTCCCTTTCGGAAATAGCCGAAAACGAGGGTATTACCCGTCAGGGCGTTAGGGATCAGATAAAGCGAGCCGAGCAAACCCTTTTTTCGCTTGAGGAAAAATGCGGCTACTGCAGGCGTTTTTTGCGGCTTAAGGAGCTAAGCGAGCTTGCTAAGGCGGGCGACGGCGCCGCAATAAAAGAAATTACCGATATTATAGAGGAGCTGTAGCAATGGCGTTTGAAAATCTTTCTGATAAGCTTTCGGGCGTGTTTAAACGCCTGCGTTCAAAGGGCAAGCTCAGCGAATCGGACGTTAAGGCGGCAATGCGCGAAGTGCGCCTTGCTTTGCTTGAGGCAGACGTTAACTATAAGGTTGCTAAGGATTTTACCAATACCGTTACCGAAAAATGCATAGGCGCAAACGTTATGGAAAGCCTTACCGCGCCGCAAACGGTTGTTAAAATAGTTAAGGAAGAGCTTACCGCCCTTATGGGCAGCGAGCAGGCAAGGCTTAAAACCGCCAACAAAATACCCACCGTAATTATGATGTGCGGTCTTCAGGGCTCGGGTAAAACCACGCACTCCGCAAAGCTTGCCAAATATTTAAAGGCGCAGGGGCACAGGCCTATGCTTGTTGCCTGCGATATTTACCGCCCCGCCGCTATCGAACAGCTTAAGGTGGTAGGCAAGGCGGTTGACGCTCCCGTTTTTGAAATGGGAACCGAAAAACCCGAAATAATCGCAAAAAAGGCGGTTGAAAAGGCGCGGGATTACGGCTACGATTATTTAATACTCGATACCGCGGGCCGTCTTCATATAGACGAGGCGCTTATGGACGAATTAAAGCGCATTACCGAAACGGTAGAGGTTAACGATATTTTGCTTGTTATCGATTCGATGGTGGGTCAGGACGCGGTTAATATAGCCAAGGCGTTTAACGATATTTTAGCCATAGACGGCGTTATTTTAACCAAGCTTGACGGCGATACGCGCGGCGGCGCGGCGCTTTCGGTAAGGGCGGTTACGGGTAAGCCGATAATGTTTGTGGGCGTGGGCGAAAAGCTTGACGAGCTTGACGAATTCCACCCCGACCGTATGGCTTCGAGAATACTCGGTATGGGCGACGTGCTTTCGCTGATTGAGCGCGTTGAAAGCGAGCTAGACCAAAAAAAGGCGGAGGAAGCCGCAAAGCGCCTAAAAGAGAATAAATTTGATATGAACGATTTGCTGGTGCAGTTCCAGCAGATAAAGAAAATGGGCTCGCTTAAAAGCATACTTTCAATGCTTCCGGGTATGGATAAGCAGCTGCGTGATGTTGATATAGACGACCGTCAGATGCTCCGTATTGAGGCTATAATAAAATCAATGACCGCCAAGGAGCGCGAAAAGCCGGATATTATAAACGCTTCGCGCAAGCGCCGTATTGCGGCGGGTTCGGGTATGAGGGTTGAAGACGTAAACAAGCTTTTAAACCAATACGACCAAATAAAAAAAATGTTCAGGCAAATGAGCGCAAAGGGCGGAAAACGCAAAATGATGCGCGGTATGAGAATGCCGGGCGGACCCAAATTTTGATTTAAAAAGATAATTCTTTTTAAAATATATATTGTTTTGGAGGTGTGTTACAGTGGCAGTTAAAATCAGACTTCGTCGTATGGGCGCTAAAAGAGCTCCTTTTTACCGTGTTGTCGTAGCCGATTCAAGATATCCGCGCGACGGCCGTTTTATCGAAGAAATCGGTACCTACGATCCCACTAAGGATCCGGCTATCGTTAATATCGACGGTGAAAAGGCTAAAAAGTGGATCTCCAACGGAGCTCAGCCGACCGACACCGTAAAGGCTTTGCTTAAGAAAAACGGTGTTCTTTAATTCTAATGTGAGGTAATAAGATGAAAGAGCTTCTTATCGCTATCGCTTCGGGTCTTGTAGAAAAGCCCGAAGAGGTAACCGTAACTGTTGACGAGCCCGATGAAGAGGGCGTTGTTTCGTATCATCTTCACGTTTCCGAAGAGGATATGGGCCGCGTAATCGGCAAGCAGGGCAGAATTGCCAAGGCTATACGCGTTGTTATGCGTGCCGCCGCCAACAGAGAGGGACAGAAAGTATCGGTCGAGATAGACTGATATCAGACCGGACGGATATATGCGTCCGGTCATATTTTTATGGAGGAAAATATGATAAAACAGTATCTTGAAACCGGTAAAATAGTAGGCACCCACGGTATAAAGGGTATGGTGCGCGTACAGCCGTGGTGCGATTCGGGCGAATTTTTATGCGGTTTTAAATATTTTTATCTTGATAATAAAGGCGCCGAAAGGCTTGAAGCCTTAAAGGTTCAGCCCCACGGAAACGTTGCGCTTATCGCTTTTAAGGGAACGGACAGTATTGAAAAAGCCGAAAAGCTGCGCGGAAGGATTATATATATTAACCGTAACGACGCGAATTTGCCGTCCGGCAGGTATTTTATAGAGGACCTTATAGGCTGCGCGGTCTTTAACGCGGACAGCGGCGAAAATTACGGCGTTATATCAGAGGTTTCGGCTACCGGCGCCAACGACGTATGGCATATTGCGGGCGGCGGCAGGGAATATCTGCTGCCCGCAATAGACGAGGTTGTTATAAACGCCGACATAGAAAACGAAAAGGTTTTTATACGCCCTATGAAAGGTATATTTGACGATGAGGATTGATATTCTTACCCTGTTTCCCGAAATGTGCGAGGCGGTTATGAGCGAAAGCATTATCGGCAGAGCAAGAGCGGCGGGCAAGGTTGAAATTGTATGCACAAACATACGCGATTTTGCAAATAATAAGCATAACAAGGTAGACGATATGCCATACGGCGGCGGTATGGGTATGATAATGGCGGCTGACCCGATTTACAGCTGTTATAAAAGCCTTTACGGCGAAAACGAGCCTAAGCCACACCTTATATATATGTCACCTAAAGGCAAAACCTTTAAGCAGCAAAGGGCGGCGGAGCTGGCGCGCCTTGACAGAATAGTGCTTTTATGCGGTCATTACGAGGGCGTGGACGAGCGCGTGCTTGAAGAAATTGCGGACGAGGAAATTTCGATAGGCGATTTTGTGCTTACGGGCGGCGAGCTGCCGGCACTTACCGTGGCGGACGCGGTTTGCAGAATGCTGCCGGGCGTTTTATCGGACGAATTATGCTTTAAGGACGAAAGCCACTTTTCGGGTATGCTTGAATACCCGCAGTACACAAGACCTGCCGTATGGCGCGGCAGAGAGGTGCCCGGAGTACTGCTTTCGGGAAATCACGCAAAAATTGACGAATGGCGCAGAACACAGTCGATACTTGTAACAAAGGAAAGGCGCCCCGATATGTTTAACCGCGAGTCCCTTACAAAAGACGACATAAAAATGCTTAAAAAACAGGGAATAAATACCGATATGCTTTGAAAATTGCGGATTTAAGGGATAAAAATGCAGCAGACATTTAAATTGCATATAAATTCTGCACAAATACGGATTACTAAAAATACAAATTGTTGGATAAATATTAGAACTTATTCACAAATAATTGACGATTACATTAAATGTGGTATAATGATAACACAGCAATGAATGCAACATTAATCTTAAGGAGATTTTACAATGTGTGTTAAAGACGTAGTAATTCAAAATCAGGTTGGTCTTCATGCCCGTCCGGCAACATTCTTTATTCAAAAGGCTAATGAGTATAAATCCTCTATATGGGTTGAAAAGGACGAAAGAAAGGTAAACGCAAAAAGCCTTTTAGGCGTTCTTTCACTCGGAATAGTGGGCGGAACCACAATTAAAATTATTGTAGACGGTCCCGACGAGAAGGAAGCGCTCGACGGTCTTGTAGCTTTGGTAGAATCCGGTTTCGCAGATTAATGTATTTTATATTGCGGCCGATATTAAATTTTAATATCGGCTGTGTTTTTTATTGACATTTTTAAAAAATGTGTTATAATATTTAAAGTTTCCCCATTATCCGGGTGTGGCGCAGCTGGTAGCGCGCTTGACTGGGGGTCAAGAGGCCGCAAGTTCAAGTCTTGTCACTCGGACCATCAGGATTTATCGTGTTTTTGCGATAAATCCTTTTTTATGCCGTTTTTTGATGATAAAGATTAATTTTCACTGATATTAAATGATACGGATAATTATATTTATTTTGTATTTATTTGACCTGTTTATATTTATTTTCTATTTATTTTTTTGTGTTAAAAAAGCTTTAAAAAATTTATTTAAAGCACAATTATTCTATAAAAAATATATTTGCAATCATAATTCTTTATTTCCTTGACGCCTCCCCAAAATTAAATATCATATATATGTAAATATTTAATTTACCCTCTGTTTTTAATTTTAAAGACAGAGGAAATTTATTTTTTGGAGGAAATAAAAAATGTCTGAATGTAAACCCAAAGGAAATCTTGAATTGGCAAAAAAAGACCTTATAAGAGTTATTATGTTTGCCTTTGCTCCACTGCCGGAAGAGCTTGAAAAAATTGACGGCATGAAATTTGTTGTCCCGTTCAGTAACGGTAGGCAGATAATAATGTCTTTTAACAATGAGGGCGGCAGTTTTAAAATTTCCGCAGAATTTGAGTCAAGCTCGAGTAATATCGGTTGCTTAATCGGTAAAGCTGTCGTGCGGTATGACAAAGACGACGATTCCGAGAAACCAATAGGGGAATGTCTTGGTATGATTCTTGACAAGTTATATTCATTTTAAAAACAAAGGCATAGGTGATACGGAAATATCAAATTGATAACAAAGTAATGAAATACGGTGCAGCATTTGGAACTGCACCGTATTTTACTCTGCATATTAAAATGTTGCAAAAACATATAAGACACTATTTTTAAAACAAGGCAATCGCATTTCTGCGGTTGCCTTGTTTCACATATCGGATTATAATTTTTCATAAATTTCAAGCAGTCTGCTCCTTGTTTTGTATTTACCGTAGGCTATAAAGTTTGGGTTTAACATTATAATACGCCTTGAATTGCGGATTATGTTGAGGTTTTTAAGACGGGCTAAGGATTTGTTTACAGTCGGCAGGGATAGCCCGGCAGCTTTGTGTTTGTTTTTGTGATTTATATAGTCAATAGTTCTTTGCTTTGAATTCAGCGGGATTAAGACCGGTATATGCTTTGAAAACTTCATAAAAATATGAAACAGAATTAAAACCGTTTTCATATGCAATGGTATGTATTTGTTTGTTACCTCTGCGAATATCTTGGACAGCTTTTTCAATCCGTATATTGTTTCTGTATTGATTGGGAGAGGTACCCATTTCCTTTTGAAATAAGTGGTATAAACGCGACTCACTTATATGGCATTCATCTGCCAATGTGCTGACCGAGTAGTTTTTAAAGTAATTTTTTTCTATGTAACCAATTGCCTTTACAAGAACATCGCTGAAATAAGGGCGTTTTTCGCTTATTAAAATAGGTATGATTTTTGCAAAGAAACCGTAATATATACTTATTGCCTTCATCTTGTCAGAGATATTGCCTGTTGCAAAAAGCTTAAAAATTTGTTCAAATATTTTTCCTGTTGACAGTGTAGATGTATCTTTAATTACTTGGATGGGAAAATATGAAGTCTTTTCAGTGTCAAATTTGCTGTTTTTTAATTGAAAGCAATAGTGTTCAATTTCAGGATATCCGTTCCAAATGGAATGATATCTGACACCGTCCGGAATATAATAAAGGGAACCTTGCGGCAGTTCTATTGTTTTGCCGGTTGAGTGTATGGTGCATGAACCTTTTACAATATAACCGAACGCCGAATTGATTTTTCCCGCGGTGGCGTCAAAAACATAGCTTTCGTTGCTGTAAGCATGATCAACGGTAAATTCGGTAATGGGAAGTTTATGGCTGTAAGATGTAGATGTCATAATTTTTGCCCCCCCTTTTAAAAATAGCAGGATTGTTGTCACTAATAACAGTATTGTGTATTTAGAAAATCATATTAATGTGTTATTATATCAAAGAAAAAGTTGCTTTGCAATCAACAGTTGGACTTTTCAGCAGTATATTAAAATTTTATGAGGTGAAGTTAAATGTTTGCGATGCTTAACGGAAATGATGGTCATCTGCATTGGACCGAAGTTCCGAATCCGGTCATTAAGGAAGATGAGGTTCTTCTGGATGTTTATGCTGCCGGAATTAACAGAGCGGATCTTTTGCAGCGGGCCGGTCAGTATCCGCCGCCGAAAGGATGGCCGGATTGGTTTGGCTTGGAGGCGTCGGGGGTAATTGCCGCTGTTGGGGAAAATGTCAAAAAAGAAGGCAAATGGCATATAGGCGATAGAGTATGCGCCCTACTCGGAAGCGGCGGATATGCTGAATATGTTGCTGTTCCGGAGGGACTGCTTATGCCAATACCGAAAGGTCTTGATATGGAGCAGGCAGCAGCGTTGCCTGAGGTTTACGGTGCAGCCTATCTGTTCCTTTGTTTAGAGGGAGGACTGAAATCCGGTGATACTTTGCTTATGCAAGCAGGTGCAAGCGGTCTTGCGAGTGTAATTATCCCTATGGCAAAGGCATTTGGAGCACGGGTTATAACTACCGTTATGAATGATGAGCTTGAAAAAAAGATAGGGCATTTAAATGCCGATATTGTTGTTAATACATCGCGTCAGTCTCTTAGGGATGTTATGAAAACCGAACTTGAAGCTGGCCGCGGCGTCGATGTAGCGGTCGATTGTCTTGGCGGAGATATGGTGGGCGAATGTTTACCCTATATGAACTTTGATGGCCGTTGGATTATGATTGCAACACTTGCAGACGATTGTACAACAGTTAATATGAGAAGTATGTACGCCAGACGCACGAGACTAATCGGAACTAATCTTCGCAGCCGCACACCTGAACAAAAGAAGAGACTCCTCAACGATATGGTTAAAATGCTTTGGCCTAAGGTTGAAAGCGGCGAGATATGCCCTACGATTTGTAAGGTCTATCCTATGGCGGAGGCCGAGGAAGCACAGGATTTTATGCAGTCCGGTAAAAGCTTTGGTAAGATAATTCTTGTTGTTAAGGAAGAGGAATAAAAACAGCATTTTTAAAATCCTCTGTAAGAATTGCGGGATAGTATATGAAAAAAAGGTTAAGGGTTGTTCAGATAGGAACAGCACATGACCATGCGGGGGATCATATTGATACAATGCGTTCCCTTTCTGACGATTATGAAATTATCGGAGTTTGCGAACCGGATGATGAACTCAGAAAAAAAGCATTGAATCATATTAGCTATGATGGATCTCACAGAACTTATAATGGTCTTAAATGGTTTACTTTTGATGAGGTTCTCAAAATGGAAGGCATAGACGCGGCAGTTGTTGAGTCGGATGAGTTGAGCTTGGTTGGCTATGCACAGAAAATTGCCGATAAGGGTCTTCCCATACATATGGACAAACCTTGCGGCAGTGATTACGGAGCCTTTGAAAGGCTTGTAAATACTATGCGGAGAAAAGGGCTCCCACTGCATATAGGTTATATGTACCGATATAATGCGGCGGTTAAATATTGTAAAGAACTTAAAGAAAGCGGTAAACTGGGGGACATTTTCAGCGTTGAAGCCCAAATGAGCGTTTACCATGATTCCGAAAAAAGAAAATGGTTAAATAAATTTAACGGCGGAATGATGTTTTTTCTTGGATGTCATTTGGTTGATATAGTTTATATGATGTGCGGTGAGCCTGAAGAAATTATCCCGTTGAACATATCCACAAATAACGACGGAATCAATAGCTTGGATTATGGATTTGCGGTTTTTAGGTATTCAAACGGACTTTCATTTGTTAAGGCTTGTGCTTCTGAAGTGAACGGATTTGACAGAAGGCAAATTGTTGTAACTGGAACAAGGGGATCCTTTGTAATTCAACCTATAGAGGAGCGCACCGGCGGTCCTGATGTTGAGGAGTTTGCAAAAGCTCATGTAACATTTTGCGATGAAGGCAGTAAACACAGGTTTGAAAAGGCAGGCGCTGATATTAAGTTCGGTCCTTTTGGAAGATACACGGAAATGATGTTGGATTTTGCAGAAATAGTCAGAGGCAAACGCGAAAACAAATATTCATATGATTACGAGCTTGCGGTGCAACGAATATTGTTAAAGGCTTGCGGCAATTTTAACAATTAATTTTGTCGGGGAATTAACTCTTAAACGGTTTTTTGTTGCTTTTTGCGGCTTCGGCTTAATTTGAATTGAGATTTTGAAATTTTTTCGGCGGCACACCGTATTTTTTTGAGAAAAGCCTGTAAAAGTATCCGAGATTATTGAAGCCACACTCATAGCATAAGTCGATAATGGAGTAAGCATTGCCGCTTTCAAGACGGTTTGAGGCGTAATCAAGCCGTATATCATTTACAAATTCTGAAAAGGTTTTATTGTAGTATTTTTTTACGGAACGGGAAAGATACGCCCGGCTTTTATCCGATAATTTTACTATTTCGTCAGCGCTCTTATTTAAATTTTCTTCACGGTACATTTTTTTCGTAAATTCCAGAAGCCACGATGGCGGTGAAAGAGAAATATTATCAATAACATTGACCCTTATGAATTTTTCGAAAATTCCGATAAGAGCAATCCGCATTTTCAGCTTTTTTGTTTTTTGATTATCCCAGTTAGTTGTATCGATTAACCTTAGGGTGTTAAAAATATCGGACGCTTCTTTTTCGGTAAGCGTTACAGACGGCGGCATTTTTTCCGAGATCAGCTTTTCTGCCGGAAAACCGCTCGATAAGTATGTAAACAATTCGGTTATTGTTTGCACCGACAGAGTAATATTGATATATCCGAAGTCGTTATTGTCCGAAAAGTCGTAGTGGTGTATGTCATTCGGTCTTATGAACACGCATGTGTTTTTGGGAAGCAGTACCGACGAGTTGTTTACGAGATGCAAAATATTATCGCTTACCGTAATGAAAATCTCATAATAATCATGGGTATGTAATATGGATTTTCCATCCGAGGCTGAGCCGTATATATAGCGATAACGGTAACCAAGCTCAAAATCAATTTCATCTTTCGAATACAATAGTTTCGGAACAGACATTTTAATCACCGATAAGTCATTATAGTGTAAAATATTGTTCGTGTCAATATAAGAAATAATATTTTAAAAGGCTTATAATGTTATAAAATAATGGATTCAGATTCCTGTTTTTTAGTAAAATGTTGTAATTATTTAATGTTTCAAAAGAAAAATAATACCACAAACCGTAAAAAACAGGCGCTAATGCTGAAAAAATTTTCAAAAAAATAAATCAGGTTTTGGAGAATGTATTATGTTTTTAACACAGAGAATGTTTGAAAGAAGAACCCAAGAGCTTGAGAGAAGAAGATACTTCGGTATGACCGAAATATCCGAGTTTACGGCATTTGACGATACAGAAGACAGTGATACCGTACACAGCAGTATTCCATCGGCGCTTTATTCGTCCGAAAAAGTGATGAAAAACGGCGATGTATTTGAGGGAAGAGATAAATACCTTTGGCTTTATAAAAAGGTAAGGCTTCCTGAAAAAAAGGAAAACTGTCAGACAGTCGGTATATTCGATTTCGGAAAAACGGGCGGCGGCAATACGAGCGGCTTTGAGTCGTTGCTGTATGTAAACGGCAAGCCGTATCAGGGTGTAGATACAAATCACGGCGATGTTGTTTTTGACGATTTCTCGGGTGAGGAAACAGAGCTGGTATTTATGCTTTGGAGCGGTCTTGAGGGCGGCGGCGAACCGCGAAATCTTACACACAAATTCAGCCGTGCTTCGGTAGGCTATCTCCACAATGCGGCAAATAAGCTCTATTACTACGCAAAGGCAATAACCGAAACACTGCCGTTGCTTGATAATAACGATACAAACAAATTAAAGCTTATCGATATACTTGAAACTGCCTTACAGCTTATAAATTGGGATGAGGATAAGTTTTACGGTACCGTTATCGAATCGCTTGAAGTATTGCAGAAAAAAATAAAAGAATACGGCAAGCACAGCGATGTTACCGTAAACTGTATAGGACATACTCATATAGATATGGCGTGGCTCTGGAGATTAAAGCACTCAAGAGAAAAAGGTCAGCGTTCCTTTTCAACCGTTAACAGATTAATGGATGAGTATGATGAGTATAAATTTCTTCAGACGCAACCGCAACTTTACGCTTATATAAAGGAAGATGCGCCGGAAATTTATGATATGATAAAATGCCGTGTAAGCGAGGGGAAATGGGAGCCTGACGGCGGAATGTGGCTTGAGGCGGACTGTAATATACCGTCAGGTGAATCGCTTGTAAGACAGCTTACATACGGAATTAACTTTATGCAGAGAGAATTCGGCAAAAAGTGCGAGTACCTTTGGTTGCCTGATGTTTTCGGATACAGTTGGGCATTGCCGCAGATACTTTTGCAGTGCGGCATAAAGACTTTTATGACCACAAAAATAAGCTGGAACCAATTAAACAGCATACCTAACGATTTGTTTTATTGGAAAGGCATAGACGGAAGCCGTATATTAACTTATTTTATAACTACTCCCGCAAAAAACAACAGCTTTAACAAGCGCTTTACAACCTATAACGGGCTTATAACTCCGCATTCGGTAATAGGCAGCTTTGTGAAGTTTAAAAACAAGGACATTACAAACGAAACGCTTATAGCTTACGGTTACGGAGACGGCGGCGGCGGTGTGAGCCGTGAAATGCTGGAGTTGCGCCGTGTTATGGACGAATTGCCCGGATTGCCAAATGTTAAAACCTCCTTTGCCTCCGATTTCTTTGATAAAATGCATGAGGCGGCAGACGCAAAGGAAGATAAGGTGAGCGAATGGGACGGCGAGCTTTACCTTGAATATCACAGAGGAACATATACCACACAGGCGGCAAATAAGCGCAATAACCGCAAAAACGAAATAAAGCTTTTTGAAACAGAGTGGTTGGCAACTCTGTCGTCCGCACTCGGCGGCAAATATCCGTCAGAAGCTATCGACGATTGTTGGGAAAAGCTTTTATGCTTGCAATTCCACGACATTATCCCCGGTTCTTCAATACGCGAGGTATATGCCGACAGCGATAAAACCTATGCCGAAATAGGCGATAAGCTGAAGAAAACAGAAGAAGAAACGGTAAAACCGTTTGTGACGGAAAGTGCTGATTATTATACGGCGTTTACGGCTTGTCCGTTTAAGGGTACGCATCATATCTTTGTCGAAAGACAGGATGACGGCGTCTTTACAACGCCCGACGGCGCCGCCTTACCCTCGCAAAGATGTGACGGCGGTTACACAGTGAAGCTTGAAACTAAGCCTTTTTCTGTTACGGGATTTTGTTTTAAATCGGGCAGGGGCGAAAGTAAAGCTTCGCCGTTCAGTATTGAGGGCGAAAGTATAGAAACGCCGTATTACAGTATTGAGTTTAGTGAAAACGGAAGCATAAAAAGCATTTTTGATAAAGAAAACAGCCGTGAGGTATTAAAGGGCGAGGGCAATAAATTTGAAATATTTGAGGATAAGCCCGTCGACCACGACGCATGGGATATAGACGCGTTCTACACCGATAAATGCGAAACCCCTGAATTTTTAGGACGCAAAATAACCGAAAACGGAGAGCTTATGCTTACAGTTCGTTCTGAGTATAAATATAACAAATCGGTTATCACTCAGGATATGGTGCTTTATTCTTCATCCCGTCGAATAGACTTTAAAACAAAGGTTGATTGGCACGAAAATCACAGACTTTTAAAAACGGCGTTCGGTGTTGATGTAAGAAGCACGAAGGCAACATATGATATTCAGTTCGGACACGCCGAAAGACCGACACATTCAAATACCTCATGGGATTATGCAAAGTTTGAGGTTGTGGCACATAAGTGGATGGATATATCCGACAGCGGCTACGGCGTAAGCTTGCTTAACGATTGTAAGTACGGTCACAGCGCAAAGGGCAATGTTATTAAGCTGACTCTTCTTAAGAGTCCGAAATTCCCTGATTATGCGGCTGATATGGGTGAGCATATGTTTACATATTCGTTGTTGCCCCATACCGGAAATGCAGTCGAGGGAGATACCATAGAACAGGCGAATCTTCTTAATATTCCGCCGCTTGTAATTAAAGGAAAATCAAGCGAGGAAAACAAACAACTGTTTAAAATCGACAGTGAAAATGTAAGTATGGACGCAGTGAAGGCTTGCGGCAACGGCAACGGTGTTCTTATCCGTTTGCATGAATGCCGCGGCGGTAAAGCAAATGTAAGCATTACATCCGATTACGGTATAAAGGCCTACGCACCGTCAGATTTGCTTGAAAATCCTATTGGAGATAATGTAAATTCAGACACGATAGAAACTCATTTTGATCCGTTTGAAATTAAAAGTTTTATTGTTAAGCTTTAAAGTTTGATTCGACCGAACTTCAACAACGGAATTTTAAATTACAAACCCCCGTTTAATGCAAATTAAACGGGGGTTATTATATGCGGCTTTGTTAATTTCTGTCCTTTGACGGCAGTTTGCCGGTATGTTGCTTATAGAATTTACTGAAATAGCTTAAATCGGTAAAACCGAGCATATGCGCAACCTCTGCAACGCTTAAGCTCTTCTCGGCTAACAGTATTTTTGCTTTTTTAAGTTTTAAATCAAGTATGTAGTCTATCGGTGAAACTCCGGTATGTGCCTTAAAAAGCGAGCGGAAGCCCGAAGGGCTTAATTGGCAGGCCCGTGCCAGCCTTGCAACGGTTACTTTGCTTATGTTGTTTTCGGATATAAACTGAAAAGCGGGCTTCAGTACGGGATTTACGGTGCTGCTGTAATCCTGGAAATGCAGGTTGTTGCTGATCTCAGCCAATAAATTATAGAATGAAATATCAAGCATTAGATATGAGGTTATACCGCGCCTTGAAAAGGAAACAATATCGTTGAATATGGTAAATATCTTCTCACTGCTCTTGATAGGCAATTTGGTTATTTCTTTTGAAAAATACGCTTCCTCAAATTCCGAATTGTAAAGGTCAAAACCGAGATATATGGCGTTGTAATGCTTTTCGGTGTATTTGCCGTTTTGCGCTATGCCGTTGTAATAGAAGTTTTTAATATCGCCGTAAAGGTTAAGGTTTTTTTCAATAGATATGTTTTCAAATCTGCACTCGTAACAGGCGCCCTTCGGAAGATAAACAACCTCACCGGGGTATGCGGTAAGCTTTTCCTCGCCGTCAATCAGGTATGTGTTTTTACATGAAATAAACAGCATAAAGGCATGATGAACACGCCCTGACTCGTATGTTTTCCAAGAACTGCTTGTAGACCAATAATGATAGTGCGCTTCAATATCCTTAACAAACAGTTCGAAGTTATGAAGGTCCTGAAAATCAATAATATCACTAATCATAAAATATACGGTAAATCCTTTGCGATTTGCTCCTTTCTGTAAAGCTGACAGCGGTAATTAAAATCGATAATTACCATAAAAATTAAAAAACGCTGTAAAATTTTGAGATATGAATAAACTTAAACTATATAAGCATTATACAATGCTTAATGAGTCTTTTCAACAAAAACATCTTATGAAACGGATTATTTTTTTACTGTTAGTATTTAAAAGCAATAAAATAATGGTTTTTAAATAAATATTTTTTATCTTTAAATTGTGGCGAAAAGTACAAATAAGTGTTTAAAAATCATATAGACATTGAAGTGTACATTTTATATAATTTAAGTGTAGAATGTTGTATATGAATTTAAATAAAAAGACAAGAATTTTATGAAAAGAGACATATCGACGAAGGATACCGATTCGTCACCCTTAACGGAAATAAAACAGAACGCAAAAATTGTGATGTACTGAAAAACGCTGGGAGGATGTATGTGAATATGGTTAATCAAGAACATATAAAAAGTCACGCTATACAACCTTTTGATTTTTTGATAAAGCATCACAAGTTTAATTGCAATAATAATTCGAGCGATATTTTACCGCATATTCACGATAAATGCGAAATCTATGTTAATCTAAGCGGAGATGTATCTGTTTCGGTTGAAAATAATACATACGCTATGTCATACGGTTATGTTTGCATAACAAGGCCGGGCGAGAAACACAGATGTATTTATAATGATAGGCTTTCACCGATTCCGCATGAGTACTATACCATTCATTTCTCCGCAATGGGAAACGAAAGCCTTTTGGATTTGTTTTTTAAACGCCCTGCGGGTCAAAACAACCTCTTGATACTTCCGTTTGAAATATCAAAGGAGTTGATTTCTCTCTGCTCCTCGCTTCTTAATACAAGCGAGAATTCCTTTAAGGCTCAGCTGGATTTTTGGAATATTGTATGTATATTGACCGAGGATTCTCAGGTCGTTGATATGCCGAGACTGAATAAGTATCCTGACATATGTGTGACATTGGATTATATCAATAAAAATTTTACAGAGCCTATTTACTTGGAAACACTTGCAAAAATATCTAATGTGAGCGTTTCAACACTGGAAAGACACTTTTCGCTTATATTCAATATGACTCCGAGGGAATATGTAAAGCAAAAGCGTTTGGCATATGCGGCAGAACTTTTGCAAAACGGAGAAAGCGTCTCTAATGTTGCGTTTAAAAGCGGGTTCAGCGATTATTCAAGATTTATATCCGTTTTTAAAAAGCAATTCGGCACAACTCCGTTAAAGTACCAGAAAGCGAAATGGAAATCCCAGAGTTAAAGCACACGGTTGCTTATTTTTGCATATTTTTTGCTTTTGTTTATTATATAAAATGACGAATATTGACGGCTGTTGAACTTTTTAATTTTCAAAATCCCATAAAGCAACACACCGGATATTTCATAAACAGGGAGGAACTGTGGTAATGAAGCACAGAACGAAAAGCATACTGATTGTCGGATTGGTAGTTGTTCTTATAGCATCGGGGACGGTGATAGGCTATTTTAAAAAGAACAATAAATCGGGCGGTGACAATTTATATACCGAATATAAAGGCTATGCGCCCGAAGGCTCCTATACCTATTATCTGGAGAGTCATACGGATGCGACGGATGCGGGCAGTGAATTTACAATCGGTGCTTCGGAAAATTATACCGCCTCGGACAATGTGCAGAGATTTGATGAGTACCAGGGCGAGAAGAATGTTGTTTTAACTCCCGAGGACGGATATATTGAATGGAATGTTCAAATCCCCGAAACCGGATTCTATCAGATGAAGGTCAAGTATTTAACATATGAGGGTAACGGCTTAAAGGTGGAAAGAACCGTAAAAATCGACGGTGAGCTTCCGTACAATGAAGCCGAGTTTCTTACATTTGAGAGAACCTTTAAGGATATAGAGGCAAATCCGGCGGTTGATATAAACGGAAACGATATAAGACCGAGCCAGGAAGAGCAGAAAATATGGCAGGAAAAAATGCTTACAGACGCTTCGGGGTATTATTCCGAGCCGCTTAAATTCTATTTGACCGCAGGGGAACACAAAATTCAGCTTTACGGTGAGCGTGAGCCCTTAATGCTGTCGGAAATTACATTTTGCCACGCAAAGGAAGCTCCCTCATATTCCGATTATGCGGCGTCTCATAAGCAGGTAAAATCGGAAAATGTCCAAACCGAGATATTCCAAGCTGAGGATATGTATTTAAAATCGGAAAAATCGAATTATCCGATAAATGACAGAACATCCTCGTATACGCAGCCGCAACAGGCAAACCAGATACTCCTTAACTGTATGGGCGGTACAAGATGGCAAAAAGTAGGCAGTAGTGTTTCATGGAAGATATCGGTAGAAAAAACCGGGTGTTATAAAATCGCTCCGAGATATAAGCAGGATTACATATCCGGAATTAAGGTATACAGAAAATTAAAAATAAACGGCGAGGTGCCGTTTAAGGAAGCGGAGCAACTGGAATTCAGCTATGCTAACAGCTGGCAATGCAAGGCTCTCGGAAACGGCAAAGAGGATTACTTATTTTATTTCGAGGCAGGCAAAGAGTACATTCTTGAGATGGAAGTCACCTTAGGCAATATGGACAACATTTTGAGAAGAACCGAAGCCGCGCTCAATAAGTTAAATGAGATATACAAAGAGATACTTATGGTTACCGGCGCGTCTCCCGATAAATACAGAGATTACAGCTTTGAAAAGATTATTCCCGATACATTGGAGGCTCTTTCGGTTCAGGCAAAGGAATTGACCGCCATAAAGGAAGAGTTTTTAAGCGTTAACGGTGCCGGCGGCGAACGGGTCGCACAGCTGACAAAAATGGAATATCTTACGCAGAGAATGGTTGCCGATTCAAGTGAAATTGCCGGAAAATTCAGCACATTTCAGGATAATCTTTCGGCACTCGGAACTTGGATTACCGATATGAGCAGCCAGCCGCTTTGCTTTGATTATATTGCACTTGTTCCCGAGGAAAATGAAGCTCCTAAAGCAGAGGGAGGATTTTTCGGGAACCTTTCGTTCCAGTGTAAGCTGTTTGCATCATCCTTTGTGATTGATTATTCAAGCATAGGCAAGCTTGAGGAAACAGACGAAAACAACTCCATTAAGGTTTGGGTATTTACCGGCAGAGACCAGATGAATACCATACGAAATCTTATAAATGCGGATTTTACTAAAAATACGGGCGTTTCGGTCGAGCTTGAGCTGGTAACTTCCGGTACACTGTTAAGAGCGGTTGCCGCAGGCAACGCACCTGATGTCGCTTTGGGAGAAGCTATTAACAATCCTATCAACCTTGCTTTGAGAAATGCTGTCTATGATCTCAAAAGCTTTGACGACTATGAGGAGATAGCAAAGAGATTTTCCGCAAGCGCAATGGTGCCTTATACATATATGGGTAAGGTATATGCATTGCCGGAGACTATGCACTTTAATGTAATGTTCTACAGAAAGGACATATTGGGTGAACTTAATTTAACGGTTCCGAACACTTGGGATCAGTGGGATGCCGTAATAAGCGAGCTCTCAAAGAAAAATATGCAGGTCGGTCTTCCGCATGACCTTAATATGTTCCTGACATTTATGTATCAGTCGGGAAGTGAGCTTTACCGCAATGACGGCGAAAGCGTTAATTTTGATTCAAAAGAAGCCTATTCTTCATTTGAAAAGCTGACTGAGTATTATACTTTGTACGGGTTTGAAACCGATTATAACTTTGTAAACCGTTTCAGAACCGGCGAAATGCCGCTTGCCATTGCGGATTATACGATCTATAACCAGCTTTCGCTGTTCGCTCCGGAAATTCAGGGCAACTGGGGTATGGCTTTGGTGCCCGGAACCGTAAGGGAGGACGGCAGCGTAGACAGAACCAACACATTCACCGGAACGGCAACCGTTCTTTTAAATGGAACCGAAAATCCCGAGGCGTCATGGGAGTTTATGAAGTGGTGGTGCTCTACCGATATACAGGCTTCGTACTGTAACGAAATGGAAACCGTTATAAACGCTTCCGCAAAACAGCCGACCGCTAATATTGAAGCATTAAAGCAATTACCGTGGGTCGGAAGAGATTTGAATACGCTTATAGGCGCGTGGGACGATTTGAAGGGAACGCCTGAGGTTCCCGGCGGCTATTATGTAACACGAACATACTCGTTTGCGTTTAACAGGGTCATCAATCACAGCGAGGATCCCTCGGAAACCCTGCAAAGGTATATTGAGAGCATAAATTCGGAATTGACCAGAAAACGGCACGAATTCGGTATAAAAGATTAGGGGCGACAGATATGGAAAAAACCTTAAAAAAGAAAACGGTGAAAAAACCGACAGGCAGTAAAAAAGGCCAAATCAAGTATTATTTGACCTGTTACGGTTTTGCGCTTCCGTTTTTTATAATCTTTTGTATTTTCACTGTTTGTCCCGTTGTTATATCGATATTAATAGGATTTACGGACTTTAATATGCTTGAAATGCCGAAAATTATAGGTGTTGATAATTATATCAGGCTTTTTTTAGAAGACGATATTTTTATAATTGCACTTAAAAACACCTTTATTTTGGCGGCTGTTACAGGCCCCATAAGCTATATTATGGCTTTGCTTATAGCGTGGATTATTAACGAACTGGGACCGACCTTAAGATCGTTTGTTACCGTTGTGTTTTATGCGCCGAGCTTGTCGGGCAATGTTCTTTTGATATGGACGGTGCTGTTTTCGAGCGACGCATACGGCTATGTAAACGGCTGGCTTATAGAACTGGGTCTTTTGGATGAACCTGTGCGTTGGTTTTTTGACGAACGCTACATAATGCCCCTCGTAATAGTTGTAGTTTTATGGTCTTCAATGGGTACTAACTTCTTATCGTTTATAGCCGGTCTTCAGGGAATAGATAAAAGTCTGTTTGAAGCCGCGGCAATGGACGGCGTGAAAAACCGTTTTCAGGAGCTTTGGTATGTAACCCTGCCGAGTATGCGTCCGCAGCTGTTATTCGGCGCCGTAATGAGCATTTCAAGCGCATTCGGTATAGGCAGTGTTGTAACAGGACTTGTAGGTTTCCCGAGTACCGATTATGCGGCTCACACGATAATCAATCACCTGACGGATTACGGAAGCATCAGATATGAGATGGGCTATGCCTCTGCAATAGCTACGGTTTTGTTTGCATTGATGCTTTTGACAAATTTTGTTGTTAAGAGAGCAATAAAAAAAATAGGAGAATAGGAGGGGATAAGATAATATGGCTAAATTCAGAAGAAAACATAGGCAATTAAACAGATCAAGGCTTGGCAATTTCGGCATTTATTTTATCCTTACTATTCTGGGAATATTTATGATATTGCCTATGGTTTACACGGTGTCATCCTCGTTGAAACCATTGGACGAACTGTGGGTCTTTCCGCCGAGATTTTTGGTGCAAAACCCCACTACCGATAACTTTAAGGACCTGTTCAGGGTCTTAAATGATTCGATAGTGCCGTTTTCAAGGTATTTGTTTAACACTGCCTTTGTATCGGTCGTCGGAACAACAGGCCATGTAATTTTAGCTTCGATGTGCGCGTATGCGCTTGCAAAGCACAGATTTCCCGGCTCAAAAATAATGTTCCACATAATAGTTACAACATTGATGTTCAATGCTACTGTCACCGAAATTCCCAACTTTATGATTATGACATGGCTTCATCTGCTTGATACATATGCGGCGCTTATTTTGCCGGCATTCGGTTATACGCTCGGACTGTATCTCATGAAGCAGTTTATGGAACAGATGATAAACGACGCGGTGATTGAGGCGGCGAGAATAGACGGCGCAGGTGAGTTCAGGATATTCTGGCAGCTTGTTATGCCGCTTGTAAAGCCTGCTTGGCTTACGCTTATTATATTCAGCTTCAAGAATCTGTGGAATATAGGCGGAACGGTTTATATACAAACAGAGCAACTTAAAACATTCAACTACGCAATGTCTCAGATTTTGGCAGGCGGTATTGCAAGAGCAGGCGTAGGAAGCGCCGCGGCGGTTATTATGATGCTCGTTCCCATAACGGTATTTATTTTAACACAGCGCAATGTGGTAGAAACTATGGGTGCTTCGGGTATGAAGGAGTAGGTGTGACAATGAAGAGATCGAAAAACATCTTAAAAAAAGTATTTATATTGCTCTTCGTATGTACGATGCTTTTCTCAAATTTTCCTGTTTTTGCCAAAGAACAGATGGATACCTTTACTACATATACCTTTGATTCCGTAGGAAATGCGGTTAACAGTCCCGAGGCATATAAGTTCATTAATGAGTATGACGGTAAGGCTATGGGGCTTGACAGTCTTAAAAACCCGTCAGATTTGTTTGTGGATAAACAAAAGCAGATATACATAACCGATAAGGGCAACAACAGAATAATTATTCTCAACTCCGATTTCACCCTTAAAACCGTTATAAAGGAATTTACAGCGGCAAACACCGTTGGTTCGGAAACGGTAACCGATACTTTTAACGCGCCGTCATCGGTATATGTTACAAACGCGGGACATTTGTATGTTGCAGATACGGATAATAACAGAATAGTTGAATTTGACGAAAATTCTTCCTTTGTCCGTCAGATAGGCTGCCCCGACTCCAAGATACTCGGAGATAATTATGTATTCAGCCCCACATCAATAGCGGTGGATTCAAGCGAACGAATTTATGTTATGATTAAAAATGAAAATCAGGGCATAGTGGAGCTTAACCCCGACGGTACATTTATCGGCTATTACGGTGCGCAAAAGGTTCAGCAAACGCTTTTTGATTGGTTCAAAACTCTTTTTATGACAAAGGAGCAGAAAAGCCGTATTGCAAAAACAATTCCGCGCACATACAACAGTATGGTAATAGATGATAAGGATTTTGTTTGGCTGACTTCAAATTCCCTTACCGTTTATCAAAGAAAAAATTATATGACATCCAAATCAAGCGCAAACGCTTCTATTAAAAGATTGAACCCGAGCGGCAGCGATGTCCTTACAAGGCAGGGCAAATATGCGCCGGGCGGAGATCTTTTGGAGGTTTCAAGTCTTGTTGATGTTGCGGTTAAGGATAACGGCATATACTCTCTGCTTGATAATTTGAGAAACCGTATTTTCACTTATGATTCTCACGGAAATCTTCTTTACGCTTTCGGCGGCACCGGCACGCAGAACGGCTGTATGACCCTTGCGGCGGCGGTAGCTTATCTCGGTGATGACATTATAGCGCTCGATTCCGCCGACGGCACGGTGGTCCTTTACGGAATGACGGATTATGCCGCCGCTATACAGAACGCTCTTGTTTCCGATGATGAAAAAGATTTTGAAAAATCCAAGGAATATTGGAATACGGTTCTTGACCGAAATCAAAACTTCGAGCTTGCCTACAAGGCGATGGGCAATAACTATTTGCGTAACGGTTATTACCGCGAGGCAATGAAGTATTACAAAAACGCCGATGAAAAGGACGGCTATTCAAAAGCTTTCCAATACATAAAAACGGATTTTGTAAAGCACAACTTTTTTTTGGTCATAGGCATTGCGATTGTTGTAATAGTTCTCCTGCTGTTTTATAAAAAATGGGTGAACAAGGAAAATAAAAAGCTGTACGAATCGGGCTGTAAACATTCGCTCAAAAGCCAGCTGTTATATTCATACAGGACTATATATCACCCGTTTGACGGATTTTGGGAAATTAAAACCCAACAGCGGGGAACCGTTCGTTCAGCAAATGTAATTTTGGCAATAGTTCTTCTTACATTTTGCTATAAGGAAGTGGCAACCGGTTATCTTTTCAGAACGGTCGCCGTTGAGCAGATAAATATACCGATGGTTCTTTTAACAGTGCTGTTGCCGCTTGTTCTTTGGTGCGCTGCAAGCTGGGGTCTCACCACCCTCTTCGAGGGCAAGGGAAAGATGAAAGACATATATGTTATGACCTGCTACTCTATGGTTCCTTTGATATTTACCAATATTATAACAACCCTGATGAGTAATTGTATGGTGCTGGCCGAACAGGATTTCATTACATTTATTACCTATGTAGGTTATGTATGGATGGTTGCTTTGATTTTCTCCGGCTGTATGACAATTCACGACTATCAGTTCGGTAAAAATACGCTTATGATAGCGTTTTCGATAGTAGGTATGGGCGTTATGCTGTTCTTGGCGCTGTTGTTTGCAACAGTTGGTCAAAAGCTTATAGAATTCTTTGTCGCACTGTACGAAGAAGCTGTTTTGAGAATGTAGAAAGGGGCAATAACAGAATGAATAATTTTATTAAAAAATTAACCGTTTATGTTACGGCTGTGATTTTGGTTATTGTTTCCTTGCTCGGAACAGTAGGCTGCTCAACCGAAAATAATGAAAGCAATTCGCAAAACAACAAATCTGTTAATCTTAAAAGCGGCTCGTACATCGAAAAAAAGGGATATAAAAATCTTTCCGAGGAGGAGCAGGGTAAAAAGGGCAATTATGAAAATGCACAGTCGCGCATAGCCGATATGCAACTTGTTGCCGAAAATAATGCTTTTATGCTGTATTTAGACCCCGAATTTGCCGAATTTGCGGTCATTGAAAAGCAAAGCGGAGAGACCTGGTTTTCAAACCCCTATGATTTTTCAAAAGATACGAGAGCCGGCGGTGACGCAAAAGCAGAGTTGCAGTCACTTTTAACCTTGACCTATTATGATATCAAAGCTACCGAGGGTACTATGAACAGCTACAGTGACTGTACCCTTAAGGACCAGTATCAAATTGAAAAGTTGGATGACGGCTTTGCGATGCATATGCAAATAGGCAGGGTAGAGGAAAAGATACTGGCACCCGACGCCATTGAGGTTTCGAAATTTGAAAAACTGATTTTGCCTAAGGTCAGTGATAGGGAAGCAAAAAGGCTTAACACCTATTATACAAAGGTAAGTCTTTCGGATGACAGTCTTTCGGACGGCGTTAAGGATAAATACTTAGCAGATGTTCCGGGTCTTAAAAATAATGATTTTTATATTTTAAGAGACACGACAGACCGAGAAAAAAAGCTTCTTGAAGCAATAATAGAGAAAACGGATTATACCCTGAAAGATATGGACGCCGATGCGGAACTCTCAGGCTCAAAGGAAGAAAAGACCAACTCGGCATTGTTTAACATTTCATTATATGTTGAGCTTACAGACAGCGGACTTAAAGTAACGGTTCCCTCCGATAAAATTTCGTACGACGATAAGCAGTATTATCTCGGCTCGTTTCAGTTGCTTAAATATTTCGGTGCCGGCAAAAGTGAAAACAGCGGGTATTTATTCGTTCCCGACGGCTCGGGCGCTCTTATAAACTATAACACCGACGGCTCAAAAACGCTTTTGCACACAACAAGCACCGTTTACGGAATGGATTATTCACTGTCCTTTGATTACGGTATGAACAGTCTTTCACAGCAAATGCATCTTCCGGTATACGGTAACAAGGAAAATAACAAAGCGTTTTTGGCTGTTATTGAAGGCGGCTCTGCAATGGCGAATATTATAAGCGAAAGCGGCAGCATCATATCCTCATATGAAACGGTGTATCCGCAGTTTACTTATGAGGCATCGTACACCGTAAACTATACCGACAGTACAAAAATCAAGGGTCTTTACACCTATCACGATACCAACAGTTATAAAGGTGATTATTCGGTTGAGTATAATTTTCTTACCGGCGAAAAGTCGGACTATGTCGGTATGGCGGAGGCTTATCGCTCTTATCTTCGCAAAAACGGCGTTTTGAAAAAATCCGACGACAGCAAAGCGGGATTTTATCTGGAAGCCCTGGGCGCCATTGAAAAAACAAGTACAAAATTCGGAATACCTTATACCGAATCGGTTGCTTTGACGACCTTTTCACAGGCAGAGGATATTATATCGGAGCTTTCCGACGCCGCGGATCTGAACATAAAGCTGAAGTATAAGGGCTGGGCGAATAACGGATTGTATTATTCTGTTTTCAACAAGGCTAATGTAGTAAAATCACTCGGCGGTAAAAGCGGGCTTGAAAAGCTTAAAAAAGCCGTCACACAGAATAACGACTCTTTGTATCCCGACGCTGACTTCTTTATGGTATGCAAGGACGGATTTTTCGACGGTTACAGAAGCTCCGCCCAAAGCGCAAGAAGCATAAGAAAGGAAAACCTTTATTTAATGAATCCGCAGGGATTTACGAATTTTGCGGAATTTCAGTATCTGAATTATTCGGTTTCTCCTTATTATTACAACAAATACATAAAGGAATTTTTTGCAAAGTACAATAAGCTCGGTCTTTCGGGTATTTCCGTAGGCAGTATGGGAAATATGCTTTATTCGGAGTTCCGCAAGAGCAAGGCTGTGAACAGAGAAACCGCAATGAATACGGTTGTTGAAAATCTCGAGAGCCGTTTCTCAGATTATAAGCTTATGCTTGACGGCGGTAACGCTTATACCCTTAAGTATGCGTCCGATTTAACAAATGTTCCGATGTATAACAGCGCGTATACACAAGAGGACGAGAGTATCCCCTTTATGCAGCTTGTTCTGCACGGATACATAGGCTATTCCGGCACGGCTTTAAACCTTACGGGCGAGTATGAGGATATGTTCCTTAAATGTATAGAATACGGCTCTGCGCCGTTTTTCACGGTTGCCGCAGATAATACCGAGTTACTTAACAAAACCTCAATGTCCTACTACTATTCGGTTAGGTGGGACGCGATTAAGGAAAAGGTTATGGAATATGCCGCAAGATGGAAAGAGGCATACGACGGTCTTAACGATAAGGAAATGAAATCTCATAAAAAAACGGGCGATAATTTTTACCGTACGGAATATGAGGACGGAACGGTATTTTATGTGAATTACGGGGCGAATGACGCCGTTACGGAAAGCGGAGCTGTTGTTCCGCCGCGCAACTTTTTAAAGGTTAAAAACGGTTAGAGGGGGCGAGATACATGAATAAGGTTAAAAGAAAAGCTTCATACGAATTAAAAAAGCAAAGAACCTATTTGGTATTTTTGATACCCTTCTTAATCGGTTTCTTTCTGTTGTTTTTAGGGATTTGCTTTAACTCCCTTAAATTCAGCTTTTGCGATGTTAAAATGCTCGGCGCAAAGGGTTTTTCGCTTGATTTTACAGGATTTAAAAACTACAAATTTTCATTTTTCTCCGATCCTGATTTTGTGAACAACCTGAGAAGCTCTACGCTGTCGATGTTAAGAGATGTGATAGTTGCCACCCTTTTCAGCCTGATGATCGCGGTTGTACTGAATACAAAGCTCAAGTGCCGCGCGGCATTCCGTGCCATTTTCTTCATTCCCGTAATTTTGGCAACAGGCTTTGTTACAAAAGCCGATGAATATGCCGCGGTGTTTTCCTCGCAGTGGACTACTATGGGCGTTGATGAAACCGTTTCCCATGTGGCGAACGGTCTTATAAGCTCAAAGGAGATAAGCGATGTATTGCTTGAACTAAGCTTCAGTCAGGAGCTTTCGGACTTTGTTGTTTCGGCGGTTGACGGAATATTCAATATTGTTAATATTTCGGGTGTGCCTATTCTTATCTTTTTGGCGGCTATACAGTCTATAAATCCCGCAATATATGAAGCGGCGGATATTGACGGCACGAGCCGCTGGGAAGCGTTTTGGCTGATTACCTTCCCGATGATAAGCCCGATTATACTTGTGAATGTCATTTACATAATAATTGACTCAATGACTAGCTCCTCAAATGTAATTATGCAACAGATAGAAGAGCTGAGCTTCAGCGCAAGCAAGATGGGCGTTGCGTCGGCTATGGCGTGGGTGTATTTCTTGGTAAACGCAATCATTATAACACTGTTTTTCCTGGTTATAAGCAGATACACATATTATCAGCAAAAGGATTAGGAGGAATAGTTAAATGAAAAAGCTTAATAAACCCGATAAAATTGCGATAAAAAGTAAGTCGGCATCATTTGTCACCTCTTTATTCTGCTATGTTTTGCTTATATTGGTATCGTTTATAATTCTGTTCCCGTTCATAAGCAAAATCTCCGCCTCGTTTATGAGCGTGGAGGATATGTACGACAGAACCGTTAATTTTATTCCAAGAAAGCCGACGCTTGACAACTACAAATTTGTTATGCAGGCAATAAAATTCGGTTCTACGGGGCTCAGAACTCTGGGACTTTCGTTGCTTTGCGCTATACCTCAGACCTTTGTGGCGGCAATGACCGGTTATGCCTTGGCAAAAATGAAAAAGAAGATGGGAAAAATCGGTATGGGAATGGTTTTGGCAACCGTTCTTGTCCCGCCGCAGGTTATAATGCTGCCGATGTATCTGAAATTTAGGTTTTATGATGTATTCGGCATTGTAAATCTGATTACCGGGAAACAAATAAATTTACTGGACACCGCCGGCGGCGTTCTTCCGTTTATTATCCTGTCGTGTACCGGAATGGCATTTAAGAACGGAATTTATATTTTCCTTTTAAGACAGTTCTATAAGGGTATACCTGAGGAGCTGGAGGAGGCGGCGTTTATTGACGGTTGCAGTACCTTTAAAACATTTTTTAAGATAGTTTTGCCGGTATCCGTTCCTATGATGGTTACAGTATTTCTTTTATCGTTCTGCTGGCAATGGACGGACACCTTCTACACAAACCTGTTTTTAAAATCCGACGCCGTGCTTTCAACCGCTATATTCTCAATAAGCGGAATACAGCAGCAGGGAAGCGGAAACTTCTATGAGACCGTAATTATAAACACGGCGGTTATATTGGCTATACTGCCGCTTGTCATTCTTTATCTCTTCGGTCAGAGAAAGCTGATCGCGGGAATTGAGAGAAGCGGCGTTACGGGCTGATATTCAGTATGGTTCTAAAGCCTTTTAAGGCTTTGATAAAAAATCACCGCAAAAACAATCACAAACATAAGAAAAGGAGATTAATATGAAAAACAAAGCGTTAAAATTGTTATCACTCGGTTTGGCGTCATTGGTAATGCTCGGCACCGCAGGCTGCGGAAAATCCGGCGGCGGAAGCTCGGGCGGCAAAAGCGGCAAAAAGGTTTTTGAAGAATACATAAAAGACGAAAAAGCCGTAGATTTAAAGGGATATAAATTTAAAATCGTCGATTTCAATACCGATGTTTGGAAACCCGATACTGTCGATGATACAAGAAAACAGCTTAGTATTGATATTCTCGAAGATGTCGAGAAAAAATTTAACTGCACCATTGAGGTTGAAAGCGTTGACGCAAAATCTCTGTTTTCAAAGGCTCAGCCGGCTATTATGTCGGGAAATAAATTTGCCGACCTTATAGGTACTACCGAGTGGGCATACGGACAGCTGCTCGGTGGCAATCTTCTTGCGGATTTGTCTAAGATTGAAACGCTTGACTTAAAGCAGGATTATTTTAATCAGCAAATCGTTAACCTTACCACAATAAACGGCGGTACATATGCGTTCAGTGCCGATTTCGACGCGCACTTATATACCCAGATGATAGTGTACTACAATGCCGCTATATGGGAAGAACTCGGTCTTCCGGATCCGTATCAGCTGGTTCGCGACGGCGAATGGACTTGGGATAAGCTGCTTGAGTATGCTCACAAGGCAACGCGCGATTACGACGGAAACGGAATCGTAGACTCCGAGAGCGACAGATGGGGCGTTGTTGCCGGGAGTGGCGACCTTATTAGCGCTATGTTTGCCGGTATGGACGGTAAGTTCTACGATGTAGACGAAAACGGAAATATATATCTTTCGTGCCTTGATGCACAGTCGGCTGAAAAGCTTACGTTTATAACAAAGTTCTTCCAGAACGAGAATGTTTTGTACAAGCGTGAAAATCAGGGTGTAATGGATATGTTCACACAGGGCAAATCCTTGTTTATGTGCCGTATCAACTCGAATAGAGAAGAGCTTAAGGATATGGAAAACGATTTCGGTATTTTGCCGCTTCCGAAGTGGAACAAGGAGCAGGATACCTATAAATCGTATATAAACCATAACACCAAGATATACAGTATCCCGAATACCAACGAAAACACCTATGAAGCCGGCATAATCATAACGGCGCTTGCCAGAAGATATCAGTCATATACAGATCTCGGACTTGAGGAATTCGAAGATGTTTTATACCGTTTTGACGAGGATTCCGAAATGCTGAGAAAATATATCAACGCCGAAAAGAAATATGAATTGCTTGACATATTGCGCGGTGTCAACAGCACTATCTTAAAGCCTTATTCGGTAATGATCGATGCCTGCGTTAATAACAAATTCTCGGATGTTGTTTCGGGAATCACCTCTTATAAAGACGCTATCGGCATTGCGCTACAGGAGTTTGGAGACAACTTAAGCAAGTGATAGGGGGTGCGGAATTATGAATAATACCGTTAAAAGAACAGCTTATAAAATCACCGCCCTTGCGGTAACGGCAATATTGACCTTAGGTATATTTAAGTCTATGCCGGCAAATGCGGCGGAAGTGAGCAATACAGTTAAATTCTTCTCTTCAGCTCCCAAAATCGATGGCAAGGTGAGTGAGGAAGAATGGGGAAAACCCGTATTTACCGTAAAAGAGGGCGAGCCCAATATCAACATTATCAAAAAGGATAATGTTTCGTTAGAGGACTTTACGGCCGATATTTACCTCGGCTATGACAGCACACATATTTATATTGCCGCGGTAGCGGAATATGAGAATCATGTGAACGAAACTATCAAATCCGGAGATATCTGGAACGGAGACTGTTTGCAAACACAGATTTCCGCGACTGCCGGAACAAAGCGAAATGAGTTTAACTTTGCTTGCAACAGCGTGACCGGAAAAAGTATGGCAGACGCACCGCAGTGTGCGGGAACCTTCTCAATGCAGGGCGGCGAGGGCAAGGATTATATTATCACCCGTGACGGAAACAAAACCGTTTATGAAATTGCGATAGGCATAGAGCAGGTTTCAAAGGATGTAAAAGAATTAACAAGCGGTATGGAATTGCCGTTTTCGCTTGCGTTCCATCAGAACGGTGGGGCTTTCCTTGAGTATTGCGACGGCATTGTTGCCAAAAAGGATATAACCCTTGCAGGTCAAATTGTTTTAGGAGAGGGTAGCGGAAATTCTAAGGGTTCTGCTGTTAACTCTTCCGACAAATCAAATCAGGAAAACACGGAAAGCAATACTTCTCAAACAGGTTTAATACTGTTAATTATCGGAATTGCCGCAGTTGCGATAATAATTATAGTGGTTGTAATCGTTATTGTGTTAAAACGCGGCAACGACGAAGAATAGAAGCCCTATATGAGCTTTTATGCTATTATTTATAAAGGAATATCGGCTATGAAGATAAAAAGAGCTTTAGCTACCGTTTTAATTGTAAGTACGGCACTGTTTTGTGTTTCTTGCCGAAAGGGCGGTAATACCGGCAGCGATTCTTCCGGGGTTACTCCCTCAGCCGGGCAGGCCAAACAGATCGATGTAATGAAGGACTGGAAGGATCTTAACGATCCCAGAGAAAAATTTCCGCCTGCCGGAACACAAACAGGAGAAACGAGTCCCCGTATAGTAAAAACAAAATATGAAACAAGGGATATTATTGTAGCAGATATAGTTCCTACCGAAATGGGCTATGCGGTTGACCCTACAGGTGTTACCGACAGTACAGACGGAATACAGCAGGCACTGTACGACTGCTATTACGGCGGCGGCGGAACAGTATTTTTGCCCGCAGGCAATTATGCAATAACAGATACCATTACTATTCCTCAGGGTGTAACGCTCAGAGGAGATTGGCAGGATCCGGATATAGGCACTGAATACGGCACGGTATTCAGTGTTTGGATGGATTCAAGCGAGGAAGACGCAGGCGGCGCCTTTTCGATTTATGATTCTGCCGGAATAGTCGGTGTGACTGTATACTATCCTTTCCAAACTCTTTATGAAGTATTGCCTTATCCGTTTACCTTTTATGTGGCGAACACAAGTCAGGTAATTACAATAAGGGATATAACCGTTATTAACGGGTACAGAGGTATAGGAACCTCGGTTGAAATACCGCATGAGATACTTATTGTAGACAACTTCAAGGGTACATTTTTAAAGAGCGGTATGGAACTTAACAACCAGTCCGACGCCGGTACTGTCGAAAGCGTAAAAATCAGTTCGAAATACTGGAAGGAAGCTTCGGCAGAGTATATGAACGCTCCGGTTGAAAGCGAAATAGACAACTATGTAAAGAAAAACGCCACAGGTCTTATAATCAGCGACCTTGAATGGACTGCTTTCGGAAACATAGCTGTTGACGGCTATTCTATAGGCATAAAAATCATTCCCGGTTACAGAATTAATTTTGCAGGTTCAATGCTTGATGTTAATATAACCAACTGCGGAATAGGTCTTTTGGCGCAGGGTATAGACGAGCGCTGGGGCATGGTTATGGCAAGAAGCAATATCGACGGCGGAATAGTCAATGAATGGGTAGGAATGATCAGAACCACGGATGTTAAGGTTTCCGGAAATATTGAGGAAACCAGAGAAGGCACAGTGGAACTGAACATTGCCAATCTCAGCAAATATACTATGGATTACACCGCATATCATGCAAAGCCAAAGGCGAATTTGATAGTAGCCGAGCTTAAAAAGGGAATTACAACGGATGTAAGCGCACAACTTCAGTCAGCACTTAATAAAGCGGGCGAAATGGGCGGAGGAATAGTATATGTACCGGGCGGAACATACCGTTTTGATAATCCGGTAACCGTACCGGCGGGGGTTGAACTCAGAGGTTCGTCTGCCGTTTCTCAGCGTGAAATAAAAAAAGAAGGCATTATGGGAACACGGTTTATGTGTTATTACGGCGATGACGCTTCATATAATTCCGAAACCGACAGGGCATTTATCACTTTGAACGGAGACAATGCGGGATTAAGCGGTATACGCATTATGTATCCCGAAAACGGCGGCAACGACGAAGATCTCAATACAACTTATACCGTAAGAGGTAAAGGCAGCGGAGTTTATGCGGTAAACAGTTTTATTGCAGCTTCGGCATACGGTGTGGATTTCAGAAACTGCGATAACCACTATTTAAGAGGAAATTACACCTGCTGCTACTATAACACTTACAGAGTCGGCGGTAAAAACGGAATGTTAAGGGGCTGTCTGCACAATCCGAATATGATAGGAAGAACAGCGGCACCGGGTCTTGTCAACTGGACCGACGCCAGCAGGGGCTTAATGCAGATTGGTAATCCGATTACAAGAAAATATCTTCAGAACCTTATTATAGAGAACGCCGAAAATGAGTGTGTATACAGTGTTTTCGCTTACGCCTGCAGAAATCTTATTGTAAATAAGAATTCAAATAATACCGTTATTTTTAATTCGGGTTCGGATAACCTCAATGCTCTTACGGCGCAGCTTGTTAATGACGGCGGAAGTATGGCGGTTATAAATATTCTCAGATTCAACGGCCATTCCTGTGACAACTTAAAAGGAAGTGCTTTGCTGTACAACCGTATTGCGTTTTACGAGGCTGACCTTGAAGAAAATGAAATTTTGGCCGGAGGAATAAGCTGATGAAGAAAAAGCTCAATAAAAAGCAAATTACGGTTATACTTTTAGGCGTTATTCTTGCAATAGTTATTGTTGCCGGCTCTGTGACGGCGGTGCTGATGTTAAATTCAGGCAATAAGTCCGATAAAAAGACAGGCAGCAGCAATGTGAGCAGTGAGGAAATCTCCTCGGCGGACGCAACAGGCTCGGCGGATATCGAAAGCGATGAATCGTCGGACAAAATTTATATTTCCGACTGCGACAGCACCGATCCGTTTGAGGAACAGGAAAATATACAATTGATTACCGATGAAGGTATGATCAAACAGGGTAAGGGAGCGTTTTTAAACTCTTCGACTTCTCCCTTGTTCTTTAGCGCCAAGCTTAAAAAAGCAGTTGATATTTCGCCTTTAAAGGGCGGATATGTACATTTCTCGCTTTATGTGGCGAACAAGAATAATTTTGTTAAAAATATATTCTTTGAAATTTCAAGCTCAGGCGTTGCCGACGCTGAAGAACTGCAGTGGGAAATAGCGCTTTCAAGTATAAAAGAGGGATGGAACGAAATTTATCTTTCTATCCCGAGCGGTGTTAAAACAGGCAAGATTGTCTACACAAAGGTAAATTTCTTCCGTTTGTATTCACCTAATCTTGATACAAAAAAGGGAAGCCTTGATGTTGTTATAGACGACATTTATGTAACCAAAAAAGCCGAACAGGTCTCGACAGGGGAAGACGCGTCCGGTTCGCCGGCTTCAGGCGAGCAGACGCAGACGCTTAAGGATGGATACAGAGAAACGCAGGCGGCGAACGGCAAGATGATTGCAAGCTTCAATACGGTAAATATTTTCTCTGAAATGAAGAATTTAGAGGTTACCGTAAAAGACGGTGAGCATGTTGAGGGTAGCGGCGCAATGCGTGTTAAGGGTGCGCAGTCCGCTTCGTTTGTACTTAAAAATCCGGTTGATATATCACAGTATGTGGTTGAAAGCGGAAAGCTTCATATTTCGGTATATATTAATAATCCCGATCTTCTTACAGGAGCTACATATTTTTATCTCACAAGTTCGGGCGATGTTGATGAAGAGTCTATTTATTGGTATTTGCAGAAATATCAGTTTACCGCGGGTTGGAACGAAATTGAACTGCCGTTCTATACTTCGTCGTTTAAGCGCGCCCCGAAAACCGATGCCATTAAGCACTTTACTTTTAATACTCAAAAGCCGTCGGAGGGTGCGGTTATCATACTTGACAATATGTATGTAACAAAGGATTAACGGTTTGAGTTTGAGCAATAGGAAGGTATTATACTGTGAAAAAGGTTTATATACAGTTAAGCACACATTGGGACAGGGAGTGGTACAATCCGTTTCAGGCGTTCAGATATGAGCTGATAGGAGTGACCGATAAAATAATATCGGAGGTGAAGTCAAAACAAAACATAGAAAACTTTGTTTTTGACGGACAGACGATAGTTACGGAGGATTACCTCGATATTGTGCCCGAAAACCGTTGTGAGCTTGCTACGCAAATAGAGAACGGCAGTATTAAGATCGGTCCGTGGTATGTTATGCCGGATGAGTGGCTGGTTTCGGGCGAAAGCCTGATACGCAATTTCCAACAGGGCAAACGCATATGCGACGATTTTAATACGGAACCGTTCCGTTACGGATATATTAATGATATATTCGGACATATAGCGCAGTTTCCCCAACTGCTCAATAAGCTTGGAATTAAAATGGCTTATTTGGGCAGGGGAATGGGCGCAGACGAAAACACATTCAGAAATTTTGTGTGGAAAGCGCCCGACGGCAGTAAGTGCTTCGGTTACAAATATAACTATTCCGCCGCTTACAGAAAGTATCTGCGCTTTATTTCGGCAGGCGACAAAAGCGAGTCGGAAAAGGATGAATATGTTAAGAATTACATTGAATCCGAGTTCGAAAAAAGCGGTTGCGGCGTAATACTTCTTAATGTTACCGATGACCACGCAAATCTGAGCGACGAAATGCTTGATTTTGTAGCCCGTGTTAAAAAGCTTGACGGTATAGAGCTTATATTCGACGGCTTCGATAAGGCTTATGACGATATTGCGGCGGCTGAAAAAAATCTGCCGGAGTTTTGCGGAGAACTTATACAGACCGCGCAGTCAGGCGATATGCGTGTGGTAACGGATTCGATTTCAAGCTATTACCCCCTTAAGGAGTATAACGACAGATGTCAGGCTCTGCTTGAAAACGAGATATCTCCGGTAACCGTTTACGGTAATTTCGCCGGTGTGCCTATAAGAAAAGAGTTTTTGCGCGCGGCGTATAAGGAGCTGTTAAAAACTCATCCGCACGATAATATATGCGGCTGCTCGGCGGATCAGGTTCATAAGGATATGTATTACCGCTTCGATCAGGTTCGGGAAATTGCGGACGCCGTAAAGCGTGATTTTACATATAAGATCGGCAGAACCGTATATAAAAAGGGCAGGAATTATTTGCTTGAAATATTCAACCCTGCTCCCTATAAAAGAAAACAGGTAATAACGGCAGATATTGATTTTGATAAGGATTATCCCTCACGCTTTGCGGGGCACGCTCCCTATCAGCCGAGAAATATGTTTTGGATTTTCGACAAGGATAATAATTGTATAGATTATCAGATACTTAATATCGAAAAAGACAGAATTACAAACAAGCAAAATATTTCTCAGGATAAGCCGTGCGTTGACAGATATACGGTAACATTTGAAGCCGAGCTTACAGAGCTTGGAATGACCGAGTTCAAGGTGGTTCCGGCAAAGGGCGTTGTAAGAAACGAAAACGGTATGCAAAGCGGCGATAACTGGGCTGAAAACGCATATGTCCGCCTTGAAATTATGCAGGACGGAACGCTCAGCCTTTTCGATAAGCTTACCGGCAAAAAATATGAAAAGTTGAATTATTTTCTTGATGATTCCGAAGCCGGAAACGGTTGGTTCCACGAGAATGCGGCAAACAGCGATCCCGTTATAACCTCCCGTTTTTCGGATTGCAGGCTTGAAAAGCTGGCAAGCGGCAGTGTTGAAACCGTATTCCGTATAACAAAAACTATGTTACTGCCCGAATGTATGGATTATGCGGCGTATAACCGCAGTGAACGCTTAAAGGATTTTAAGATAGTATCGCAAATCACTTTAAGGCGTGATTCAGGCAATGTATATATTGAAACGGCAATCGACAATAATGTAAAGGATCACCGCTTAAAGCTGATGCTTCCCACAAATATAAAAGGCGATAAATATGTTGCCGCGCAGGCGTTTTACTTTGCCGAAAGGAATGTGGGAGCGGACCCCGAAAGGCGCAAGTGGTACGAGCAGGAGCAGTACGAAAAGCACTTTGACAATATTATATACAAAACCGATGAAAACGGCGCAGGTCTTGCCTTTGTAGGCGCGGGCGGTTTCCATCAGGCAGGCGTTTTAGAGGATAAAGACAGTACAATTTCGGTGATAATGTTCCGCAGTCACGGCAGGGTGCATATGGTTAATTCCCCTACCGAGTGTCAACTGCAAGGTCCGCTTAATTTTAAGTATGCGCTGGTGCCTATGAACGGTAAGACAGCCAAGACCGAGCTTTTGAATATCAGAAAATACGGCTTCCGCAAGGAAATATCGGTATTTACACGCTGCGGTGATGATGTTTCCGTTAATTCAAATCAAGGTATTATGAACGTTGACGGAGATGTGTGCGTAAGTATCGTAAAACCTGCGGAAAAGGGCGACGGAATAATTTTGAGGGTATTCAATACCGAAAACACCGAAAGCAGATTTACCGTTACATTCCAAAGAAAAGTCAATGCGGTGTCAGAAACTGACTTGTATGAAAATATAACGGCAGTCATAGAAAAAAATACCGCAAAAGCTGAAATCGCTTTAAAACCGTATGAAATCAAAACACTGCTTATCGATTTTGGGGAGGAGACTTAAATGCTTTACAAGCTTACCCCCACCCGTGTTTACCGTACATATTACGGCGGCAAAAATATAGATCGGGTCACCGGCGTTCCGCAACCGAGCATAACAAGATACCCCGAGGATTGGCTGGCGTCCGTTACCGAAGCGTTTAATCCCGGTCACGAAGTAAAGGGCGAGGGCTTAAGCAAAACCGAGGACGGTAAATACCTTGCCGATATTATCGCGGAAAACAAAAGCGAAATGATAGGCAGCGACGACAGAATGAAGCTTCTGTTTAAGATGCTTGATTCCGCTGAGAGACTGGTTATTCAGGTGCATCCCACGGTTGAATTTGCAAAAAAGTATTTCAACAGCGACTACGGAAAAACAGAATGTTGGTATGTGCTCAACGACGGCGGAACCGTTTATTTGGGTTTTAAACCCGATATTACAAAAGAGTATTGGAAAGAACTGTTTTATAAACAGGATACAAAGGCAATGCTTGACTGCCTGCACTGCTTTAATGTGCATAAGGGCGATATGATTTTCATAGCGGGCGGCGTACCCCACGCAATAGGAGCCGATTGCTTTATAGCAGAGCTTCAGGAGCCGACGGACCTTATGGTAGTCACCGAGCGTGTAACTCCGTCGGGTGTAAAACTGCCCGATGTAAAGCTCCACGGCGGACTCGGATTTGAAAAAATGTTTGACTGCTTTAATTATGACGGTATGGAAAGAACCGAAATTAAAGACAAATACTTTTTAAGCCCTAAGTCTCTCGGAAACGGCTGTGAGCTTTTGGTCGGCGGCGATGTGACCGATAAATTCAGGCTCGAAAAGCTTACCGTATCCGGTGAAAATGAATTTCTTGTTTCGGATTACGGCATTGCGCTTGTAACAAACGGAGAAGGAACGATAAACGGGCAGGCCGCAAAAATCGGCGATCGCTTTTTTGTCCCGTTTGCGGGAAGAAAGCTTTTCTGTTCGGGAAATATGGATATATTGGTTTGTTTTTCCTCTTAAAAGCAAAAAGCGTTTTATAAGTCTGGGCAATGCTTAAATTAGCATATTTTTTGCTTATTTTATTATATTAAACTTTTACAAAATAATGTACAATATATCTGTATTTGAATATTCGGTTTTTAATCGAATGGTATAAACTACTTTTTTGAAAGGATGGCAATTATGAAAAAAAACTTTAAACGCGCACTTGCGGTTTTATGTGCGGCGGCATTGACCACACTTTCTGTGACGGTTGCAGGCAATTTAAGCTCACTTAAAACTGCGGCAGAGGTTTCTCCGTCGGGAGAAATCAATTTCGGAGGAGACAATGCATATCTTAAGCTTAATAATGCTCTTGAGTCTGCTCCCACTTCCGTTGAGGCAGAGGTAAAAATGCCCTCTACCATTAAGGATGAGTGGGTTTTACGCACCGGCGGTGACCTCACAAATATTATCGGCGGTTTGAAGGCTAATACTGATATTACAATAGGAACTACCGGCGAAAATGAAGCTCCCGGTGAAGGAATGAAATACATTAAATTCACTTCGGCGGAGAAAAAAACATTGACTGCTTATACAAACTATCTCGGAATTAATGTTTCAAGGTATGATACAAGTGATTTAACACTTGCTTTTTGGGCATACAGTGAAACAGACGGCAAGCTTTTTGAAGGCGGTCAGTTGCGCCTCTCCGGTAAAGCTTCGGGTGAAGATAATAAACCTTACGCTTTTTACAGCGCCAATACGGTTGATGTTAAAGCAGGATGGAATTATATTGAACTCCCGTTAAGTAAATTTACAACGGTGAACGAATACAATTTTACTGACGGTATAAATACCCTCAGAATTCACGGATGCTATAATATGACAAATAGCAGGGAAGAAAGAATCGGCGAAGTTAAGCTTGTTGTTAATAAGGACGCAAGTGAGTGGACGCTTCGTAACGGAGGCATAGGAATTCAACATGGTGGCTTGAACGGTAATGTCAGTGAGTACATTTCTGTTGAAGGCGACAAACCGGGCATCGGTTTAACATTTGCAGAGTTTGATGCTAACAATTTGAGTTTTACAACTCCGGGGAACAGCGGACTTAGCATTGATGCGAGTGATTATAATTTAGATGAACTATCCGTTGAGTTTTGGTGTTGGAGTGAAAATGACGGCGCATTTTTTAATAAAGGCGGTCAAATCAGAATATCTAACGATTCTAATACATTGAATGATAAGGCTCTCTTTTATTTGGCGCGTAATATCAACTTGACAGCCGGATGGAATTATATAAATATACCGTTGAGCAAGTTTGTCGTGAACCCGGTAACTACTGATCAAAACACCGGAAAAGTTACATTTGAAAATCCCTTCACTTTGGAAGAACCTATTACAGCTTTCAGATTTAACGGTCTTGTGAACGATTCAAGCAATAAGTATCGTATCGGCGAAGTTAAGCTCGTAGCAAAGACAGAAAATAAAGTATATACAAGTTCTGTTGACGAGACCGTATATAATAACGGCTACTCGGTATTTTCCAACATCGGCAGCAGCGATACTCCCTATGCTTTATTTGTAACAAGAGAAGGCAAGCCCGCATTTATATACAACAATAAAATGTTTGTATTAAACCACAATATCTGCACCGGCGAATTTGTAAAGCTCGGCGTTACAGTAAATGCGGACGGAACCGTAACATTTAAGGTTGGCGATGTTCTCACGGCAACAAGCACCGGTACGATTGATACTAATGTCGCTGTTGCATTTACCAAAGGTCACAGCATAGGCGCGGACGCTAACGGCGGCACTCTTATGAACGGCAGCATTAAGAACCTTGTTGTAAAGAACGGCGAAACCGAAACGGGCAGATGGGAATTATCCGCAAATAAGGCTTATCCGCTTAACGCAGTTAAGGATTCTGCCGGTTCAAATGACGCTCACTTTGCGGGCATAGCAGACAGCAATGCCGCTGTGGTTGTTGAATACAGCAATGCAACTGCCGGAGCCGCACCTGCGGACGCCGCCGATATGGACGGTTATGTATTTGCCGGTTGGTTTACCGATAAAGATTGCACCAAAGCTCTTAAAGGCACAGGCTCTGCATATGCCAAATATGTAGACAAAGCTGTTTTAACGGTTAAGGCTCAGGTAAATCAAGATAACAATGCAGACATAAGATTTGTAACAACCGTAGATTCCCTTGATTATAAGCTTGTCGGCTTTGAAATTGAATTCGGCGGTAAAATAGCAGATCTTGAAAAAACAAAGACCACCACGGTTTATGAATCTCTTAATCGGTTTGTTGACGGAAATAACGCACCGGTTAGTCCGACTGTTTTTTCGCCCGCTTCCAATTTCTTTGCGGCGTTTACCGTAAGGAATGTTCCGAGTGATAAAACAAGCGAAAAATTCACCGTAAGGGCTTATTGGATAACTCTTGACGGTACCGCCGTTTACGGTGAGAGTGCCGAAAGATCCATTGCCTAAACGGTAAGGTAACAATAAGTTAAGGAGAACAGTTATGAAAAAATTTGAACCTGCAGAGTTTGAAATCATACGCTTCAATATATCCGACGTTGTTACAACCTCCGGAGACGGCAATAAGCTTGAAAACGGCGGCGCAGGCGGCGACGACGGTGCAAATTGGGGCGACTTGTGGTAAGCATTCCGTAATTATATTTAAATAAGTAGGTGTGGTATAGGTGTGAGGGTATATTTATATTATATGCTTTCACGCCTATTTTTAAATCGGAAAGGGTGAGACCTTGATGGGAAATAAAATAAAACGCTTGTCGGCGGTTTTATGTGCAGCAATACTGTGCGTCCAGGCTGTTCTTATAAGCAACGGAAATCTGCTTTTTTGCAGTGCTGACAATGCGACGGTTACCGAGTGGCCGCTTTATTCGGGCGATATGCCTTTTTCGAAAAGCGGCAGCGGCGGCTTAGTGCAGGAAATTAAAAACGCAAACATAAATATACCCGATTATTTGGAGCTTGAGGATCTGTCTCTTGAGGTTATATTTGATATAAAAGACGACAACGCCTTAAATTCTTTACGCTCGGGCAGAGTTCAACTGACTCAGGATAAAATGGATAATGCTGTCCTTACCTGGAGTCTTGTCGGGAAGGAACTGAATAAAGGCGACAACACACTTGATTTAAAGCTTTCCGACGCAAATTATGAATGTGTAAACAGTGAAAGAGGCTTTACGGTAAGAAAGCCGATAAACTATTTCCGCATTTTTTCAACCGTTAACGCGCAGGACGGCAGTGCCGTGCTTAAATCCGTCAAGCTTAAGGACAGCAGAACCTTAGGTCTTGAATTCGGCAACGAAAAAACTGCCGATACTTACCTTCAGTTAAGCAAAACACTGTCGGAAATTCCGCAAACAATAGAGGCAAGCATAAAAAGCTCGGTTAAAATAACCCACAACTGGTTGCTTCGCGCAGGCGGAGACAAGTCTAATGTTATAGGCGGAATATCTAAAGATGATATAACAGTAGGAACGACCTCGGAGTCCGACACGCCGGGTGCAGGCAAGGAATACATTGAATTTAAATCCAACGACAATACCCTTACCGCATATAATAATAATTTAAACATCAGCACAGGCGATTACGGCGCTGACAGGCTTGCAATTGCTTTTTGGATGTACAGCGAGACAGACGGCAAGCTTTTTGAAGGCGGTCAGATACGCCTTTCAAACAAGGCGTCGGGCGAGGATGACAAGCCCAACCTTTCATATTCCGCAAACGCCGTGAATGTTCAGGCGGGCTGGAATTATATTGAACTGCCGTTAAGCAAATTTACGGAGTCAGGCGGCTTTAATCTTGCGGACGGAATTAACTCGTTCAGAATTCACGGTTGCAAGAATACCTCTAACATCCGTACACAGCGAATTTGCGAAATTAAGCTTGTTGTATTAAGCGATACCGAACGCCTTTTGCGTGCCGGAAACAGCAAGATAGATTTAATCGGCGGCTTAAAGGCAAACGATATGTCTTACGGTATAACAAGCGCCGCTGACGCACCGGGCGCAGGCTTAAGATATACCGAGTTCACTTCAAACAATAAAACCGTTACTACATTTGTAAACGATCTCGGAATAAATGTAAGCGAATATGCTCTTACAGAGCTTTCGGTTGCTTTTTGGGCTTACAGCGAAAATGACGGTAAGCTTTTTGACGCCGGTCAGATCCGCCTTTCAAATAAATCGTCGGGCGAAGACGCTAAACCCAACCTTTGCTACAACGCGAACACAATACAGGTAAAGGCAGGCTGGAACTACATAGAATTGCCGTTAAGCTCCTTTAAGGCAACTAATGGCTTTAAGCTTTCGGACGGCATAAATTCGTTCAGAATCAACGGTTGTAAAAATACAAGCAATGTCCGTATGCAAAGGCTCGGCGACTTTAAGCTGGTAATAAAAAAACAAACCGAATGGAAGCTTCGCAACGGCGACAGCAAGGCTAATCTGCTCGGCGGTTTAAAGGCCGCGGATATTTCCACAGGTACTGCCGCTTCGGATACACCGTGCACGGGAATGAAGTATATCGAGTTTACTTCAAACGATAAAACCATTACTGCATTTTCCGATAATCTGAATATTTCGTTAAGCGGTTATGATATAAACGATCTTGCTCTTGATTTTTGGACTTACAGCGAAAATGACGGTAAGCTTTTTAAAAACGGACAGCTCCGTCTTTCAAATACTTCCCCGGGTGACGACGGAAAACCGTATATCGGGTATGCGGCAAGCGCCGTAACGGTTAAAGCGGGTTGGAATCATATAGTTATACCGCTCAGTAAATTTACGGCGCAGAACGGATTTGACCTTTCCGCGGGTATAAATGCGTTCAGAATTCACGGATGTAAAAATATTGAAAATGTCCGTATGCAAAGGCTCGGCGAGTTCAAAATAGTTGATTTGAACGGTGCCGAACAGGAAAACACCGTTACCGTTAACGAAAATGTAAATCCCTCAAGACTTGTGTCCGATTATATGATATTCTCAAATACAAATAAGGGCGGAGACGGCGGCCGATACGCGTTATTCGTAACCGAAAAGGGCTATCCCTCTCTTCTGTACGGCGACAAGCAATTCACCCTTATTAAAAATGTTCTCACGGGTGAATGGGTGGATATAGCGGCTGTCCGTGATTCGGACGGATTTATCGGTTTTTACATTAACGGCGACTTTGTTGCAAAAAGTACGGTAAAGGCTGATAATATTGAAAAACCGGGAATAATCCACCGTATCGGTGCGGACGCTTCCGGCGGTCAGATAATGAAAGGTTTTATAGCCGACATAAGGATATGGGAAACCGCGCGTACCGCCGAAGAAATCAAAAACGGTATAGTTCCGAAAACAGCGGGAACGGTTGAAAACGGATTGAATGAAAAAACATCCGGACTTCTCGGCTGTTGGCCTTTGCTCGGAAATATCGAGTATGTTACAGACAAGATGGCTGATATTTCATCCTACGGCAATTATGCTAAATTCAAGGGTAAGAGAGCGGATGACTGGCTTGATTACAGCAAGCCCGAGGGCGTAAGAGAGAACTACTGGTCGCTTATCTTTGTTCCCGATATGCGCTCTGTCACAAAGAATGACAAGTACAATGAAACTTGGCTTGCAATGTCGGATTGGATAACCGAAAACGCTCAAAAAGAAAACATAAAGCATGTAATTGCGGGCGGCAGTTATTCTAACAATAACGGCGAAGCAGGCTATAAGAGGGCGCTGAAGGGATTATTACTGTTCAGCAATGATATTTCATGGAGTGCGCTTGCCGGAAATCTTGATTATAAGGCAGACACAGGTGTTCGTGATGCATCTCTTTATCAAAAATATTTGGGCAAAAGCGCAATAGACTCTACCGCGGCGTCGGCTTACTATTCGGGTAGCTTTGAGGACACCGCAGGTGTTTCCGCAACCGAAAATTCTTATTACAGATTCAATGTAAATCATATTAAATGGATGATTTTACAGCTTGAAGCGTATCCGCGTGAGTCTGTTCTTGAATGGGCGAAATCCGTTCTTTCTCAATACCCCGACGACAATGTGATTCTTACCACTTCGGAATACATAGGGGCGGACGGAAATTATTCGGTTTCCGATCCCGCGGGCTACGGCGGCGGAGTAAGTACCGCTGATATTTGGAATGCCCTCAAGAACTTCGGGAATATTAAGATGATACTTTGCAGCGGTGCAGGCAACGGCACCGGTGCGGTCGCAGTGAAGACCGAAAGCAATGCAAACGGCGGCAGTGTGCCGGTATTTGCGATAAGTGCGGCGGATGTTGACGATAACTATTACACATATAAACCGCTCGGAATGCTCGGCATTATGCGTATAAGCGGAGACGGAAAGAAAATGGCGCTTCAGTATTATTCTCCGTCTCTCAAAAAGTCCTTCTCGCCCGAATACGGCGGAGCGGCGGATTCTAACAGGCATATTATTCAGCTTGACATTAAATCCTGCTCTCATACATATACGGACGGCACAAGTATGCTTGTTATGGTTAATGAAAATGCCGCAACAAAAATTACGAACGGTTATACCGGCGATATGTACTGCCCCGAATGTGAGGAGCTTATAAGCGTAGGCTCGTTTGTAAAGGCAAACTCGACTTCTTTTGATAACGGAAGCAACACAAACGGCAACACAAACGGCGGTACAAACAGCGGCAAAAATAATACAAACGGTTCTTCACAGGATAAATCTCAGTCTAATAATTCGCCTAAAACCGGCGACAGGGCAAACCCTGCCGTATGGTTTACAGCTTTGATTGTATCTGCCTCGGCGGTTTACATTATCGGACGGAGACGCACTAAAAACGGCAGGAGGTAAATAGTGTGGCAAGTAAGAAAAATCTATCAAACAAATCGCTTGCTTTGATTATAGGCACTTCGGTTGCGGTAATACTGCTTGCCGCCGTAGCAATATACCTTGTGCTTCCGCACGGCGAAACAGGCGGCGGCAAAACCCCGACAAAACCCGCCGAAAATCTGGTGGAATATGTTAAAAGGGCAGTATATACAATGCTTGAACCGAAGGACCTCGGCAACCCGAACAGTGATGTCGGATTAATGCTTATGGACTGCGATAATACCGATCAGTTCAGCAAGACGACCAATATTATACTTGTGCATAAAAAAGGAAAATATGTTCAGGGAAAAGGCTCGTTCGGAAGACAGTCTTCAAACAGTGCAATAGGTACGGGCGTCTTTGACAAGCCGGTTGATATTTCGAAATATAAAAACGGCAGTCTGCATATTTCCATTTATATAAATAATCCCGAAAAAACAAAAAGCGGATTATGGTTTGAGCTGTCAAGCTCGGGCACATACGATAAAGAAGAAATATCGTGGGTCATCCCGAGATCCGTGCTGAAAAAAGGCTGGAACGAATTTTACCTTTCTATCCCCGAATCCTATAAGGCGGGTCAAATAGATTTCACGAAGGTCAATTTTTATCGTTTCTATGAAATCAGTCCGGGTTACGGAGTTACCATATATTATGATAATGTCTATCTTACCGACAAAAAGGGAACCGTTTATGTTCCGGACCTGCCTGCGATAGAGCCTGACGAGTTTGAGGAAAGCAGTTCTTCTCACGGCAAAATGATAATGAGCTGTAACACCGTAAATATTTTAAGCGGTATACGCAACGCAAAGGTAACCACGCAGCCGGAATATGTGGTTGAAGGCTCGGGAGCGTTTATGTTGGTACCGGAAGTCGGAGCAAGTGCGTTTGTTTTCAAAAATTCTACTGATATTTCGGTATACAAGGACGGTAATCTACATCTTTCATTATATGTCAACGATACATCGTATCTGACAAACAAAGTAACTCTTGAGCTTACAAGTTCAGGCAAAAACGATGTTGACGAATTTACATTTATAATGGACGCGTCTTCTCTTTCAAACGGTTGGAACCATATTTGGATACCGATTGGATCTGCTTCGGTTGTCGGAAATGCCGATTTGTCAAAAATCAATTTCCTGCGTATATTTACAACCAAGCCGAAAAGCGGTCTTACTATGGTGCTTGACGATGTGTACGCAACCATGGAAAGTGAAAGCGATGAATTTACCGAAACATCGGTTGCGGACGGTAAAATGATAGCGAGCTGTAATACCGTTAACATTTTTAAAACTCTTAAAAATGCAAAGGTAACAACCAAAAACGGTGAGTTTGTTGAGGGCACGGGCGCTTTCAAATCTACATCAAAGGCAAGTACATTGCTTGAAGGAGTTTTTAAGACTCCGATTGATATTTCCGCTTATACCGACGGGTATATACACTATTCTTTCTATATCGATAAGCCGGAGCTTTGCGGTAATCTTATAGTAATGGAGCTTACAAGCTCAGGAAAATGCGATGTAGACGAGTATACATTTACTGTGAAAACCGATACTCTTAAGAGCGGATGGAACGAGGTTTACATTCCGTTTAAAAAGAATATCAAAAAGGGCAATCCGGATCTGACGGCTATTAATTATATTCGAATTTATCATACAAATTACGATAAGAAAGAAATTAATATCAAGGCGATAATAGATGGTGTATCGGCAGTAAACAAACAAAGCGATATATACACCGAAACCGAAGCCGTAAACGGTAAAATGATAGCAAGCTGCAATACCATTAATGTGTTCAAGACATTGGAAAATGCCGCCGTTACAGTTACTCCCCGTGAATTCGTAGAGGGAAGCGGAGCTTTAAAGTCTCTTAATTACAAGGAACGCATAATGTTTGGTATTCTTAACAATCCTGTGGATATTTCGGACTATACAGACGGATATGTACATATCTCATTTTATGTGAACGATACTTCGTTGCTTAAAAACAATATTGCGGTTGAGGTTTCAAGCAGTACGGAAATCGATAAGGAAGAATATCAGTGGAGTATCAGCCCTAATGATATCACAAACGGCTGGAACGAGTGCTATCTTAAAATTTCCGACGCTTTGATTGTAGGGAATAAGCCGAACGCAAAAGCCATCAAACGAATAAGAATTTACTCTACAGACTGTATGGAGGGTATTGTTACTATTGTAGATAATATTTATGCTACGCTGAGCAATACTCCGGCAAATGCCTGTGAATGCGGCAAGCCGGTATATCCCGGAGATATTGCCCTCGGAAACTGTATGTGTAATTTCTTAAATCCGTTTAATATGAAGCTTACTTCAAATTGCATTGAAGGAGACAAAGCACTTCGGGTTAAAAATCCTGTTGCGGATATGCACAGCGTTTTAAAAATTCCTGTTGATATTTCAAGCTTCAGCGGCGGACAGATACATCTGCGTATTTATGTTGACAGCGTCAGCAAGCTTAAAAACAACATAAACTTTGAAATCTCAAGCTCGGGCACATACGATAAGGACGAGTACGGCTGGGAGATAAAGAAGAGTACCTTAAAATCGGGTTGGAATGAAATTTATTTGTCGCTTGATAAGGCGGCTGTAACCGGAAATCCGGATTTGAAGGCGATAAACTACTTCAGAATCAGCACTCCTCAGGCAAACCAAAAGCTTGTTCTTGTTTTAGATGATGTATACGCAATGGGGAAATAGAATAATTAAGCATCTGCCTGCGCCGTATACGGCGCAGGCAGAAAGGAGCTATTATGATAGAATTTCAGCATAAACTCCCTTGTATGAGGGCAGACGGCAAAAGAAACGGCACATACAACAATTATGAACTCGGATTTCCGGGGATTCTCACAACAACCGATTACAGATTGGGAAAGTTTATTTATCAACTCAGAAGCAATATATATGCTGACAGAAGTGTTGCTTTTATAGACGGAAAGTTTGTGGTTTGCAATATTAACTGGATAAGAGATCATGTCCATGTGATGAAAGCAAGCAAGCATTGGGAATACAGATTTAACGATTTTCTCGATTTTATTATTGAAACACAGCGTGAAGACGGTCAGTTTTTTGAGCTGATAAAACAGTACGACGATTATCATTGGCAGTATGTGAATGAAGACTGTTATAAGTTGTATACTAATGATAATCTTACACTTGTGCGCCTTGAAATTGAAGCGGATATTGAGTATCTTGTTGTTGAGGGAGCGGCAAATTATTATCATGTCACAGGTGATGATGAATGGCTTTCGAGATGTCTGCCGAAGCTTGAAAAAGCAATTGATTATGTTACAAGCGATGGAAAGCGTTTTGACAAAGAACACGGTTTGGTTAAAAGAGGCTTTACAATTGATACCTGGGATTTTGCCTACGGAATGCCGGCTACGAACAGAAGGATAGACAAGGACACTCCGATGTCTATAATGCACGGAGATAATTCCGGTGTATATCAGGCAATGAATCAGCTTGCATGGTTTAACCGCAGACTCGGAAATGAATCAAAGGCTGTCGAATGGGAAAAGCGCGCTGAAGTTTTACGAAACAATATGTTTAAACATTTGTGGAACGGAAGCTTTTTTATTCATCAGCTACACCTTAATCATAAGGGCGCTGATAATCTTGAAAAAAACCGTCTTTCGCTTTCCAATACATACGATATAAACAGAGGCGTTACTGATATTGATCAATCCCGTAAAATTATAGAGGAATATATTGAAAGAGGAAAAACAACAAAGCTTTTCGCCGAATGGTTTTCGATAGACCCTCCGTATGAAAGTTTTAACGGATATGAAGCAGGACAATATGTAAACGGTGCCGTTTCTCCGTTTACGGCAGGCGAGCTTGCAAAAGCAGCCTTTAATAACGGATACGAGGAATACGGCTGGAATATTATAGACCGATTTATAAACCTTGTGGAAAGGGACGGTAGCATTAGCTTTCTTTATTCCCCTGACGGAACGCAGCAAAAAAGAGGCGGACCGAGCGCCTGGGGCGCCGCTGCATTTATAAGTGCGGTTGACGAGGGACTTGCGGGAATACAGGATATCGGTGTAAGCTATGACGAAATGCTGTTTTCTCCCAAATTTCCTGTTGCTCCTTACAGTGAATTGCGGTATATAACCGGTTATGAAATGAACAACACGGTGGTAGATGTAAGATATATTATTACCGAAGAAGGAATGAGGTATGATATCTATTCGCCGAAATCAAAAATACACTCTCATATTTTAATGCCGAAGGCTTGCAAGTGCAAAAAGCTTTTCGTTGACGGAAAAGAAACGGAATACTCGACCGAACTTGTCGGAAACAGTATGTACTTGAATTTTGATATGATTTCAAATGGCAAAATAAGCGTTGAGGTAATATTTGACAAAAGCAATGTATAGCGGTTGGAGGAAGTTATGGCAAAAATACATTTGATCGGCAATGCCCATCTTGATCCCGTTTGGCTTTGGAGATGGCAGGAAGGTTTTTCGGAGATCTTGGCTACATACCGGAGTGCGCTTGACAGAATGAATGAATTTCCGGATTACAAATTCACAAGCGCCTGTGCCGTTTACTATCAATGGATAGAAAAAATGGACAAGGATATGTTTGATGAAATATGTATGCGCATCAAAGATGGCAGATGGTGCGTTGCGGGCGGTTGGTTTTTACAACCGGACTGCAATATTCCGTCGGGAGAAAGCTTTGCAAGACACGGTCTTATATCTCAAAGATATTTTAAAGAAAAATTCGGAGTAACAGCCAAAACCGGCTACAATGTGGACTCCTTCGGTCATAATGCCGCATTGCCGCAAATTCTTAAAAAGAGCGGTATGGATAATTATGTATTTATGAGGCCTTTCCCGAATGAGCAGGGCAGAGATGAGGATGTATTTATTTGGGAAAGCGCCGATGGCACGAAGGTTCCCACATACCGAATCCCTTACTTCTATAATATTGATTTAAAAAAGCTTGATAAACTTGATTTAATAAAAGAAAAAGCCGATAAACAGAATATCGATCTTATGGCGTTTTTCGGTGTCGGAAATCACGGCGGCGGACCCACTATACAGCTTATGGATGCTATCGAAAAATCCGAAATAAGCGATATGGTATATTCGACGCCGGATGAATATTTCGAGGCTATTAACAAAGATGAGCTTCCTGTCATAAAGGATGAATTACAGCATCATGCAAGGGGCTGTTACAGCGCATGCACTCAGGTGAAGACAGGAAACAGGAAATGCGAGAACAATATAATTGCAGCCGAAAAGCTTTGTTCAATGGCGAAATATCTTATCGGTGCCAAATACCCTGCCAAAAAGCTCAATAAAGCATGGAAAAACTTGCTCTTCAATCAATTTCATGATATTTTGGGCGGTTGTTGCATTAGGGAGGCTTATGATGACGCCGGATATCTTTACGGTGAAATAATGAGCATAACCGAACAGGAAATTAACTGCGCCCTTCAGTCTGTTTCACATAAAATTGATACGCTTAAGGGCACTAAGTTGCCGTCATACAAAGAGGGTACGCCTGCACATTGGCATATTTGGGAAACAGAAGGCATAGGAACTCCTGCGGTTGTTTTCAACCCCCATTCGTGGAATGTAAAAATGCCGGTACAAATCAATGCAATAGCTACTAAGGTGACGGATGAAAACGATAATGAAATACCGTTCCAAATAGTCAGAGGCAGTCAGACAAACGGCAAAGCAGATAAAATGCAAACCGTTTTTACTGCCGAAGTAGGACCTATGGGATATGCTGTTTATCGGTTTTTTGTAGAAAAACCGGCGGAAACAGAGTTTGATTGCGGACTCAAAGCCACCGAAAACAGTTTGGAAAATAATCTTATAAAGGTAGAGTTCAGTGACAAAACCGGCGATATTTGCCGTATTTTCGACAAGAAGACAAACGAGTATGTCTTAAACGGCGAATGCCGTGCTGTTTTGCTTGACGAAACACCCGATGATACATGGGCGCATGGAAAAACATACCTCGGAGAAATCTGCGGGGTCTTCGAAGCTCCCGAATTTTCGGTAACCGAATGCGGTAATGTAAGAGCAACGCTCCGTGTAAAAACACATTTCAACGCCTCGGAGCTTTGCAGAGAGTATATAATTTATCCCGACAGCGATGTAGTGAAGGTAAATGTTACGGTGGATTTTCACGAAAAACACAGAACACTGAAATTTGCTTTCCCTGCCGCATCGGACGAAACTATCGCAAAAATACCGTTCGGAACTATTACAAGGAAGAACAATCTCGGCGAGGAACCGTGCGGTTCGTGGATTGCAAACGGTAAGCTTTGCATAGCGAATGACAGCAAGTATGCTTATGATACGCTTGATAATGAAATTCGACTTACTGTGCTTCGCAGTGCAATATATGCGGACCATATGGGTGAGCGAGATGAATTTTGCAGGTTTATGGAGCAGGGAATTCATGAATTTTCATATTCTGTATTTCCTTATAAGAGCAATACGGACGCCGAACAAAAAGCGGAGGAGCTTAACTTCGGTCTCAGAACGGTTATGGAAAGTTTCCACGGCGGAACATTGCCCGAAAGAAACAACTGCTTCGAAAGTAATTCGGAACATACTGTGGTTACCGCGGTTAAACAAGCGGAAGATAGTGAAGACACCGTAATCCGTTTTTATGAGGCAGACGGAGCGGGCGAGAAGGTTTCGGTAAAGCTTTTTGATACTGAAATTGAAACTGATATTGCCCATAATGAAATTAAAACATTTATTGCCGGAGATAAGGAAACAAACCTTATAGAGTGGTAATCAAAAGAGCTTGATACGGAGAGGGATTTATGAAAAAAGGGCGTTTTAAATGGGAAACACGGGGCAAAGCCTTAGAAAAAAATACCAAGGTGGGCGCTAATTACCGTTTTACGGTTCTTACTCCCAAAATGATAAGAATGGAATATGCCGAGGATGGCGTGTTTGAAGACAGAGCTTCACAAAAGTTCTTTTACAGAGATTTTCCGGCAAATGACTTTTCTTCGGTAAAAGAAAACGGCGTTTTAAAGATTGAAACCTCGGATGTTTTACTTAAATATACCGAGGGAAAAAGGTTTGACTGTGAAAATCTGAGCGTTGCTCTCAAAAATTTCCCTGCAAGCGTTTGGCACTTCGGCGAAAATGCCGATCAGCTTAAGGGCACGGCGCAAACGCTTGATTTGGCAAACGGTGAAATTCCGCTGCAGGACGGAGTTTGTTCCAGAAACGGATATACCGTAGTTGATGACAGCGACAGTCTTGTGCTTACCGATGACGGATGGTTTGATGTCCGTAAAGAGGGAAAGCAGGATATATACTTTTTCGGATACGGACACAACTATCTTGAGTGCGTTAAGGATTATTACCGTCTGACAGGCGCACCGCCGCTTTTACCTGATTATGCTTTGGGAAATTGGTGGAGCAGATATTACGATTATACGCAGGAAGAATACTGTGCTCTTATGGAACGCTTCGAAAAGGAGAATATTCCTTTTTCGGTTGCCGTGGTTGATATGGGCTGGCACACACAGCCTAAAAATATTCCCGAGAACCGTATTGATGACCCGAGAAATAATCCGGGTTGGACGGGATACACATGGAACAAGGACCTGTTTCCCGATTATAAAGCGTTTTTAAAATTCCTTAAGGCGCACAATCTTAAAACAACCCTTAATTTGCACCCTGCACAGGGAGTGGGTTGCCACGAGGTTATGTATGAAAAAATGGCAAAGGCCTGCGGCATAGACCCGGAAAGCCGCAAGCTTGTAAAATTCGATTGCCTTAATCCTGAGTTTATGGAGCATTATTTTGATATAATACATCATCCGTATGAAGAGGACGGGGTCGATTTTTGGTGGCTTGATTGGCAGCAGGGCAATGACTACTGGTGGGTGCATGACGAGGACCATCCGGCAAGTCCGCTTGAAAAAATGAGTCCCTTATGGCTGCTTAACCATCTTCATATTCTCGATATCAGCCGTAACGGGAAAAGACCCATGTTCTTTTCAAGGTACAGCGGCTTAGGCTCGCACAGGTATCCGGTAGGATTTTCGGGCGATACAGTAGTCACTTGGGAATCTTTGGATTTTCAGCCGTATTTCACGGCAAATGCGTCAAATGCCGGATACAGCTGGTGGAGCCACGATATAGGCGGCCATCGAGAGGGCTACCGTGACGACGAAATGGTTGTACGCTGGATGCAGCTCGGTGTATTATCTCCGATAAACAGGTTACATTCGGCAATCAATCTCTTTACTGGAAAGGAACCGTGGAATCTGCACCCGTACCTTGCGGAAATCGCAAAAAAATGGCTCAGATTCAGATATAACCTCTTCCCGTATATCTATACTATGAACTACAGAAATCACGCCGAGCTTACGCCGATGATTTTGCCTATGTACTATTCTCATCCCGAAAAGGACGCCGCGTATTCGTGCCCCAATCAATATTGGTTCGGAAGTGAATTTTTCGTAAGTCCGATAACTGAGAAGACAAACGGCACGACCTTCCTTGCAAAATCAAGGGTATGGTTCCCCGAAGGAAAATGGATAGATGCATTTAACGGATTTGTATACAGCGGCGACAAGGGAATGGATGTTTACCGCACTGTTGAACAGTATCCTATATTCGCCAAAGCGGGCGCTATTGTACCCATGGAAAAGTTTGAGGGCGGAAACAGCCTCGGAAGAAAATCGGATATGGAGCTGTATGTTTTTGCAGGCGCCGACAATACCTTTACAATGTATGAGGATGAGGGCGAATACAGCAGATTCGAAACCGGTGTCTGGGCAAAAACGGATATTGAGTTGAAGTGGGGAGAAACTGCGGAAATTACTATTCATGCGGCTGATGGAGAAAGATCTCTCTTGCCCGAAAAGCGTAATTGGACCGTAAAGTTAAGAGGCTTTAAAAAACCTGAGCATTTGAAAATATCGGCAGACGGGAAAGAAAGCGAAACCGATTTTGAGTATGATGAAGAACACGCAACGGTAACGATTGCCGTAAACGGCATCGATACGGATAAGGATGTTAAAATCATATGCGTCGGAAATGAAGGTCTGCTTTATGATAATTCCTTTACACGGCAGCGTATTTTTAACATAATACTCCATTCACAAATAGGTTATCCCACAAAAATGAAGATATGGGAATATCTTAAAAGACCGGTACATAACAGACTGTTTATGACATGCACGGAACCCGAACAGCAGGTCTTGCTGCGTGCCATTGAGGAAATGCTTGTTCTGGAGGAAAAATAATTCTTTAACGGGGGGGAAAGACATTATGAAAAATTATTTAAAACGGATTTTTTCGGTTGTTTTGGCTGCGATGCTCATTCTCGGAAGTTTGACGGGAATAAAATGGATAGCCGGTGCCGAAAGTACGGCTGCCGTTTCATCAAACGGCTTGGAATTCAGCACCGATAGAACGGGCGGGACTTATCTTAAGCTTGAAAAACCGCTTAATTCTGTTCCGGCAAAAATTGAGGCGACTGTAAACAAAACAGTGGAAGAGCCTGAATGGCAGTTGGTTGACGGTAACGAGGAATATAAAAACGGTATAAATAATAACAACACCTTTACATATTCCCATGTAACCATTGAAAACGATACAGTTACAGAGGAGCAGCCGAATTCGGCGGAAATAGCAGGTTCTGACTATATCAAGGTAGCAACAACAAGTAACGCTACTTTTTCTATAGTAAAAAACCTTTCACCGTCGGTTGATTTGAGCAAATATTCACCTGAGGATTTGGAACTTGATTTTTGGTTTTATACTTCAAAGGGTAAAACTGTATTTGACGGCGGATGGTTACTTCTATCAAACGGTTTTGAAGGTTTTACCGGACCGAATTCAAAGGCGGCTATAGGTACGTCGGCAGCAAACATAAGCAAAACCTTGGGCATCGGTTGGAATCATATTACAATACCGTTGACTGCGTTTTCACAGCAATTTAATAGTGGCTTTACTTATTCCGATATTAAATGCTTTAAATTTAACGGTGTAAAAACAAGCGAGGCTTGTGTATCGGGCTTGACGGATGTTAAAATAAAAGTATCCGGTTCGGCGTATTCGGAAACCGACCCCTCGGTGAATAATTATACAATTTTTTCAAACTATTCCGCAAACGACAGCTCGGTTTTTGCGCTTTATCTTACCGAGAACGGATTCCCGGCATTGCTTTACGGTGATAAGCAGTTTGTGCTGAAAAAGAATATATGCAACGGAAAACAGGTCAAAATCGGGGCTACTGTTGAAGACGATGGATATGTTAGCTTTTATATTAATGGAGCACTTGCCGAAAAGACCTCCGAAAAAATCACTTCTGTTATAAGCGCTCCGCAAACACCGCACAGTATAGGGGCGGACGGCAGCGGAAATCAATGCTTTAACGGAATTATATCCGATGTAAGGGTTTTTAATTCGGATAATAAGGTTATAGGAAACTGGGATTTAAGTATGGATTCTGACAAAATCACCGAGAGCATAGAGGATTTATCCGGCAATAACAATAAGGCTTTATTTGTGAAAAATCAGGGCCGTGAGATAGCAAAGATACCTTTTTCTTATGAAAAAACAATCGAAGGAAAAGGAACAAATACAGCTACATTTTGGTCAGGAACCGCTTTTGGACCGATAGATGCATCTAAAGCAGATCCCGCAAGATTAGAGCTTAAAATGGATATTGAGATAGAAAATCTCACGACGCCTGGGAAAATTTCCCCGTTTGTATACTGTGAGGGTCAGGTTGAGCTTACAAGCGGCGGAAAGCCGGATACAAACGAAAAGTCCGTTAATGTAAACACGCTTAATTTTAAAAACGGAAAGAACGAATATACGGTAAGTCTTTCTTCCGGTTCGGCAACCGGCGGAAATATAGATTATTCCGCAATAAACTATATGCGTATTTATATAAATAACTTCAATGCCGATTTCAGCGATAACATCAGATTGAAGATAGACAATGTAAGACTTATAGAAAACTATTCCGCCATTCCTACTTTGTTCAGCGACGGTATGATTTTACAGCAGAATAAGCCTATGAATTTATGGGGTAACGGCGCATACGGCGAACCTGTAATCGCAACTCTTAAAAAGGGCGATACAGTGCTCGAAACTAAGAAAACGATAGTTCCCGAAGACGGAAAATGGCAGCTTTGCTTTGATAAACGCAAAGGCGGATATGATAAGTATCAGATAGAGTTAACTGTCGGTGCCGAAAAACGCACAATAAACGATGTTGTAATCGGCGAATTGTGGTTGGCAGGCGGTCAGTCGAATATGGAACTTCAGGTATACAAGGATATTGACGCTGAAAAACTGATTGACGGTGCAGACAATTCAAATATCCGTGTTTTTCTGGAGCCTACATACCCTTACGGCAAAAATGAAAAACAGCCTATACAGCCGAAAAACGATGTTCCCGGCGCTTACTGGGGCTATGGAAATAACCCTGTTAATGTAGGCGGAATGTCATCCCTTGCGTACACGTTTGCAAAACAGCTTCAGCAAAAGCTTGATGTTCCGGTAGGAATAATCAACTCCGCTATAGGCGGAACGGTTATCGAGGGGTGGCTTTCGAAGGCCGCTGTTGACGGTGACAGCGAGGTAAAGAGCAAGCTTAAGGAATATAAGCTGTATTATGATGAAACCAATTGGCCGGATATTGCGGGAAAGATGTCAACACTCTATAACCAGAAAATAGGACCGCTTGAAGGGATGAATATTGCGGGAGTAATCTGGTATCAGGGCGAGAGCAACGGAAAATATTCGGAAATATATGATTTGGAATTGGATCTTCTTAAAAGAAGCTGGAGCAAGGCGTTTGGCTACGAAAACGGAGATATGCCGTTTATTTTCACACAGGTGGCGCCATATTACCATCATACTAAAACGGACGACAATCAATTAGGCTATTTGAGTATGTATATGGAGCGTGCTTGGAGACTGAGCGAGAATAAGAATACCGCAATGCTTACAATTTATGATCTTCCGTTAGAGCATGTCAAAAACGGAAAATCCGCTGACCCCATACACCCTCGCACAAAGGTGCCGGTTGGCGAAAGATTCGCACAGTCAGCCTTAAATATGGTTTACGGCGGCGGAAAGGTATATACTGCTCCGGTATACAAGTCGGCAGAGGTTAAAGACGGTGCGGTTTATGTTACATTTGACTGCACGGGCAACGGACTTAAAGCAATCGGCAATTCGGGAGACATTCACGGATTTACCGTAGCCGGCGCAGATGGAGTATATGTTAACGCCAAAGCTCAGATTATTGACAAAAATACCGTAAAGGTATGGAATGACAGGGTGGAAGATCCTAAAAATGTTATTTATGCCTTCGACAACTACAATCAAAGTGCAAATCTTGCTAACTCTGAGGGGATACCTGCGTCACCGTTAAGAACAGTCAAGTTAAATGACAGCACATCAAAGCCGGACGCTTCTGTTAAGTACTTCAATTCTCAGGATTGGATGAATGCCGATAAGGACGCATGGGTATATGACCTTGATTATACGGAAAACGATAGCAGAAATACCGGTTACCGTCCGTCATTTGAGGTGAACGGCGGAACATATTCTTACGATTCCGAGATTAAAGCGGAGGGAGAGGCCTCACTTAAGGTAGAGCATCAGGGCGATTTCACACTTTCACCGATTCTTAAATATGAAAACATAAGCAAAAATTGGAGCAACTTTAAATCGTTCTCATTCAAAACAAAGGTTTCTTCAAATGCCGAAATCAAATTGGTTATAAAGTCCGGTGATAATGAATATGAAGTTTCTGCCGCAGGCGGAAAGGATTCGGTTTTGACAGCCCCCACCGAAAGCTTTAAAACCTTAACATTTGATTTGACTTCATTAAAATTAAACGGTCAGCCCGTGATCGATGCGGCAGCCGTATTAAATGCGGTAAGCTCTGTTATGATACAGGTTAAGGCTAAAGATGGTGAAGCTTATTTTGATGAGTTTATGTTCGGAATGAACAGCAAAGCCGACAGAACCGAGGAAATAAACGAAGTTACAGATTCCGTGAACGGCTTTAACATAAAGACCGTAAAGGCCACGGATAAAGAAAAGCTTAATTCACTTTCGGAAAAAGCAGACGAGCTTATTAAGGACAATGATGTTAAAGAGTCGGATAAGGCTAAGCTTCAAGAGGCAAAAACAAATATAACCCGTTTGTTAAGCAGAATTGAAGACGCTGAAAACGCCTTGAAAACGGAAAACATCACAAAGACCGCTTTGATAGACAGTGATACTGTAAAGCTTTCCGATAAAGCGGCTGTAAGCGGTGCGGCAGACGAGCTGAAAGCTGTTCTGAACGGAGACTATGCGGACAATTATACCGATAGTCAAAGGACCTCAATAAATAATGATATTGACAGATTAGAGACAGCGCTTAAAACAGTAAAGAAAGCGGAAATGACTATCGAGCAAGCAAAGGAGCTTCCTGAACTGAGCAAAGTAAAGCTTAATGATAAAGAGGCAATTGACAGTCTGAAGAATAAAATTGCTTTGCTTACCGAAAATGAAAAGGCGCTTGTGGGCACTGATATCTTAGATGAAGTAAACAAGCTTTATGAAAGAGTTTCGGAGCTTTACAATATTTCTCATAGTCCTAAAATTACGGAAGGCGCTGACGCTAAATGGGATCCCAAGAATTCAGTGTCGGTTATTTTCCGCAGTAATGCCGATTTCAGCGAATTTATAAAAGTGTTGATTGACGGAAATGAGCTCGATACAAAGTATTATAAAGCTTCATCGGGCAGTACGGTAATTGAACTTTATTCCGATTACCTTAGAACGCTGTCAGTCGGAGAACACAGCATAAGCATTGTTTCTCTTAACGGTCATGCGGATACTGTATTTACGGTCTTGAGCGGCAACACAGTAAACAATGAATCCGGAAAAGATAATACGCAAAATAATACGGGTAAAGATAATGACGGTAAAAAGGAAAACAACAGTGAGCAGACAGTGTCACCTAAGACAGGCGATGTTCAGAAGGTAGAGCTTTTTGATGTATTAACAGTTGTTTCGCTGTCAGCACTTGCAATCTTAGCAAGAAAAAGACAAAAGAAAAACGGTTAAACTGAAAATCAAGCCGCCACGGTACTGCGGCGGTTTGATTTTTTGAATTGTTAATGCTACGAATAAAAACGGAGCTTTTTTAAGAAATCAGGAAAACCTTAGGGGATAATATTTAATGAATTACTTACTGTTGCTTGCATCTGTCGCCGCGGCATCATTAAACAGTGTGTTGTTACATAAGCTTGATGAGGACAGAGATGCATTTGAATTTAATATGTACACATCCTTTATATGGATGATTATACTGTTCGCTTGTAACGGATTTAAAATAACATTTACAAAACAGGCGGTGTTTTTTGCGCTTTTGTACGGTACTATTCAGGTAATGTTTCAGGTTTCAAAGGCAAAGGCAATGTCCGCAGGGCCTGTATCTATTACAACGCTTATCGGCAATTGCTCGTTGCTTTTGTCAACTGCCGTGGGTGTTATAGTATGGCGTGAAAAGGTGACTGTATTTCAGGTCTTGGGATTAATAATGCTGCTTGCGGCGGTTATATATTGCAGCTACTCAAAGCAGAATACTGCCCATACAGCCAAATGGAAATTTTACTGCGTTGTATTTTTTGTATTTGCGGCGAGTGTTGGAATAGTTTTTAAAACTTTTTCAAAATCCGGAAGCAACGACTGCACCGGAGATATGATGTTTTTTGCGGCCGTAGTTATGTCGCTTATGCTTTTATGCATTACTTTGTTCAATAAAAGAAAATCCACTGCCGTGAAAAATAAATTCGATAGAAAGTATTTGATGTTGGTTTTAAGCTGCGGAATTCTCAGTTGTTTATATAACAGATTGAACATTTATCTTACGGGTCAGCTTCCGAGTATAGTGTTCTTTCCGTCTTTTAACGGAGGAGTGGTATTAGCATCATTTTTAATGAGCAAGTTTATACTTAAAGAAAAACTTAGAATAAAACAAACGATTGCAATACTTATAGGCGCATTGGCTATTTGTATTGTCGGAGTAATGTAACTGAAATACCGTTAGTCTAATCGGAGGAATAATTATGCGAAGTGATTTTTATAATCCAAATTTAACATTCGGCTCAATACCGACAACCTGTTACAGAAACGAAAGACCGGCATTTTTCCATTCCGGCGAGAAGCCAAAGGATACCGATGACCGATTGGAAGCCTTTTTAAGAGGAATGGTCAAAACCGTAAAAAATGATAAATTCACCTTTATTTATGACGGAAAACCCATTACGGCACACCCGAAATGGATAAGAGACCATATTCACGAGCTTAAAGCGTTTAAGCATTGGGACAGTGATTTAAAGGCATATGTCGAGCTTATGTGCAAGCTTCAGCGTGAGGACGGACAGTTTTATGAAATGGTTCAGCTTCCTACCAATTATCATTGGAATGTTGTAAACGATACAAACAGAATCAAAGACGAAAAAAATGGACTTGTTTTTGTGCGCGTTGAACTGGAAGCGGACATAGAGTATCTTATGGTCGAGGCGGTTTGGCAAATTTATCAGGTGACCGGAGATATTGAGTGGGTTAAAAAAGTATTGCCGGCTTTGGAAAAAGGCATTAATTATATGACCTCGGATCCGAGACGCTTTGATAAAGAACACGGCTTGTGCATAAGACCCTTTACTATCGACACATGGGATTTTGTGTATGATTTAAGCACTCCGAGACCTAAGGATATAAGAAACATATGCCCCGGTGTTACACCTATGTCAATAATGCACGGAGATAATTCCGGCATATTTGCCGCAATGAAAAAGCTTTCCGCTATAAACGGCATTATAGGAAACTCCTCAGCGGCAAACGACTGGGGAAACCGTGCCGAAAAAATCAGAGAAAACCTTAATAAATACTGTTGGAACGGAAACTTCTATACTCATCAGGTACATATTAATCATCAGCTTACCCCGAAAGAGGATGAGGAAAACAGGCTTTCGTTCTCAAACACATACGACATAAACCGTAAGGTGACAACAGCCGAGCAGGCGTCAAAAATAATAAGTGAATATATTAAGCGGCGTGAGACTTCCGGTTGTTTTGCCGAGTGGTTCACGGTCAATCCGCCGTATGAACATTTCAGAGGCGGATATGACGCAAATAACTATGTTAACGGCTGCATAGCTTCTTTGGCGGCAGGCGAGCTTGCGCTGGCGGCATTTAACAATGGATTTGAGGCGTACGGTTGGGATATAATTTCAAGGCTTATCGATTTGTTTGAAAAAGACGGAGAATTGTTTTTTCTTTATGATATGTATAACGGTAAAAACAAAGGCGGCGGACCGAGCGGTTGGGGAGCGGCTGCAATAATTGCCGCTGTTGACGAAGGTCTTGCGGGCTTTGTTGATACCGGAGTACAGTTTGACACTATGCGTTTTCAACCGAGATGGCGCATTACCGACCGTGAATACGGAAAATACATAACGGGATATGAGTCTTCAGGTATATTTGCGGAGTCTTCTTATAAGTATTATGAAGATGCTGACTGTTACAGACTTGCCGTTCCGTCAAATAAAATAAACTGCCATATCCTTTTAAAACAGAATTGTAATGTAAAACAAATTGTTTGCAACGGAAAATCCATAGAATTCGCGACCGAAAGCTTAAACGGCTCTATGTATGCAAATTTTGTTCTGACAAAAAAAGACGGTATTGAAATTGAAAACAGCGGCGGTCAGTTTGAATATTACTTTGAAATCGTTTATGCCGAATAATGCTTTGGAAAGGAACAAAAAATGGTACTTGGTTTTGACATAGGCGGCACAAAATGTGCCGTTATAACCGCCGAGACGGACGGCGATAATATAAGGTTCACGGGAAAAGAAAAAATACCGACAGAGCTTGACATTGCTCCGGAAGAAATGATAAAAAAGCTTATAGGTTTGGCGGATGGCATGCTTGGCGGTAAAAGGCCGGAAAAAATCGGTATATCCTGCGGAGGACCGTTGAATTCCTCCACCGGCACTATTGAGGGTCCGCCGAATCTGCCCGGCTGGAACAATGTTAAAATTACAGATATTTTGGAAAAGCATTACGGAGTTTGCGCGAGGCTTGAAAATGACGCTAATGCCTGTGCTGTTGCCGAGTGGAAATTCGGAGCCGGCAGGGGCGCAGGTAATATGGTTTTCCTTACTTTCGGAACCGGATTGGGTGCAGGTCTTATACTTAACGGCAGGCTATATTCGGGAACCAACGATAATGCCGGAGAAGTCGGACATATAAGACTTGATAGGTTCGGACCGGTAGGATACGGAAAATCAGGTTCGTTCGAGGGATTTTGCAGCGGCGGAGGTTTAGCACAGCTGGGTTATATAAAGGCGCTTGAAAAGTCCCAATCGGGAATATACCCGTCATATTTTAAGAAAGGAATGACTGTGGCGGATGTAACTGCAAAAACCGTTGCGGACGCCGCGGACGCAGGCGATGAGACCGCAATAGAAGTATACCGAATATGTGCAGAACAGCTCGGCAGGGGACTTTCGGTTTTAATTGATATAATCAATCCGGAAAAAATTGTTATAGGCAGTATATTTGCCCGTTCCGAGAACCTGATAAGAGAGAGTATGGAAAAAATAATAAGAGAAGAAGCTTTGCCGCAGGCAGCTGGTTGCTGTAAGGTGGTACCGGCACTTTTGGGTGAACGGATAGGCGATTACGCAGCCGTTGCAACGGCGCTTTTATAGGAGGAGTATATATGATAAACGAGCTTGTTAAAAGGTATTCCGCACTTCAAAGCGAAACAGAAGCTATTGAAGCGGCGGCGGATACTCTTGTGTCGGGATTTAAAAATGGCAAAAAACTACTGGTTTGCGGCAACGGAGGCAGTTGCGCTGACTGCGAGCATATGGTAGGCGAGCTTATGAAAGGCTTTCTGAGCAAGAGGCCGCTTTCTAAAAAGCAAAAATCTGAAATGAAAGCAAACTGTCCAGAAATAAGCGATGAATATTTAAACCGACTGCAGAGGGCTGTGCCTACGATTTCCTTGCCGTCATTTACAGCACTTAACACTGCCTTTTGCAACGATGTTGACCCGGAGCTTGTTTTTGCACAGCCGATAATGGGGCTTGGGCAAGCAGGCGATATGCTTATAGCAATAAGCACCTCCGGAAATTCAAAAAATGTTGTTGCGGCGGCGCTTACCGCAAAAGCCTTAGGTTTGAAAACAATAGGTCTCACAGGCAAAACAGGCGGAAAGCTTAAAAGCATATGTGATATTTGCATATGCGTTTCCGAAACCGAAACTTTCAAGGTGCAGGAGTTGCATCTTCCCGTGTATCACTATCTTTGCGCGTATGCGGAAAAGAAATTATTTACTTATTAACAGAAAGGCTGAAAAAATAATGAATAAGAAAAAACATATCCTTATAATTCTTTCTTTAATTATGGTTGCTGTATTTACTTCAGCGTGTAAGCAATCAAAGCAGGCTAAAGGTGATGGAACAAGTGAAATCAGCAGTATTTACGCTGGCAAAACCGAAACCTCGCAGGAAGACAGCATTGATTTCAGCCGGTTGACCGGTGGTGAGAGTAACGGCGGTACTTCGCAGAAAAACAATTCTGAGAAGGCCGACAACAAAACCGCGTCCGATAATAAAAGCACGGCAAATAATAAAAATACGACCGATAACAAGGGTGCGGCTGATAATAAAGATAAAACCGATAGAAAGGGTGCGGACGATAACAAAGAAACTACCGAAGACGGTGGCTCAGCCGATAATAAGAACCAGAACTCCGAGGATAAGCCATCGCAACCATCAGGCGGTATGGATGTTGCAAGTGATACTGCCACAGGCTTCGGTCCCTTATTCTAATACTTTAAAAGCAGATAGACAAGCTCTTGTATCTGAGGGATAATTACTACCATGTTACGGGTAAGCATCCAGTGTATAAGCATTACAATTAAGGGCAGTTTTCTTGTTTTGGATTTTGGCATATATGGCTTGAATTATACGGCAACAAAGTATGGGGAAGTCAATTAAAGCATAAATTACAAACCGATAAAATAAAGTGTTAAAACATGTATAACTATAAGGAGGAATGTTGGTATGAAGCTACAGTATTTGGGCACGGCGGCAGCTGAAGGATTTCCGGGAATGTTTTGCGGCTGCGCTGCATGTGAACGGGCGCGAAAAGCAGGTGGAAAAAATATTCGTACGCGTTCACAGGCAGTAATAGACGATAGCCTGCTTATAGATTTTCCTGCAGATACATATCATCATGTTTTGACACATGGATTAGCGCTTGAAAAAATACAGCATTGCATAGTAACTCATTCGCATAGCGACCACTTTTATCCTGCCGATTTAGAGATGCGCAATGCTGGATTTGCTCATTTACAAAAGAAAACAGCTTTTAATATTTACGGCTGGACGGATGTGTATGAGAAAACAAAAGAAACTATAACGCGATGCGCTATGAATGAGCGTGTTGTAGCACATTTAATCAAACCGTTTGAGACCTTTTCAGTTGGGAATTACAGTATTACGCCGTTACCGGCGTGTCATGATTCCAAATCCTCGGCGGTTATATATGCAATTAGTGATAAAAAATCCACTTTACTTTATGCGCATGATACCGGTATGCTGAGAGAAGAGGTATGGAAATGGCTTGAAAACAGCGGAATGTATTTTGATCTTGTATCGCTTGATTGCACAGGCGGTATTTTAATCGGTTGGGAAATCGGTCATATGGGGATAGATACCTGCTGTAAATTTGCTGACAGGCTTAAACAAACCGGAAATGCGGATGATGCAACAAAATTTTGTTTAAATCACTTTTCGCATAACTGCCTTGCAGATTATGATGATATAATACCATATGCTCAAAAATGCGGATTTGATGTTTCATTTGACGGAAAAACAGTTGTTTTTTAAGCATTATAATAAGACTTATAGTGCATGCCAAATCAAATATCTGTAGAATAGCATTACAATTCTAAAAACAACCGAAATTTTAATGATTCTAAAAAAGAGAGGGAAAAACCAGACGATTACAAACCATATGTTTGATTTTACAGTAGAAAAGGTTAAGGCAAAATATAAAGATTCAGACGGAGACTGTAATACAGTGATTTTGCAATTTATATATTGCAGAGTTGCGAGGGATAAGGTATATGTATGGCTTACCTCTGAAGACAAGGTAAATCTTGTTGAGGTCAAGGGTAATATGGGGCGCTATTCGGTTGGCCTTGATTCCCAAGAGGATATTTTAAACTACATAGAGGAATACTTAACAAAAGACGGATATGCAGAAGATTTGAAAATTGATTATGACTATTATGACGAAGAAGAATTTAAAAGAAAAATTGATGTTTTTGGATTTTCTGAAAATGATGAGGACTGTATTAAAAACAAGTCGTTGTCAGGCAAGTATGAGTTTTGGATTGATGAAAGCGAAAAATACTATACCAATATATACTTGCTCCAAAAGAGTACGGGGGATATGCGTCTTGCGGCAAAGCTTATAAATAACACTTCGTACGATTACGAGGAATATTGTGCCGGCAATATTAGTAATGCTACAGAATATTTTTTTGATAAAGCATAGCCGTAAAAAGCACATTTATTCATGAACGATAGCAAGGGAATAAATGGGCGAGAAGATAACGAAGGGATTTTCAAGTGAAAACTTGACGCTTTGGATTTTTAAAATATAATAACGGTATAATACTTTTTATCTTGTCTTTATTTTGAAATAAGGGCAGGATTTTTTTATTTTTAATAGACGAATATACAAATGGTGTCCGTACATTATACTTAGGTAAGGTTAAAGGAATAATTACTGATAATGATTATGTTAGTATGTCTGAGGATTTTACAACAGAACGAAACAGGATAGCGGAACTAATAAAAGGAGAACAAAAGCATATTTCTGACATAGAAGAGAAGATTGCTCAAGGCGATAACAGAAAAATGTTAGCAGAAAAATATTTGAATGTAGTACATTTAACAAGAGAAATGGTAGATACTTTAATTGACTATATAACAGTGGGAAAACGAATTCCCAAAACAAGAAATGTTCCGATTGAAATTCATTGGAACTTTTAAAATATTGTTATAAGAGAAAACTTTTTTTATAGTATTCTTCTTCCCAAAACAGAATTAATTTTGAAGGAATCAATTTCGATTTAAAAAATCGAAAAGCCAATATCCTATATATGCTATTGACGGTAAATCCTGAGTAAATATAATAATAACAGTAAGATTTTAAAGTGAGTTAATTTATTAATACATAGCGTAGTTTTTTCATTTTCGGGTGGGATTACTGCGCTATTTTATATATAATTTTAAAACAAAGGAGTAGATTTGAATGCTTAAAAAGGAAGATATTGTATGGGGAACGCTTTACACAACAAGCGAGGACAGAGATTTGCAGCAGGGGAGGAGACCCTTGCTACTGTTAGGTAATGATAAAGCCTGCGAATACTCGCCGATAATTTCGGTAATTCCGTTAAGCTCAAAGCACCGAAAGGAAAAAAGCATACCCACACACGTCTTAATCAAACCTGCCGATACATTAAACGGTAAACTTAAGAAAGATTCCGTTGCTTTAACAGAGCAGCTGCGGTGCATCTCAAATGAGTCGCTGATCGGCGGCAGGGTGGATTCCGTTAATCAGGAAACCATGAATGAAATCGAGAAAAATATCAAGCTTCAGCTTGGTATAGCTTGATAAGAAACTTCAAGGGGCTGTCGCAAGAGCGAAAGAATCGCGAGCGGCAGCCCAAAATGTTTGTAAACTGTTAAAATGTTGATAGCTTTTTTAGTTTTTCTGCAAAATGACACAGAGGGTATGAAAAATGCCCTCTTTTTTCATGAAAATATTTACTTTTTACTCGGTTTAGGCAATCATTTTTTCAAATAAAGGCATATGAAAACGCCCGTAATTCAGTCGGTTACAAAGCTTTTGGATGTTAAATGCAAAGCCGAGCAATAAAAGCTGCGTTTGTGTCTTGTGTTTTCCTCCGGTTAAAGATCTGCGAAAAGCATAGTCTTCCTTCAGTACACCAAAGGCTCCCTCGACCTGTAT